>ERZ791903.64-NODE-64-length-164399-cov-12.637833_pt1 | contig 164399 bp, 101 predicted proteins | sample MGYA00510148_ERZ791903 | MGnify/ENA primary metagenome ERZ791903 (study PRJEB30046, sample SAMN00792080) | human gut metagenome | study: EMG produced TPA metagenomics assembly of the A metagenome-wide association study of gut microbiota in type 2... | reverse complement strand
GTTAATCAGAGGGTCCTTGGTTCAAGTCCAAGAGGAAGAGCAAAAAGGTTCGTCATTACGGCGAACCTTTTTTGTTTCCTGTCCTGCAAACAACTGCATCAATGATACAGAATCTGCTGAATACAGAGCTTTATTTTTTATATTAACATTATTTATACTATCCTTCGGCTACCGCCAATGTCAGCACACTAATGCGTACTCCTTCTACTTCATGAAAAACATCGGCACAAGCCGTAGTAGTAGAGCCGGTAGTCAACACATCATCAATGATCAGCACATGCTTTCCCACAAAATTCTCCGGATGACGAAGCCGAAAGATGCCATCCACATTCTCCCAACGTTCATAAGTCGATTTACGGGTTTGCGTATCCGTATGCTTCTCACGTATCACCGAAGATACATCCACAGATAATCCTATTACCTGAGACACACCACGGGCAATCCATTCACTTTGATTGTACCCGCGCGCCCTCCTTTTACGGGGATGCAGAGGCACAGGGATAATGACATCTATACCTTCAAAGAAATCTGTTGTAGCCAACTCTGCAGCCATAAAACGCCCCATTATTGCACCCAGTTCTTTTCGTCCCCCATACTTGAACTGATGCAGTACCTTGCGAAAGTCACTCCCTTTGCGATAGAAAAAATAAGAAGTGGCACGTTCCAAAGGAATCTTTCCCCAGAACATACGCTCCACAAGGTTGTCTTTTACCTTATGGTAATTGGTACGGGGCATGTTAATGTTACAATGTGTGCAAATAGCCTCTTCACCTTCTACAAGCGGAGCTCCACAAACCACACAACAACGTGGGAAAAAGAGATGAAACAGAGGGCCTAACCAGATTTTCACAGTATTTTTCATTAAGTAGTTTATTTATGTTACATCCCCAATGGAGGGACTTCTTGTATCAGTTGTTGCAACGTAGAATGCAGATGTCCGTTCGTAGCAATAATATGATGCCCTTCTATAAAACTTTCATTGCCATAGAAGTCGGTCACCCGGCCACCTGCCTCCAATACAAGCAATGCAGCCGCCGAATAATCCCATTTGCCAATGAACGCCTCCGCCCAGGCATCAAAACGTCCGGCAGCAACATAACATATCGCTAAGGCAGCAGAACCGGTCATACGAATGCCACCTACTTTACCATACAGGTTATGTATCAGATGTTCTCCCGTACGGGCATATTGGCATGAGTTATAAGGCAGTTCGACTACCAGAAAGGCATCTTCCATCTGTTGTACATTGGAAACCTGTATCCGCTGGCCATCTACGTAAGCACCACCGTCTTTCCAACCATAGAAACACTCATCCCGGCAAGGATCATACACCACACCCAACAAGAGTTCCTCCCTGGAGCGAAGGGCTATACATACACAGTAAGGTGCATTATCATGGATATAATTCGTAGTTCCGTCCAGCGGGTCTACAACCCAGCAATAGGGTTCATCCTGATACACAGCCGAACCTTCTTCCGTAATAAAACCGGCTTCAGGCAACAATGCGGAGAGTTCAGCAACAATCTGCTTCTCCGATTCTTTATCTACGTAGGACACGTAGTCATGCGCATGTTTCTTTTCCACGCTCTCGCTACGGAATGTTTTTCTTTCTTCTTTCAAAAAACTTCCTGCATCCATAGCAATGCGGCAAACTTCCGCAGTAAGTAATGCTAAATCCATATTCGTACTTTTTTCTTCGTTATTCTATTATTTCCCGGGCAATCCAAGCACAAGCCTCGGCATCAGCCAATGCATGGTGATGCTGTTCCAACTCGTATCCAACATAGGCCGCTACCGTATGCAACTGATAATTGGGCAAACCTTTGATTCGCCTTCGTGCCGTACTCAAGGTACAATGAAATTCATAATCGGGATAATCCAAACAGTAAGTCTTGAAAACCGCTTTCAAACAACTTTCATCAAAACCTTTGTTATGCGCCACAAGCGGAAGCCCCTCTATAAGCGGTGCAATCTCTTGCCATACTACCGGAAATACCGGTGCTTCCGCTGTATCTGCCAATGTCAGCCCATGTACCCGGGTATTCCAATAGGAGTAATACTCCGGTTCAGGACGAATAAGACTATAGTAATTATCTACAATCTCCCCATCCCGTACAATCACTACCCCGACACTGCACACACTGGTGCGTTGTTCATTGGCAGTTTCAAAGTCTATGGCAGCAAAGTTATCCATAACAGCTCAAACAATCACTTAGCCTCATCCGCCTGCTGATAGATCAGGTTTCCTCGTTGGCTGATTGTCCATTTTCCATTCTCCTGGCGGACATTCTTTGTATCATCGTCTTCTACATTCCAGGCATAGTCTCCGCCCGGCAGCGAACGACGATCCAATATTTCATTGGATTGGTCACCGGAGAAGAATAATTCTACTTGCAATGAGTCGGGAGCAAAAACAATATACGCTGTATTTTCCTTATCTGCCACACTTTCCATGCGGACACCTTTTTCCCAAAGACGGATACAGTCTTTCTGCACCTCACTCCATATATATCCGGCGGAAGCAATACAGCCATGTTCATCTTTATCGCTACCTACTGCAGGAGATTCATTTTTCTTGTTTTGAGAGTTACCACAACCCGCCAATGCCATGCCCACACCTATAAGGAGCATGAAATAGATTTTTCCAGTTTTCATAAAATTTCCAGTTAAAGTTTTACGGGTCAAAAATACAAATAAATATGATGCAAGGGATAAGATAAACCAAAATCTATTTCTGAAAGAATAGCTCAATAAGAACAAATTAATAACATCAAAAAGCTAAAAAGACAGACCTGATTCTGGTCAGAAACACTTCTGCTCCTTACCAACTCCGCGTTTTCTCCACTTCTATACGGAGATTGGAAGAGTGGAGCAGGTGTGGAGTTGGTGTGGAGCAGGTATGGACTTGGTATCGAACAACGATAACATCACTATCTCCGGAAGTCTGAATAACTTTTAATATCAGTCAGAGTAATATGCCGAATTTTATATACTTAAATACAAACAAACTATTGGATATTTCATTCTTTTTCTATAATATTGCAGTTACATAATAACATCCATCATATTATCATCAAATAAATAGTCAGTGCATATTCTGACTCGCAAATTTACCAACACACAAGCACTATATTTATTAGGCAAAAGATTAATGTTAACCCAATAATACGAAAAAACATGAGAGCTCTCTTATTCTTGGCAGGCAGTATTCTTACTCTGTCTCTCCATGCACAGACATTAAGCACTACTTCCAATATGCCCAGAAGTGGTGACCAACTCATAAAACATGTAGTTACTACTTGTGAACCCGGAGATATGGGTTCCGAACAAATTTGGGATTTCAGCAACCTGAAACTCAAGAATGCGAGCTATCAGCTGAAGTACACAATGCAAGGTTCTGACAGTCTTGTTGCCATTGAACATCGTACGATGTATTATCATTCTATATCCGGAGACAGCCTTTTTTGCCTGGGATATGAAAATCCTACAACTCTTATCACTTATCAGAAGCCTGAACTACTTCTAACCTTCCCTATTTTACAAAACCAGAAAATCAGTGATTACTTCGATGGAGAGGGGCGCTATTGCGAACATATGTATATCCGGCAACGTGGTAAAAGTATCATCACAGCCGATGCCTCCGGTGATTTAATATTACCTGAGGGAGATACCTTACATAAAGTCCTTCGCATCCACACTCATAAACAGATTCATCAGAGTATAATTCTGAAAGATAATGTATCAGCCTTATTAAAAGTGGATACTCTCCCATATACCCTAAATTGCGATAGCATAGAATATCTACTAACCAACGACTCTATTCATCAGGAAATAGAGATATGGCGTTGGTATGCCTACGGCTACCGCTATCCAGTAGTAGAAACTATCAAAAGTACGGTTTATCAATACGGCAAACCATACGAGCATTTCTCCACTTCTTTTATCTATTTACCCGAAGAACAATATTACGATTTACCTTATGACACCAACAATCAAAAAAAACGCGATATGGCAACAGAAGAACAACTCGAACGCAAATGGAAAAATATGGATAAATCTCCGGAAAAAGGGACAAATGACGACACTATCAACTACAATTATAAAATAGAAAATAACAGTGACTTATACATTAACTACGAACTGAAACAATCCGGCAACGTCACAGTTTCTCTCTTCAACCTGCAAGGACAACAACTGGCGACAATACAACATACAAGCCTTTCGGCCGGACTCTACAATGAAACTATTTCAATGGACAGCTATCCAACAGGAGAATACCTGCTTAGGATAACAACCGGGGAAAAAGTTTATGCTAAAAAGCTATTTAAGAAATAAGTCAAACGAATTATTTATCATCATTATGAAAAACATCTTATTTGCTATATTAGTGTCGGCATCAATCCTGTCGGTTTATGCTCAAAATCAAGATAGCATACCAACTCCAAACAGTCCTTCCCTGAACAGTCTGGACAATTCCCCTTATATTGTACCCCGTACCATTTCGGACGAAACTGTACTCCCGTCTCCCGAAGCAGCCCAGATGAACCGTTATGTAGACTACCCGGTGTCACGTAATACCGGAACTGCCGACGTACATATCCCTTTATATAATTTATCTCTAAAAGACATACCTTTCTCTATATCCATGTCATATCATACTTCCGGATGTAAAGTAGACGATATCCCCGGAGTGCTTGGACTGGGATGGACCCTAAATGCAGGCGGATGCATCTCCAGAGTAATTCACGGACAACCGGACGAGTCGCTTCCATATCAGTTGAAGACCCGCCAGCAAATAGAAAGTAGTGCTGATTTAGATTATTTAAAGGACATCGTTCACTTGCAGAAAGAAGCCAGTCCTGACCGGTATTATTATAATTTCGAGGGTTATTCAGGAAGTTTTATATGCAATCCCAACGGAACAATCACACAATTACCACCCACTAACTTAAAAATACAAAGCATAAATAAGACCTCTAATGGCATTTATGATTTTCTGATAACAACTCCTTCAGGCTGTGCCTACTATTTCACAGAGCGTGAGCAGATGAGTTATGAATATTTTCCAACCATTCTGGACAATCTCTACCGTAGTCCTAATTATAGTACAGTATCATGCTGGCATCTCTCAAAAATAGTATCTCCATATCGCACAGATAGTATTTCACTAACCTACACTGCCATTCCTTCGTGGCGACGTGAAGAGTCAGCCAATAGCCTCTCTTCCTCTTTTGTAACCACCACCAACGGAGCAACCGGAACTAACAGCCAACAGTCAAATGCAATTTCGGCCATACACCGCACTACGTTTTCTAATCAACGGGTATTATCCCAGATAAAAAGCAGGACTACCACTATAAACTTTACCTCTTCTACCATTTCCGGTACCCGCAAATACGGAACTCCCAATATACGTATGGCGAAGATTGACATAAAAAACACGCTTGGCAATACTGTACGTAGCATCACATTCGATAATGACAAATTATTCGGAGACAAACGCTTACGTTTAGAGAGTGTCAGCGTTACATCTGGCACCAAACTACTTGACAAGCGCACCTTTACCTATTACAATGAATATGGCAGCTACAGCGATGACAAAAAAGACTTCTTCGGATACAGCAACTCCGGAATTACCACAACTTTAAAGCACAACAGTATCCTTGACTATTCCGGAAAACTTTCCGGCAACCGGAGCTATCACTTTGCAAGTGCCCGTGCCTTTGCCTTAGAGAGTATCCAGTAACCAACAGGTGCCATCACTACATATACATATGAGGCTAATCGCTGTAACCTTTTCCGTTCTCCGGTAAACATAGGTTTGCGTATCCAAAGTATATCCGTGACCGATCCGGTGACCGGAAAAAGCAAAACAGCCGAATTCACATACGAGAATGAGGCCTGTACCATCAACTTTGACGATATCGGAACAACAGCCTTCATCTCCCTGTCCGGGGTCCGTGCCTCTTACATAGGATCTCCTACCAGCATTAGCACCGGAAGTGTCCGTACCACTTCTTGCCGCATCCCGGGCTATCGTGCCGAAAACGCTATTATATATTATGGGAAAGTGACCGAAACTGTATCCGGGAGTGGTGTCCCGCAAAAAATGAAAACGGTATATGAATATGACACATCCAATTGCCTGCATCCTTTCAAGGGTGCAGGTATATCTTCCAATCCATCGCTCGACCCTGACAATGCCCGTTATTTGGGCACCAAAATATATTATCCTAATTTAAGTCCGGAAACCTACGAAGAATGCAAGCGCATTTATGGCCCGCAGTTCGTAGGCGGCTATTTTCAAGAAACCTGTTGGGAAAAGGCCCCACTCATCCACCGTACCATCTATAAATATACACCTTCAGGCTATGAACCCGTAGAAGAAGAAATCAACAGATATTCTCTTGACCGCACAGGAGTCGTACGAACGGGATTCTATGTAGAAAGTATTCTGCGTACCATAGACGCGTCAGGAATAAGCAAAGAAGATTTTCAGAATACATCCGACTTTAATTTTTTTGAAACAGAAACCGCTTGCGGACGTTTATTCAAAGATACAACAATCACCATCATACATTACCCTAATTCCGTTTCACACCGTGAAGTAACTTCATATACCTACAACCGTTCCCAAGTGTATTCCAGCCTGACAAATGTATTTCCCCCACCGTTAAGGATCATACTCCCCGGTTTTACGGAAGACAGTACACAATTGGCCGACCATGGCATACTTCAATCCATTAAAACAGTTTGCGGAAACCAAACATTTGAACATTATTATTGCTATTCATCCAATATAACGGGTGGTTTCCTCCAAAGAATTGCCAATAACGGAAACATCAGTCTTCCGGTTATGGAAAAATGGGTTATAAATACCAAAGATACAATCCTGCTGAACTGGCAATACGCTGATTTCGGGAGAGGAAATATACGGCCTTCCCGCAAAGTACTTTCATGGAACAGACAGGAAACAGCCTCACAGGTCTTCACTCTCTATGAAAAAGAATATCCACTGGAGACAATCCTCAACCGGCTTTCTCCCACCGCCTACATTTGGAATTTATCCTGGAATTACCCTATTGCAGTAGTACGAGGCGCTTCTTATTCGGACACACGGGTACAAGTGGCAGTAAATCCATCCGCTATAGATACTCCGGACAAGGGTATTTACGGAGGGCTGCCAGTTGTCGAAGTATGGAAAAAGCCCGCCGGTTCCTTAACCACATGCTATGACTATGAACCACTCATTGGCTGTACAAAAGTGACAGAACCTAATGGAGAAGAAATAAATTATCAATATCTGGGAGGCAAACTCAATAAAATAACAGATCACTCCCAAAAGACCATTGCAGAATACACTTACACCCTGCGCGGAGAGGGTGCGACAGAGAATAGTATTACGACAAGAAACTATCTATACGGAACGGTGAATTACTTGGAACAAACCCAATACTATGACGGATTAGGACAACCTATACAACTATTGGAGAAACAAATTACCCCCTTCCAGAATAACTTGCTCCATGTTCTTGAATATGATTGCCTGGGATGCGAGACACGCAATTGGTTACCTATCCCAACCGCAACAAACGGACGTGCCACCAACTATGCCAATCTCTCTGCCAATTATTACGGCGACTCATACGCCTACACAGAAAGTACATATGAAGCAGCACCTATAGAACAGTTGCTAAAAAAAGCTCCCCCCGGAAATGATTTCAGGTCCCACCCGATTACTTACGAATATCTGGCTAACAGCCCACAGACAGCAGCCTTAAACTGTAATCATTATGAAGCTATAAACAATGAGCAATTCCGTTGTACCGGCACTTACCCGGCAGGAGAACTGGAAGTTATATTAACAACGGATGAAGACGGCCACAAACAATACACATTCACCGACTTCAGGGGAAACACTGTCTTGATACGGCAAGTCAACAATGGAGAATTTCATGATACTTATACCATACATGACGCCCTCGGAAATCCTCTGCTGGTGCTTCCGCCAATGGCTTCCGCCTCACTTGGCAGCAGTGGCACGTGGAGCATCCGAAACAACGACATCCTGCAAAAGTACGCTTACTATTATCGTTACGATGCCCGCCGTTTATGCGTAGAGAAGAAACTTTCCGGAGCAGAACCGGTCTATTACGTATACGACAAGACAAGACGTCTCATGTTCTCACAAGATGGAAACCAGCGTACCGCCGGAGAATGGACATTCTATCTTTACGACAAATTTCAACGGCCGACGGTACAAGGCGTATGCAAAAACACCAATACCGCCTCGGCAGCTTCAGTCATCATCAATTGTGAACGTAGCAACAGCAACACAGGCTTGGAAGGCAGCGGATACAGCTCCACTTTCTCACTAATCTCACCTGAGGTACACATAGTAAACTACTACGATGACTACGAATTCAAGACACTGCCCGGATTCAATAACAGCAAGTTCACCACTGCCTTCTCAACTGTAAACCCAAACTACGTCAAGGGATATCCGGCAGGTAGCATCACAAAGGTACCGGGAAGCAGTACCAAACTTTATTCTGTTAATTTCTATGACATAAAAGGGCAGATTATTCAAAGCCTGTCCAGCAATCACTTGGATGGATACGAAACAGTGGAGAACACTTATACTTTTACAGGAAAGCCCAAGACTGTGAAGCATGTTCATACCACTAATGAGAGTAAAGCCAATAAAAATACAATAGAAGAGAACTATACTTATAATTATGACCACGCCGAGCGCATCACATCGGTAAATTATACGTTAGGCAACAATACCATAACACTGGCAACAAACACCTATGACGAACTTGGGAGATTGAAAAGCAAGTCACATCACGGTTCCAATGCCAATATCCTCACGTATGACTACAACATACGTGGATGGACGAAGAAGATAGAAAGTCCGAAATTCACTCAGAAGTTATACTATACGGATGGAAACAGCACGCCATGCTACAACGGTAATATCAGCAGTATGACCTGGAAAGCAGATGCCGAAGCCATAAGAGGATATAAATTCACCTATGATCATCTGAACCGCATGACGAATGCCGGATATGGCGAAGGGGATGATTTGTCGGCTAACTCAGAACGCTTCTCTGAGATTATCACCGGATATGACAGGAATGGAAATATTCTAGGACTAAAACGTAATGGGAAGGGTTCGTCTTCTGCCTACGATGCGATTGATAACCTGACTCTGACTTACGATGGAAACCAACTGAAAAACGTTACCGATGCCGCAACAGATCCTCTCTACAACGGTGTGTTCAACTTTGTAGACGAAAGCAAGGGAAGCGGAACGGAATATATCTATGATTCCAACGGAAATATGCAGCAGGATTATAACAAGAAAATTAGTAAAATCCAATATAATCTTTTAAATTTGCCTGCAGCACTGCAATTTACCAATGGGAACCGGAAGGATTATACCTATAGTGCGGACGGGAAGAAACTGAAAGTCGTACACAAGACGGCGATAGCCAACATATCTGTCCCCATGGGGCAGATAAAAGAGCTGGCGGCAAATCAGGTTTCACAAACCCATACGGTGGATTATTGCGGAAATGTGATCTATGAAAACGGAAGTCTGAGCAAGGTGCTCACAGAAGAAGGATATGTCACTCTGAGCGGGACAACTCCAACATTTTACTATTACCTGAAAGATCATCAGGGAAATAATCGGATGGTGGTACGTTTGAACGGAGCGTCGTGGAACACAGAATAGGTGAATCATTACTATCCTTTCGGAGGAGTATTTGAAGTGAATACTGAAACTTCGGGGAAACAGTCCTATAAGTATAACGGGAAAGAGTTGGACAGGATGCATGGGCTGGATTGGTATGATTATGGGGCGAGGATGATGGATGCGGCATTGGGGAGATGGCATGTGATGGATCCAATGGCAGAAAAGTATTATGAGTGGAGTCCATATGCGTACTGTGCAAATAATCCTCTTAAGCATGTTGATCCTGATGGAAGAAGTTGGTATTCTTATAATCAAGACGGGAAGACTATTTATGAATGGAATATAGATATTCGTTCCCAAGAAGACTTGGATAAAATAAGAAAAAATGCTACTTATATTGGATATATTCATTCTGATGACGATACTTATTATAGTTTATTTGGTAATAAATATTCTATAGATTCAAAGGAGGGTAAAACCATGCAAAAAATAGATGAGGCCTTGATCAATTATAGCCAAGCTTCTCCACAATATGATTATTATGGAAATCTAATATCAGGAGGTGAGAATGTAACAGACTTTAACATAGGAGAATATCCACAAAACAGTTCTTTAAATCTAAGTGAGGATACTTATTTTACATTTCAGGCAGAAGGCGGTCTTGTGACATACTTTAAAGTATCTAAAGGCGTTGATAATAAAGCTAAGTTTGGAGGATTTGGGTATGTTACAAAAGGGCAAGTAAGAGGACAAGGGAATAGAGGCATTGGAAACTTAAAAGATGGAATACCTATATATTTTGAAAGGCAAAATACACCAGGAAATATTGTTCAACGTTCCGCACAAATCATATTTCCAACACAAAAAGCTGCTGATTCTTTTTACCAGAAATATTCATTAATACTAAAAAGAAAATGAAAAATACACCAATTATTATTGCTATAATATGTGGATTGTTGTGTGTTAACATACAAGCCCCAGTCGAAGATGATTATTATCCCTTTAGGGATATTATAGAAAATTATTACCTCCATTATTATGAATATCCTAACTCTGTATCTGAAATAATCCAATTCACGGAATATTGTCTAACAGTAGACACCAACTATTTCCCTTCTCCCGAAAAAAAAACAATTCAATCAAAAATATTGCCTAGACTAAACAATCGTAATATTCAAATAATAAACAATGACAATTTTGGGATACTACAAAACAATGATACGTTATTTTACTTTAAAAAGTATCTCTTTTCACCTTGTGAAATAGATTTATTTATTGGAGATTCGGTTCAGGAATACTATGCATTTTATAGTAAATTTTCCAAGCCTCGTTTCTTCGACGAAGTAGGCCATGCTATTATTCCATCTGAAAAAGACATTGATTTTCAGAATGACTTAATCAAATTTACAGAACAGCAAACAAGGATCAACGGCATTCCTTTTCGCCATTATATGAATGGAAAAGATACAATACCTGTATTTCTGTTTCTAGAATATGAGCTTGGAAAAGGGCTTCGTGATTTTTGTGACAAGAAAAAAAATCTAAACAAGACCTATTATCAACCATTAGATAGCTTATGTAACAAATTTTGTAGTAATAATAAGATTACAAGAATCATTTTTTCAAGTCTTGACTATCAATAACAACAACTTTAATCAAGTTGATCGGTTTTAATTATGACCACGCCGAGCGCATCACATCGGTAAATTATACGTTAGGCAACAATACCATAACACTGGCAACAAACACCTATGACGAACTTGGGAGATTGAAAAGCAAGTCACATCACGGTTCCAATGCCAATATCCTCACGTATGACTACAACATACGTGGATGGACGAAGAAGATAGAAAGTCCGAAATTCACTCAGAAGTTATACTATACGGATGGAAACAGCACGCCATGCTACAACGGTAATATCAGCAGTATGACCTGGAAAGCAGATGCCGAAGCCATAAGAGGATATAAATTCACCTATGATCATCTGAACCGCATGACGAATGCCGGCTATGGCGAAGGGGATGATTTGTCGGCTAACTCAGAACGCTTCTCCGAACTCATTACCGGATATGACAGGAATGGGAATATTCTAGGACTGAAACGTAATGGGAAGAGTTCGTCTTCCGCCTATGGGATGATTGATAACCTGACTCTGACTTACGATGGAAACCAACTGAAAAATGTTACCGATGCCGCAACAGATCCTTTATACAACGGTGCGTTCAACTTTGTAGACGAGAACAAGGGAAGCGGAACGGAATATATCTATGATTCCAACGGAAATATGCAGCAGGATTATAACAAGAAAATTAGTAAAATCCAATATAATCTTTTAAATTTGCCTGCAGCACTGCAATTTACCAATGGGAACCGGAAGGATTATACCTATAGTGCGGACGGGAAGAAACTGAAAGTCGTACACAAGACGGCGATAGCCAACATATCTGTCCCCATGGGGCAGATAAAAGAGCTGGCGGCAAATCAGGTTTCACAAACCCATACGGTGGATTATTGCGGAAATGTGATCTATGAAAACGGAAGTCTGAGCAAGGTGCTCACAGAAGAAGGATATGTCACTCTGAGCGGGACAACTCCAACATTTTACTATTACCTGAAAGATCATCAGGGAAATAATCGGATGGTGGTACGTTTGAACGGAACGTCATGGAACACAGAACAGGTGAATCATTACTATCCTTTCGGAACGGAACGTAGCTGTATATCATCAATAGAACTACAACTCATCCGCAAAAAATGGCACGGAAACTGTACCGGATTTGCCGGACAATTCGCAAGAAACTGATAGAGAACTACCAAACAACTTGGAAACTCTCAGCAAAAACAAAGAAGAGCAAAACAATAGTAACAATCGGAGTATCAGCAATTAGCACAGAAAACCGTCCCTCGCGCGCGTAAGAGAAGAGTAGAGTAGATAAGAGTAGAATAGAAACAACGACTCCGTCGTTGAAAAGAACGGTGACGAAGGAGAAGTACAAGCTGCGCAAAACGCCACAGCTAAGCAGAACAAATGCCACACCTGAGCAAGGCAAATGCCACACCTAAGCGAGGCAAACGCCACACTTCACGCTCGTCCAAGTGCGGCATCGGCACCCGCGAAGTGTGGCATCACGGGCATTGAACCGCAGCATTGGAAAACATTCAACTGAAAAATTATCTAAGGAGACCGCGAACTATTTAATTATGTTACAAAAGTCTGATCTGTCCTATTGTTATACCGACAACATTCAGTACATTTGCAGAAATATACAATAGAGCGAAAGAAATGCTAACACTTTTATAAAAGAGAATTCCGCGAACAGAGCTTTTTGAAATGATGGGACTAAAAAAAACTCAGACAACAGACATTTCAAAAACCGGAAGGCAAGTTCTTTTGTTATTAGGTAGAAAATAAAAAGGTTTAATAAACTCATAAAATCTCATGGAACATCCTCTTTCCCAATTCAAGTACTGCCCCAAGTGTGGCTCCATACACTTTGAAATCAACAACGAAAAATCAAAACGCTGTACCGACTGCAGATTTGTATATTACTTCAACCCCTCCGCCGCCACCGTAGCCTTGATTATGAATGAACAAAATGAGCTATTGGTATGCCGCCGCGCCAAAGACCCGGCCAAAGGGACATTGGATTTGCCGGGCGGCTTTATCGACATGGCTGAAACCGGAGAAGAAGGAGTGCGCCGTGAGGTGAAAGAAGAAACAGGCATGGAAGTGAATAAGGCGGAATATCTGTTTTCCTTGCCTAACATATATGTATATTCCGGTTTTCCTGTCCACACGCTGGATCTGTTTTTCCGTTGCACAGTAGCTGATACGCTGCATTACAAAGCAATGGATGACGCTGCAGACCTGTTCTTCATTCCACTGAAAGATATACGCACAGAAGATTTCGGACTGGGATCTATCCGGAAAGGATTAGGAATATTTCTGAAGGAAATGGCCCAATAATGATTCACGTTCACAACTCTATATCCTAAAAAAGCCAAATAAGTGTAACAAATTCGACTTAAAACCCGTACTTTTGTAAAAACGCGTTGTATTATGAAGAATAAACTCTCCCGAATACTGTGCACGGCCCTCTGCTGTGCACCCCTGCTCGCTACGGCACAGACCAGCGAGAAAATCACTTCCCCCCAACGACTTTATCAGGAAGGACAATCATTGTTCCAACAAAAAGCTTACGCTGCCGCCATCCCGCCACTTCAGGCTTTTGTGCGCCAGGTAGACGCTGAAGGCAAACCGTTGCCTGCCGAAGGCGAACGGATGGAAGCCGAATATATGCTGGTATGCGCCGCTTATGAACTGAAAGATACGAAAAGTATAGATAAATTGCGTGCCTATCTGGATGAGTATCCCGATACTCCATACGCCAATCGCATTTATGCACTCATGGCTTCCGTATACTTCTTCGAAGGAAACTATGATGCGGCTATGGCTATGTTCAATGCTTCCCGCCTCGACCTGCTTGGAAATGAAGAACGGGATGACATGACCTATCGCCTCGCCACCTGCTACCTGAAAACAGGAAATGTGAAAGAAGCCGCCATCTGGTTCGAGACACTTCGTAGCACCAGCAAGAAATATGTTGCGGATTGCACTTATTACCTTTCATACATCCGCTACACCCAGCAGCGCTACGATGACGCCCTGACCGGTTTCCTGTCTTTGCAGGATAATGAAAAGTATAAAGCATTGGCACCCTATTATATAGCAGAAATTTATCTGATAAAGAAGAATTATGATAAGGCGGAAATCGTTGCACAGAATTACCTGTCCACCTACCCCAACAATGAATATACCGCAGAAATATATCGTGTTCTGGGTGATGCGGACTACCACTTCGGGAAATACCACGAAGCAATGGGAGCATTTGAAAAGTACCTGGCAAACAACCAAGAGGAAGCTCCCCGCCGGGATGCGCTCTACATGCTGGGACTTTCATATTATCACTCCGGCGTATATACCAAAGCAGCCAACACCCTCGGAGAAGTAGCTACTGGAAATGATGCGCTTTCACAGAATGCCTATCTGCACATGGGCTTGTCGTACCTGCAAATGGGAGACAAGAACAAAGCGCGTATGGCATTTGAACAGGCTTCCGCCTCTAATGCAAACATGCAGATCAAGGAGCAGGCCGCATACAACTATGCCCTCTGTATTCACGAAACTTCTTATTCCGCTTTCGGTGAATCTGTCACCGTTTTCGAGAAGTTCCTCAATGAATTCCCCAATTCTCAGTATGTAGATAAAGTCAGCAGCTATCTGGTAGAGGTGTATATGAATACCCGCAGTTATGAAGCTGCCCTGAAATCCATCGAGCGTATCACTCATCCGGGTGCTGCCATTCTGGAGGCTAAACAGAAAATCCTGTTCCACCTCGGCACCCAGTCTTTTGCAAATACACAATTCCAGGAAGCTATCGGTTATTTCAACCAGTCTATTGCTTTGGGGCAATACAACCTGCAAACCAAAGCGGATGCCATCTATTGGAGAGGCGAATCTTATTATCGCTTGAACCGGATGCAGGAAGCTGCCCGTAACTTTAATGAATATCTGAATCTGACACCGGACAGGAATACGGAGACTTATGCATTGGCATATTATAATCTGGCTTATATTGCTTTCCACGAAAAAGATTATACGCTTGCACAAAACCGCTTCCTGAAGTTTACACAACTGGAAAAAGGAGAAAATGCCACCGCGCTTGCCGACGCCTATAACCGTATAGGCGACTGCCACCTGCATGTTCGCCGTTTCGATGAAGCCAAACAATACTATAATAAAGCTGAGAATATGGGAACTCCCGCAGGAGACTACTCATTCTATCAGTTGGCTTTAGTAGCCGGTCTACAAAAGGATTATGACGGCAAAGTGGCATTACTCAACCGTCTGTCCAGCAAATATCCGAGTTCACCTTACGCCATAAATGCCCTTTATGAAAAAGGACGTTCGTATGTACAGACCAACAATAGCCGCCAGGCCATCGCAGCCTTCAAAGAGTTACTGGATAAATATCCGGAAAGTCCGGTCAGCCGTAAAGCTGCCGCTGAGATTGGCTTGCTGTACTATCAGAACGATGACTATGATCGTGCGATAGAAGCATACAAACATGTTGTAACACAATATCCGGGTAGCGAGGAAGCACGTCTTGCCATGCGAGACCTGAAATCCATTTATGTGGACGCCAACCGCGTAGATGAATTTGCCGAGTTAGCGGCTAAAGTGCCGGGGGAAATTCGTTTCGACGCCAGCGAACAAGACTCACTGACTTACATCGCTGCTGAAAAGGTATACATGAAAGGAGAGATTGCACCAGCCAAGTCAAGCTTTACACGCTATCTGCAAAGTTATCCCAACGGTGCATTCAGCCTGAATGCGCACTATTACTTGTGCGTCATCGGCAAAGAGCAGAAAGACGAAGAAGCAGTACTGGAACACGCCGGTAAGCTGCTGGAATATCCAGACACTCCTTACTCACAGGAAGCACTTATCGCACGGGCTGAAATACTATTCAACCGTAAACATTTCGACCAGGCACTTACCGACTACAAGCAGTTGAAGGCTAAAGCTACCACCACCGAACGTCGCCAGCTTGCAGCAACCGGTATGCTACGCAGTGCAGCCATGATGCAGGATGATGTAGAAACAATCGCTGCCGCTACGGACATGCTTGCCGAGGCTAAGCTGACACCGGAACTGCGCAACGAAGCCCTATATTTCCGTGCCAAAGCTTACTTGAACCAACAGGCCGACAAGAAAGCGATGAACGATCTTCAGGCATTGGCTAAGGATACACGTACTCTCTATGGAGCCGAAGCTAAATACTTGGTTTCCCTGCAACTGTATAAAGCTCATGAGTATGCTGCCGCCGAGAAAGAAATACTTAATTTCATCGAGCAAAGTACACCACACGCTTACTGGCTGGCACGCAGCTTTATTCTGCTGTCTGATGTATATGTAGCCATGGATAAGAAACTGGATGCACGCCAATATTTATTGAGCCTGCAGCAGAATTACCATGCTGACGATGACATTGAACAAATGATTAATGAGAGACTGGAAAAACTGAAATAAGAAGAGTAGTAAAGTAGTAAGTAGTAAAGTAGAATAGCGATATGAAAAAATCCCAATATATATTCGGAGCATTGGCACTAATAGCCTTCCCGAACTGGGCACAGGCCCAAACGCAAGCTAAAGACACTACCCTGAGCCGCACGGTCGTGGTAGAACAAGAATATAATCCGGACATCATGGATGCTTCCAAGGTAAATGTATTGCCACAAGTAGCACCGCCAACTGTCAGCAAAAAAGCAGTGGAATATGACGCTACGTTGGTACCGGAAGGAAATATCCCCGCAAGTACCATGCAAGCTTATACCGGAGCAGAAAGCCAGGACAAAGCACAACGTGGATACGCGCGCCTGGGATATGGGAATTATGGGAATCTGGACGCACGCGCCAATTACTTATTTATCCTTCCCAATAGTGATAAGCTAAATCTGAACTTCCATATGAACGGCATGGACGGCAAATTAAAAGTACCCGATTTTGCAGAGAAATGGGATGCACATTACTACCGTACACACGTTGGCATGGACTATGTACATGCTTTCCGGAAAGTGGACTTAAATGTAGCCGGCAACTTTGGGCTGAGCAATTTCAACTTTATACCCTATAGTATAAACAACAAACAGAAATTCCTGTCGGGCGATGTACATTTCGGAGTCAAATCGACAAGCGAAGACTTGCCTTTTCAGTTTCATGCCGAAACGAACCTGATGTTCTATGAACGCCAGTATGACCTGTCTCAGAAAGATGCACAGGAAGCGATGGTACGGACCAAAGCAGGTGCAATGGGTTCTATCTCCGAAGAACAATCTGTAGGAGTGGACCTGGCAATGGACAATGTATTTTATAAGAACAATCTTTTTGATGATTATACATCTGTAGAACTCAATCCTTACTACTTGTATCAGAATGATGACTGGAAAATCCGGCTTGGCGCCCATGTGGATTTTGCTTTCGGATTTGGTAAGAAGTTCCGGGTATCACCGGACGTCACTGCCCAATATATCTTCTCTGACAGTTACATTCTTTATGCCCAAGCTACAGGTGGACGCCGAACTAATGACTTCCGCAGACTGGAAACCGTTTCGCCTTACGGACAGAGTGAAATGCAGCTGGATGCCACTTACGAGCAACTGAATGCCGCACTCGGATTCAAGACCAGTCCTGTAACAGGTTTATGGTTCAACCTCTATGGTGGATACCAGGATTTAAAGAATAACCTTGCCTCTGTCGGAGTTTCAAGCTACATTGTAGATACCAACAACCAATCATATCTCCAACTGTTCCAAAGAAACATGCATAACATCTATGCAGGCATTGAGGTCAGCTACAGCTATAAAGACATTATCTCTTTTTCCGCCTCAGGTGTCTACCGTGACTGGAAAGTTGCAAAGGTAGAAGAGGATAACGGAGATTGGCTACTTGCCTATATGCCCTCTTTCGAAGCAAACATTCACGCAGATATCCGACCGATCTCCTCAGTCCTGATCAGCTTCGGATACCAGCACATCACTCGTGAAAAAATAGGAAACGAACGAGTTGATCCCGTTGCTAATCTTTACCTCGGTGGCAGCTACGAAGTCTTCAAAGGCATCTCTATTTACGCCCGAGTAAACAATTTATTGAACAAAGACTATCAATATTATTGGGGATATCCTACAGAAGGTCTCAATTTCGCAGGTGGTGTAAGTTTCCGTTTTTAACAAACAACGAGGCAAAAAAAGTCATTTTTACTAAAAAAGAATATATTCTCTACATATTATAAGGTGGAAACAATTGTTTTTTTCTACTTTTGCGGGCGAATTCAGTGACAGGAGTCACTATAAAACAGAAATTTATGCCAAAAAACCTTGTCATTGTCGAGTCACCGGCAAAAGCAAAAACAATTGAGAAGTTCCTGGGAAAAGATTATAAGGTTCTTTCCAGCTATGGTCATATACGCGATTTGAAGAAAAAAGAATTCAGTATTGACGTTGAAAAGAACTTTGAACCGGACTATGAAATCCCGGAAGATAAAAAAGCGCTGGTAAAGACACTGAAATCTGAAGCGAAAGAAGCAGATACCGTATGGTTGGCTTCCGATGAGGACCGCGAGGGAGAAGCCATCGCGTGGCACTTGTATGAGGTATTAAAACTCGATCCGGAACATACCAAACGCATCGTATTCCATGAAATTACCAAAACCGCTATATTAAAGGCTATTGAGCAACCTCGAAACATTGACATCAATCTTGTCAATGCACAGCAGGCTCGCCGTATCCTCGACCGTATCGTGGGTTTTGAATTATCGCCTGTATTGTGGAAGAAAGTAAAACCTGCACTTTCTGCCGGACGTGTACAATCAGTAGCCGTACGTCTCATCGTAGAGCGCGAACGTGAAATACATGCTTTCCAAAGTGAAGCATCTTATAAAGTCACTGCCATTTTCCTGGTTCCCGACACCGACGGCAAACTTGTAGAGATGAAAGCAGAACTTGCACGCCGCCTCAAGACTAAAGCAGAAGCTCAGAAACTATTGGAGCATTGCCAGGCAGCAATGTTTACCATTGAAGATATTACGACTCGTCCGGTAAAGAAAAGCCCGGCCGCACCGTTCACCACTTCTACCCTGCAACAGGAAGCTGCACGTAAGCTCGGTTTCACGGTTGCTCAAACCATGATGGTGGCTCAGAGACTGTATGAATCCGGACGTATCACTTATATGCGTACCGACTCGGTAAACTTATCGGAATACGCAATCAACGGCAGTAAAGAAGCCATCGCTAACATGATGGGGGATAAATATGTGCATCCACGTCACTTCAGTACCAAGACCAAAGGGGCACAGGAAGCGCACGAGGCTATCCGTCCTACATATATGGAACAGGCGCAAATAGAAGGTAGTGCACAGGAGAAGAAACTGTATGACCTGATCTGGAAACGTACTATAGCTTCCCAGATGGCAGATGCCGAACTGGAAAAGACAACAGCAACCATCAGCATCAGCAATGCATCTGATACATTCAATGCAACCGGAGAAGTGGTTAAATTCGACGGTTTCCTGCGCGTATACAGAGAATCTTATGATGATGATGTGGAGCAGGAAGATGAAAGCCATCTGCTACCTCCTTTGAAGAAGGGACAGAAACTACAGTACCAGAATATAACTGCTACGGAACGTTTCACGCAACACCCACCCCGTTATACAGAAGCAAGCCTGGTACGCAAACTGGAAGAGTTGGGTATCGGCCGTCCTTCAACTTATGCACCTACTATTTCTACTGTACAGCAGCGTGAGTATGTAGAGAAGGGAGATAAGACCGGCGAAGAGCGTTTATATAATGTAATCACTTTGAAGAAAGATAAGATTGCAGATGATACACGCACTGAGATTACCGGAGCTGAGAAAGCCAAACTGTTACCTACAGATACCGGCACAGTTGTAACCGACTTCCTGATGCAATACTTCCCCAGCATCATGGACTACAACTTCACGGCAAGCGTAGAAAAACAATTCGACGAGATAGCAGAAGGCGATACAAAATGGACGACTATCATGAAGACGTTCTATAAAACGTTCCATCCATCTGTTGAAAGTACCCTCGCTGCCAAGAATGCACATAAGACCGGAGAACGCTTATTGGGAGACGATCCCGTCAGTGGCAAACCTGTTTCAGTCAAGATTGGACGTTTCGGTCCGGTAGTACAGATAGGAAGTGCGGAAGATGAAGAGAAACCTCGTTTTTCTCCTCTGAAGAAAGGCATGTCTATCGAGACTATTACCCTGGAAGAGGCTATGGAACTGTTCAAGTTGCCACGTACCCTTGGAGAACATGAGGGTAAAACTGTCAGCGTCAATGCCGGACGTTTCGGTCCGTATATTTATTATAGCGGAACCTATACCTCACTTCCCAAAGGAGCAGATCCTATGGAAATAGAATTGGAAGAGGCTCTGGAACTGATCAAGGAAAAAGCGGAAGCGGAAGCCAAGAAGCATCTTAAAAAATTCGAAGAAGAACCGGAATTGGAAATTATGAATGGAAGATATGGTCCTTATATCGCTTATAAAGGCAGCAATTATAAGATCCCAAAAGATATCGTTCCGGAAGATTTAAGTCTGGATGCCTGCTTGGAAATCGTCAAACTGCAAAGTGAAAAAGCTGCATCGGCTCCGGCAAAACCGAAGCGTGGAAAATATGCCAAGAAGAAAGCATAAAGCGATTCATCATAAAACAATCAGCCCCGAAATGATTCTCTCATTCCGGGGCTGATTGTTTATAATACTTTTGCAATTACATTCTGTCCGGTACTTCGATGCCCAGCAATCCCATGCCGAGACGAACAACTTTAGCCACATTCTCCGACAAGGCAAGGCGGAACACTTTCACCGCTTCATTCTCTTCACGCAGGATGCTGAAATCGTGATAGAACTGATTGTATTCTTTCACCAAGTCATAAGTATAGTTGGCAATGATAGACGGACTGTAATCTGAGCCTGCCTGCTTCACAACAGCTGCGAAATCAGCCACCATTTGGATAAGCCCTTCCTCTTTCTCACTCAACTCGATACCTACAGGAATTTCAGCCGGAACTGCGATACCGGCTTCAGCTGCCTTACGCAATACAGATTGAATACGCGCATACGTATATTGAATGAACGGTCCTGTATTCCCATTAAAGTCAATTGACTCTTTCGGATTGAACGTCATATTCTTACGGGCATCCACTTTGAGAATAAAGTATTTCAAAGCACCCAATCCTACAATTCGGGCGATATTATCAGCCTCTTCCTGAGTCAAACCATCCAGTTTTCCCAGTTCATTTGAAGTTTCCTTAGCAGTATTCACCATTTCCTCAATCAAGTCATCGGCATCTACTACTGTACCTTCACGACTCTTCATCTTACCCTCAGGTAACTCGACCATACCATAAGAGAAATGCACGAGCCCCTTTCCCCATTCGAAACCGAGTTTATCAAGCAAGATAGAAAGCACTTGGAAATGGTAGTTCTGTTCATTACCTACAACATAAATCATTTTGTCAATAGGATAATCTGCAAAACGCAATTTTGCTGTACCGATATCTTGAGTCATATAAACTGAAGTTCCATCGGCACGGAGCAACAATTTGTGATCCAAGCCTTCCGGAGTAAGGTCAGCCCATACAGAGCCATCTTCTTTCTTATAGAAGAAACCTTTTTCAAGACCTTCCATAACTTTCTCTTTACCTTCAAGATAGGTATTTGACTCATAATATATCTTGTCAAAACCCACACCCATCTTACGATAAGTTTCATCAAAACCTTCGTACACCCAATTATTCATTTTTGTCCAAAGTGCACGTACTTCCGGATCACCGGCCTCCCATTTTACCAGCATTTCACGGGCTTCGTTCATCAATGGAGAGGCAGCTTCTGCTTTCGCTTTAGCTTCTTCTTCCGTCGCACCTTCAGCCTGGAATTTAGCCATCAGCTCTTTCACTTCAGCTTTATAGTGTTTATCGAAAGCTACATAATAGTCACCTACCAAATGATCGCCCTTTTTACCGGATGATTCAGGAGTTTCACCATTTCCATATTTGGACCATGCCAACATGGATTTGCAGATATGAATACCGCGGTCGTTCACGATATTCGTCTTTACCACTTTGTTACCGTTCGCCATAACGATGTTAGCCAAGGCATTACCCAAAAGGTTATTGCGTACATGACCTAAGTGAAGTGGTTTGTTGGTATTGGGTGAGGAATATTCTATCATAACCAGCGGAGAATGATCCGTGGCAGCAGTAATACCGTACTGTTTATCGGCATGAATGCTGTTCAGTAACTCAATCCAGGCAGAAGAAGCAATGGTCAGGTTCAGGAAACCTTTGATGACATTGAACGCAGCAACGGAGGGTTCATTAACTTTCAGGTATTCACCAATCTCTTGTGCTGTCTGCTCCGGTCCCTTCTTTGACATGCGTAGGAAAGGAAAAACGACCAGCGTGAGGTGTCCCTCAAATTCTTTCTTGGTTTTTTGCAGTTGCACCTGTGCGGCAGGCACATCCTGTCCGTACAGTGCTTTCAGTCCATTGATTACGGACGTTACCAGTTTATCTTCTATATTCATGATTTAAAAGTATTTTCCGAGTGCAAAGATACTATATTTTGGCGAATTAAGTGCTCCGTTTGTAGGGATAATAAAAAAGGAGGTGCTCCTGCATCTCCTTTCCTATTCTTTATTCGTAGCCGTCTTTATCCGATGGCCAAAGTCAACTCCATACCAGGTTTAAACTTAGCAACTTTCTTTGCAGGAATCGTAATGCTCTGTTTAGTAGAAGGATTAATGCCCAGACGTGCTGCTCTTTCTGACACAGCAAACGTACCGAAGCCAACCAATGATACTTTATCACCAGCCTTTAGAGCCTTTGTGATTGATGCCATGAAAGCATCCAATGCTTTCTTAGAATCCGCTTTTGTCAAACCGGACTCTGCTGCCATAGCGCTGATAAGTTCTGACTTGTTCATAAATTTAAAATTTAATAATTAATATGTTACACAAAAAATATCTGCAATAGAATTTCACAAAGCTCTACAAAAATAGAGCAATATTTCTGAATATCAAATAAAAACATTAAAAAAAGATTGGATTTTGGCGAAAAAAAAGGAATAGAAAGTCGTTTTTCTGTTATAGAACAGAATTTATTCGTATTTTTGCCGAATAAAGCGAAAATAGGCTGCACCTCAACATAATCAAGCGAGCTTGCTTCTGTTTTCGGTTTGCACTATTTTTGCAACTCAATGAATGAAAAAACAGATTATGAATGCCATACCAACAGTTACTAAAAACCTATTAATCATCAATGTACTGGTCTTTCTTGCGACCATTGTTGCTCAAAGTTACGGCCTGGATTTAACCCGTTATCTAGGACTTCACTTTTTTCTTGCTGACAACTTTAATATAGCACAGCTTATCACATACATGTTTATGCATGGTGGATTCACACATCTATTTTTTAACATGTTCGCATTGTGGATGTTTGGTCGTATTCTCGAACAAGTGTGGGGGCCGAAACGTTTTCTGTTTTACTACCTGGTATGTGGCATCGGTGCAGGATTTATACAGGAAATCGTTCAATATGTACATTACGAAATGGTGCTTTCTGCATACACCAGCGTCAACACGGGCTATTCTGTCATTCCGATGGGAGAGTATCTCAACATGATGACTACCGTGGGAGCGTCGGGAGCTATATATGCCATCCTGCTGGGATTCGGAATGTTGTTCCCCAACCAGCCGTTATTTATCTTCCCGCTGCCATTCCCGATCAAGGCCAAGTATTTCGTTATCGGATACGCATTGATTGAACTGTATGCAGGATTTGCCAACAATCCGGGTGACAACGTAGCTCACTTTGCACACTTGGGTGGTATGATATTCGGTTTTATACTGATCATGTACTGGAGAAAAAAAGACAAAGGAAATGGGTACTATTACAACTGATCTTAAAGAAGCTTTTCGGAGAGGGAATATTTATATCCAACTGATTTATATCAACGTAGCCGTCTTCGTGGTCACTACGCTGACGGAAGTTATTTTGCAGCTATTCAACCGTAGTCTTGGAGGGGCATTTGAATGGTTGGAGCTTCCTGCTTCATTTACCCAATTCATCATACAGCCTTGGTCACTGTTCACATACATGTTTATGCATGCAGGTTTTCTGCATATTCTGTTCAACATGCTATGGCTATATTGGTTTGGCGCATTGTTCCTGATGTTCTTCTCTGCAAAGCATTTGCGGGGAGTTTATATATTGGGCGGTATTTGCGGCGGATTGCTGTACATGGTAGCATATAACGTTTTTCCTTATTTCCGTCCGATGGTTGACTACTCATTTATGCTGGGAGCATCTGCTTCTGTGCTTGCTATTGTAGCTGCGACCGCATATCGTGAACCGAACTATCCGATACGATTATTCCTATTTGGCACAATACGACTGAAATATCTGGCACTGATTGTTATCGGTACTGATTTACTGTTCATCACATCCAGCAATGCAGGTGGACATATCGCCCATTTGGGTGGCGCATTAGCAGGAGTCTGGTTTGCAGCCGGACTGAGTAAAGGCAGAGACATTACATCCTGGATTAATAAGATTCTGGATGCTATCGTTTCAGTATTCAGTTTCAAGCCTCGCAAACCCAAAATGAAAGTGCATTATGGCAACAGTCGTCAGAAAGACTACGACTACAACGCCCGCAAGAAAGTTCAGTCAGAAGAAATAGATCGCATCCTCGATAAACTAAAAAAATCGGGATACGAAAGCCTGACTACGGAAGAAAAGAAAAGTCTTTTCGATGCGAGCAAACGATAATATAGAAATATGGGAATAAGGCATATTGGCAGATTCGTCGCTTATCTGATCTTAGCGGTCAACATCTTCTTCATAGGTTTGTTGCTTCTTACCGCTTACAGCCCGTATATTAAGCCGGCCGCACATCCCGTGGAGTCCTGTTTCGGACTGGCATTTCCTATCTTTCTGGTGATTAATATTTGTTTTCTGGTCTTTTGGCTTATTATCCAGAATTATAAGTTTGCATTAGTCACATTGGTTAGTCTTCTTCTATGCTATCCGCAGATACGGACCTATTTTCCTATCAATTTCCATACGGACAAGCTACCGGAGAACAGTTTCAAAGTTTTATCATACAATATAATGGGATTCGATGGAGCCGTTAAGAAAGACGGCGAGAACCCTATTTTAAATTATCTGAAGAACAGTGGAGCAGACATCCTATGCTTGCAGGAGTACCAGACCATTGAATCTTCTCATTATCTCAGCCAGAAAGATGTAGAGAAAGCCCTGAAAGATTATCCCTATCATAAGATTCAAACTGTAGGAAGCGGAAAAGGGCATACCAACCGGATAGCCTGTTATTCCAAATATCCCATACTTTCATCCCGCAGATTGGATTATGCCAGCGAATACAATGGCTCTGCGGTTTATGAGCTAAAAATAGGGGAAGATACCGTAATGCTTATCAACAACCATCTGGAATCTAATAAACTGACGAAAGAAGATAAAGTTGTCTATGAAAGTATGCTCAAATCCCCCGAAACAAAAAAGGTGAAAAGTGGTGCCCGCCTGCTTATCCGCAAACTGGCAGAAGCTTCTGCCATTCGTGGTTCGCAAGCCGACAGCATCGCACAAGAAATTGCATCGTCACAGCATCCTTACATCATCGTATGCGGTGACTTTAACGATACGCCCATTTCCTATGCCCACAGAGTTATCGGTCAAGGGCTAAATGACACTTTCACCCAATCGGGTCGCGGACTGGGTGTCTCTTACAATCAAAACAAATTCTACTTCCGGATTGACAATATCCTGGCAAGTAAAAACCTAAAGCCTTATAACTGTACGGTAGACCGATCTATAAAAGAGTCTGATCATTATCCAATCTGGTGTTATCTGAAGAAAAAAGAATAAAGAAAAAAAAGATTAATATCTAATACTTAAAACTATGTTTAAGAAGTGTATTTTTATTTTAGCTACAAGTTGTATGATGTACTCCTGTACCACACAAACGGAAACGAATCCGTTTCTGTCTGAGTTCCAAACCGAACATGGCGTACCGCCCTTCGATAAAATTAAACTGGAACATTACGAACTCGCCTTTTTGAAAGGGATCGAAGAACAAAACGCGAATATCGATGCAATAGTGACTAATTCTGAAGCACCTACTTTTGAAAATGTAATCGTTGCTCTCGACAATAGCGCTCCGATACTGGACCGGGTTAGTGCAATTTTCTATAATATGACGGATGCCGAAAAGACACCCGGACTGAATGAACTGTCCATTAAAATAGCTCCTACATTATCAGAACACAGCGATAATATTTCACTGAATCAGGAACTCTTTAAAAAAGTAAATGCCGTATACCAACAAAAAGAATCTTTGAAACTGACCACTGAACAAGAGCGCCTGTTGGAAGAGACTTATAAAGACTTTGTTCGTTCCGGTGCAAACCTTTCTCCGGAAAAGCAGGCACGTCTGCGTGAAATCAACAAACAGTTGTCCACATTAGGTCTTACATTCAGCGATAATATTCTGAATGAAAACAACGCTTTCAAACTATACATCGACAAAGAAGAAGATCTTGCCGGACTGCCCGAATGGTTCCGTCAAAGCGCAGCAGAAGAAGCAAAAGCAGACGGTCAGGAAGGAAAATGGTTGTTCACTTTGGGGAATGCCAGCCGACTTCCGTTTCTGCAATACTCAGACAACCGCCCGTTACGTGAACAGATATACAAGGCTTATATCAATCGCGGCAACAACAATGACAAGAACGATAACAAGAAAATCATTACAGATATTGTCAGCCTGCGTCTTGAGAAAGCACAATTACTGGGTTTTGACTGTTATTCCAATTTTGTTCTGGATAACACAATGGCTAAAAATTCCGCTACTGTAATGGATTTCCTGAATAACCTGTGGAGCTACTCTTTGCCAAAAGCAAAAGCCGAAGCTGCTGAATTGCAAAAGATCATGGATAAAGAAGGCAAAGGAGAAAAACTGGAAGCATGGGACTGGTGGTATTATACTGAAAAGCTTCGCAAAGAGAAGTACAATCTTGAAGAAGATGAAATCAAGCCTTACTTTAAACTGGAAAACGTACGTGAAGGAGCTTTTGCAGTTGCCAACAAGCTCTATGGCATTACATTAACGAAGCTGAATGGTATTCCTGTATATCATCCTGATGTAGAAGTGTTCGAAGTAAAAGATGCAGATGGCTCTCATATGGGTATCTTCTATGTAGACTATTTCCCGCGTCCAGGCAAGAGCGGTGGTGCATGGATGAGCAATTATCGTGAACAACAAGGCGATATTCGTCCGTTGGTATGCAACGTATGCAGTTTCACCAAACCTGTAGGCGACACTCCGTCATTGCTGACAATTGACGAGGTAGAAACTCTGTTCCATGAATTTGGGCACGCTCTGCACGGATTACTGACTAAATGTAACTATAAAGGTATTTCCGGAACAAATGTTGTGCGTGACTTTGTTGAATTGCCCTCCCAGATAAATGAACATTGGGCTACTGAACCGGAAGTACTGAAAATGTATGCTAAGCATTATCAGACAGGAGAGACCATTCCCGACAGCCTTATCGAAAAAATTCTGAATCAGAAAACCTTCAATCAAGGCTTCATGACCACAGAATTACTGGCTGCTGCCATTCTGGATATGAATCTGCACAACCTGACTGACACCAAGAATCTGGATGTATTGGCATACGAGAAAGAAGCCATGGATCAATTGAATCTTATCCCTGAAATAGCCCCGCGTTATCGTACCACCTACTTCAATCATATCATCGGTGGTTATGCTGCAGGCTACTACAGCTATTTATGGGCAAACGTATTGGATAATGATGCTTTCGAAGCTTTCAAAGAGCATGGTATCTTCGACAAAAAGACAGCAGATCTTTTCCGGTATAATGTTCTTGAAAAAGGTAATAGCGAAGACCCGATGACACTTTACAAGAATTTCCGTGGTGCTGAACCTCAACTGGAGCCAATGTTAAAAAATCGTGGAATGAAGTAAAATTAGTGCCATACAAAGGCAGCAAAATCATTGCCAGATGCAAATATTTGAGTTCCTTTTACTTCCGAATGTGAAAAAAAAACTATATTTGCAGCCTTGTACACTATAGAAATCAATTAATAAAGTAATCATAATAAACTAAAAGTAACATGCAAAACAAAGGATTTGTAAAGGTTTTTGCAATTTTGCTCACACTGGTGTGTGTGTTCTACCTTTCCTTCTCTTTTGTGACTCGCCATTATAACAATAAGGCAAAAGAGTACGCAAAAGGCGATCTGAAGTTAGAGCAGGACTACCTGGATTCTCTGTCAAACGAGAAAGTGTGGTTCGGCAATTGGACACTGAAACAGTGTCGCGAGATGGAGATCAGTTTAGGTTTGGACTTAAAGGGTGGTATGAACGTTATCCTTGAAGTTTCTGTTCCCGATGTAATCAAAGCATTGGCGGACAATAAAACCGACGAAGCATTCAACCAAGCATTGGCAACTGCCGCCAAACAGGCTATTAGCAGCCAGGATGACGTCATTACCCTGTTTGTGAGAGAGTATCACAGAATAGCTCCGGATGCACGTCTTTCTGAACTTTTCGCCACTCAACAGTTAAAAGACAAAGTTAACCAAAAGACTCCCGACGCTGAAGTAGAAAAAGTACTGCGCTCGGAAGTAAAAGCCGCAGTTGATAACTCATACAATGTACTCCGTACTCGTATCGACCGCTTTGGTGTGGTTCAGCCCAACATTCAGAGTCTGGAAGACAAGATGGGACGTATCATGGTGGAACTTCCGGGTATCAAAGAGCCAGAGCGTGTAAGAAAATTACTACAAGGCTCTGCTAATCTGGAGTTTTGGGAAACATACAACGCAAAGGATGTTGCACCTTATCTGCAAGCTGCCGATAACAAACTGCGCAGCATTTTAGCTAATGAAGCACCGGCTGACAGTGTAGCCGTTGACAGCACTGCTGCTCCGGTTGTGGCACAAGCTACCAGCACTGCCGATAGTCTTGCTGCAGCATTGAAAGGTGAAAGCAAAACACAATCTGTCGATCTTGCACAAATCAAGAAAGAACATCCGTTGCTGGCTGTTCTGCAAATTAACTCCAGCGGACAAGGCCCCGTTGTAGCTTATGCTAATTATAAGGATACAGCTGATATCAACAGATATCTTTCTATGAAAGAAATCCAGTCTGAACTTCCGAAAGATCTCCGTCTGAAATGGGGTGTCTCTGCTTATGAATACGATCCTAAAGGACAGACTTTCGAACTTTACGCTATTCGTTCAACCGAACGTAACGGACGTGCTCCGTTGGAAGGTGACGTTGTGGTAAGCGCTAAAGACGAATACGATCAATTTGGTAAACCTGCTGTAAGTATGTCTATGAACACAGACGGTTCACGTCGCTGGGCTCAGTTGACTAAGCAAAACATTGGTAAGAGCATCGCTATCGTATTGGATGGTTATGTATATTCTGCACCGAATGTAAATACTGAAATTACAGGTGGTAACTCACAAATTACCGGTCACTTCACTCCTGAGCAAGCAAAAGACTTAGCGAACGTATTGAAGTCAGGTAAGATGCCGGCTCCTGCACGTATCGTTCAGGAAGATATCGTAGGTCCGTCTTTGGGACAAGCTTCTATCAACGCCGGTGTATTCTCATTCATCGTTGCATTGATTCTGTTGATGGTTTATATGTGCACTATGTACGGTTTCATCCCGGGTATGGTTGCCAATGGTGCACTGGTATTGAACATGTTCTTTACATTGGGTATCCTCTCATCCTTCCAGGCGGCCTTGACAATGTCCGGTATTGCCGGTATGGTGTTGGCACTGGGTATGGCCGTGGATGCTAACGTATTGATTTACGAACGTACTAAAGAAGAATTGCGTGCAGGCAAGGGTGTGAAAAAGGCTCTTGCAGACGGTTATTCAAATGCATTCTCAGCTATCTTCGACTCTAACTTAACTTCTATTATTACAGGTGTAATCCTGTTCAACTTCGGTACAGGTCCTATCCGTGGTTTCGCCACGACTTTGATTATCGGTATCTTGATTTCATTCTTTACCGCTGTGTTTATGACACGTTTGGTTTATGAGTACTTCATGAATAAAGATAAATGGTTGAACCTGACCTTCTCTTCTAAGATCTCCAAGAACTTGATGGCGAATGTACATTTTGACTTCATGGGTGGCAACAAGAAGTGGTTGACAATTACAGGTGTTATTCTTGTAATCTGTATCGGTTCACTCTTTGTACGCGGCCTAAGCCAAAGTATCGACTTCACAGGTGGACGTAACTTCAAGGTACAATTTGAGAATGCGGTAGAACCAGAACAAGTACGCGAGTTAATCTCCAGTAAATTTGGTGACGCTAACGTTAGTGTAATCGCTATCGGTACAGATAAGAAAACTGTACGTATCAGTACAAACTATCGTATTGAAGAAGACGGTAACAATGTTGACTCTGAAATAGAAGCATATCTCTATGAGACATTGAAGCCCGTATTAACGCAAAACATTACTCTGGAAACATTTATCGATCGTGAAAACCATACTGGTGGTAGTATCGTCAGCTCACAGAAAGTAGGTCCGAGTATTGCAGATGATATCAAGACTTCGGCTATGTGGTCTGTAGTGCTTGCTTTGATTGCTATTGGTCTGTACATCTTGATTCGTTTCCGTAACATTGCATATAGTGTAGGTTCTGTAGCTGCACTGACAAGTGATACATTGATGATCCTGGGTGCTTATTCTCTCTGCTGGGGCTGGATGCCATTCTCACTGGAAATTGACCAAACATTCATCGGTGCTATTCTGACAGCTATCGGTTACTCTATCAATGACAAGGTGGTAATCTTCGACCGTGTACGTGAGTTCTTCGGCTTGTATCCGAAACGTGACAGAAAACAACTGTTCAACGACTCATTGAATACAACTCTGGCACGTACTATCAATACTTCATTGAGTACATTGATTGTGTTGCTGTGTATCTTCATCCTTGGTGGTGATTCTATCCGCAGCTTCGCATTCGCAATGATTCTCGGTGTTGTAATTGGTACATTGTCTTCTTTGTTCGTTGCATCTCCTATCGCATACATGATGTTGAAGAACAAAAAAATAGCTGAACCGGCTGCTGAAGTAGCTAAATAAGGACTATACAAGTTAACGATAAAAAAGGGAAGTCGATTCGTTCGACTTCCCTTTTTGTTTTGTAGTCCCGAGGGGAATCGAACCCCTATCTAAAGTTTAGGAAACTTCTATTCTATCCGTTGAACTACAGGACCAGCAACATTTGCGGTTGCAAAGATAAGGCATTCTCTCGATTTTACAAGGCCGGACAGATCTTTTATCGAGAAGTCAAGAAAATACAGTCAACACAAGATTTTATCAAAGTGTAAAGTCAAATCTGCTTCATGCCGCATTTATTTAGGCAATACATCTTACATTTAGTCAATACACACATTACTAAAACAAATGATAATATGCAACTTTTATACCTCCAAGTCAGACACATAGTCAGAGTTTTGTTCACTCCAAATATCAAAAAACACTCATTTCTCAATTCTTTTAGTACACAATCACAGATTAACTCGAAAAGATTTTGCCAAGTCGCATAACTTTCCGACATTTGCAAACGCGCCTATAAAAAGCGTAGTACTTTTTGTAAGTACCCCAACCAACATGAGAACAGATTTTAAGTGATCCTATAAATTAATCATAGTAATACGAAATTATGGCAAACGACATGATGGTAAAAGAACTGGATCAAGTGGTAGTCCGCTTTTCCGGAGACTCCGGCGATGGTATGCAGCTCGCCGGCAACATCTTTTCAACAGTATCGGCTACGGTGGGAAATGACATCAGTACTTTCCCCGACTATCCCGCAGATATCCGCGCACCGCAAGGCTCTCTGACCGGCGTATCAGGTTTCCAGGTACACATCGGCGCCAGCAAAGTATTCACCCCGGGTGATAAATGCGACGTATTGGTAGCTATGAATGCTGCCGCATTGAAAACACAGTACAAGTTTGCTAAGTCTACTGCTTGCATCATTATCGACACAGACTGTTTCCAAGCTTCCGATTTACAGAAAGCCGCTTTCAAGACTGACAATCCTATCGAAGAAATGGGTATCAAGCAAGATGTTATTGCTGCTCCTATTTCTCAAATGGTGAAAGACTGTCTGGCAGAAACAGGTATGGACAACAAAACAATGCTGAAATGCCGCAACATGTTCGCTCTCGGCCTGGTATGCTGGTTGTTCAATCGTGATCTGAAGATTGCAGAAGATTTCCTTAGAGAAAAGTTTGCAAAAAAGCCGGAAATAGCAGAAGCCAACATCAAAGTGATTCACGCCGGCTACAACTATGGTCACAATACGCACGCTTCCGTAGCACATACTTATAAAATAGAAAGTAAGATAAAGACGCCCGGAATATACATGGATATCATGGGCAACAAAGCTACAGCCTACGGTTTCATTGCTGCTGCTGAAAAAGCAGGTCTAAAGTTATTCCTCGGGTCTTACCCCATCACTCCGGCTACGGACGTATTACATGAACTCTCCAAACATAAATCCTTAGGTGTCATTACCGTTCAGTGCGAAGATGAGATTTCCGGTTGTGCTACGGCTATCGGTGCTTCTTTTGCAGGTGCATTGGCTGTGACTACCACTTCCGGTCCGGGTATCTGCCTGAAATCAGAGGCTATGAACCTGGCAGTGATTACAGAACTTCCTCTGGTTGTTCTGGACGTACAGCGCGGTGGCCCTTCCACAGGTTTGCCGACTAAATCGGAACAAACGGACTTGTTGCAGGCTTTATTTGGCCGTAACGGTGAGAGCCCAATGCCGGTTATTGCTGCAACCTCACCGACAAACTGCTTCGATGCAGCCTATGCAGCTTGTAAGATGGCTTTGGAACACATGACTCCGGTGGTTCTGTTGACAGACGGTTTCGTAGCCAACGGTTCCGGTGCATGGAAGCTGCCGAATCTGGATACATATCCTGAAATCAAACCTCAGTATGTTACTCCTGAAATGAAGGATAACTATACTCCCTATAAACGCAATCCTGAAAACCAAGTACGTTACTGGGCTGTTCCGGGACAAGAAGGCTATACTCATATTCTCGGTGGTCTGGAAAAAGACAGCAACACTGGTGCTATCTCTACCGATCCTGAAAACCACAATCTGATGTGCCACCTACGTGCAGAAAAAGTTGCAAAGATTGCTGTACCTGATGTAGAAGTACAAGGCTGTGCAGATGATGCAGACCTGCTGATTGTAGGTTTTGGCGGTACTTACGGACATTTGTATTCTGCTATGGAAGAGATGAACAAAGTCGGACAAAAAGTAGCTTTAGCTCACTTCTCTTATATCAATCCGCTGCCTAAAAATACGGCTGAGGTATTGAAGAAATACAAGAAAGTGGTAGTTGCCGAACAGAACTTGGGACAATTTGCCGGTTATCTCCGTATGAAGGTAGATAATTTCACTCCGTATCAATTCAATGAAGTCAAGGGACAGCCGTTCGTAGTAAGCGAATTGGTGGCTGCCTTCACCGAGATTTTAAATAAATAATAACCCCGTAAAGTATCGAAAGACATGAGCGAATATACAGCTAAAGATTTCAAAAAAGGACAGCCTCGTTGGTGTCCGGGTTGCGGTGACCACTTCTTCTTGAATTCACTGCACAAAGCGTTGGCAGAAATCGGTGTTAAGCCTTGGGAAACTGCCGTTATTTCGGGTATCGGTTGCTCCAGCCGTCTACCTTATTATATGAATACGTATGCGATGCAGACTATCCACGGACGTGCTGCCGCCATCTCTACCGGATGTAAAGTAACCAATCCTAACCTGAGCGTTTGGCAGGTTTCAGGTGATGGTGACGGTCTGGCTATCGGTGGTAACCACTTTATCCATGCTATCCGTCGCAATATAGATATCAACATTCTGTTGCTGAACAACCGCATCTACGGTCTGACAAAAGGACAATATTCTCCGACTTCTCCCCGTGGCTTCGTCAGCAAATCCTCTCCTTATGGTACGGTAGAAGATCCGTTCCACCCAGCTGAACTCTGCTTTGGTGCCCGTGGACGTTTCTTTGCACGTTGTGTAGCTACGGATGGTCCCGGCACAGGAGAAGTTCTGAAGGCTGCTGCTAATCATAAAGGAACTGCTGTGTGTGAGATTTTGCAACACTGCGTTATCTTCAATGACGGAACCTACGACTCTGTATACAACAAAGACGGACGTGCCAAGAATGCCATCTACCTGGAACACGGTAAGCCAATGCTTTTCGGTGAGAACAAAGAGTTTGGCTTGATGCAGGAAGGCTTCGGACTGAAAGTTGTGAAGTTAGGCGAGAACGGTATCACAGAAAAGGATATCCTCGTTCATGATGCACACTGCATGGATAATACATTGCAACTGAAATTGGCTCTGATGGAAGGTCCTGACTTCCCGGTTGCTCTCGGTGTAATCCGTGACGTGGAAGCTCCGACTTATGACGATGCTGTAATGGAACAGATTGAAGAAGTATCGGCAAAGAAGAAGTACCATAACTTCAAGGAACTGTTGATGACGAATGATATTTGGGAAGTAAAGTAAGCGAATACACTATTCCTTTTCGACAAAAGCCTCATTACCGCTACTATTATATAGTACGGTAATGAGGCTTTTTGGGAATAATGCAAATGGTAACTTTGTTCACTCCACACGGTAACTCCATTTACATGCCAAGGTAAAGACCGTTACACGCCAAGGTAAAGGTCGTTACAATAAGGGGTAAAGGCCGTTACATACGGCGGTAAATTCTTTTACATCTTATGATAAGCATTCGGTAAATACTATTAGCTGATTATCAACAAACTAACAAGAAAGTCATCAGCAACCTTTGATTCACATCTTTTCCGCAAAGAATCAATTCCGTCAACAGATAATCCCAAATATCATATACAATTTTGGGATTTAAACTTTAAAAGCCTATATTTGCCCTAAAATAAAGCAAGATGAAAACAAAACACTTATTCTGGATATTCCTGTTAATATCCGTAATCAGCTTCACGAGCTGTGATGACGACAAATCAGAGAACAACACTCCAACACCGTTCCGGATTGATAAGCAATCTTACGAAGTCATGCAGGGTGGATACGTTCATATATATATCAATAATGGCAGCGGTAAGATAGATTTCTCGATAGGAAACCCTCAGATAATTAGCGCCAGCTATCAGGAAGGCACATCCGACAATAGCTGTTTAGGAATCATCCGTATAGAGGGGAAACAAAAAGGAGAAACAAAAATCACCCTTACAGACCCGGTAACACATGAAACGGAAATCCTGCAAGTGAAAGTAATTGACCGCTATCTGGTATATGCCATAGAAGAGAGCAATCATCCCGCACTAAAATCGGGAATCGTGATGTATTTAGTCAATAATGAAAAGCGAGAGTGCTATTTCTTCCCTTACGCTGATTCAAAGCACAAAGTTTCGGATCACCTCATTGCCAAAGGTACCTACAGCTTCTCGTCAAAAACAGAACATGCCACGGAAGTTTCATCTTCTACTGATGCCATACCTTATCTCACATTGAGCTATCCGGCCGATGCAAAAGGAAACTTTACAGATGCAACAATTCCGCCCACACCGCATGATTTCAAGTTTGAAATGGAAAACGGTACCACGAGCTATGTCGTACTTAACCTTATACAACGCTATCTGGATGTAGATTGGAAAGAACTTACCCCCAAAGACGCTTCTACAAGAAGTGACATTATCATAAATCCTCTTTTGACAATGACGGTGGATGATACCGACTATTCCATCACTGGGACATTCAACACCATTCCGGCAATTCCGGAAGGAATATTGGAATAGCTGCGCCCTCAAAGATTTTTCTGCCCTTTCTCTTTGATAATAAAAGAATTAGTGTATATTTGCATCAGGCATACATTAACCTTTAACATCACTGTACTATGGGTAGAAGATTAATCTTTGACCGGTTTTCGCAGCAAGCTCTCCAGACCTTGCACCGGTATCGTGCCGTAATGTTCAGTCCCACCCTTTATTCATGTTTTTAGTTCGCGAGTGATATTTATTTTCAGTCATTTACTAAACATGAATAGATTATGGATAATAGACCTACCATAGCCGAGGTACAAGAATGGGTACTGAAGCTACACAACACGTGTGAGCAAACCATCACAAACGAAGAGCGCAAGGAACAGCATAAATATGCCGTCATGGTGCAACGCCCGCAGGACAAGAAGTTCCTGGTGAAAATGCTGGATGAATCTTCGCAGATACGTGATCGCAAAAAACTTGCCGCCCGAATTAAGACTCTGATAGACCGCTATGGAGTACCTGAATTCCTGAATAAGCGGGATACTTTCCTCTTTAAAATGTACCAAGCCTTCGGACATCATTTCGATTTCATTGCCATACCTATTATAAAGAAACGCTTACGCATGGATACATCTAAAGTTATCCTTGATGAAGCGCGTCCCAAGTTAACCCGACACCTGTCCGAACGTGCACAACAAAAGGTTGGACAAAATGTAAACCTACTGGGTGAAGTCGTTTTAGGCAATGGGGAAGCAGATCACCGTTACCATCATTACCTGGAAGCATTGGAAGCTCCGGATATTAACTATATCTCCGTAAAGATATCCGGCATCTACGCCCAGACGCATGCCTTGAATTATGAAGAGAGTTTCCCGGAACTGGTGAAACGCATGTCCGCTCTTTACCAAAAAGCAATAGACTTCCCGCATACAGATGAAAACGGAGTGAAACGTGCGAAGTTTGTCAATCTGGATATGGAAGAATATAAAGATTCACACTTTACTTTACGCCTGTTTAAAACTGTACTAAGCAAACCGGAATTCAAAAACTATTCAGCCGGCATCGTTATACAAGCTTATCTGCCCGATGCTTATGATTTCCAGACGGAATTACTGGAATTTGCAAAGGCACGCGTGGCAAAGGGAGGTGCACCACTCAAAATGCGCCTTGTAAAAGGTTGCAATCTGGAAATGGAAACCGTGATTTCTTCCTTGCGCGGCTGGCCCACCCCCATACTTTCCACAAAAACGGAAGTAGATGCAAACTACCTGCATATTCTGGAACGCGCCCTGCTGCCCGAAAATGCAAAAGCGTTGCACATCGGAGTGGCTTCGCATAACCTGTTCACAATAGCCTACGCTTATCTGTTGAGCCAGAAAAACAACAGTTCAGAGTATATGACATTTGAGATGTTGGAAGGTATGGCCGACCATGTATGGCGTGCACAGTCGCAACTGGGTAATCACATCATACTATATGCACCGGTAGTGAAAGATGAACACTTCCTGAATGCAGTCTCTTATCTGGTGCGCCGCATGGACGAAAATACAGCTCCGGATAACTTCCTCACTCATTCATTCAATCTGAAACCGGGAACTGACACCTGGAATTTCCTGCAAAAACAGTTTGAAGAAGCATATCACAAGAAAGATAGCGTTTCTCATATTCCTACGCGCACGCAGAACAGGCTTTTACCGTATTCTCCCGTCCCCCCATCCGACGTGATGAAAAACGAACCGGATACGGATTTTGATCTGCCTCAAAACCAGGAATGGGTACGAAAGATCTTTGCCAAATGGAAAAAGTCTTCCGCCGATACTCCGGAAATCATTCCTCTGCAAATAGGAACCGAAAACATCGTCTGTGAAAAACGCCATAAGTACATGGACCGCTGCCAGAATGATGAAGTATGTATTTGCGAAATGTCGCAAGCCAATACGGAACAAATAAAGCAAATCATCGGCATTGCAGAGAAAGATCCCGCAGGTTGGCGAAACACTACCTTAGAGGAACGTCATAGAATCATGTTCGAAGCAGCCAATCGCCTGGGTGATATGCGCGGAGACCTGATAGGCAGCATGTGTGCTGTAACAGGTAAAACAGTGGTAGAAGGCGATGTGGAGGTATCCGAAGGTATCGACTACGCCCGCTTCTATACCGCAACAATGAAAAAGTTCGCCGCACAGCATGATGTGGACATCACCTCCAAAGGAACGATCCTCGTCATTTCGCCGTGGAACTTCCCATGTGCCATTCCTATCGGCGGCATTGTAGCCGGATTGGCCGGTGGCAATACCGTGATACTGAAACCCGCAACAGTAGCTGCTCCTGTAGCATGGCTATTTGCCAAGGCTTTCTGGGATGCAGGAGTGCCCAAAGAAGCATTGCAAGTCATTATCACCGACCGTGAAGCACTGAAAGAGTTGACCACAGCTCCGGCTATCAAGCATATCATCCTGACAGGAGGTACGGATACGGCCCAAAGCATTGCACGTACCAACCCGTCTACCCCACTTTCTGCCGAAACCGGTGGAAAAAATGCTATTATCCTTACAGCCTCGGGCGACCGTGATCATGCCATTATGAATATCGTTGCTTCTGCTTTCGGAAATGCGGGGCAAAAGTGCTCAGCATGTTCCCTACTGCTTGTAGAACGCTCTGTATACGAAGACAAGAACTTCCAGGATAAGCTGAAGGATGCCGCCACCAGTATGAAAGTAGGCAGTGTATGGGAAGCCGGTAACGTAGTAGGCCCCATGATTACCAACCGGAACGACAAGTTACTGCAAGCCCTTACACTGGAACCCGGCGAGTCCTGGCTGGTTCCACCTAAGTTTATTGACGAAAAGCAATACATCCTCGCCCCTACGGTGAAATGGGGAGTAAAACCGGACAGTTATTCATTCCGCACAGAATTGTTCGGTCCCATGTTAAGTGTGGCTTGTATTGACAATCTTCAACAGGGAATAGAGTTGGTGAACAGCCTGGACTACGGTTTGACTTCCGGTCTGCAAAGCCTGGATGAAAACGAACAAAAACTCTGGAAGGACTCCATTCTGGCAGGTAATCTTTATATCAATCGTGGTATCACAGGTGCTATTGTCAACCGCCAACCTTTCGGTGGGATGAAACTGTCTGCTTTCGGTGGTGGTGTAAAAGCAGGCGGACCGAACTATTGCGCCTGCCTTGTGAAGATTACCGACAAACCGGAAAGTAATACGGATTATAAGCAAAGTTATCCTCATGCTTATGAAGAAGAATTTGCGCATGCACGGGATATCAATAAGTTATATGGCGAACAGAATGCATTCCGTTATCTGCCATTAAAGAATATGGTGCTCCGCCTTTTCCCGGGAGATAGTAACGAAGAAGCGGAAATGATTGCACTTGCTGCAAAGCTCTGCCACACACCACTGACTATCAGCTTTGACCCGAATGATGATCGCACGACTGCATTATCATCTACCGGTTGTACACTAAAGAAAGAAACATTGGATGAATTCCTCAAAACAATGAGGACCTATGAACGCATCCGCACTTGTGGCGCTGATATTCCGATGGAAATGTATGAAGAGGCGGCTCGTAGAAACAAATACATTGCCACGGCAAAACCTGTGAAAAATGGACGTGTAGAGTTGATACATTATATTAAAGAGCAAAGCATCTCCTTCGAATACCATCGATATGGCAGCATTCTGGATGTGCCTCCCGTAGAATAACAATTAAAAAGACGTGGTCCGGCTTGCCTGTCGAAAAGCGGACAGGTCAGGCCACGCTCATTCCTCGTTCTCCACCGGCAATGGCAAAGAAACTGTAAATTCGCTATATTTTCCTTCCACACTCTCCACACTGACGTATCCTCCATGTTCACGAGCCACATTCATCACATAGTTCAGCCCCAAGCCGAAGCCGGATACTTTCTTCTTCGCATCCTCATTCCGGGTAATTACGCGTTCAAACTTATCAAATACAATCCGTTGAGCCGCAAGCGGAATACCGATTCCATTATCCCGCACCTTGATCTGAGTATACTGCCCGGAAAGGCAGGAAGTAATCTGTATATCTATCGTATCCTTAGAGTATTTCACAGCATTGTCTATCAGGTTACTTAAAGCCTCTTTCAGATATTCTTCATCAGCACAGACTCCCTCTTCCTGTAAATCCACCTGAAATGTAATAGGCTTTTCTGCCTTAGCAGTGAACGTGTGTACCAACTCATCCACCATAGGATGAAGTTGAATCCAGTTCTTGTCCAGCAATAATTGTCCATGTTCCAACTTAGAGATAGTCAGTACTTTATTGGCAAGTGCAAGCAAATGCTGAGCCTCCGCCTCCAGTATGTCGAAATGTTTTTCTTTCTTCTCAGGTTTATCATCTACTTTTCCACTACGAAGCACTTTGAGGCCAATCAGAATGGAACTGATCGGATTCTTCATGTCATGAACCATAGCATAAGAGAAATCCTCACGCATTCGTGCCAGTTCGTCTTGCCGACGAATAATATCCACCTGCTTACGTATGGCAAATAATAGAAGTCCTAAAGCCACTATGGTTCCGAAGAACATATAAAGCAGCTTGCCGATGAACCCCGCACGAAGATTCTGGATGTAAGCATGTACTCCTTGAGTATCATTCACAGGGCACACGAAAGTATAGTGCTGTTCCAATAGCTTCCGATAATCAGAAAAATACCGTAAATCCTGTTTCAATACGATGGAATCACTGTGTAAAGATACTGTATCCAAACGGAACTTGATCCGCTTCAAATTCACTTCATCCAGTTCATGACGGAAAAAGGTAGCCAAATCCTTAGTTCGTCCGGCTTCAAATGCATCCGTCGCACGGCCGTAAGCTTCGTGAATATTACGTATCACTTGCTGCCGGTTCAGTCCGAAACTTCGTCCCACCCAATTTCCAAGTAAGTACAGAACAGCAGCAGTTGCAGTTATTGTAAGGAGTATATAATACGACTTTTTCATCAAGCATTCTATATTTCAGGCAAATATAGATAAACTTTTCTTTTCATCTTAACATAAAGATAACATTCTGATAACCTAAATTAATTTCATACTCTTGTTATCTTTGCAGCGTAGAAATCAGTAAAAAGAAATTATGGAAAAAAAAGAAGCAAATAAGGAACCATTCAATCGCCCGGATGGAGTGGAAGTGAAACTCACGGCAAAGTCTATCAACATAAAAGGATTTCTGTTTTTTTTCATTCTGTTCCTGACAGGCAGCTATCTGTTTGTTTATGTATGGGATGAACCTTCATCCTATAGTGCCGGTCGTTTATTGGGTACCGCTGTAAAAGGAATCAGTAGTCCCCAAGTTATGCTTTGCATATTTTTACTCCTCGTGTTTTATATACTAATCCAGGCAGGGATTCTTTACTGGTTTAGCGGAAAGGACAAAAAGCTCCTACACTGGCATTTTGACTGGACTGGAGTAGGATTTTCTCTGACTCGTCCTATTCCATTGAAGTTCTATCGGGTATCCTTATTATTACCGGGCATCTTATTGGGAATGATGCCTGCAATCCATGGATTCTGTACAGGAGAAGCCAACATATTCTTTTTGGGATTATTCGGTATTCTGGGTGGTACGGGAGATTTTCTTTTTTGGTACAGCCTTCGTGCCTTTGATGATGAAGACCTGCTACTGGCCGGCAAAAAAGCTTTTCAGGCCACTATGATAAAGCGCAATTACGGAAAGAATGACTAAAATTCTTCTCCCAATGTATAACAAAAAAGTTCCCTCATACCCAAAAGAGTAGAGAGAACTTTTAATTGTTGGAGAGAAAGACTTATTCAACCTCCATTGTCAATCTATTAACATTTTTATTTAAGGACTTTAATCATTTGTTCTCCACTGGCAAGTACACCTCGTACAACATATACTCCAGCCGGCAAGTCCGACATATCTACAAACTCAACATTCATAACTTGCTTTATCAGAGTACCACTAACAGAGTAGATATAAGCAGTTCCCACCTCTGGTAATACTACTTTCTGAAGTTGGCTGTCATAATATGCTTTCGCACTGCCATCTTCTACTTTATCAATACCTGTCGGTACACCTACAATTACAGCATTAGATGCAGCCGTTTCTACACCGCCAACTACCGCAGTTACTGTATATGAGCCGTCTGCTGCATTTTCAACTGTATAATTGGTAGCTTGAATCCCTTCTTTCAAGAGTGTACCGTCAATGTAAAGATTATAAGTTGTAGCAGGTTCTTCTGCACGGGTAACAGCTTGCTTATCGGCATCCTGCAGAACTGCGGAAATTCGCCAGTTGTAATCTAAATCCTTATTCATAGACTTCAACGTTCTCCAAGTTGTTCCATCAGTAGTAATCAGATTGCCTTTTCCATCTACTGCCGGTCCTTCATCTGTCATATTGGGCTTCACTCCATTAATGTGACTAACATAATATCCTACACAAACTTCATGACCAGCTGGAATTACTACCGGTTTATCCAAACGAACAACATTTTCTCCTGCTACCAGAGTCTTCACATCAACTTCTTGTTCATAAACTAAGTTACGATCATAAAAGACAGCTATGGCAGAAGTCTGCAAATAAACATCACTCAAACTATATTTAATGTGAGTTATATATTTACCTACCTGATCAACCAAATCATCAGCATCATAAGCAATTACAAAGTATCCATATACCCCGCTACTCCTAGTCAATCCAATTGCTTTACTACCGGATGTCTTATCTTGATAGTTCATTTCATTAGCAGCTTCAGGCGATTGCCATGTCAAAGTCAGATTCTTATTCTCCAATGTACCACTCAAACCGTAAGGAGCAGGTGCAAGATTAGGTTGCTTGTATTCAACAGTATAAGTATCAGAAAGAGCAGATTCCCATCCATTTGTATAAACAGCGGATACAGCATATTCATACTTACCGTAGTTCAACGTTGCAGTATACTCCGGATTTTCTGTTTCAGTAGCCAATGAACCGTTGCAATAAACACGGAAGTTCTTTATAGTAGGCTTATTATCAGTTGCACGAGTTGCAACAACACCATTTACTCCAAAGGCTGTTGCCGATTTCAAATCAGAAAATGATCTGCCTGACATACTTTCAAGTGGAACCATTTGATTATTAACAGGTGCTGTCTTCCTAAGTGTAGTCGTAGCAGCCTTTTGTGAACCTTTCAAACGCACCTGTGCTCCTACTACAAAGTTACTATTAAATTCTGCATCGATCCGGCTGTAAGCAACCCAAGTTGTTCCATCCAAACTAAGCATATCGCCTCCTGTTACACGTGGACCGGCATCAGCAGCAATAGGTTCTTTTCCATCAGCAAACAGAGCAAAGTATCCCACATAAATAGAACTTCCTACAGGTACAGCTACCGGCTCATCGAATGCAACACTAAACATTTCACCTGTTTTGATAGAAGTAGCAGTCTTAGAAGCTAAGATTTTCTTATTGGCAGAGCACAGCACAACTTTCAGTTCCTTAACATCATCCGTTAAGTACAGATTAACACCTGTTATCTCATAATCTGCATAAAGAGCCAACTCTTCTTTGGTAAATTGTGCTCCGACATAAAGATCCACATCTTTTCCATCATTGGTCATCCCCCATTTATATTTGGGTTCACCATAATGTTTCAATTCCATAGGCAAATCTGTATATACATCCCATTTCAAAGACAACTTTCCTTTATCAAAATCAGTTTCAGTAAATGTAGGACGTACATATTCAGCCGGCAATTCAACCATAGCTGTAGCAGAAGCAGAAGCCTTTGAAGAAAGGCCATCTACATAATTTGCCACAACTGTATAAGTATATGTACCTGGAGCTAATTCCTCCGTATAAGTTAAACCTGTTATTCCGGATTTGACTTCCACGCCATCACGATATACGGTATAGTCTTTCACTACCGGAGTCTTAATCTCACTCTGAGCTTCCACATCAGCACTTAGCATCCAGTTTGCATTAGCTGCTGCCTCAATATTAGTCCAACTGGGAACTGTAGTATCAAAATCAGGTTTTGCCGTAGAAGTTGAAATAAAACATGCACCGGAAATAGCCGGTCCACTATCCAGCAATCCAGGGAAAAGATCTGCTGCATGAACCACATAATAACCATAAGACAATTCTGCGCTCGGATCAATAACGTACGGAGTTGTTAAAGCTATTTTAGCCCATTTATGCACTTCCAATGCAGCAATTTCTTCAGCTGGTACCTGCTGAGAATATACAATTTTACTATTCTCAAGAATTACCAAACGCATTTCCGTTACTGCGGAATTCAGCATAACATTAATGGCTGTAATTTTATGATCAGCATAAGAAGCCAATTCATCACTGGAAAATGCATTTACTGCCCATATTTTACGCACTGTACCGGAAGTTCCTCCCATGGCCTTGCCTTTTTCCCCATTACTCCAAGTCAATGTTTTATCAGCAAGAATCGGAGATTTCCAATTCAATGTCGCATTCAAGCCATTAACGACAGTTCTTACATCTACTGCAATCGGACGGGCATCCTCTACAGAAGTATTAGTCAATGATAAAGGGAATGACTTTTCTTCCTTGTCACCATAAACAGCCGACACACAGTAGTCATAAGTACCCTTAGGTTCGTCTTTCAACAAGGTAGCTTTTTCCGTCAGCAAAGCTGTATTTACTTTGGTATCGCCACGATATACATTATATCCGTCAGGTTCTCCTGCAGCAGGTATATCAATATGAGCAGATACCAGGAAATTACCTTTCACCACGTTTTTCCAATTCTTTCCATCATACGAATATAAGTCACCCTTGCCCGTAACACCTGGTACGCGGTCCATAATGCCAACAAAAGTAAGATTCGTACCATGAACAAATTTAGCTGCTACAGTCAATTCTACATCGTCACGCACAGTATAAGGTTCGTCCAACTTGATAGTCTGCATTTCTTTCAGTTTCAGATTCTCAAGATTCACCTTCTGTTCACGTACCACTTTATCATTCTCATACAGTAAAAGGCTAACCTCAAGCACTGCACTGTAATTGCAAAATGAGATAGCATCAATTACTGAACCTTTATATTCTTTAAGATCGTTTTTATCAAAACGGTTAGCAATATAAAGAACAGGAATCTCCCCATTCAAGCTTACTCCGCTCACACCGTTATAAGGTGTATCATTATGCCATTGCATTGTTTTAGCCTCGGCTGGACTTTTCCAATTCAATGATACACTTGCAACCTGACTTTCTCCTCTTAAAGTATGAGGAGCCCCCGTCTGCGCCATAGCAAAGTTGTAACCCAACAATGCAGTCAGCAGAAAAAACATTTTAAAAGTAATATTTCCCATAAGCAATCATTTTATTCCCAAAGAGAGAATACTCCTTTGAGATCGTTAAACAATAATAGGCAAAATTAATGGAAGCCCCCATTTCATCGAAAAAAACCGAATAGACAAATGATGTACAAAACCCTTTTTTGTTATCTTTGTAGCATGAAAAATGCGTTTTTAATATATTTATGTATATTCTTATTACAACAATCTGTTTTAGGAAGTAATTCATATCGATGGAAACCTATCGATGCTTCTTTTGACTCTTTAGGAAAGCAACTCGAGCTGGTGGACTATAAGAATAATGAACGAATGCAGTTTTATCCACTTGTCACACGCATGTACCAGATAGCAAATCTAAAAAACAATAGAAACCTGCAAGCGCGTGCCTTATATTGGGATGCCTGGCTGAAATTTGAAACAAATACCGAAGAAACAGAAACCCTTATAGAAGAAGCATTAGAAAAAGTAGATTCCGTTAATTACACTTATGATCACGCCCGTATTTTCTTCGTTAAGGGAATGCTTTTGGCAAAACATAACAAATACCCACAAGCTTATCGCACATTTAAGAGACAAGAAAATTACTTTAAATCCATAGATGATTTATATAGTCTTGGTTATACATATCTCAATATAGGTTCGATTATGAGAAGAATCGGAGAATACCAAGAAGGATATAAATATTATCTGCAAGCCGACGAAATATTCAAGAAAGGTGGATTCATTGATGATGAAATTAAGAATCGACACAATATAGGAATTAGTCAATATCATCTTGGACACCCACAAAAAGGCATAGAGATATTGACTGCTTTACTTGATGAGAAAATAGCGCAAGAAGACCTTCCTTTCAGAACCGATGTGCTGACCTCACTCTATTTTGTTTCACAAACTCTGCCTGATAAAGAAAAGTACGCGCGCGAAGCATATAAAACCGCTCAAAAAATCACAAATAAGACATCACAAACTTATACTCTCATTAATATGGGAGCATTATACATTTATAAGAATGAGAAAGACTCTGCTCTTTTTTATTTTCAAAAAGCACGCCATTCTGCTGAAGCCAACAAGGATGCCTTTTCAGCCATTCACACTTTATATGGCCTTGCAGAAATATATGATAGGAAAAACTTACCCGACAGTGCTTATCAGTACCTAAAACAGTATTTGCAATATAAAGAAGAAACAACCGGATATGCCAAATCAAATGAAATCAATCAGTATGAAATGAAAATGGCAATCGAACAATATGAGAATGAATTGCATGAAGCTTCCGAGCGTATCGAACTCCATAAAAAATTAACTATAGCCAGCTTCTTAATAGGTTTAATGATTTGCTGCATTATTGGTTATATATTCTGGTTGTCACGAAAGAAGGAAAAGATTGCCAAGCAACTGAAAGAAGCAGAAAATCGCGAACTAAACGAACGCCTTCAACGCCAACAATTACAAAATGAAAAATATCATATGGAGTTAGATCTAAAAAACAGGGAATTGACATCCAACTCCATGATCTCTATTGAAAAGAATCGGGTTCTAAAAGGTTTATTAAAACAAATAGAGGAACTGGAAGGTAGTAAAGAACTGTCTACGCCAGGAGGAAGAACACTAAAACAACAAATTAAATCACACTTGGATACAGAAGACGAATGGATGTTTTTCAAACATCATTTTGAAGAAGTACATCCCGATTTCTTTAAGAAATTATGTTCCATTCATCCCAATTTATCGGAAAATGAACTACGTTTATGTGCATATATACGCACTGGTATGGAAACAAAACAAATTGCACAGATGCTTTCCGTTTTACCGGAAACAATAAATACAGGCCGATACAGAATCCGTAAGAAGATGCAACTCGGACAAGATGTTACACTGGAAAACTATCTGCGGGATATCTAATTTCTATTTTATTTGTTTTATTCATTCTGCTTACCACCAATTTCTGAAGATTGGCAGTAAGCAGCTTGATAATATCTATTCTTTTTCGCCGAATGCCAGATCTCCTGCATCCCCCAACCCCGGAACGATATATGAATGTTCGTTTATCTCCGGGTCAATGGCAGCACACCATATTGTAGTCTTGTCTTCAGGGAATGTTTCAGCAATGTGTTCTACCGCCTGACGGCTGGCAATAATGGAAGCGACATGTATCTCTGACGGATGCCCTTTCGTCAGCATAGCCTGATAGCTCAGTTCCATGCTACTACCTGTTGCCAGCATAGGATCCGTAATAATTAACGTCTTTCCGTCAATACGTGGAGAAGCAATATATTCTATATGAATATCAAACTTCAGCGTATCCTTATACTTTCGGTAAGCGGAAACAAAAGCATTCTCCGCACCGTCAAAATAGCTTAGAAAGCCTTGATGGAAAGGTAGTCCCGCACGCAGGATAGTGCTTAATACCAGTTGGTTATCCGGGGTCTGCACGGGCGCTATTCCCAGCGGAGTCTGGATATTCTTCTGAGAATAGGCGAACTCCTTACTCATTTCATACGCCATAATTTCCCCTATGCGTTCAATGTTTCGGCGGAAGCGAAGGCGGTCGCTTTGTACTTGTACATCCCGGATCTCGGCAACATACTGGTTCAGGATGGAATTTGTCTCGGCAAAATTAATAATTTTCATGATGTGATTTGAATTTATATGCGCAAAGTAAACGATTTCTTGCGCAATTTGCAACATTCAGTTTGCAGATATTGTTATGGAGTTATAAAAGATTTCTCATTAAAGAAAAATTTCTCTAATCAGGTGTTTGTTTCGAAAGAAAATACTACTTTTGTACGCGAAAAACAAGGGGCTGTTTGAAATATAACCCAATTCACACCAATTTCCCCCTTGAAAAAGAGAAGGTAAAAAGATATTAGCAAGAGATTAATAAACCAAATACCAAATTTTAAATCATTAAAAGAAATGGCAAATTTAGATTTAAGCAAGTACGGTATCAAAGACGTGAAGGAAATCATCCACAATCCGTCTTATGATGTACTGTTCGCAGAAGAAACCAAACCAGGTTTGGAAGGTTTTGAAAAAGGTCAGGTAACTGAACTGGGTGCTGTAAATGTAATGACAGGTATCTATACCGGTCGTTCTCCTAAAGATAAATTCTTCGTAATGAATGAAGCCAGCAAGGATTCTGTATGGTGGACTTCTGAAGAATACAAAAACGACAACAAACCTTGCTCTGAAGAAGCTTGGGCTGACTTGAAAGCTAAGGCTGTAAAGGAATTGAGCGGCAAACGTCTGTTCGTTGTTGATACTTTCTGCGGTGCTAACCCTGCTACTCGCTTGAAAGTACGTTTCATTATGGAGGTTGCTTGGCAAGCTCACTTCGTAACTAACATGTTCATCCGCCCTACAGCTGAAGAACTTGCTAACTACGGTGAACCTGACTTCGTTTCTTTCAACGCTTCTAAAGCTAAGGTTGACAACTACAAGGAACTGGGTCTGAACTCTGAAACAGCTACTGTATTCAACCTGAAGACTAACGAACAAGTTATCCTGAATACTTGGTACGGTGGTGAAATGAAGAAAGGTATGTTCTCTATCATGAACTATCTGAACCCGCTGCGTGGCATCGCTTCTATGCACTGCTCTGCCAACACTAACATGGAAGGTACTGACTCTGCTATCTTCTTCGGTCTGTCTGGTACAGGTAAGACTACCTTGTCCACTGACCCGAAACGTCTGCTGATCGGTGATGACGAACACGGATGGGATGACGAAGGCGTATTCAACTACGAAGGTGGTTGCTACGCTAAAGTTATCAACTTGGATAAAGACAGCGAACCCGATATCTACAATGCTATCAAACGTGACGCTCTGTTGGAAAACGTAACTGTTGCTGCTGATGGTAAGATTGACTTCACTGATAAGAGCGTTACAGAAAACACTCGTGTTTCTTATCCTATCTATCACATCAACAACATCGTTAAGCCGGTATCTAAAGGTCCTCACGCTCACCAGGTAATCTTCCTGTCAGCTGACGCCTTCGGTGTATTGCCTCCGGTATCTATCCTGAACCCGGAACAAGCTCAGTACTACTTCCTGTCTGGTTTCACCGCTAAGTTGGCCGGTACAGAACGTGGTATCACAGAACCGACTCCGACATTCTCTGCTTGCTTCGGTGCTGCTTTCTTGTCATTGCACCCGACTAAATATGCAGAAGAACTGGTTAAGAAGATGAATAAGGTAGGTGCTAAGGCATACTTGGTAAACACTGGCTGGAATGGTAGCGGCAAGCGTATCTCTATCAAAGATACTCGTGGTATCATCGACGCTATCCTTGACGGTTCTATCGACAAGGCTCCTACTAAGGTTATTCCTTTCTTCGATTTCGTCGTTCCGACTGAATTGCCGAACGTTGATCCGAAGATCCTTGATCCTCGCGACACTTACGAATGTGCTTGTCAGTGGGAAGAAAAAGCAAAAGACCTGGCTGGTCGTTTCATCAAGAACTTTGCTAAGTTCACAGGTAACGAAGCTGGTAAAGCACTGGTTGCTGCTGGTCCGAAGCTCTAATCTGAATAAAACCAGTTTAGATATAATATGCGAAAGCGGCTCTTGGTATCAAGAGTCGCTTTTTTGTTTTTATCCGTTTCATTTGTTCTTCATGAATAATTTCCTAATTTTGCGCAACACCATAATATTGGGAATATGACTTATCTGGATACCGACAAGCAAACGCAGGCTGATCTAAGCATTGTAGAAGGAATATACGACGAATATCCTCTCTACTCCTTATTTTCTGCAACAGAGACCAAGAACGGAAAACGTCTGATGTTAGACTGGATTACCTCTCCCTTAAATGACATATCCGCCATACAAAAGAGACAAGAAGCAATTGCCTGGCAGGAATTACCCGGACTTCCCTTAGATGAAGAAGAACTCGACTTCATCGAATATTATTTGGAATACCGCGATCAGATCAGAAGACCTAATATTTTAGTTTCGCTAACTTCAGCATTCGACCGTTTATTAAGACATGATGCTCAACGCTATGTTATTAAACGAGGTGTTACTTTGACTATCCGATTATTAAATCAACTGGAATCATTACGAATAAATCTCCCGGAAAATGCCCCTTTACTTCTGAAAGAACTGGCACAGAGCATTCAATACACGATATATAACAGCGAGCTGAAAGAAGTAGTTGAACTCTATAAAAAAGAAAAATCCCCTTCCAGCTATATCATCGATAAATACGATTATCTGTTCCGCTGTATCCACTTAGAACTGATCAGAGGGCTGCTTTCGCATATCTATATACTGGATGTATGCCGTACTGCACACCGCATAGCAGTCAGCAAAGGTTTCTGCTGTCGCCCGGAGATGACGGAAGTAATGGATTTGTCCATCACCGGCTTTGTACATCCATTTACCGAAGGCGGACGGAATAATGACTGGAAGATGACGAACGGTAATATATGTATTCTTACAGGTTCCAACATGGCTGGCAAATCAACTACTCTCAAAGCCATTACCATCGCTGTATGGCTGGCACACTGCGGATTGCCGGTTCCCGCCCGTTCAATGACCTGCCCTGTATTTGATGGAATCTACACCTCCATCAATCTTCCAGACTCCCTGCGCGATGGCAGGAGTCACTTTATGGCGGAGATTCTGCGGATAAAAGAAGTACTTCAAAAAGCAAAATCCGGTAAACGATGCCTGATAATACTGGATGAAATGTTCCGCGGAACAAATGCACAGGATGCTTTTGAAGCCTCTATTGCCGTGAATGAATTGCTCAGGAAATATCCGCATTGTTTATTCCTCATATCGACTCACATTCTGGAATATGCCAAACATTTCGAGAAAGATAATACATGCTGTTTCTATTATATGGATTCAAAAATTGAGAATGATCAATTCATATGTCCTTACCAACTGCTTGAAGGCATATCTGAAGCACAAGTTGGGTATTGGCTGGTAAGAAAGGAACTGGAAGGTTTAATATAAATAAAGGTTCTTTTTTCCAAGTAACTACTTCATTACTACGCTTTTTTTGTTAGCTTTGCGGAAACCAATATTGAACAAAGCAATATGAAAAGTATCAAATTGATGTTGGCAGGCGTCAGCCTGTTGTTGCTCTGCGGATGCGGTACGCAAGTACAAAAAGAGAATGAAGCCACATGTGGAAATGAAAGTAAAGAGAATGCGGTGATTGAAAACATGATGTCACGCCGCAGTATTCGCAAGTACAAACCGCAAGCGGTAAACCGTGATACTATGCAGATTATACTGAACTGCGGTATCAATGCTCCTAACGGACAAAACAAACAATCCTGGGAAATACGGGTAGTGGATAATCCGGAGTTCATCAACGGTATTACTGAAGTTTACAAAAAGCAAAATCCTAAAGCAACGGAAGATCCTAATTTCAAGAATATGTTCCGCAATGCCTCTACCGTAGTGTTTATTGCCAATGACAAGTCTTATGACCTGTCACAAATAGACTGTGGCCTGCTGGGTGAAAATATGATTCTTTCAGCCTGGTCCATGGGTATAGGTTCCTGTTGCCTGGGCGGACCGACACGATTTATAAACTCCACACCGGAAGCAGCCGAATATCTGAAGAGACTGGATATTCCCGAAGGATATCAATTGCTCTATTGTATCGCATTCGGTTATCCGAATGAAACTCCTGCTGCAAAACCGAGAAATGCAGAAAAGATCAGATTTATAGATTAATCATTTCCTGCAAGTAACGTATAAATGAAAAGGAGTGCCACCATTACAGTGAAGCACTCCTTTTCTATCTATTTACAAACAACTTTAGCTCTTATTCGCACGCTTACGTTCTATCTCGTCCAAAATCACTTTACGCATACGCATCGCCTTTGGCGTAACCTCTACGTACTCATCTTCCTTGATATATTCCAAAGCCTCTTCCAGTGAGAACTGTACGGGTGGAATCAGACGAACTTTATCATCCGAACCGGAAGCACGCATATTCGTCAACTTCTTGGATTTCGTAACGTTGATTACCAAGTCGTTATCGTGAGAGTGTTCACCTACCACCTGTCCGGCATACACATCTTCCTGCGGGAAGATAAAGAACTTACCACGATCCTGCAATTTATCAATGGCATAAGCAAAAGCCGTTCCTGTTTCCATGGCAATCATGGAGCCGTTGGTACGACGTTCGATATCTCCCTTATGCGGTTGGTATTCTTTAAAACGGTGTGCCATGATAGCTTCACCGGCAGAAGCAGTCAGTACATTCGTACGCAGACCAATGATACCACGTGAAGGCATATTGAATTCCAAGTTCACACGTTCGCCTGCACTTTCCATCTTCACCATCTCGCCCTTACGGCGGGTTACCATATCAATAATCTTGCTGGCATATTCTTCGGGTACATTCACAGTCAGTTCTTCAATCGGCTCACATTTCACACCGTCAATCTCCTTGAAGATAACCTGCGGCTGTCCTACCTGAAGTTCATAACCCTCGCGGCGCATGGTCTCAATCAACACAGAAAGATGAAGTACACCACGACCGGAAACTACCCATTTACCATCTTCCTCACTTTTACGTACGCGTAAGGCAAGGTTCTTATCCAATTCCTTCATCAAGCGGTCATGGATATGACGAGAAGTAACAAACTTACCATCGCGACCAAAGAAAGGAGAGTCGTTGATAGCAAACAGCATACTCATGGTCGGCTCATCAATAGCGATTGGCGGCAATGCTTCCGGATTTTCAAAATCACAAACCGTATCTCCGATCTCAAAGCCTTCGATACCTACCAATGCACAGATATCACCGGAAGAAACTTCCGATACCTTCGCACGTCCCATGCCTTCGAATGTATGCAGTTCCTTAATTTTTGATTTCGCAAAACTTCCGTCACGCTTAGCCAGAGATACATTCATCCCTTCTTTAAGCGTACCACGATGTACACGACCTACGGCAATACGTCCGGTATAAGAAGAATAATCCAGAGAAGTTACAAGCATCTGCGGAGTACCTTCCAACTGCGTGGGAGCCGGTATATTCTCTACAATACAGTCCAGCAATGCGAAGATATTATCAGTAGGAGTCTTCCAGTCCGTACTCATCCAGTTGTTCTTTGCAGAACCGTAGATGACGGGGAAATCCAACTGATCTTCCGTAGCTTCCAAACTGAACATCAGGTCGAACACCATTTCATATACCTCTTCCGGGCGACAGTTCGGTTTATCCACCTTATTCACTACAACGATGGGTTTCAGACCGATCTGCAAAGCTTTCTGCAACACGAAACGTGTCTGAGGCATCGGACCTTCAAAGGCATCCACCAACAGGATACATCCGTCCGCCATGTTCAATACACGTTCCACCTCACCTCCGAAGTCACTGTGTCCCGGAGTATCAATGATATTGATTTTTGTTCCTTTGTAATTGATAGAAACGTTTTTAGAAAGGATCGTTATCCCTCGTTCACGTTCCAAGTCGTTGTTATCCAGCATTAATTCACCTGTGCTCTGGTTGCTGCGGAACAGATTTCCCGCCAAGAGCATCTTATCGACAAGCGTCGTTTTCCCATGGTCAACATGGGCAATGATTGCAATGTTTCTAATATTTTGCATACAATACCTATATATTTGGGTGCAAAGGTACGAATTTTGCATTAGATATAGTTGCAGCAAGAGAAAAATTTCATTGAATACCATTGCAGTATAAAAGATTATCTCTATCTTTGCAGCCTCGTAAAAGAACATTTATATATCAATTTAATTAAAAGTTATGTATTTAGACGCTGCTAAAAAGCAAGAGATCTTTGGCAAGTACGGAAAGTCTAACACTGATACTGGCTCAGCTGAGGCCCAGATAGCTTTGTTTTCATACCGTATTTCCCACCTGACTGAGCACCTTAAGCTCAACAGAAAAGATTATAGTACTGAAAGAGCCTTGACAATGTTGGTAGGAAAACGCCGTGCGTTGCTGAACTACCTGAAGGATCGCGACATCACAAGATATCGTGCCATCGTTAAAGAGCTCGGTCTGCGTAAGTAATCCGTTACTTGCAGCAAAAGCATTAAAAAGGGAAGCCGTCAAAAAGCTTCCCTTTTTTGTTTGCTTACTATCCGTCAGGTAAATATGCCTTCCATGGAAGACATATTTAGTATAAAAGATACACTTTGTAGATATCGGAACCGCCTACGAGTTTTACCGTACGCCCCGACTTCCACCCCAATACATTCCGGAACAAAGCCGTACTTACAATGACTGGTATCCCAATTTCTCCATAGACTTCCCTATCGGAAAGGGAGAAGCCAGCCTCAGCTATACGGTAAAGAATAACCGGCTTTCCTTCTTCCAACTACATAGTTCCATGAGTTATAACAACCGTTTCATTTATGAAGTCGGCAACCCGCTTCTGACGCCCGCAACTTACCACAATCTGCAACTGAGCACTTTATACCGCTGGCTGCAATTCAGCATCAGTTACCAATATCCCTTCATGCTGTTCGCCCCCCCAAATTGACATACAGTAAACGGACGCGTCCCGATTCACGCCGACTGTCACTGACCGTCAGCTACCGCATTAATTCCAATAGCAAAGCCTACAAAGGAAAGCATGTATCGGACAAGGACATGGAAAGACTATAAAAGAGATGTCACACAACAACCATATCTTCTATGCAAGACGAATTAAAGATGAAAGTTGTTCCTGCACAGAAATAATTAGTATCATAATCACATATATACGATAACTTCATCACCAAAATGATTCCATTTTTATCATTTCAGCGACAGGCGCCTTTTTCAAAAGGCACAATCCAGAATATTTTATGAATAGATAAAGAATAAGGATACACCATATCTGCATATTCTTTCACTTATCTATACTTCTTATGCAGAAAAGAGTTGCTTCTTGTGGGTGAAAGACTTGCTTCTTACAGGTGAAAGACTTGCTTCTTACGAGTGAAAGACTTGCTTCTTACAAGCAACGCACTTATTTGCGTCAGATTCCGCACCTATAAGTGCATATTTCAAAGGACATTTCAATCTAAATAAAATGTAAGTATTTCGATATCAATCTAATAATCTGACTCTTGCTGATTTTAATTTGAATGCTTTTGTATTTATGAGTTACCGGACGAATATAAGGCATTCTCAGCAGATAAAAAATACAAAATGTCAAAAAGATAATAAGGTAAGGGCTCGTCGACATATAGTTTAAGTACACGTAAGGCAGGTATTATTGAACCTATAATATTTCAGTAATAACTTACTATCTCCTCTCCCTAAAAATACGCATAGATTTGCACTACATAATTCTAAAAAGTACAAACATGAATTCTAAAATCTTTTCTTTTATCTTATGTTTATTCTGCTCTTCCTGTCTGACCTACCCTCTTCGTGCACAATCATTGAAAGGAAGAATCATTGACGAGAACCAAGATGCCTTATCCTATATCAATGTTGCAGTATATCAAACTAAAGACTCCGCTCTGATTGCCGGAGCCATAAGTGATGAACACGGAATCTTCCACATTAACGACATTCCACAAGGCAACTACAGACTCAGAATCTCAGCTGTAGGATATCAGCCACATCCAATGGAGCTGCAAGTATCTAACAAAAAAAGTATAAACTTAGGAGACATAACACTGAAGCAAGATAATGTCACATTAAACGAAATCATTATCAAAGCCAAGCAGAATCCGTTATCGGTGAACAAAGGAAAATATGTTTTACACGTAAACAAGTCTGAGTTAAAAAAGCAAGCAACAGTATTCGATGTACTCTCATTCCTTCCAGGTGTTTTATCATCTGCCAATGGCATCTCCGTCATCGGAAAAGGTATTCCGCTAATTATATTGAACGGACGTGAAGTGCGCTCACTTTCCGAGCTGGAAGTGTTGCAACCTGATCAGATAAAAGAGGTCAGCGTAGACAATCACCCCTCTGCCGAATACAGTTCACAATGTAACAGTGTCATTCTTATCACAACAATCGGCAAACTAAAGGATTATGTTTCCACTCAGCTTTTCCATACTTCTACATTTGCCCGCAAATACAGTGACAGAGAAGGAGCAAATATAAATATACTGCATGGAAAATGGTCGCATTTCCTTTCTTACCAAATCAAAGATTACCGATCTAAAGACAAAGCAAACAATAGATACGAACTCTATGACCCTGCAACAAACAATCTGATTAGCAATAACAGTTCGGACAATCGCGCTACTGGACACTCAAACATCCACAATCTTATTATGAGTAGCAACTATAAGTTTAATCCCCAAAACACTCTGAATGTTCAATACATATTGGATTTCGACAACAGTCGCAATTATGCAAATACGGATGAAGCTACATCACTGAACAAAGAAACTATTGCCCATACCACTGACCAAAGTATAAAGAATAAAAGCCAGTTACACAATATCGAAGCAATGTTTATTCACAAAGGTACACAAGGAGAATCTCTTTCATTGACCGGCGGATATATTTACTCCAAAGACGATCTCAGTAATCTTGTAAATACGGATAAGATAGAACTAAACCAGATTGGCGGAAACAACGATTACCATGTAACAACCCTGGAAGCCAACTATACGAGAAACATATTCTCTGATTATGAACTGCAAATAGGCGGAAAGTTTGTCAGTACCCGCAATTCCGGCAGTTCGGAATCATATAATCCGTCCGATGGTAATTTCTTCTACAAGAACAAGACCTTGCTGAAAGACGGTATGCTTGCCGGCTATTTAACACTCAGCCATCAGTTCAACAAACTCTATGTATCAGCAGGTATACGTGGCGAATATATCAATTCCGATTATAATCAGGACGGAGAAGAGTTGTACAGCAAAAAAAGATTCACTTTATACCCGACAATAGAATGTGAATATACAATCAATCCCAATCTTATTATAACAGGCGGATACGAGAATAAAAGCAGCCGCCCAAGTTTCAGCCAGTTATCTCCAATTATCCGCTACATCAACGCCATGCTATACGAAAAAGGAAATCCGAAACTAAAGCTGATGAATTCACATAACGCATATTTAGCTCTTATCCTACACCGTAAATTTTCCATTGAAGCGAGTTATACCCACAAAAAGAATCTTTCAATGTATGTATTCCAGACGAATCCACAGGTAGAAGGTAGTCTTGTAAACACTCCGATAAACGTAAACGCATCCTATTATTTATTAACAACCAATTATTCGGATAAATGGGGTATATACCGTTTTTCTTATAATGGTTCTATCATGTATGATGTTACCAAACTTCCCTATCTGGGCAAAGAAAACAGTAATCTATATCCGCACTTCAGTCTGTCCACTGTCAATCAGTTTGATATATACAGACAAACCATGCTCTTTTGCAATTGCAGTCTGTCATCAAAATACCATTCACTCGGTACCCAAATGAAATCCGCCTGTAATCTTACATTAGGAATCATGAAAACATTCTTTAAAGATAACCGATTGCAGATTGTTATTTCCGCTAATGACATTCTGCACAAATCACAAGCCAATTCCACCACCCATATCAACAATGTCTGGTCACAGAAACTTTTAGACCCTGATAGCCAGAGTATAATGGTTTCCATTAAATATAATTTGAATAACTTCAAGAATGTATTCCAGAAGAATAAAGCAAATGCAGAAGAAATCAATAGAATCGTAAACTGATAAAATCAATAAAAGCTTCTTTTTTTCCGCACGGATTGTTGCAACAAGTAAAAGTTTGTTTTATTTTTGCAGTTTAACAATACAATTTATAACCTAATAGGCGAAAAACATTATCAATTATGGATACAAGCAAGATTGTCGGAGAAAAGATTAAGTCGCTCCGTGAAAGCCAGTCAATCAGCATTGAGCAACTGGCCGAACGTTCCGGTTTAGCCGTGGAACAGATTGAACGCATTGAGAAAAACATCGACTTGCCATCACTGGCTCCACTTATCAAAATAGCACGTGTTCTAGGCGTACGACTGGGGACTTTCCTTGACGATCAGGATGAAACCGGTCCGGCTATCTGCCGCAAGACGGAAGCCAAAGACACCATCAGTTTCTCCAACAACGCTATCCAAAGCCGCAAGCACATGGAATACCATTCCCTGTCCAAAGCAAAGGCCGACCGTCACATGGAACCGTTCATCATTGACGTGGCTGCCACGGAAGACAGTGACTTTGTACTCTCCTCACACGAAGGTGAAGAGTTTATTATGGTTATGGAAGGTATTATGGAAATCAGTTATGGCAAAAACACATACTTGCTTGAAGAAGGAGACAGCATCTATTATGACTCCATTGTTCCGCACCACGTACATGCTTACGAAGGCAAAGCGGCAAAAATTCTTGCAGTAATCTATACACCCATTTAGTGATAAATGATTAGTGTCAGGTTAGTGATAAGCGCAATACTTATCACTAACCTGACACTAATTATCCCAGTACTAATCACTTATCACTAAACACCTAATCATTATTTTTCATGTTATACGAAAGAACACTCGGCCAATGGCTGGAGCACTGGGCAGAGACTACGCCCGATAAAGAATATATTGTTTATTCCGACCGTAACCTGCGCTTCACCTGGAGCCAGTTCAACCGCCGGGTAGACGACATGGCGAAAGGACTAATCTCTATTGGCGTAGAACGCGGCACACATGTAGGTATATGGGCTGCCAATGTACCCGACTGGCTTACCCTTCTGTATGCCTGCGCCAAAATCGGTGCCGTTTATGTAACCGTAAACACCAACTACAAACAAGCCGAGCTGGAATACTTGTGCGAAAACTCGGATATGCACACCCTTTGCATTGTGAATGGTGAAAAAGACAGCGACTTCGTGCAAATGACATATACCATGCTGCCGGAATTGAAAAACTGCGAACGTGGACATCTGAAGAGCCAACGTTTCCCACACATGCGCAACGTCGTTTATGTAGGACAAGAGAAACATCGCGGCATGTATAATACATCCGAAATCCTGTTGCTGGGTAATAATGTGGAAGACGAACGTCTGAACAATCTGAAAAACCAGGTAACCTGCCACGATGTGGTAAATATGCAATATACATCAGGTACAACCGGTTTTCCGAAAGGAGTTATGCTCACCCACTATAACATTACCAATAATGGTTATCTGACGGGAGAACACATGAAGTTCACAGCCGATGACAAACTATGTGTCTGTGTACCTCTGTTCCACTGTTTCGGTGTAGTGCTTGCCACAATGAACTGCCTGACGCACGGTTGCACGGAAGTCATGGTAGAGCGCTTCAACCCGCTGGTAGTGCTTGCTTCCATACATAAGGAACGCTGCACGGCTCTGTACGGTGTCCCCACCATGTTCATTGCCGAGCTGCATCATCCCATGTTCGACATGTTCGATATGTCCAGCCTGCGCACCGGCATCATGGCCGGTTCTCTTTGTCCCGTAGAATTAATGAAACAGGTAGAAGAGAAAATGTACATGAAGGTGACCAGTGTATACGGTCTGACTGAAACGTCACCCGGTATGACCGCCTCACGTATTGACGATCCGTTCGATGTACGTTGCAATACCGTAGGGCATGATTTTGAACACACAGAAGTCATGGTGATCGATCCCGAAACCGGAGAAGAATGTCCGGTAGGTGTACAAGGTGAAATGTGTAACCGGGGATATAACAACATGAAGGGGTACTACAAGAATCCGCAAGCTACGGCCGAAGTCATCGATAAGAACGGCTTCCTCCATTCCGGAGACCTCGGAGTAAAAGATGAAAATGGTAACTATCGCATTACAGGACGTATCAAAGATATGATTATTCGTGGTGGTGAGAATATCTACCCGCGTGAAATAGAAGAATTCCTCTATAAACTGGAAGGCGTGAAGGACGTACAAGTTGCCGGCATTCCATCGAAGAAATACGGTGAAGAAGTAGGCGCTTTCATCATCCTAAAAGAAGGAGCAGATATACACGAATCGGATGTACGCGACTTCTGCACAGGCAAGATCTCGCGTTACAAGATACCGAAATATGTATTCTTCATTGACGAATTCCCAATGACGGGAAGTGGTAAGATACAGAAATTCAAGTTGAAAGATGTAGGATTACAACTTTGCAAAGAACAAGGAATTGAGATAATCTAAAGAATTAAATATGACGAAACAGGCTGCAACATAATTGTGCTGCCTGTTTCTTATACTTAATTTCGCAGTTTTCAATTACCCCAGCGGTAGTGTAAAGTAGAACGTCGTTCCTATTCCCACGCCAGAACGTACCCAAATGCGTCCACCCATTCGTTCCACCAACATACGGGAAACAGTCAGCCCCAGCCCGGTGCCTTGTGCAAAATTATTAATCTTGCCGAAACGTTCGAAAATCTTTGCCACCCGGTTAGCAGGAATACCGATACCTGTATCTTTTACATAGAATTGTACAATATTTCCCCGCAACTGATAGCCGAAATGTATTTCCCCTGTAGGAGTAAATTTAACAGCATTGCTCAACAGATTCATCAAAACCTGCATAATACGCATCCTGTCTCCCATCACACACAACTTCTCATCCACATCATCCAGTATCAATGTCACACCTTCGTTCACTTTCAACCGGTGACTCTCATATTCTTCAACACAAGCATGATAAAGACTGACCTTCTCGCGGATAAATTGCAAAGTACCTGATTCCATTTCAGACAAATCCAGAATATCATTAAACAGGCACAACAACAGTTCCGAATTCTTCTCGATAATATTACAATAATCCTCTTTGTCTCCTTCGTGCCCCGGATCAATAACCAATCTTGAAAATCCAACAATCGCATTCAGCGGCGTACGAATTTCATGACTCATATTGGCAAGAAATGCAGACTTCAACCGGTCGGACTCTTCGGCTTTCACACGGGCAGCAGCCAGTTCACGCTGCGCATTCACCCGGCTCGTCACATCCCGGCACATGCACAACAAATATTTATCTCCCAAAGGACATACCAGATTTTCATAATGATGCGTCTCCCCTTCAAACTGCAATGAATGTTCTCCTATACTGGGACAACCGGTACGCACCACTTTCTCCATATTCGCACGGATTTTGCGGTATTCTGATTCCGGTACTATATCTTTCAGATTAGGATGAGACTTATCCTCACCGGACAAGCCTTCCACATGATTGGTATCAGGAGAGGACAGTAGTTCTATATAATCCAGATTATAATCAAAAACGGTCAACATATCAGGGATAGCTTCCAGTATTTCTTTACCATATTGCTTACGGAAACGATCCGAATCTTCATCCTGGCATGGGAGTTCCGGAAGAGAACGACTTTCCAGTTGCCCTTCCAAATTCCGGATTATCTCCAGTAGTTCTTCTTTTGTTTTATCCTTATAGTCCCTCATTTCAAGGTAGATATGTTGCTGAGTGTTATTTTCGGGAAGCAAATATACTATTCTTTTCAATTATATCAACATATATTGCGAGCTTTTATTTAAAAAAAACCAATAGCTTTTGCCCTACTAATCAGAATGTTCTATCTTTGCATCACTTTTTATTTTAAATCATTGATTAATATGTCTAAAGAATTATTCTCTACTCTGCCCTACAAGGTGGCAGACATTACGCTTGCCGACTTCGGTCGCAAGGAAATCGATCTGGCAGAACAAGAAATGCCCGGCCTTATGGCTCTTCGCGAAAAGTATGGAGAAACAAAACCGTTGAAAGGTGCTCGTATCATGGGTTCCCTGCACATGACCATCCAGACGGCGGTACTGATTGAAACCCTCGTGGCACTGGGTGCCGAAGTACGCTGGTGCTCATGTAACATATATTCGACTCAAGACCATGCTGCTGCTGCTATCGCTGCAAGTGGCGTTCCCGTATTTGCCTGGAAAGGTGAAACACTGACTGATTACTGGTGGTGTACGCTTCAGGCGTTGAACTTCCCTGGTGGCAAAGGACCTACGGTAATCGTTGACGATGGTGGTGACGCTACCATGATGATACACGTAGGGTACGAAGCCGAAAGTACCGCTTCTATTCTGGATAAAGAAGTTCATGCAGAAGATGAAATAGAACTGAATGCTATCCTGAAGTGTGTATTGGCTGCAGATCCTACCCGCTGGCATCGTGTAGCTGCCGAAATGCGTGGCGTTTCAGAAGAAACTACGACAGGTGTACACCGTCTGTATCAGATGCAGGAAGAGGGAAAATTGCTGTTCCCGGCATTCAATGTGAATGACTCAGTGACGAAATCTAAATTCGACAATCTTTACGGTTGCCGCGAATCTTTAGCCGATGGTATCAAACGTGCCACAGACGTAATGATTGCCGGTAAAGTAGTAGTGGTTTGCGGTTATGGCGATGTAGGTAAGGGATGTTCACATTCCATGCGTTCATACGGTGCCCGTGTACTGGTTACGGAAGTAGACCCGATCTGCGCCCTGCAAGCTGCAATGGAAGGATTCGAGGTAGTAACTATGGAAGAAGCTTGTACACAAGGCAATATCTTTGTTACTACAACAGGTAATATCGACATCATTCGCATTGATCACATGGAGAAGATGAAAGACCAGGCAATTGTCTGCAACATCGGTCACTTCGACAATGAGATCCAGGTGGATGCTCTTAAGCATTATCCCGGTATCAAATGTGTTAACATCAAGCCGCAGGTAGACCGCTATTATTTCCCCGACGAACACAGCATTATTCTATTAGCCGATGGTCGTTTGGTGAACTTGGGTTGCGCTACCGGGCATCCGTCATTCGTAATGAGCAACTCATTCACCAACCAGACATTGGCTCAGATCGAGTTGTTCAACAAGAAATATGAAACCGGTGTTTACCGCTTGCCTAAGCATCTTGATGAAGAAGTAGCACGTCTGCACCTTGAGAAAATCGGTGTAAAACTGACGAAGCTGACTCCCGAGCAAGCTGCCTATATCGGTGTAACTGTAGACGGACCGTATAAGGCCGAACACTATCGTTATTAACGAAGTTGAGAGTTGAGAGTTGAGAGTTGAGAGTTAGCTGCGCTATAATGCTGCATAGTACTCTCAACTCTCAACTCTCAACTCTCAACTTCATAAAAACTCTGTTTTTATGAAAAAACTCCTCCCTGACCTCCTGGTCATCCTTACGTTTGCAGTACTTTCATTCGCCTACTTCTTTCCGGCGGATATAGAAGACCGCATTCTTTTCCAACATGACACGGCTGCCGGTGCAGGTGCCGGACAAGAAGCGAGCCTGTATCGCCAGGAAACTGGTGAGTATACGCGCTGGACTAACTCCCTATTCGGTGGTATGCCGACTTATCAGATAGCCCCCAGCTACGATTCAACCCAACCGCTGACATGGGTGCAGAAGGTGTACCGACTGTTTTTACCCACATATGTCAACCTGACGTTTATCCTGATGCTGGGCTTCTTCATCCTGCTGCGTGCATTCGGTATACCTACATGGCTGGCAGGGTTAGGCGGATTAATGTGGGCATTCTCGTCCTACTTCTTCATTCTGATATCTGCCGGACACATCTGGAAGTTTATCACACTGGCGTATATACCGCCCACGATAGCAGGTATCGTACTGGCATACCGGGGTAAATATCTGGCAGGAGGCATCGTTACAGCATTGTTCATTGCCCTGCAAATTCTGTCGAACCACGTACAGATGAGTTATTACTTCCTGTTCGTCATCCTCTTCATTGCAGGAGCCTATTTTGAAGATGCATGGCGTAACAAGACCTTGCCACAATTCTTTAAGGCCAGTGGTGTGCTTGTAGTAGCTGCATTGATTGGTGTATCCGTCAATCTGTCGAACCTGTATCACACTTACCAGTACAGCAAGGAAACCATGCGTGGTAAAAGCGAGCTTGTAGAAACCGGCGATGCAGCCAAACAAACCAGTAGTGGGCTGGACCGTGACTACATCACCCAATGGAGTTATGGTATCGGTGAAACCTGGACCTTGTTAGTGCCTAACTTTAAAGGTGGTGCTTCCGTACCTCTCATCTTGAATGAGACAGCCATGGAAAAAGCCAATCCAACCTATTCCGGACTATACCAGCAATTACCCCAATACTTTGGTGACCAGCCGATGACCTCAGGTCCTGTATATGTAGGTGCTTTTGTACTCTTCCTTTTCATCTTGGGTTGTTTTATAGTTAAAGGTCCATTGAAATGGGCATTAGTCGGAGCTACATTCTTCTCCATTGTTCTTTCATGGGGTAAGAACTTCATGCCACTGACTGATTTCTTCATTGACTATATACCTATGTATAGTAAGTTCCGTGCCGTATCGTCCATTCTCGTTATTGCAGAATTTACAATTCCACTACTAGCTATCTTTGCGCTGAAAAAGATTCTGGATGAACCAGAAATACTCAAGAAGAAGATGAAGTTTATAGGTGTCAGCTTGGCACTTACTGCCGGTGTAGCCTTGATATTAGCCATTATTCCCGGAGCTTTCAGTTCGACTTTCATCCCTGCAAAGGAAGCACAAATGCTACAGAATGCGGTCAATCAGCAAATGATTCCTGCAAACGAGTTGTCCGGCATCCTCTCTAATATGGCGGAAATGCGTGCTGCAATGGTTAGTGCCGATGCACTGCGTAGCTTTATTATTATCGTAATTGGTTGTGCATTGTTGTGGCTTTACTATAGCGGGAAATTAAAGAAACCCTATATTATTGCAGGTATTGCCATTCTTTGCGTGGCAGATATGTGGGGAGTTAACAAGCGTTATCTGCACGATGACCAATTCGTTCCACGTTCTACCCAAGTTGATACTTTCAAAAAAACGAAAGCTGACGAAATCATCCTGCAGGATACTGACCCGAACTACCGTGTACTGAATCTCTCCGGAGATGCATTCAACGAAAATAATACTTCCTACTGGCACAAAAGTGTAGGCGGATATCATGCTGCCAAATTGCGTCGTTATCAGGAAATGGTCGAACGGCACATTTATCCTGAAATGCAAGCTACCTATCGAGTTATTGCCACCGCAGGCGGAGAAATGGACAGCGTGGATGCTTCCAAATTTCGTGTCCTGAACATGCTGAATACGAAGTATTTTATCTTCCCTACAGGACAAGGACAGACAGTGCCTATCGAGAACCCATATGCTTACGGCAATGCATGGTTCGTAGAAAAAGTGGAATATGTGGATAATGCAAATCAGGAAATAGATGCATTGAATACTATACTGCCAACGGAAACTGCCGTAGTAGATGCACGCTTCAAAGATATTCTGAAAGGTGTTACCACCGCTCATAAAGACAGTCTTTCCAGCGTGCTTCTGACAAGTTACGAACCGAACCGTCTGGTTTATGAAACAAATAATTCAAAAGATGGTGTAGTCGTATTCTCCGAAATCTATTATCCGGATGGCTGGATAGCTACCATCGACGGAGAACCTGCCGACATTGCCCGTGCAGACTATATCTTGCGCTCCATGTATGTACCTGCCGGAAAGCACACCATTGAAATGCGCTTCGATCCGAATAGCCTGCATGTAACGGAAGGCATCGCTTATGCAGCATTGGCTCTGATGGTGATAGGTATTATGATAATGGTGATTGTATATAGAAAGAGGCTAAGCTCTCCCAAAAGCTAAAGTTTAACAAAATTAATTTCTCTTTATTACAAAATACCCCCTAAAAGTCTGTAGTAAACTTTTAGGGGGTATTTCACATTATATCTGAAGTTATTTATATCTCCTCCTATATTCTTTGGGAGTAATTTCCATCTCTTTATTAAAAGCTTTTGAGAAATGGAATTGATCGTAATACCCTAAACGGAAAGCAATCTCTTTGATCTTTAGATCGGAGAACTGCAAGAACGAACAAGCCCGTTGAATTTTTAATTGGTTATAATATTCCATTGGAGCATAAGAAGTTCTCTCCGAAAACAATGCACTGAAATGAGATGCGGAATAGCCCACATACTGAGCTATATCCTCCAGCGTAATCTTATTCTCCATATTCTCTTTCATAAAAGAAATGCTCTTCTGTACAAAATCCGTTTCTCTCACCTTCTTTATTTCTCTGAACTGATTAATATACTTCAAAGAAGCCAGAAAATGCATCAGGCAAAAGCTAACATATTCCAGGTTTTCAGGACTATATCCCATTTCCAGATTCTGATACATTTCTTCAAATAGTTGAAAGCGATCATTATAACGGCTCTTATCCGACTCCTCCAAAGATATAGTCTTACCTATTATAGAGGAGAACATAGCCACACCCTCGCCACAGAAATGCAGCCAATAGATACTCCAGGGATTCACTTCGTCTGCTCCATATGCATGTTGCTCATTAGCCGGTAATATAAAAGCCTGATTTTTAGTCAGGATGTACTTTTCACCTTTGTAACTAACCCAACCGCAGCCACTCTCACAATATATAAAGACATTCTCGTTAGTTCCCCTTTCCCTTTCCCTGAAATGATGCTCTGCATGAGGATAGTATCCAATGTGACTGACAAATAATTGTTTTGTAATATTATTCTCTCGTTGAAGGTTACGTATATTATAAGGTGTAACGATAGCCTTCTCTCCTTTAAAACCTTCTGCAACCTTTTCCATGGTATTTGATTTTGGTGGTATTTTACATATATATCATAGTATTTTACATGAATCCTTGTTCAGCCAGCATATTCAAGCATTTACAACCATAAATATAATAAGATTATACATTAAATTGATAACAATCTGCATTTTTTTATTAAGTTTTATGGCATACATTTGCCATACAATAAATCGTATATCATGAAAACAAAATCATTTAGCAACAATTTTTACTTATTACTTATTTCACTGGTATCTGCTATGGGAGGGCTGCTCTTCGGATACGATTGGGTAGTCATTGGAGGTGCCAAACCATTCTATGAAATCTTCTTTGCAATTGAGAATTCTCCCGGTATGCAGGGATGGGTTATGGGCAGTGCCATTCTTGGCTGTTTAATAGGGGTAACAATCGCAGGTAGCTTATCTGATAAATATGGGCGCAAACCTTTGATGATAATAGCAGCTATCACTTTTACCGTTTCTGCAATAGGTACAGGAGCAGTCAATGACCTCAATTGGTTTATCTTTTACCGCATATTCGGTGGTATTGGCATCGGCATTGCTTCCAACCTATCACCCATGTATATAGCCGAAGTATCACCCAGCCATGTACGAGGAAAGTTCGTATCAATCAACCAATTGACAATTGTATTAGGTATTCTGGTAGCCCAGTTCGTTAACTGGCTGATCGCTGAACCGGTAGTTTCCGGCGAAAACATGCTGGAAACATGGAATGGACAAATGGGATGGCGCTGGATGTTCTGGGCAGAAGTAGTACCTTCGGCACTCTTCTTCATCCTTATATTCTTCATTCCCGAAAGCCCACGTTGGCTAGCCACAAAATTACAATACGGTAAAGCTGAAAATATTCTGAGCCACATAGGTGGAAAAGAATATGCCAAAAAAGAAATTGAAAGCATTAAAACAGTTATAAGTGCCACTAAAGAGAAGTTAAATATCCGCCTGCTTTTTCAAGGCAAGATACCGGGAATATTGTTAATAGGCATCGTTATTGCAGCCTTCCAGCAATGGTGCGGACTGAACGTAGTGTTCAACTATGCCCAGGAAATCTTTGCAGCTGCAGGTTATGGTGTTTCTGATATCCTATTCAATATCGTAGTAACAGGTGTGACGAATGTAATATTCACCTTTGTAGGCATGTACACTGTAGATAAGCTGGGACGACGCTCCCTCATGTTATTCGGAGCGTCAGGTCTTGCCATCATTTATATCATTATGGGCATATGCTACTATCTCAATATAACCGGAATGGCCGTACTAATTATGGTTGTATTAGCTATAGCATGCTATGCAATGACACTTGCTCCCGTTACATGGGTCGTATTATCTGAGATCTTCCCCAACCGTATCCGTGGTATGGCAATGGCAGTATCCACCTTCTCTCTTTGGGCAGCTTGTTTTGTACTGACATATACATTCCCCTTATTAAATTCCGGATTAGGTGCCTATGGTACTTTCTGGTTATACGGAATTATATGTATTCTCGGATTTGTATTCATTAAAATCAGGCTACCTGAAACAAAAGGAAAATCACTGGAAAGCATTGAGAAAGAATTAACTAGTTAAAAACAACATATCACTTATCGAATTAAATTTCACTTAGGCGATGACAGGAGATCACCGCTTAACTGATTCCTTATTGTCTAAAAAAACAATAAATACCTTATGGAGAAAATTACAGAATATTTAATTAAGCCAACACTTTCAGAAAAAGGAGTTGTAAAAGTTTGGAAAGAAACAATCAAACTTCCGACTTATGAGATCGGAGAGGAAGAAAAAAATCCCATCTTTCTGGAAAAGCGTGTTTATCAAGGAAGTTCAGGAGTAGTTTACCCTTATCCTGTCGTAGAAAAGATATGCGATGAGAAAAAAGAAAAAGACTATCAGGCTTACTTCCTCGAAAACGAATACCTTAAAATTATGATCTTGCCGGAATTGGGAGGGCGAGTACAAATGGCTTATGACAAAGTGAAGAAACGCCACTTTGTCTACTACAACCAAGTCATTAAACCAGCCTTAGTAGGTTTGACCGGCCCCTGGATATCAGGCGGAATTGAATTCAACTGGCCTCAGCATCATCGTCCAAGCACATACTTACCCACCGACTGTATGATTGAAGAAAATGCAGACGGTAGTAAAACGGTCTGGTGCAATGAAGTAGAGCGTATGTTCAATACGAAAGGGATGCAAGGATTTACACTTCATCCGGACAAAGCTTATCTGGAAATTAACGTGAAAGTTTATAACCGAACTCCGTTCCCTCAAACTTTCCTTTGGTGGGCAAACCCTGCCGTTGTTGTGAACGACCACTATCACTCGGTTTTTCCACCCGATGTGCATGCTGTTTTCGATCATGGAAAAAGAGATGTATCCAATTTTCCCATAGCTACAGGCATATATTACAAACAGGACTATTCGGAAGGTGTCGATATTTCCAAATATAAGAATATCCCTGTCCCCACTTCATACATGGCCATAAAGTCACGTTATGACTTTGTAGGTGGCTACGAAGAGCATGTACAGGCAGGACTATTACATGTAGCCGATCATCACCTCTCACCGGGAAAGAAACAATGGACTTGGGGAAATGGTGATTTCGGCATCGCATGGGACAGAAACCTTACCGATGAAGATGGTCCTTACATAGAATTGATGACAGGTGTTTATACAGATAACCAACCTGATTTCACATGGTTACAACCCTATGAGGAAAAGTCATGGAAGCAATACTTCCTGCCATATAGTGAAGTGGGATATGTAAAGAACGCAACCAAAGACTTCATTCTGAACCTGGATGTAGCGAAAAATACGGCCCATATCATCGTATATGCAACCGGCAGACAAGAAAATATCAAAGTAGAATTGAGAGACATAGCAGGAAAAATCCTGTTTGATAAAGTAACCACACTTTCACCGGAAAATATTTTCAAAAGCCAAGTAAGCATAGCGGAACAACTGCCGGAAAATCTGATCCTATCTTTATATGATAATAATGGCAAATTACTTTTAGAATATAAAGCCGATAAACCAGAAATAAAACCGACCCCGGATCCGGCTAAAGCTGCCAAACAGCCTAAAGAGATAGCTTCTATTGAGCAACTCTTCCTGACCGGATTACATTTGGAGCAATACCGCCATGCAACGTATGATCCAATGGCTTACTATATGGAAGCACTGGAAAGAGAACCGGGTGATATACGTTGTAATAATGCCGTAGGCTTACTGAATATGCGCCGGGGCAAATTTGAAGAAGCTGAACAGTACTTCCATACGGCAATAAAGACACTGACAGAGCGCAATCCTAATCCATATGATGGAGAACCTTATTATAACTTAGGATGGAGCCTGAAAATGCAGGGTAAGTATGATGAAGCATATAGTGCCTATTACAAAGCCACCTGGAATGCAGCCTGGAGAGATGCCGGATACTTCGGTGTAGCTCAGATAGACAGTATCAGAAAAGATTGGAATGTCGCTCTGGAACATGTCGATCTGGCCCTTATCCATAATTGGCATAACCATAAAGCACGCCAGTTGAAAGCCTCCATCCTGAGACATTCCGGAGAAACTGAAAAAGCTCTGAAGTTCATCGAAGAGTCATTGACTATTGATAAGTTTAACCTGGGATGCCGGTTTGAGAAATATTTCATTGGGAATAATCTTACTGAGTTACAGGAAATGACAAGTATGCTCAATGGCAGCGTACACAACTATATTGAGTATGCATTTGATTTTGCCTCCGCAGGAATGTATGAAGAAGCATCCCGAATTATGCATATCTACATGGAAGGACGAACTGATATCTATCCTATGGCAGCTTATATGTTAGGATACTTTGCATCAAGATCTGGAAACGAGGAAGTAGCCCGTCAGTGGTATCAGAAAGCACAAAGTCTATCTCCTGATAAGTGCTTCCCCAACAGAATCAATGAAATCAATGTACTGACAGATGCTATGAGAATGAATCCTGCTGATTATAAGGCTCCTTATTATCTGGGTAATTTCTGGTATGCACATCGTCGCTATGAAGAGGCAATCAGCTGCTGGGAGAAATCTGTAGAAATAAACAATCGGTTCCCCACTGCTTTGCGTAACCTTTCACTGGCCTATTACAATAAAAGGAATAAGAAAGAAGAAGCACGCCAACTATTGGAAAAGGCTTTCGAACTGGATAAAACAGATTCCCGCATATTTATGGAACTGGACCAGTTATATAAGAAGATGGGAAGGGAACATGCAGAACGTCTGGCACTCCTGGAAGAACATCTGGAACTGGTGGAACAACGGGACGACTTATGTATCGAACGGATAACGCTCTACAATCTTTTAGGGAATTATGAAAAAGCAAAAGATCTGATATCCAATCGAAAATTCCACCCATGGGAAGGCGGTGAAGGCAAAGTGACAGGACAATACATACTCTGTCGGGTAGAATTAGCTAAAAAGGCGATTAAAGAGAATCGATATTCAGAGGCTCTTGCACTTTTAAAAGAGACAGAATTCTATCCGCATAACTTGGGAGAAGGTAAACTGAGTAATGCTGAAGAAAATGAAGTCGATTATTACAAAGGAATAGCTTATCAGAAGCTGGGTAATGATACTGAGTCAACCAAATATTTAATGAAAGCAACCCAAGGTTCCACAGAACCTCAGCAAGCATTCTACTATAATGACCAGCAACCTGACAAGATATTCTATCAAGGACTTGCCTGGAGAGCATTAGGAGAAGAGAATAAAGCCAGAAGCCGCTTTAACAAGTTAATCGACCACGGTAAAAAGCACCTCTTCGATGACTGTAAAATTGATTATTTCGCAGTATCATTGCCGGAACTTGCCATATGGGAAGACAATCTGAATATCCGTAACAAAATACACTGCTATTACGTAATGGCATTAGGTTACAGCGGATTAGGTCAGAAGGAACTTGCAGAAAAATATTATTCATTGGTAAAAGAGCTTGATATTAACAAGCAAGTTTTCAGGGAGTAGGGCTAATACCGGTAGAGGAGAATCTTTTTTTCTCCTCTACGGTAAGTCCGATAATATCATAAATACTCCAAAAGAGTACATCTAAGTATCTTGAATTATTATGTTAACAATAATCTATAAGCCATGAAACAGAACTATTTACTATTTGTATCAATTATGCTTCTGCTACTAGTAGGATGCAAGGACGATAATGAATCATCGTACCCCGACTCTGCTGCACCTGAAATAGTAGTAAAAAGGAATGAGCTGTATTCGCTTCCCAACCGGAAATTTGTAATCAAGGCAGACCTGAAGGACGATTTAGGGTTGAAAAGTTTGCAAATCAGTATTCCTGAATTCTATCTGGATAAAGAGATCACATTTCCAACAAACGAACTGGTTACAGAATATGAATTAGCTTATGAATTTCTTGCACCTGCCGACACCAAAGGCACAGATACATTCAAAGTCAACTTATTATTGACAGATGTATCAGGCAACAGTGTCACCAAAGAGCTGACACTACACCTTGACGGTGACTTTAATGCACCCAACCTCAGTAACGTAAAACCGACTGATGGAAGTGTTATTTTCCAAAGTGAAGACATGCAGCTTGACATCTCTTTTAATGTAACAGACGTCACCGGAATTGATTCTGTGATAGTCACCGTAGACGATCTTAAAATCAATGAGAAGATCAAAGTCGGTGGTCAGAAAGAATACACCTTTGAAAAGACTTTTGCAATTCCATCTGACTTGAGATCCTATGAAATCATCATTACAACTGTAGATAACTTTGTTGAGCCTAATAAGAAAAGCCAGAGCATCAAATTTAGTGTTGCTGACGGTTTGACCGAAATGTATCTTGCGGATGTACCTGTTAGTACAGATCTTGCAGAAGACATATTTGGAGTGCCGATGTACTATCACAAGAAAAAAGATGGCATATTTACATTCAAATATTATGCAGACCGTGACAATAAGGAGATCTATTTCCTTGGACAAGAAACTTCATTCGAACCTCATTGTTTTGGTTCACCGGAAGAAGGTAAACTGGAAAACAGCACCTCAGCCCAACCGGTTATACTTCCCCAAAAAGGATATTATGAAATATCTGTTGATGTATCTACAATGAGCTATACAGCAACTCAATACACTCCGACATCCACTGTATATGATCCTGCCCGCATCACCATTTGCGGTAATGGTATGGCATTAGGTGACTGGGACCCCAATAATACAGATTTGTTATTATCCACAAACCCGGATAACCCATATCAACTGGAAAGAACACTGACACTGACCGGAGGCGATGTAGCAATAACTATCACATCACCAGGATGGGGAAGTCCTTTCTGGCGTCTGGATGAAAATGGAATAACCGTATTACTCGGCGGAGCAAACTTCTCATATAAAGGAGCAGAAGGCACTTATAAATTCGTAATGGATACCGAATTAGAACGTGCTACCTTAGTGAAAGAATAATATTTAAAAGCATACTAAAATGAAGAACATTCTAATATCAATCATATTTTTGTCATTATCATGCCTTACGGCAAAAGGACAAATAAAAGTACAAGGTACTGTTGTCGATGCACTCAGCGAACCTTTGGTAGGAGTTAATATTGTAGAGAAAGGAACCACCAACGGGGTTATTACCGACATAAACGGAGCATACACTATTACGGTTGCCAATAGTAACTCTGAACTCACATTCTCATATATCTCATACAAAACGGTAACCCAGAAAGTTGGGCAAAGAAGTACCATTAACGTCACATTAGTAGAAGATGCAGAAGCATTGGAAGAAGTCGTGGTAGTAGGCTTTGGTACCGTGAAGAAAAGTGATCTGACAAGCTCTATCAGTTCCGTCAAAGGTAGTGATGTAAGGAGTATGAATGTCAGTAATGCTACTGAAAGTCTTCAGGGAAAGGTTGCCGGAATACAAATCATCGGAGCAGGAAATCCGGGTGGGCAACCGAAAGTTCTCATCAGAGGTATCTCTACCATCAACCTTACTACCGATCCCCTCTATGTAGTGGACGGGGTGCCGATGAGTGGAGGAATTAACTTCCTTAATCCGAACGAAATCGAGAGTATGGAAATACTAAAAGACGCTTCTGCCAGTGCTATTTACGGTAGCCGTGCATCTAACGGAGTTATTATGATTACCACCCGTAAAGGCGTGGAAGGAAAACCTGCTTTTTACCTGGATATGAACTACGGAGTACAAGAGATGAAAAACCCGTATAATATGGCCAACGCAGTGGAATATGCTGAGATATTAAACAAGGCAGCCGAAAATGCAGGCTACCCCAAGGAATTCGATAATCCGGCAGATTACACAGGCAAAACCACTGATTGGTGGGGAGCAGGCATTCGTAAATATTCTCCGCAAATGAATGTCAGCCTCGGTGTACAAGGCGGAACTGAGAAGAATAAATATGCCGTAAGTTTAAACTATTACAGCCAGGACTCTTTCTATGATAAAGGAGGATATAAGAGATTTACTTCTCGTTTCACGAACGACTACATCTTTAATAAAGTTGTGTCTGTCGGCTTTATGCTGAATCCACGCTACGAATCATGGGGTAACCCGACAAACTGGGCCGATTTTGACCGTATAGACCCTATCACTCCAATCTATAAGCCTGCTGAAGAACTGACAGGAGAAGAAAATGAATATAGTATATACGCCCGTTCTCCGTCCTATGTATGGAACCCTGTAGCTACTGTAAAAAGATGGAAAGAGAGTAATAAGAGCTATGCTTTGTCATCTTCTGCTTATTTGCAGATTAAGCCTATAAAAGACCTTATCTTCCGTTCCCAATTCTCCATTGAACTGGATTCACGTATTACCGATAAGTTCTCCCCCGATTTTGTAATTGACCCGGCCCATGAGTTCCAAACAAACAATAAAGTAGAACGTAGCCAACCGATGTATCGTAACTGGAGTTTACAGAACACATTGACTTACCTGAAAACATTTGTAGAAAAACATAATGTAAGTTTTATGGTAGGTAATACACTTGAAGAATGGAATGGAACATCACTTTCGGGAAGCCAGGAAAAGATTCCTAATAACTCCGATAGCCTGCAAGAACTGGATGCCGGTACATTAAACCCGAAAACCGGTGGTAGCTCTTATACAAATTCCGTTATGTCCTATTTAGGGAGAATTACCTATAATTACGATAACAAGTATTATCTTACAGCAACCTATCGTATAGACGGTTCTTCCAAGTTCATGAAGAAAAATAAATGGGCATCATTCCCGTCCGCATCCCTTGCATGGCGTGTATCCAGCGAACCGTTCATGAGCAGTACTGCAGAAATCATCAATGACCTGAAAGTAAGAGTAGGTTGGGGACGTGTAGGTAATCAAAATCTTCCATCAAGTGTATACATGTCCAAACTGGGACAAAATTATTATGTATTCGGTGATAATACAGTTAATACCACCTATCCGAGTGCCATTAAAAATGAAGACATTCGTTGGGAAACAGTGGAAGATATCAATGCTGGCATTGACTTCAGCTTATTTAAAGGTAAACTGAGCGGTTCATTGGAATACTACGTAAAGAACACTAAAGATATGCTTTTCCAAAAAGCTTATCCCAGCTATTCCGGATACCCCAGCGATGCAAAAATCTGGACCAATGTGGGATCAATGCGTAGCAAAGGCTTCGAGGTAAGCATTGGTTATAATGATAAAATCGGTGATTTCCAATGGGGAGCAAACTTCACTCTGACTACGTTCAATGTAAAAATGACCGAGTTGACAGGTGATAAAGAACCATTATATGGAAACGGCGAAAAGACAATGACCATTGAAGGAGAAGAACCAGGATTCTTCTATGGATACAAAGCTGATGGAATCTTCCAGAATAAAACAGAACTCAACAGACATACTAATAACAAGGGAGAATTCCTGCAACCTTATGCAGTAGAAGGAGATATCCGATTCCTTGATATCAATGGAGACGGTGTTTTAAATGCTGATGACCGCACTAAAATTGGTTCGCCATGGGCTGATGCCACAATGGGATTGAATCTGAACTTCAGTTATAAGAACTTCGACTTGGCTGCCAATTTCTATGCCAGCATAGGTAACGATCTTGTGAATCAGAATAAGGATGAGCTCAACAATGCAGTAGGAAAAACTAACAAATTAAGCGGCTTGCTTAATGAAGCATGGCATGGTGAAGGAACATCAAACGATATTCCACGTCTGTCAACTACAGATAACAACCAGAATTTCTCTAAATTCTCGTCATTCTATATCGAAGATGGTTCATTCCTCCGTCTGAAAAACCTTCAATTGGGATATACTTTCAAGAAAATTCCCGGGCTCACAAAATTACGCCTGTATGTATCTGCACAAAACCTGTTTACGTTGACCGGCTATAAGGGCGTAGAACCTGAGGTATCCGGTGATGTACTAAGTTTCGGTTTCGGCGGATGGAATTATCCTGTACAAAGAATGTATGCAGCAGGAGTAAACATCACTTTCTAACTAATAAAAGAGAACAATTATGAAAAAAATAATATTGGCAATCATAACAGTATCATTAGGACTTTTTTCCTGTGAAGACTTTATCGAGCATGATGAGAGAGGAACCCAAAACCTGGACAACTATTTCATAACAGACGGAGAGTGTCAGGAATTTGTAAACGACTTATATAAACGTGCCTTCATGCATTATGACTGGAATCAGATAGTTGCCGCCAGGCTGGCTAATGAAACTGCCACCGATGATGCCTGGATGGGAAACACCGGACAAAGTGCAGCAGATTTCGAACCTGCTGCCCAATATCTGATAACTCCCAACAGAATGGGATATCTTACTTCTCTGTATAAAATACGCTATGAGAATATAATGGGATGTAACATTGCAATCAATTCCATCCCCAATTCACCCATATCCGAAGGACAAAGAGAACAATATATAGGTGAAGCCTTGTTCTTGCGTGCATACAATTACTTAGATTTGGTTTCTAATTTCGGAGATGTTCCACTAATTCTCAATGTTCTGTCATCCAGTGAAATGGATAAGGAACGTGACAGCAAAGAAAGAATCTATCAACAAATTGAAAGTGACCTGAAAGCAGCTTTATTAAAAGTAAAAACGTCATATGGTGATTCAGATAAAGGAAGAGCCAGTAAATGGGCATGCACTGCTTTGTTGGCACGTGTTAACCTTTATCAGGGAAAATGGGAAGAAGCTTATCATTATGCAGACACCACCATCGTAAATAGCGGACACAAGCTTGAACCTAATTTCGTAGATATATGGAGCGTGAACAATCATAATGGAGTAGAGTCTATTATCGAATCACAAACGGGCACTGACTCTGACAAACAATTAGGTAACCAACTTTGTACATTTACCGGAGCACGTGGAGAAAAGAAAGAGAACTTTCCCAGCAACAGCACAGATGATGTCATGGATGGTTGGGGATGGTGTACACCTACCAGCAATTTAGAGAATTGCTATTTGTCCGAAGGTGATGATGTCAGACGTCGCAGCACTATTACAAGATGTGGAGAGGCCGCTTACGGTGACGAAGAGTTAAATCCAACTCACATCTTCGATCTTGCCCAAAATAAGTCTGGTCGCATTATTCGTAAATATTATCTCCCGATTGCTACAAGAAGAATATTGGTAGATAAAAGAATGAACGCTCCTCTTAACACTCCTATCATACGTTTAGCAGAGATGTACCTTACCAGAGCTGAAGCTGCTTACCATTTGAATAAACTCACAGAAGCTATGGATGATATAGATTTCATACGAGCCAGAGTAAAACTTGCTCCCAAGAAAGGAACAATATCAGGAACAGACATTCTATATGCCATCTGGAAAGAACGCCGCATGGAACTTGCTTTTGAAGGATTACGCTTGTTCGACATAAGAAGACAAATAGACCCGGCAACCAACAAGCCAGTCATTAATGGCTTGATGGGACCTAATGGTAGTTTTGTTTTGTATAACACGGCACAGTCATCAGACGAATATGAGACTACCAATAAAAAGGAATTGCAAGATAAAGGCATCAATTTCGATCCAAACAAACACTTGTTATGGCCGATCCCACAATCAGAAATAGACCGTAGCTTCGGCAAGATTACACAGAATCCGAATTATTAATTATGTAGAATCGTTTCATCCGAAACACATCTGATCACCATGATCATATAACTTTCGGATGAAACATTAATAGATTATAAGAATGAAATATAGAATCAACATCATTGAAATTATATTAGGTGCTACATTCGCATTTGCATCATGTGCTTCAAAGTTAGAAACACCTCCCCCGCCAGTCTATTCCGATACGAGAACAATGACCATTAGGTTGAATCAGGAACAACAAACCATTGACGGTTTCGGCGCATCGGATGCCTGGCGCTGTCAAATGGTAGGTAAATACTGGCCGGAAGCAAAAAAGAATGCCATAGCCGATTTACTGTTTAGTAAAGAAGTAGACGAAAAAGGCAATCCTAAAGGAATAGGATTATCTATCTGGAGATTTTATCTGGGTGCAGGCAGTATGGAACAAGGACCTGAAAGTGACATTTCCGATGAATGGCGCCGTGCCGAATGTTTCCAGGCTGCCGATGGCACATACAACTGGCAGAAGCAAGAAGGACAAAGATGGTTTCTGCAAGCTGCCCGCCAACGGGGAGTTGAAAAATATCTGGCTTTTACAATCAGTGCACCAGTCCATATGACATTGAACGGAAAAGCTTTCTCATCTCAGAAGCAAAAAATGAATATCAAAGAAGATATGATGCCTGCTTATGCAGATTTCTTAGTTGATTGTATTGATAACCTACAGAAAAATGAAGGAATTACATTCAACTATTTAAGTCCGGTAAATGAACCTCAATGGGATTGGATGGCCGGCAATAACGGAAAGGCAAGTCAAGAAGGTACTCCTGCTACCAATGAAGAAGTATATCAGCTTACCTCATTGTTATCTGAAAGATTGCACAACCGCGGACTTACAACTAAAATAGCACTGGGAGAAGCAGCCGCCATTAATTATTTATACGAAAATGTGAATGGTGAAACACGCGACAATCAGATCGATGAATTCTGGAAAACCTCATCACCCCTATCTATCACTTCACTGCCGAATGTGGAGAATGTAATAACCGGACACAGCTATTTCTCTGTCTGGCCTACCAACGATCAGGTACAATATCGCCAGAAATTAAACGCAAAAGTCAAACAATACCCTGGTCTTAAATATTGGCAAACAGAGTATTGCGTTCTTGAGAATCCCGGTGAGGGTGAAATTCCCGGCGGAGGTGGCGGCCAACGCGATTTAGGAATGAAGACTGCCATTTTTGTAGCCCGTATTATCCATAACGACCTGGCGGTTGCAAACGCATCATCCTGGCAATGGTGGACTTCTCTTACGCGAGCCGACTACAAAGACGGACTTATCTATCTGGACGATGGTAACAGTACCGGCTCACAAAGTCCGGAATATTGCAAGAAAGACGGATATGCCCGCCCTTCTAAATTGATGTGGGCTTTGGGAAACTATTCACGCTTTATACGTCCGGGTATGAAAAGGATAGAAGTTGAAAATCAAAACCCGGTACAGGCAGCAACAGATGTCATGATCAGTGCATACAAAGATGCAGCAACCAAGATACTTGTAATTGTAGCCATCAATACGAATGAAAATGAACGTACATATCAACTCGATATTGACGGACAAATAAAGAATCAAAGTCTGATTCCTTATATTACCTCCGAGGGGTCAAACCTGGAGAAAGGTAAAGAAGTTGCTGTAGATAATATAGTCATCCCTGCTAAATCAATCGTGACTTATATTGGAGAAGTGGAATAAATACTTTAAATTTACATTATGAGAATAAATAGAGTTTTAATCGCCTGGGGCATCATAGCCCTATTAATAACCTCGTGTAAACAAGTAGTACGCGAGATTGATCTCTCCGGAGAATGGGAAGTAGCACTGGACAGTCTGGATAAAGGCATTGCAGGAAAATGGTATCTGGAATCGTTTCCAGATAAGATCACCCTCCCCGGAACACTTTGTGATGCCAGCTATGGAACTCCATGTACCCTCGAACCTACCATGGACAAGGAGATATTCTTAAATTTGAAACGTAAATTCGACTATCTTGGTCCAGCCTGGTACAAGAAAGAATGCTTCATTCCGGCAGAATGGAACGAAAAAGAAGTCTTCCTCACTCTTGAACGCGTGATATGGAATTCACAAGTATGGATCAATGGTACTAAAGTAGAAGGATTCAATGAAAGCCTTACCACTCCTCACTACTTCAATTTGAGTAAGTATCTTGTTCCAGGAGAGAATAACAAAATCGTTATACGCATCGATAACCGGAGACAACATGATATATCAGTCAAAAACCTTGCACATGCTTATACGAACGATACCCAGACTATGTGGAATGGCATCCTCGGAAAAATAGCATTAACAGCAAAAGATAAGGTACAGATTGAGGAATTGCGCTTAACACCCGATATTGATAACCAAACGGTCAATGTCAGTATAAAAATCGGAAGTAACGGTTCATCCCCGGTATCCGGTAAACTTCTGTTCGCTGTCAAAGACCCTAAAGGAAATAAGCTGGCAGATAAAGAAATACAAATAAACAACACTGAAATGACATTCACTTATCCCATTAACAACCCAATGTTGTGGGATGAATTCAACCCTAATATCTACGAAGCAACCGCAACTCTTGAAACGGAAGGCATGACTGATTCGAAATGTGAGACATTCGGTATGAGAAAACTGACGAACCAAAATGCTCTCCTACAGATTAATAACAGAAGACTCTTCCTCAGAGGAACACTGGAGTGTTGCATTTTCCCGCTAAAGGGATATCCACCGATGGACGAATCCGGTTGGGAAAAAGTATTCGGTGCAGCCCGTGATTATGGCATGAACCACCTGCGCTTCCACTCCTGGTGTCCTCCGGAAGCAGCTTTCAACGTAGCTGATAGAATGGGATTCTACATTCAGGTTGAATTGCCTCTATGGACACTCAACGTAGGTGAAGATAAAGGCACTGTCGATTTTCTGTATAACGAAGCTGCCCACATCATGAAAGAATATGGTAATCACCCATCATTCTGTTTCTGGAGTTTGGGTAATGAACTACAAGGAAATTTTAGTGTCATGGATAAATTACTCACCACCATTAAGCAGCAGGATAGCCGTCATTTGTATATGACTACTACATTTACCTTCGAACCAGGACATGGTAGCTGGCCCGAACCTAATGACGACTTCTGGGTTACACAGTGGACTAAAAACGGCTGGGTACGCGGACAAGGAATTTTCGACGATCAACCTGTAAGTTTCAATAAAGACTTCTCCAGTGCTATAGAGGGTTTGCCTGTCCCACTTATTACCCACGAAATCGGACAATACAGTGTATTCCCCAATCTAAAAGAGATTGATAAATATACAGGTAATCTGATACCATTAAACTTCAAAGCCGTAGCCGCAGACCTTAAGAAGAAAGGACGGCTTCATTTGGCAGAAGACAACCTGATGGCAAGTGGCAAACTGGCAACTATTTTATATAAAGAGGAAATAGAACGGGCACTAAAGACTCCCGGATTCAGTGGTTTCCAACTATTGGACCTGCATGACTTCCCCGGACAGGGCACTGCACTCGTTGGTATTATCGATGCATTCTGGGAGAGCAAAGGTTTAATCACTCCTGAAGAATTCCGGAATTTCTGTTCTCCGATAGTACCATTAGCACGCTTTGAGAAAGCGACCTATGTAAATAACGAAACCTTTAAAGCTCAGTTTGAAGCTGCAAACTTCAGCGATAAAGTCCTGAGTGATATTCAACCGGAATGGAGATTAAGTGATTCAAAAGGAACGGTCATTGCACAAGGCTATCTGGATAAGCAAGAAATACCTGTGGGGAATGCATTTAATCTGGGAAGCATCTCTGTTCCTCTGGAATCCATATCCGTTGCCGACCAATTAACTTTATCCATCCGTTTTACAGGAACCCAGTATCAAAACTCCTGGAATGTTTGGGTATATCCTCAGGAAGTACCGGAAGTTGGTAAGGAAATCTTTTACACCCGTAGCTTTGCCGATGCAGAGAAAGCATTAAGTCAAGGGAAAAAGGTATTGCTAAACCCGGAAAAAGAAGAAATTAATGGGCTGGAAGGCAAATTTGTACAAGTATTCTGGAGTCCTGTGCACTTCCCTAACCAACCGGGAACAATGGGAATCCTCTGTGATCCCGCCCATCCGGCATTAGCCGACTTTCCAACTGAAATGCACAGTAACTGGCAATGGTGGGATATTTGCAAGAATGCTACAACCATGGAACTCGACAGTTTAAAGAACAATATGCAACCGATTGTCAGAATGGTAGACAACTTCTATAAGAACAGAAACTTAGGTTTACTATTCGAGGTAAAAGCAGGAGACGGAAAGCTATTAGTATGTAGTTCAGACTTGGCAAAGAATCTCAATACCCGACCTGTAGCCCGCCAATTACGCTATAGCCTCCTGAAATATATGGAAAGTGATAAGTTCAATCCACAAGAAGAGGTTGCATTTAAGCAGATAAAGCAGGTGCTCCATAATGTGAACCGGACAAAGGAAGAAAAGAAATCAATCTATGAGTAATTTAAATTTCTAAAATCAATAAAACCGTTCCCTCCCCTCACGGGGGTGGAACGGCACAGTCAATAATACATGAAAAAACGCTATTTAGAGAGAGTCTCTACAAACTTTAATGCAAATGTAAGGGAGAGAAAGAAGAGCTGAAAATAAAATCTACGAAAGGGGAGGTTTTGTCGACGGAATAGCCAAATAAGGAAACGATATATGCTGAGACATTAATCCAACGGCATCATAAATCCTACCCCTCTCACCGTCTTTATTTCGACACAGGGTTCATCTTGCAGATACTTCCGTATTTTGCTCATAAACACATCCAAGCTGCGTGATGCAAAGAAATCATCCTCCGTTTCCCAGAAACGGCTGAGTATGGCACTTCTATCCACTGTTTCGCCCCTGTTTTCGTAAAGCAAATGTATAATCTTCGCCTCCCTGATGGTCAACACTCTGATAGAACCGGTTTTATCATCCCGCAAAGTAGCATGTTTGGTGTCCAGCAAATATCTACCCATCCTGCAATGGTCGCTTTCATTACGCGACTTTGCCCCTTCCTTCATTCTGAGCAAAGAACGAATATGAGCATCCAGTTCATCGGGCACAAAAGGTTTCTTTATGTAGTTGTCCACTCCTATATCGTAACCTTTCGTCACATCCTTCGGCGAGCTCATGGCCGAAGCAAACAGAATAGGTGTATTGCCATCCGTTTCACGGATGCGCGCCACCATTTCATAACCATCCATTACCGGCATATCCACATCGGACATAATGATATCCGGATGATGTTCTTTCCATGCCTTCAGTCCTTCGGCGCCATTGGTTGCCGTAAAAACTTCATATCCCCCAATAATTTCCTGCAATCCGCTTTTCACAATATAAAGCAAAGTAGGATCGTCTTCTACTACTAACAATTTAATCATAGTTTTTCGTTTTTTATCGGTATATACAAAACAAATTCACTAAACTCTTTTTCAACACTGTTCACAGTCACACTACCCTCATGGGCATCCATCACTTGATAAACATAGTTCAACCCCAGCCCAAAACCGGCAACTTTGCCAAGCCTGGAACGCTTGAAAGCCGAGGCACGCTCAAACTTCTCAAAGATATGTTTCCTGTCTTTCTCCGAAATACCGATACCGTTATCATGCACTTTGATAAGGGTATGCGTAGCATTGCTGAGCGAACTTATATCTATCTCAACCGATTCTTTAGAGTACTTGATAGCATTATCTATCAGGTTACTGATAGCCTCTTTCAAATATTCTTCATCAGCGCAAACTTCCTTCGCCTGAAGATTCGTAGTGAAATGCAGTGGCTTGGTACACTTAGTGGAGAACTTCTCTATCAAATCGTCTATCATAGGCTCCAGCGGAAATACCGTTCTTGACATTTCCAACTTATGGTTCTCTAATTTAGAAAGCGTAAGTACCTTATTTGTCAAATTTAGCAAATGTCCGGTCTCGTCCTCTATAATACAAAAATATCGCTCTTTCAGTTGCATACTCTCCATTTTGCCACTATGCAGGAAACTCGTACAAGCCAGAATGGAACTGAGAGGAGTTTTCATATCATGTATCATGGCATAAGAGAAATCTTCACGTACTTTGGCTATCTTATCCTGACGGATGATAATCTTAATCTGGTAGATGATACAGGTGATTACCATTATCATCATGATGGCGGTAGCTATCATTAAGAGGCCCATACGCTCAAAGATAGCCCAATAAGGATTCAGCAATACAAGCTGAATACCTTGGGATAAATCTGTTCGTATAGGGATTATATCAGATTTAATAACTCCCCACACAGGTATAGTTTGCACTTTACTCTTTTGATAAATCTTTCCGCTTTTGGGATCAGCCAAACATGAAAGAAATTCACTTTCAAGACCAGCTCTCTTCAACAATTTAAAAGCAAAAAAGTCTACCTCACATAAAGGGACTTCAATCCCTAATTTCCACAAGCCATCATAAAAATAAGTATTTGCCGGTATGGAATCATTTATAGGTCCGGATGAAATTGTCGTCCCCTCAGGAACGCCTAACTTACTAAAATCTGCAATGGCCTCAGTTAATGCTTCATCTAAAATATTATTAGTTTCTCCATATATATTATTTCTAACCAGTATAAAAGTATTATATAGCCATATCGTTTGTAATGACAATATAGCTATTAATCCTAAAGTTGTAAATAATATAATGTGTTTTCTATTCATGTATATTTTTTGCAAAGATAAAAAACATTTGGATAATATTAGATAACATTTAGATAACATTTTCTAAAAAAAAACGCCTATATCTTTGCAACGTCAAACAAAAAACAAAGAAATAACTAAAAATTATAAATTATGAAACAGCTTATAGAAGAATTAACACAAGAAGAAAAAGTGGCAATTTATGGTGGTGCATATAAATGGGTATTTTCTAATGGAGAATGGATTATGGTTAAGACATCAGTTTCTTCTGCAAATATTAACCTTCCGATAACAGAACAACAACATAAGCAGTAAAAGAAAGCACTTAACTTTGCAACATCAATCAGAACAAGAAAAACAAATTAAAGAAAATGAATCATGAAAAGCAAGAAGTATCTAAATGATTTGAATGTTTGGGAAACCAAACAAATCTCAGGAGGTTCCAAGGTCTGTACATTATATAATGTATCGAGTGAATTCTTCAGAACAAAACAAGAAAATATTAACCTAATAATAACAAAGCAATAACATAAGCACTGAAAGAAACCGCTTAACTTTGCAACATCAATCAGAAACAAAGAAACAAACTTAAAAAAGAGATTATATGAAGACAAAGAGATTTATTAACTGCAATACCCGTTCGAGAGATTGCCCGAATCTAAAAATACAATATATAATGTATCAGATGAACTCTCAACAAAACAACAAAAGGTATTTAACCTAACGATAACAAAGCAATAACATAAGCACTGAAAGAAACCGCTTAACTTTGCAACATCAATCAGAAACAAAGAAACAAACTTAAAAAAGAGATTATATGAAGACAAAGAGATTTATTAACTGCAATACCCGTTCGAGAGATTGCCCGAATTTAAAAATACAATATATAATGTATCAGATGAACTCTCAACAAAATAACAAAAGATATTTAACCTAACGATAACAAAGCAATAACATAAGCACTGAAAGAAATCGCTTAACTTTGCAACATCAACAAGAAACAAAAGAAATATCTTACAAACAATTTAATAACTAAAATACAATTATTATGAAGACAAAAACAATGAAAGCGCTTAGCGCGAATGAACTGAGAAATGTAAATGGCGGATACGGCTATGATTTTATAACGGATCCGGATGGCCGCCCACATATAGAAGATATTTTTAAAATACCAGGAATAGATTCCCCATTCGATATAGGCAGACCACCTATCTTCATTTAACAGAAACAAATTGCATCCCACCACATGGTCATTGTCCGGGAACACCAGGAATCTTCGAACAAATCTTTAAAGCAGAAACGTTTGTCTCTTGCTTTTAAAAAAAGAAAAGCCAATATTGGTGATGTGACAATACAACACATAGTAAATCATGAAAGCATTAACTTTAGAAGAATGTATCAATACGTATGGCGGCTGTTACAACTACAGCGAAGAAACCAGTATAATCAGTGTATTTGTAACGCCCCATACTTTCCAAAAGTATTATCAGTATTAACAAATAAAAATCAAACACAGTTATGAAAAAGAATGAAAATTACATGGTAAAACCATTGAATGAAAAAGAACAGAGAAACGTATCAGGAGGATTCGCTCAAGACGGAAATCGCCTCATCATTAATCCGAGCACAGGTCTTCCAGATGTTTCTAAAGAGTTGGATAGTCTGAAAGATTTCACCAAATGGTATTGATCAGGCAGTTCTATTGAAAATAAACACTATTTTAATAACAATAAAAAACTAAGAATTATGAGAAATTTAAATGAAAACACATTAATGCAAGAAATGAGCTTGCAAGAGATGAAAGAAGTAAATGGTGGAATCGCTCCCCTAATTGTCCTAATTGTTAAAGTAGCGGTGTCTACCATTGTCACAGGATTTGCAGCTGAAGTGATATATGACTCAGACCAAGCCGCAGCTAATTTTCAGGCAGGATACAACAGTGTAAGAAATTAACAAGTGAAGCATATGAACTATCAAGAATTATCAAGACAAGAGATACAAAACATCTACGGTGGTAAGGAATCACCGAATTTCTCTTTTTCGGCTTTGTTAGGAAAAGCCGCCGGATATGTAGCTAACGTTGCAGAATCAATAAGTTCGGCTATGGCCGCCCTAAGTGATGGTGAATTTACCCATCAAGCGATAAGAGGCATATAAATAAACCCAAAGGAGAAGTGTAACTACTTCTCCTTCTAAAATATAGATAAAATGAAAACTAAATGGATATTGACCGGATTGGTCTGTTGCTTTCTTTTCATAGCCTTCTTGGGGAATGTATGGAAAACTGTTGTTCCGGATGACCACCATATCGGTGACATTCTTTACGGCATGGCGTTTCTGTTGACTGCCTTTTTCATCTCTCGTTTGTTTCTTGAGAGAACATTGTCAGGAAAAGAGTTACTGACAATCGTCACATTCGGGATTGCTTTTTGTGGACTGTATGGAGACCTATACAAAATAGCAGGTTCTATCTGTATGAGTTGCATTCTTCTCATAATAAAAAGGAATAACCTATTTATTCGTTGAAGTCTATTGCTCCCTTATTTTCCCCAGTTAGAAAAATTCTTTTCTCCGTTACCGAATTAAGCAAAAAGGGAATGAGGCCTATATATTTGTACAATTAGAAATTACTTCAAAGTTTTAATTATATGATAAACAAAAAGTATATAATATCAGGAGTTTCAGTTGGGATAATAGGATTAATCCTATCACATACGTACCGCCCTTACATATACGAGAATCACATATACGATTTTCATATTGCCGATACTATCGGGAGCATTGTTTGCGTACCTGCCGCTACTTTATTATTTTATGGATTCACTGATAAATATTATATTGGGAAGCTCACTCTTATAATCACACTGACATATATATTCTATGAGCTTCTGGGTCTTCTCAATATACATGGCACTTTTGATTTATATGACATCATTGCCATTATCATAAGCGGTATATGTACTTACTTCATTTTAAACTGGCGTTTAAAATGAAGTAAAATCATACAATAGAACTATTTCCAAATAAGGTTCAAGGAATTTCATTGAATGGCCAATATTAAAGATAGCTCGTTGATTAATGGTTGAAAAGTAGTACTCCAGCATAAAACTCTCACGAAATTTATTTATATTTACCACCGATTTAATCAACGCACTGATTTTTATCACGAAATATTAGTTAATTTCGTCCATTAACTCAGAGCATAACAAACTATTGATATGAACTCTCAAAGTAAAAAGATGCTAATAACTTTTGCTTTTATTGTTTTTCTTATTTGCATGTTTATTGGTGCATATGCCGCAATGAAAGGTGATTAGCAACTAAAAAATAAATCCCGAGATTCTATTGAAAAACCAAAAGATCTCAATAGAATCTCACAACCAATATGATTATGTTTTACATTGAAAAAAAAATAATTAAGCTCAAAGAGCTTTTTATACAAAATGACTTTTTTAGATACCTCATTATTATAGGGTGTGCAGCAGCTATATTCTGTTTATTTTATTATGGCGGAAAAGAAGTTGGTAAAACAATAAGTGCTCTTCAAAAATAATAAGGCAACCTGTTGGCGGAATTAATTCATATCGGTAGAGTTATGAGGTAAAGTGATCATTCTGACATTTTGTATTATCACCCCTCCGAGAATCGTTTCTTTACGCCCGGAAGGACGTTGCAAAGGAAAGACGGGAATAAAAATCCGTAATCTACTATTTGACAGTTCGATACAGAAATACGTACAATCATTCTACAGTAAAATAACAAGCAATCTGCTGCATCGGAACAAGCAATGTGCCAAGTATTAAGATACTATCTACAGGATATCAACATCCAATGTGCTGGATCTCTATATCCAACGCACAGGAAATAGAGACCGGACGCACCGGATATGGGGAACTGACTTGCAAGATATATATATCCAACGATTCAATTCTCCATATTCGAAAAGAAAGATGTGAATATGCTACATATATAGGCTGTAATCCGGTTGATAAGTCTCTGTTTTATACTTTTTGGAAACAGTAGTTGTTAGTTTATAGTCTATTCTGATGACTCTTTGCAACTATATCCCTAATTTTCCGATCACTTCGCTTTCTTTCCGGAACAGGCTCTTCGGCATTATTACTTAAAGTTCTGAGCCGGATGATTGTATTAAATGGAGTAAAATTATACAATAGAACAATTTCCTAATAAGATTCAAGGAATTTCATTAAGCCAACGACTAATATTGCGTTCTTCGGCGCTGAACTCCACACCGAGCTTTATCACTTCGCGTCCATCCGCCTGATAAGGTATCAGGTAGCCTTTTTCATCAATCTGTTTCAAGGCACAAGAAAATCCACAAAGCCATAGCGTACTTCATCATTAGGAAACTCCAACAGGTAGTTGCGGAAACGCTCATCAAAACCCTTTATTGTCAGATAACCGCTCTGATAAATCAGCGGAATAGGATTGTTGGAATCTACCCGATACTCGGAGAATACGGAAGCGGGTGCCTCAATGCCATCGAGCAAGGTGCGCAAGTCGTACTCCGTCTTCTGCAACATTTCAACAAGAAAAGTCGGAGTACCGGTCTGAAACCAATAACTTCCCAGCTCCATATTGCTGAATGCATTCAGAACACTGAACGGATTGAACATACCTTCTCCTCTCGGGTGGAAATGATAGCCGTCATAGTTTTTGGTCAGTGCATCTACCGTTTCGTCAAACGTGAGATTGTTTATCTCACCAAAATGTTCTATTTCCGGGACAAAGACCTTGCACAACTCCTCTTTCGTAATGCCACACACAGCAGAATAGTAATAATTCATGCTGATATCCTGCAACTGGTTCAAATCACTGAATACGCTGACTTGCGAGAATTTCGTGACTCCCGTAAGGAAGGCGAAACGCAGGTAACGGTCGGCACTTTTCAGAACACCATAAAAAGCTTTCAGAGTTTTACGATAGTCTTCCAGCAGCTCATCATTGCCAAGGGCCTGTAACAGTGGTTTGTCATATTCGTCAACCAGAACCACGACACTGCATCCGGTTTTCTCGCTGGCACGGCGGATGATGCCGGAAAAGCGGCCGAAAAGAGTATTTTCATCAATTCCTTTACCATATTGAAGTTCCCATTGACTCAGTTGGCGACTGAGAATATCATACAACCGCTCCGATGAATCATACTTTTCCGCATTCAAGTCAAGATGCAGCACAGGATGCTTTTTCCATTCTGTCTCCATTTGTTCGATGGCAAGTCCTTCAAAGAGCTCCTTTCTTCCTCCGAAGTAAGCCTCGAAAGTAGAAAGCAACAAACTCTTACCGAAGCGGCGGGGACGGTTAAGGAAATAAGGTTTGCCGGTATTGGCTATCTTCCAGATAAAAGCCGTCTTATCCACATACAGATAATTACCTGTCCGTATATCTTCAAAGGTCTGTATTCCGATAGGAAGTTTACGAAGTATGTCATTCATTGCCATAGTTTTTCCTTTTTTAGTAATTCAAAGTTAATCATTATTTCCGGATAATTCAACTCACGAACTATTTAACATAGCGATAACATTCCTATAACCTATCTTCCGCCGCCAACCCCGTACCTTTGCTTCACAGAAAAAAAAGAAAAGTATAAATCACTAAAAGACAAAAAGATATGCTATTACCAAACGAATGGATAGAAAACAGTTTAGAAACTTACATCTATCAGCACACCACAAAGTCCCAGATTATTTACTGGGTCGTTCTATTAGCCATTACGGCAACCATGATCGCACTTCCCTTTATTTATGTAGACATTTCCGTACAAGGCAGTGGAGTAGTGCGCCCCGTAACGGAAAAGACTGAAATTAAATCAGCTATCACGGAACTGGTAGACTCCATTTATGTTCGCGAAGGCGAACAAGTCAGCAAGGGCGATATCCTTCTGCGTTTCCGCACAAACAGTTCCGACTACAAAATCAACTACCAGACTAACCGTCTGAATGATTACGAGGCACATCTTGCCGACCTGGCATATCTGGCAAAAGGCGAGCATCCTGCCACATTCCGCTCTCCGGTTCGCCGGCAGGAGTACACTTACTTCACCAAAAAGAAGAAAGAACTTGAAACCTCCCTGACACAAGCGGAAAAAGAGTATAAACGGAACAAGACATTGTTTGAGAAGAAAGTAATTTCAGAAGAAGAATATGACAAATACTACTATCAATATCAAACCCAGCAAAACGAACTGGCTTCATTGACACAGAGTCAACTCAGCACTTGGCAAGCTGACTTGAACAGCTACCGCAATTCACGCAATGAGATGAGTACCAGCCTCAAGCAAGAGGTGAAAGACCAGGATATGTACATTGTCCGCAGTCCGGTAGACGGCACGCTCGACCAGTTCTCCGGCATATACCGGGGAAGTAGCATTCAAGCCGGACAATCACTGGCAGTAATCAGCCCCGACTCCACACTCTGCCTCGAAGTATACGTCACTCCCCGGAATATCGGTTTTATGAGCATAGGTATGCCGGTCAATGTGCAAGTGGAATCTTTCAATTATAACGAATGGGGCACACTGCCCGGAAAGGTAAAAGAAATCTCCTCCGACTTCCTGACGGACAATCAAGGCAACTCTTTCTATAAAGTGAAATGTGAAATGGAACAAGATTACCTGACACTGAAAAACGGACAGATAGGAAAGCTGAAAAAAGGTATGACCGCCAGCGCACACTTCATGGTGACACGCCGCTCCCTGTTCGATCTGCTTTATCAGAAGATTGACGACTGGGCAAATCCAAGACAATACACCGCTAACGAGATGATGGCAAGCGTAAAAGCACCAGTTACACAACGTTAAAAAAACAAATAATCAAGTGAGATAGATATTATTCTTCGAGAAATTACTACTTTTATATTCAAATAATGCATAACAGTATGAACGAGGAACGATATTTCTTACATTTTAAAGGTGGATTATATAAAATGTTAGGCATAGCCAAACACAGCGAAACGCTGGAGGAAATGATCGTCTACCAAGCCTTATACGGAGAGCATAGTATTTGGGTCCGCCCTAAATCTATGTTCTTCGACATGGTTATCTATAATAATATTAAAGTAAATCGTTTTAAAGAAATATCAAAAAACGTTATCCTCCATTTAAAGATGCTATAAAACAAATAACGGTACAGGAGGCTACAGATGAAGTATTATCCGGAATCGCATCTGCTATTTTAGGGGTATGGTATTCCTGCGCACAAGAGAACATCTCTCTACAGCAGATTGTCGACGATATACAGAAAATGGGAAAAGGATATGTAAACATGGTTACCTATCCGACCAGAGCCATTTCACAAGAATGCCAAGATATATTCAATAAAATAGAAGGATTCACCTATAACGTAAATGGAACTACTTTATATTGGTCGTGTGGATATATGACCGGAAGTACTCCCTGGGCTGAAGAGTTAGAAAGTATAATACAGAATATAAATCCCACAGATAAATGGGCTTTAATCGAATTATTAGGATAAAATGAGTATGAGAACGTATGTAAATATCACAAATGACAATAAGCATAGCATTATTGACTCAATGCTGGCCTTGATTGACTCACACACCAGTGTTGAAAGTTATCGTGATGCATTTTATCAATTAGGGAAAGCATTGGGGCTCCTGCTGAGTCAGCAGATGCATGATAAATTGGGAAACACAATGTTGGCATGTGCTTCTGAAGACGCAGACTGGTTAGCGCATGGGGTACTGAATTCTCTTACCCCAAAAAAAGTTTCATTGGCAGTGTTCTGGAACGAAAGACTTTCTTTCGATGCGGAAAAAAAGATTGAATATAGCCCTATCGTAAAATCATATATAGAGCCTATCCATAATTGTGAGACATTAATTCTTGTAAAATCCATTATCAGCACTTCTTGTGTTGTAAAAACTCAATTAACCCGACTCGTAAACGAAATAACGCCCAAATACATATTCGTTGTATCTCCCGTCATGTATAAAGATGCAGAATCAAACCTGAAAATGGAATTTCCGGAAGATATAAGTAGCAAATTCAACTTCTTAACTTTCGCAATTGATACCGAAAGGGATGAGCATGGGCAGGTCATACCAGGAATCGGAGGCATGGTGTATCCTAAATTAGGATTAGGAGATATTCATGAAAAGAATAGATATATTCCACATTTAGTGAGAGAACGCACCAAGTAAAATCAACTACCATCCACTTTTAACATAGCAATAACATTCCTATAACATACCTTCTTTTTTTATCAGTGTAATTTTGTCTCATTATTGAAACAAATGTATTAACCACTAAAAAAAGAAGATATGTTTTTAAACAAGGGTACTAAGATCAAACAACATGATATCACCGATTGCGGAGCAGCCTGTCTGGCTTCCGTATGTGCACACTACGGACTGCGCTTCCCGGTATCGCGCATCCGCCAATATGCATTCACCGACCAGAAAGGTACGAATGTATTAGGACTGATAGAAGCCGCCAACAAACTGGGATTGTCCGCTAAAGGCGTCCGCGCACAGTTCGATGCACTGTACACGATTCCCAAGCCAACCATTGCACATGTGCTGGTAAATCACAAACAACTTCAACACTTTGTTGTAATCTACAAAGTGACGAAGACACACATCACATACATGGATCCCGGAGACGGACGGATGCATAAGGTATGGCACGAAGACTTCCGGCACGACTGGACAGGCATACTGGTATTGATGGAACCGGAAGAGACCTTCAAAAAGGGAAATCAGCAGACCAGCATGAGCAAGAAATTCCTTTCATTGATGGCGCCCCACAAGTCCGTAATGCTGCAAGCCGTCTTCGGTGCGCTTGTTTTCAGTATTTTGGGATTGTCCACTTCCATCTATGTAGGCAAAATCACAGACTATGTACTGGTCGACAAAAACACCAATTTGCTGAATCTGATGGGAGTGATTATGCTCATTATCCTGTTGCTGCGTACCTTCATCGGTGCAATGAAAAGCATTCTGGCACTGAAAACCGGACAAAGAATCGACGCGGCCCTGATCTTGGGATATTACAAACATCTGCTGACCCTGCCTCAACAATTCTTTGACACCATGCGCGTAGGAGAAATCATTTCACGCGTGAACGATGCCGTAAAAATACGTAACTTCATCAACAACGTATCGCTCGATCTGGTAGTGAATATCATGATACTGGTGTTCTCCCTGTGCCTGATGTTCATTTATTCCTGGAAGCTGGCAGTCATGACCCTGATATCAGCGCCGCTATTCCTGCTCATCTTCTGGGGGTTCAACAAACTGAACCGGAAGTACCAACGCAGCATCATGGAAAGCAGTGCCGATCTGGAATCCCAATTAGTAGAATCCATCAACTCCATTTCAACCATTAAGCGTTTCGGCATCGAAGAGTATGCCAACCTGAAGACAGAAAGTCGTTTTGTACATTTATTGAAGAATACCTACCGAAGCATCTACGGCTCCATCATGGCGCAAGGAGGCATCCAATTCGTATCTACAGGAATCACAATCGCCATCTTGTGGCTGGGCAGTATTCTGGTTATCGATCAGGAGATGACACCCGGCACGCTCATGGTATTCTATTCTCTGGTGGGTTACGTCATCTCGCCCATCGGTTCGCTGATATCATCCAACCAGACTATTCAGGATGCATTGATAGCCGCCGACCGCCTGTTTCAGATTATGGATCTGGAAAGAGAGCAGGACAATGAACAAAAGATCATTCTGGAACCGGATATGATGGGCGACATCACCTTTGAGAATGTCTCCTTCAGATATGGTTCGCGCAAGGAAGTATTCGACTCCTTGAATCTGACCATAGAAAAGGGCAAGACTACCGCCGTCATCGGAGAAAGCGGTTCGGGCAAAACAACATTGATTTCTCTATTGCAGCACATCTATCCCATCCAGTCCGGATGTATCCGCATTGGAGACTATGACATTGCACAGATTGACAACCGCAGCCTCCGCCGCCGGGTGGGCACCGTCCCCCAACAGATTGAACTGTTTGCCGGAACCGTTGTTGAAAACATCGCGCTTGGTGACATGGAACCCGATATGAAACGGATTGGCAGCCTGATGAGGCAGCTCGGCCTGATGGACTTTATTGACAGATTGCCCAACGGCTATATGACTCAAATAGGCGAACATGGCGCAACCCTTTCCGGAGGCGAGCGTCAGAGACTTGCCATTGCCCGTGCCCTGTATAAAGAACCGGAAATCCTGATTTTCGATGAAGCCACTTCGTCACTGGATTCCATAGCCGAACGTTACGTAAAAGAAACACTGGATGCACTGGCCGGGAAAGGCAAGACGGTCATCATCATCGCCCACCGCCTGACCACAGTGAGATGTGCCGACAACATCGTAGTGATTGATAAGGGGAAAGTGGCGGAAACCGGTACGCACAGCCAACTCTACGATGCAGGCGGACCCTACTTCAGACTGTGGAACGAACAGTTTGCCATGTTCGAATAATCTTAACATAGCGATAACATTCTTATAACATTGTTTGACCTGTCATTGTCCTACTTTTGCAACAACAAAAAGATAGAACCATACAGTAATCAAACAATGTTATTTTTATGAGAAAATTAATGATGATAGGCCTGGCAATTGTAAGTCTCACCTTTGCCGGTAATGTACAGGCGCAAAATAAAAGATGGTCTCTCCAAGAGTGTATCGACCACGCCATCCGGCACAACATTGAAGTAAAACAAAGCCGGAACCGCATTGAAAAACTAAAAGTAGAAAAAAGTACTTTAAAAAACAGCTTCCTGCCCGACCTCAGTGCCGGAACTTCTCAGAAGTTCGACTTCGGACGCTCGCTCAACCGCAGCAACGCATACGAAGACAGCAATACACAAAGTTCCTCCTTCTCCGTAAGCACAGAAATGCCTCTTTTTACAGGTTTCAGGCGGAGTGCATCCGTATCACGCAACAAGTTCGACCTGATGGCAGCCGAAGCTGATAAGGAACTTATAGAAAACGACTTATCGTTGAATGTCACAAGCTGCTATTTCCAGATTCTGCTGAACAAGGAAATTCATAAGATTGCTCAGGAACAAATCCGTCTGACCCGGGAGCAGGAAGACCGGACATTGCTTCTGATAGAAAACGGCAAGGCGCCGCAATCTCAACTATATGACGTCAAAGCCCAATTGGCAGACGATGAACTGACGGCAACGGAAGCCAAGAACTCGCTCCGTCTCTCCCTACTCGACCTCATACAGCTCATGGAGTTGCAAGAACATGAAGAGTTCGACATAGATTCTCTTGATGAGAACATATCCCGGACAGATACCATCATGCCCCAAACCATCTATGCAGCCGCACTGAACTGCATGCCTCAAATAAAACAGGCCTATTATTCACTGCAAAGCAGTTCAAAAGCCATCAAAGTAGCCAAAGCAGGATATTACCCTACCCTTTCATTAGGTGCGGGTATCAGCACCGGCTATTATCATTCGGGGAACAGTATAAATCCATCCTTCAGGCAGCAACTCCAAAACAATATGCAGAAAAGTGTCTATTTATCACTGAGTATCCCTCTCTTCGACCGCTTTTCAACCCGGAATGAAGTCCGCGCCGCACGAATAGAAGAGAGCAATGCCCGTCTGTCTTTGGAAAATGAGAAAAAGAATCTATATAAAGAGATTGAAAAGGCTTATACAGATGCGGTGAACGCGTTGGAAAAATACGAATCGACCTCCAAAGCCGTCGTTGCCAATGAAGAGGCACATCGCTATGCTTTGGAGAAGTATGCCTCCGGCAAGTCGGCCGTATATGAATACAACGAGATAAAGATGAAACTGGCAGAGGCGTTATCGAAACAATCACAAGCAAAATATGCATATCTGCTAAAGGAGCGGGTATTGGCATTCTACTCGTGCAGAGAATCAGCGCTAAGCCATTGATTATTTCTTTTTGCCCGGCTTGTTTCGCATCTCCACAGTAAGCACTACCGGGTGTTGACCTTGACTGACAGGCCTGTCAACCTTGTTTAACCGCCCTGTCAACCTTGGTCAACCGGCCTGCCAACCTTGGTCAACACCCGGAAATCTCTAAGAACAAAGGGATATACCTCTGGCTATTAGCAGAATAACATCTGCCATAAAGTAAATAATTTAAGTTTCGTAAGCTTTGTATAAAGCTTATAAATGATAATTTAGCGGGCTGAATTTTAAGCCTGAAAGGCTTGCATTATATAGCGTAGGGCATCGCCCTACGTAATGTGCATCCCCATTTCTAAGCCCTGAAAGGGCGATATAAAGGTTGATGCTTAATTGCGCCCTTTCAGGGCTTAAATAGAGATATACATAATCACGTAGGGCGTTGCCCTACGCTATGTAATATCAGGCTTTCAGCCTGTCTTGATTTCAGGTATTCAGTTCCCTAAATTATCATTTATAAACCTTATCAAAGCTTGCGAAACTTGAGTAAATAAATGTATCGCCCCGATATGGGGCGACTGTGAAAGTGAGAGTAACTTGATCCAACTTTTTATTGAACGCTTGAGTTCATGGTAACTGAAAAACGATAGGTTCCGGACTGCAGTGCAAGCGAGATAGTCTTTCCCTTCTGCATGTACAAGCTAACTCCTTTCGCTTCTTTCCATATAGAATCTCCTTCTTTTAGAGTTCCCAAATCTATATCGGACAGCTTCAAAATAGCCGTAGTATTAGCAGGTACAGTAACTTCAAGATTCAGGACACCAGAATTCACCGCCCAGTTGGACACTATATTCCCATACATCGAATTATAATGTGAACGAACCTGCTGAGGCCCTTTCTCCGTGATCCAAGGTTCAATGGTAAATTCCTTATAGCCGGCCTCCGGACGGCGGATTCCTCCTAAAGCCTCTATAAACCAGCTACCTATATACAAATAGGAACTATGCAGACCCGAACCACGACATTGCCAATCTTCAAAGAATGTACCGTTGCCATGCTTCAGCATATCTCCCCAGCCGGGAAAATCTTCTTTGGTAGCCATCTCAAAAATCAAATCATTACGATGATTATCCAATAGAGTGTGCAGCAGGAACGAACCGGCAGTAATGCCTCCCCAGAAATGTCCTTTGCGCTTTACCTGTATTTCTTGTTCAAGACGTTTCCAGACTTTTGCTTTCAGATGCTTCGGGGGTAAATCGACCATCAATGCAATAGCCAGATAAGAAGGATAGCCATTCACGTAGCTATTATCTTTCGAATTGAAGAAAGTAGCATGGACAGCCTTACGCACTTTTGACGCCCGGTTCCGATAGGTGGAAGCTGCCTTTTCATTTCCCAACACATCGGCTATCTGTGCAGCAGTTTCAAGACTGTAAATCCAGTGACAGTTATTGAAGAATAAAGTTTCCCGAGTATCTCCAAGTGCTTTTCCCTGTTTCTCCATAGCCGACCTTTCCGGCCATGCATCCGGCCAGAGCCAGTCACCCAGAAAACTCCATTTACCTCCCCAACGTACCAACATATCATTCTGCGACTTGGTTTCTACAAAAGAAAGCCAGCGCTGAATAGTAGGAAAACTTTCTGAAAGAATACGTACATCACCATACTGACGATAAAACTCCCAAGGTAAAGTAATGCAGAAACCACTCCAGGATGGTCCGCCTCCACCAATGCGGGTAGGAGCGGTATAGGGAACATTCCCTTCGGGATCTTGTACATCACGCCAATCTTCCATCCATTTGTTATAAAAAGCCCCCAATTGATAATTTCCCAAAGCTGTGCGTGTAGTAGCCAGTGCATCTCCCCCGTAGCCACAACGCTCACGGTGAGGACAATCGACCACATAGTTACCCAAACTAAGATTTTCAAACGTCCACAAAGTGGTACGATAAATATCATTTAACAGAGGAACATCACATTCAAATTCACCGCTCCGGCAATAATCCGGACGAATCATCCAACCACGTATCTGGTCTAATTGCGGTTTATACCGGAGACCGGTAATTTGTATCCAACGTCCTGTCATATAATTAAAACGATTACAGAAGGTTCCTTTCCGTTTGGGACCGACTTTATAAATGCTATGTATACCATAGCTGCAAGCATCCTTTTCCCTTTCAGAAAATTGGAATACAATGGAATCACCGGGCTGGCCTTGGAGCTGCATCTCAAACCAGCCTGCATAATTGATTCCCATATCAACCCTATAGACTCCAGGACTTATCTCCTGAACAGAAAGTGGTTTTATTTCATCAAGTAACCGGTTAGGCTCTGTACGGTCAGATGATACTGTAACGTCGGTAGAATAAGCCTTTGCCATAGCCCAACCGGAATCATCAAACTCCGGAGTATTCCACCCATCCTTCTCCAAAGCAGCATCATAACATTCTCCTTCAAAGTGATGCGCCTCCCAGTAACCTAACAAGGTATTGGGACTAGCATGAGTCTTCCAAGTATTATCTGAAACAATTCGTAATTTCTTTCCGGAAGATAATGTGATCTCAGCTTGAGCCAATGCCATCGGAATAGCCGGCCTGTCCTTCTGCTGATAAGCCGGAAAAACAGCCCAGGAAGTGCCCAGCCACAAGGCAATAACATTAGTACCTTTTTTCAGATAGTTCCTGATATCATATGTCATGTAGCGGGCACGTGATTTATGGTCCGTCACCGAAGGTGAAAGGACAGCATCCCCCACTTTCCGTCCATTGACATACAGTTCATGATAACCGATGGAAGCTACATAAATAATAGCATCCTGCGAAATTTCCGACAGTTCAAAGGTCTTGCGAAACCAAGGATCTGCCATTACATTATTCACCTTCTTGCCTCCTACACTCTGCGACTCCATTTCTGCACTGCCTATCCATCGTGCCGACCAATCGGCAGCAAATAGCCCCATACGCCAGTTCGCAGTAGTACTCCATGCCGACCAATGATTATGTTCGTCTGAGAAACGGACTTTCCAGAAACATCTTTTTCCGGCAGACAAAGGCACTCCTTCATAAACAATATTCACCGACTCAGCCGAATTAACGCGACCGCTGTCCCAAAGATCTCCACGATCTGCATCGAGCAATTCCCGGGAGCTTGCTACAAGAATCTGATAAGCAGTCTGTCTCCGCCCGCGTGCCGGAACAGTGGCTCCCATTTTCCAACTCAAACGGGGTTGCTGTATGTCAATACCTAAAGGATTACTAAGATATTCACATCGCAAATCAAAAGGTTGGAGAGTGGCAATATTGGTGAAAGCCGTACTGCCGGTCAGTTCATCCCCCGGAAAAGCAATCTGCACTTCTCTGCCATTAAGAGTCAGACAAACTCTCTTCTGACTATAAAGCGGATCAGCAACCCAGATATCATAATCAGTTCCCTTCTGCTCAAGATAGACAATCACCTGTTTATCAGCAGCCAGTGTAAGTCCCTCTCCTAAATCAATTATCCCCGGATGATAAAAAACAACGGCATACTGATGATTCACCCTAACAGCCTGCACCGCAGAACTATTTTGAATAATCTTATAATTCTGTGTAGCTGCAAATGTCTGGAACTCCTTCAAAGACCTGTCAGGAACCACCATATACGCATACTTCCCTTCCTTAGCCTTTACACCATGACTAATCCAGAGATTAAAGATGTCAGCAGAAATCTTCTTTCCACTTCCACTGATATTAATATCTTTCCAAGCCCCCGTTTGTTTCGGGCTGCTGACAGTTACATCTCCTCCTGAAGGAAATAAATAACCAACTTTATCATGATATACCCAAGCCGGATTCTTTGCAGATGCATTTTCTTTGTAAACAGACGTAGTCCCTTCCTCTTTGCCAACTACCATTTCGCCTTTAAAAAGGCACTGATTAACAGTTGTAACCACTTCTTCGGGAGCATTTGACGCAATATCTGTTCCTAAACACAAAAGCACATCATTCATAAAAAAGTAAGCTTTCTTAGCCTTTACACCCTTATAGCAATGCTCATAAGCAATGACTCCATTCTTGCCATTACTTACACCACCTCCATACCGGTTTTTTCCGAACAGATATCCTTCAAGACGGGCAGAGTCTGGATGTTGGATAGCTGTAGTACCCGGTATTTTATTCCAATTCCATATAGGGAAGATACCCCCATATTCTTTTCCGGAAGTAAGGATATTCGTAGCACCAAGCGGCAAGTTATAGCCTTTGAGGTTCTCATTATTGAGCATTTCGGTTCCATTGGTCCGGGTAGAAATCACCTTAGCTGAAAGATAATAGCCAGCACCGTGCTGAACCATTATGTCCGATTTCCAGAAGTACTTATTGCCGGGAGCAGGAAAGGGAGCACCGGAAAGGTGTTTCTTCCAAGCCGAATAATCAGCAACACGTTCAGGATCATTCTGTTCCATGTATTCCAGTGTGACAGGAGAAATATTACTCAATCCTTCTGAACGTGATATATTACGACCGATTGCACCAAAATCAAACGTTTCCCGATAACCCAACAACCGATGACCACCCATCAGGAGATTAATAAATATCTCTTTCTTCTCTTGTGTAAAATAAGATTCAAAGACAGTTCCTTTCACCAACCGTAAATAATATGCAATATCATCTACATACGATAAACCATAACCGCCAGAATATAATTGGGGACGATGCTGATGGAAACTGCCATCCACCTTAATACCTTCGTCGCCTTGTTCCGGAACAATCTTAATAGTAGAAGCTATGGACTCAATTCCGGTTCGTATCAGCTCTATATTATCTTCAATACATCCCTTATGAATAGTAACGGCAGATACCCATGTACGGTTTTTGCCTTTATGTCCTTTATTTCCAGTCAAATCCTGTAGATAAGAAGAATAATGCAATAGCTTCTTTTCACTAATTTTGCCTTTCAGCAGAATTAACGGAACCATGTAGTCCTGGGGAGCACCAATATCACCGAACCACCAGTTCCTGGATTTAGGACGTACTTTATACCAGTAATCGATACCTGCAACGATTTGTTTCAACAGTTTTCCTGAATTATAATACTTATTTCCAGGTTTCCGATATGCAATAGCCATTGATTTCAACCGTTTCAAATGAGAACCGGCCGGATAAAAAGAACCTTCGTGTACAGTTACATAATCCAGATCCGGAAAACTTCCGTCCGAGCGTAACGCACTCGCATAACCCGCTATTATGTCCTCATCCACCTTCGTTTCCAAATAGGAAGCGACCAGCCTCCCTGTCATTTCGTCCACTTCCTTTTGCGCATCAACTTGCACCTCTTTAGCCTCAGCCAAAGAGCAACAAAGATAAAGCAAACAGAATATTAGTTTCAAGCATTTCATAAACATACTCCTATTTATCCAGATACTTACCATCAGCTACTATCCCTGAGCTATGCACTGTACGAATAAATTTCGCATCAGCAGGAGCGGCACCTTTACATTGGTTCAGTTCTGCCCCGACAACATCATCCAGAAAGAATAACGGACGTACATCGGGCTTCATCGCATCAAAACGTACATTATTAAATCTCACATTCCTGGCATGGCGTACATAGAAACCGGCAGCCGGTAATGTATTACCAAACATTCGATTCTCAGGATAGCTTTTAGTCATTTCCGGAACGGGTTTATTAACCATGTCCGAGGTCCCGCCCCCCGGATAGCTGATTTGCACGTTATTGATCGAAACATTTTCTACATAGCTTGTCTCCACACCAGTTATTGAACAGGCTATCAGGCTTTCTGCGGTTGCTACAATGTTGCTGATATTTATATTCTTCAATACACCACCCTCTTTCCGGTAAGTGCGGTGTCTGTCTCCCAAACGGATGAATATGGGAGTCTGGACATCGCGCATAGAAATATTGGAAACGGTGATGCCATCAATAATGCCTCCATCAACCATTTCTATGGCAACACCCGAAATAACGGTAACATCGGCCGAAATATGTTCAAGCTGTTTACTCCAATGACGAATATTATCTTCCGCTGCCCGGCGAACAACACAATTGGAAACCGCGATGTTCCGGTAGCCTCCATGAGAGGCAGTACCAAATTTAATTGCATTGCAATTACTTGCTGTGACACAATTCGTAACCGTTATGTTCTCGCAAAAATCAGGATGGTCACTCTTGAAACAAATGGCATCATCTTCCACATCAATGTAGCAATCGGATATAGTCGCATTCTTAGCATCTATATCAAGCCCGTCATTATTATAATTACAATGACTGAATACCTTCAAGCCACGGATAGTTACATCTTCACATTTCTCATAATGCTGCACCCAATAGGCAGAATTACGGAGAGTGACATCGGTCACAACGATACCCTGACACTCTACAAAATAGATTATCTTAGGGCGTTTCGGTCCGCCGTCCGCATCATTGCCGAATTGAAACGCTTTATTTCCACCTTGTCCGTCAATCGTTCCGAATCCGGTAATCGAGATATTCTTCTGTCCACGTGCAAACAAAAGTCCGGAAGACTGATTCATATTACCATCCTTGAAGGGAAAAGCATGATCATAATCCGACAAACGTGTACTCCCCAACAATAAAGTGCCAAAATCCAGATGAAGGTTCACATTTGATTTCAGTTCAATGGGACGTATCAAATAAGATCCGGATGGTATCAAAACAGTTCCGCCTCCTTTCTTCGAACATTCATCTACGGCTTTCTGTATAATAATTGTATTATCCGTTACACCATCTCCTTTAGCTCCACGCTTAGTCACATCAATTGTTCCGGCTATAAGGGAAGAAGAAAACAGCAAAGATATTGCAAACAAGACTATATTACATCTATTCATCATGATATCATTGTTTTTAGGGTTTATCATTTAAAGATTTATATCGGCACAAAGCCTCTACATAGTAATAATCAGCATAGGTCAAAGGCATATCTATCTCTGTACCAGAAGGGATGTTCCCTACCGAATGTTTCAGAATGAATCCGCCGTTAGTTCCCTCCTCTGCCGTATATGCCGGTGAGGATAATGTCTGGAGCATTTTTTCGGCTGCCTTATAATATTTCTTAGCCCGTTCTCCAGATACATACTGAGATAGTTCCAATAATCCCGAACAGTTGATAGCTGCCGCAGAAGCATCACGCAAAGCATCCGGTATATCAGGAGCATTATAATCCCAGTAAGGAATCAGGTCTTTGGGCATATTAGGATGGTTCAACGTAAATTCTGCTATTTTTATAGCTTGCTCCAGATATTTCCGGTCTTTGGTAAAACGGTACATCATTGTATAGCCATACAATCCCCAAGCCTGTCCACGAGCCCAAGCAGATTTTTCGGAAAAGCCCTGCCCGGCTTGGTAGTGCTTTATTTCACCGGTCACCGGGTTATAATTCAATCCATGATAAAGACTATTGTCCGCCCGGAAGTGATTCTTCAAAGTTGTATCGGCATGCTTCACAGCAATATCATAAAATGTGCTGTCTCCTGTGGCCTGAGTAGCCCAGAAAAGCAATTCCAGGTTCATCATATTATCAATGATAACGACATAGTCATCCGGTTTGCGATTATGTGATTTAATACAGCCTACCACGGGGCTGAAACGGGAAATCAACGAACGGGCGCTGTTCACCATAATATCTTTATACTCAGGTTTCGGAACAATGCGGTTAGCATTGCCATAACTGCAATACATCATAAAACCGACATCATGTGTATTCACATTGTATTGTTCCGGTTCCAGCAGTTTCAGCATACGTACTCCTTCAGCATACAACTCCTTATTCCCTGTATTCTCGTACAGATAGAACAGAGTTCCGGGATAAAAGCCGCTACACCACCATTCCGAGTTACTGGTTTTCAGACGTTGCATGTGTTTGTCATACGTCTTAGGGAACTGGTTACTTCCCTGCAGTTCACCCCTCATATAGAGATATTGACGAGCAGCATGCTCTAATGCTTTATCTACTTTTACCTTACCACCGGCGAATAAATCACCGGAAGAAAAAAAACTAATTAGAATCGTAGCAAACAATAATGTACTCTTTTTCATGGTTATATTTTAAATTTATATTCTATTATTCCACTGCATCCGAGAAAGAAGTGACCTGCAATCTTTCGGCAAACTGCAGCGAAGATAGTTTAGTAGTCACTTTAACCGTAACCGGTTTACCAGGTAAAATATCCATATAATTATCGGATATGAAATTGTCGATATCTCCTTGGAGTGACAAGAAAACCCCTCTCGCAAACACATCACAAGACAAAGTCACCTCATAACCCCCTTCTACCGGAACAAAGTCTTTATTAATCCGGGCCCCTGCATAATGCATATCTTTTTGCTTTGCCAGAAAATAATCATTAGTATACTCTGTTCCCGTTTTATCCTTATAAAGAACGTGTATAACCACATCTTCTTTTTTCTCTCCATTCAATAATCCATCCACTGTTTCCTTCCATACGACTGTACTTGTATTAGCCGGAACAGTTATCTGTTTCTTGAATTCTTTCACTACTCCACTACCATCCAGCCTGAGCATACAGACCGTTAATTTACCAGAAGTACTTTTCAGCCTGTCCGATACCATATGTATCTGCAATATATTTTCCTTTTCTATTGGCGACACCAGCAAATCGGCGAAAGACTTTACCGTAAAATAATGCTGCGCTTTCCAACGCCCGTAATAATCACGACTGGACCAGGATGCCACCGGCCAGCAGTCATTATGCTGCCATACCAACGACCCCATACAATAGGGCATATCCCTCCGATGTGCCTCCATAGCCATTTTCATAGCATCAGCCTGCAAAAGCTGGCTCATATAGGTAAACGAACGGAAATCTTTCGGCTGACGGTATTCCGATACAAGGAAATCATTGATACGCTTATTAGCTGCTGTTCCCCCTCGCTGATGCGACATCATTACTTCCGAAGTCAGATTCCAATCCTCAGGTAAAGGTGCATACCGTTTGATTGACTCGAATTCCGGAAATGATTGGAAACCATACTCACTGAAGAAACGGCTCCGCTCATGATTAAATTCAGAAAGAGGTTTCAGCCCTTGCCAGACTTCCCAATAGTGCATATCACCCACCGTGTGATTGCGTGTTCCCTTGTCATCTGAATAAGGAGACGACTTACGGTAACACGCACCCGGATGGAATTCTTCTACCACAGCCGGCAACGTCACAAAATACTGATCCTTGAACTGTTTCCATATAATATCCGAATAAGCAGGATTTTGTTTGTCATATGTCTTTTTCCAATTCCAGTTGAACCAGGCATCCAAACATTCATTATTACCACACCAGAGGGCTATACAACTATGGTTGCGCAAGTGTCGTACATTATCAATGGCTTCCCTGCGAATGCTTTCCAGCAATTCGCCTTCGGCGGGAAATACGCTGCACGCAAACATGAAGTCTTGCCAGATTAAAATACCGTACTTATCACACAAGTCATAAAAGATATCTTTCTCATAAACTCCGCCACCCCACACGCGTAGCATATTCATATTTGCACTGACTGCATCCCGGATTGTTTTTTCATAAATGGAATCGGTAACACGAGTCAGAAAGTTATCACAAGGAATATAATTCGCTCCTTTGGCAAACAAAGGTTTTCCATTTAGTTCAAAATAAAAGCTTTCACCATATTCGTCAGGAGCCGTTACCACTTTCAATGAACGGATCCCCAGTTTTTCTTCTGTTATATCTATTTGCTTTCCATTCAGTTCCAGTGTTGTAGCAAAGTCGTATAAGAAAGGTTCTCCCAAACCATTAGTCCACCATAACCGGGGCTTCTTCATGGTAAAAGATACCGGAATTTTATTCAAACCTTTATTCAAACGAATCAATTTCCGGCACTCGGCGCGATTATCCGTACGATTAATCACAGTTACCTTTGCTTCTGTCTCCTTATCTGCCAATACTTCTACCGTGACATCCACTACGGCCCGCTGGGCTGTCACCGACTGCTGATTATAAAAAACATCATTTATCCGAGCCTCATCCCATGCTTCCAGGCTAACGGCCCTCCAGATACCCGAAGTAACCAAACGAGGTCCCCAGTCCCAACCAAAATGATAACCCGCTTTACGAACAAACACTCCGACCTTGCGGTTAAGCAAACCTCCATTCTCGGACTGGTCATTCGAACTGCGATACTGGAAAGGAACAGCTTCCCATTTCGGCATAGCTATCTTAATGGGAGAATGCAAATAAACCTGCAATTCATTGCCATGCTCTTTTAAGAGAGAACGGACATCCGCCTGCCATTTACAAAACATATTATCAGCAGAAAGAATCTTCTTTCCGTTCAATGTTACATCAGCATACGTATCCAGTCCCTCAAAATGTAGCACAATATTCTTCTTTGCCAGCAACTCAGGGGTTACATCAAACGTCGTCCGATAAATCCAGTCTTCTTTATCCACCCACTGCACACCGCGCTCATTGAGCCTGTAAAAAGGATCATCTATCAGTTTGTTATCCATCAGGTCTGTATGAACTGTTCCTGGAACAGTGGCTGCATACCAGTTAGTCCCCCTCGCCTGCCGGAAGTTCCATCCTTCATGCAGGTACTGACGGACAGGCTGCGCATTGACTGCTGTAAACAGAAATAGCAAATTCAATAAGGCTATCCAGGTTCTTTTCTTTACTTTCGTCTTCATTTCTTTATTTATTTATTTGCTTACGGTCTACATTCCATCCTTTCACCACTAATACCGGTGTTTCAGTTATCTTTTCAGCATTCGTTTCGATAACCACGGATTTACTTTCACCCGGCATCAAAGAAAAGAAATTATCCGTATAAAAAGAAGGGCGGATAGGTCTCAAATCCTGATCGAGAAATTGCAACTGGTTGAAAAAGGCGATAGAACCGGACACATTTTTCACTGTAACATCCACGAAATACTTGCCTTCGCCCTTTCTTATCTTATAAGTAGTCTTCAATTTGGCTTTTTTCAATTGAGACAATGTTTCAAAGCCTGAAGAAGTAGGCCCGGTCAGTGTTTCCTTACCTTCATACTTATCATTGGAACGCCAGTAGAAATTAGATGAGACTTCCTTGCCTTTCTCATCGTTCAATCTCAACTTAATAAAATGTACCTGTGAAATATCTTCAGGAAAGCGAATGGCCAATACATCATTTGCCACACCATCCGAAGGAAGGTCAACCTTCGCGGACCCTTCGAATACCTTTTTACTGTTGATATCATAAACCTGAGCCACTACTGTATAACCTTTGAATTCCTGATAGAAATCATTCACTACTGATACCGTATTCTTCAGATAATCGAATTGTGCATGCAAAGGTTCCAAAGCATTAGCTGTATGATAGAGTGAAGCCGTTGGTTCCAACGACCAATCCCACATACGGGCACAGACCTGACGCACCGGGCAATTATGATACCAGAATAGTAAACCGGAACAGAAACGGTCACCATAATCAAGTTTATTATAATTCCATACTTCCCAAATGCTTTTTGAATTCATGGCACCTACAAACTGCCCTTTTTGTGCAAACTCGTCAATAGAAGAAGATTGCCCATAATTATTAACCAAGTCAGTATACATGGTAGACATCAGATGGAATCCATTCCCATCCAGATAATCCCAAACCTCTTTATTAATAGGCCACAAATCTTTTTCGTCCATCATTTCCCGGAGAATTTCTACCGTAGGAAGTGTAGGAGCACCATATTCGGGATTAAAACCATCCACACGGCTACCTCTCGCAGAAGCAGTGTTTTCATAATGTTGCATCGGATTCACCTGTTTATATGGGCTTCCATCATGCACACCTGCACATTCCGATTGCATCTGATAGCCACGTGTTCCATCAAGTTGTTTCAGCAGTTCAGGCGTACCGCTAACTTCGGAACTCTCATTCGACGCCACATAATAGGCCAGAGCCGGATGATTGCGGATACGTTTCACAGTAGATGCCACATTATTCAGATATACACTCTTATCCTGCGGATGGCGTGTATCTCCCGTCATCCAGAATTCTTGCCAGACCAATAATCCCAGTTCATCACAAAGTTGATAAAAATAATCAGACTCGGCTATGCCACCACCCCAGAAACGAACTAAGTTGATACCTGCCTGACGGGTATACCTCAACTCAGCATAGGTACGTTCATCCGAAGTACGCAGCATTCCCTCAGGAATCCAGTTTGTGCCACGAATAAAAATACGTTTACCGTTCACGTAAAATACACGCGATTTATCGGGAGTATTTGTATCAGAGGTAATCTCACGGATGCCAAATCGTGTCTTGACAGAATCACAAACTGCACCTTTTACGTTTACTGTCAATTTCAGTTCATACAAGTTCTGAGGACCTTTGTTGACCGGCCACCACAAGCGTGGATTACGGATAGTAAGCTGAGGAAACTCTTCCGGAGTGAAAGTAACCATTTTCTCCTCACCCCGCAATATACGGAAAGTTTTTTCCACTACAATATTCTCTCCCGTAATCTCTCCTCTGATCACTCCGCTGATCGTATCCATCGAATTAAGCGGATTAACCACTTCAACGGATATAGTTTCATGAGCTACATCATACCCCGGCTTTTGTAGTTCCGACTTCACAAACGGATGACGCAATGCCAATGTCCCTGTAGTATACATGGATATACTTTTCCAGATACCAGTATTACGGTCACGAATACCATCCATAAAGGTAAAATCCCATCCAACGCTCATAAGCATGGTAGTATTTAAGCCAATGTTTCCATTGCCTCCATTATGGAATTCACCTACAGCACCCCAAGGCTTTGGCATAGTAGTTCCCGGCACATCTACCGGATAAACTCTGACGGCAAGAACATTCTTATTACCTACTTCCACAAAGTCGGTTATATTAATGTAATCATTGACAAACATTCCATTGATTGTACTCAGCAAATTACCATTTACCCATACTTCTGCCCGATAATTGATGCCGTCAGGCTGCAACCATATATTTTTTCCTGCGAAAGAAGCAGGGACTTCAAATTCTGTGCGGAACCAATAAGTATAAAATTCACGACCTACTTTTGAAATATCCGGTATCTTATTGGATTCTATTTTATTGTTCAACCCGTAATAGGGTTCGGGATACTTCTTATTGTACACAAGAGAGTTAAGCACAGTTCCCGGAACAATGGCCGGCAACCAGTTGCTCGTATTATACCCAAGTGATGAAATTTCCTCAGCCGATGCTTTCACGTCTCCCACTTTCATCATCTTCCAGATATATTCTCCCTGATGCACTTCTTTCGAATCCAACCAGATTCTATCGGTTGGCTTTGCATAGTTTGTATTACTGCCCTGTGCAGAATATGAGAGAGGCAGGAACAAAAGCAAAAAAGTCAATAGTTTATTCATCTTATTTTTTATTTATTTTTTTCTGCAAGCAAATATAGCCAATGAGTTCCAAACGAGACGTGCGCATTCTTGCCAGATATAGATAGAAAAAGGGAAAATACACACAGCATACATTTTTGACAAGGATACATACAAGTTTCTATATAAAAAAGCAAGCCGCCCTTTGGCTATTTATCAATTATAGCTATTGCAATTCTTTAGGCACCTTCACATTCTTACAATCTTTCAAGCGAATCACAGAGAGTTCACTACCCGGAGATTGCATTGCTGAATCGGTAATTTCAAGTCCGTTTACATCTTCAGCAACAACCGCATGCCGTTCTTCCTTATCACCAACGGTTGAAAGCTTCATATTTATAAAACGAATATTGTCAGCATGTCGTATATAAACCCCATAAGCAGGTAACATCATGCCGAACATCCGATTCTCAGGATAGGCATCTTCAACCTCCGGTACTTCTACCATCGTATTCGAAACTTTTCCTCCGCCTTTCAACTTAAAGTCTATATCACGAATCTCCACATTGTCAACACGAAGTCCGGGAACACCTGTAATGGAGCTTGCAACATAACTGGCAGAACTTGCTGTGATATTTTTTATCAATACATCCTTCAGATAAGATTTCTCTGAAGTTTTACGTCTACCCAAGCGAATAAATAAGGGTGTCTGCACATCTTCCATCGTCAGATCGGAAATGACAACATCTTCCATAAAACCGCCGTCAACCACTTCAAGGGCCATACCCGCTATACCAGTAATCGGGTCTGAAACTCCCGGAACGCGTTTTTCCCAAAAGCGAAGCAAAGATTTGCTACATTTATGAAGGGTGCAGTCAGAAACCCGGATATTGCGAAATCCTCCGGCACTGGCAGTACCAAATTTAATAAAATTACAATTAGAAGACAGGTCACAATTCTTCACTGTAACATTCTCGACAACATAATCCGGATCTTCACTCTTGAAACAAATGGCATCATCATCTGTATCAACTACACAATCTGTGATAGTAACATTCCGGCTCTCAATATCAAAGCCATCATTATTCCAGTTTGCATGTCCTTCCACATACACTTTACTGATATCAACCCCATCACAACGCACAAAACGGAATGTCCAAAACCCAGAGTTTGATAATTTCACTCCATTTACATGAACCTTATTACAATCGAACAGGAGTACCAGAGTGGGACGGTTCGGAGCATCATTCCCTTTATTAAAAGCCGATCCATTACCATCTATTTCTCCCTCGCCTGTAATTGAAATATTGTCTGCTCTTTCTGCAAAAACCAGAGCTTTGCGTCTTCCTTTATCAGGATAATCAGCAATATTCTTACTACCCAGAATTGTGGCACCTTTCTCCAGATTTAAAGTAACATTCCTCTTCAACACCAGTGTTCCGGTCAGATACTTTCCGGCAGGTAAAGATACAACGCCTCCCCCTTGTCTGGCACAGTCATCAATTGCTTTTTGAAGACCAGCAGTCGTTAAGGTCTTCCCATCTGCGTGAATCGCATACTTGTCTGTTATAGGTTCCGAACTATTCTGTTCTTTATTGGTGCAAGCCATAAACAGTAAACAGAAGCAAAACAGTCCCCATGCTATAGTATTATTCATTATTCAAAATCTTTAAATGAATAAGGCTGCGGCAAAATAATATTGACACAGCCTCATCATAGTTATTAATTAATTAGTTATCTGCAGGTATTACAGTCACCGTCCATTGCTTCACGACCGTTTTACCCGGTGAAGTCACCGTATATGTACGGGGAGTAGAATAATCTTGAAAACCAACAGCCATACCCGGAGTCAGGGTTGCTCCCGCAGAAATGGTTGCTATCATCTTCAGATCAGTAATATCAGCGTCTTTTTTCAGAGTAACCGTGACAGTCCCAGCTTCAGAGTCAATCTGAGTCTTATCACTCATAACTCCCTCTGCTCTATTATATACTGTCACATTTGTAATCTCTGCTTTTTCATAAGCTTCGTCTACTGCATAGTCATCATCTCCACATGACACAAAAGTCAGCGCCAAAGCAACGAACATAAAAAATAGTATCTTTTTCATCTTATAGCTACTTTTAAATTATACAATCATCATTTACCACAAAGGATTCTGGTCCAAATTAGGATTTTTGTCACGCGCAGACTGTGGAATCGGCAGCAAATAGTCGCGAGGTGCCATGAATGTCTTCTTGCATACAAATACCGTTTCATAAGTAGGAACGATTTCTCCATCAGGGCGTTGAATGTAAGTCACAAGGCAACCTTGTGCATCCTTATTCAACACTTCCTCACCAATCTTCCACCGCTGAATATCAAACCATCTTTTACCTTCAAGAGCCAGTTCTATACGACGCTCATGACGAATACGTTTTCTCATTTCACTTTTGTCCAAGCCTGCAGGAAGTGCAGGTTGTCCGGCACGGGCACGTATTTCATTTATTGCACCATATACTTCAGCAGTCGGTCCATTCACTTCGTTCTCTGCCTCGGCCAAGGTAAGCAACATTTCTGCATAACGCAAAACGATAAAGTTATGTCCGCCGCCTACACCACGCCCACGATTATCATAGCCGCAGAGCACATCCTGATTCATATATTTCCCAATGTAATACCCGGTTTTTGTGCATGAAGGTTTACCAGCACTATACATTCCGTTGGGGTTCTCCTTCAGATTCAGATTACCCGGAGTATTCTGGGCTGTATACAATATCTTGTTTTTCCAAGGTTTTCCATTGTAATGGAGAGTTGCATAGAAGCGCTTGTCACGATTCTCATAAGGAGCTGCAGCATGTTCCGGATTATTCCAATCAAAAGGTTCACCGGTAGCCATTTCAAATTCATCAGCCAGACTTGCAGTCGGGTGGTCTTTGCTCCATCCATATTCAGCCGGTGTGCCGGGCTCAGGCGGAGCCAAAACCGTCTGTGCACTCGACCATCTATAGGGATATGCAAACTGGATATCAAAAATAACTTCACTATTGTGTTCATTATCCTCATAAAACATCTCAGCAAACCCATTCTGGTACAAAGAATAAGTACCTTTCAGATCACCACTAACTAAAACACGGGCAGTTTTAGCCGCATCTGCATAATATTTGGAATCTATGATTCCGGCTGCATATAAATAAGTGGCCGCCATCATACCCAATGCAGCTCCCTTAGTCGCACGCCCTAATTCGTCATCAGGCACCGTCACCGGTAAACGGTCGGCAGCATTCTGGAAATCAGAAATAATGAACTGCAATGTAGCCTCCGGTGTAGCACGAGCCAGGAAAATATCATCTGTATTGCGATCAAGCGGTTTGTCAATCAGTATAGCCGCTCCATAATAACGGAATAATTCCAGATAGAACATTGCACGCAGAAAGTATGAATCTCCCATCAAACGTTCTTTCACATTAGCAGGTAACGGAGAGTCCGGCAAGTTCTTCAAAGCAATGTTAGCTCTACGAATAGAAGAATAACGATTACCCCATCTGTCAATCGGAGCAGAAGAAGCATTGAAGTCAAACAGATTCCATTGATTAGACGCCTTCTCACCAATCTGGATACAATCATCCGTAAACAGGATATCAACAGCATGGTCGTTCAAGCCATTTACGCTATAATAAGGTCCATCCAAGTCTCTGTAAACTTTACTCATAAACAGCATAGCACTCGACTCTGTCAACCAGATACCTTCATCGGTAACAGAATTCGTTGGTTTTATATTGTCCATAAAATCCGTGCACGAAGCATTCAACAAAAGTATGGAACAAAGGATACCATATATTATTCTTTTCATAATTTTAATGCATTAAAAGGTTACACTTACACCAAAAGAGCTGATAATCTGTTGTGGATATGAGTTGAAAGCTTGGTTTTCAACATCAAAGTCGTCAGGCATTTTGCTATAAATGGTCCACAAATTATAGAAATCAGCATATAAACGTAAACTCTGCATCTTGGCTTTCTTCAGTAATTGCGGTTTAAAAGTGTAGCCAATCTGCAATGATTTTAGTTTCACATAAGCAGTATTTACCATCCAGTAAGAGGACGTTTCATAGTTCTGGTTACGGATAGAGGCAGACAAACGCGGATATTTTGCATTTGGATTCGGATTAGCTTCTGTCCATGAATCCAAGTGCTCACGGCGCGGATGAATGGCATCCTTGAATGGATAACGGACATTACGGTCTCCATTGCTACCCAAATAATAGTCAGAACCACCAGCTCCCTGAATGAACATACTGAAATCGAAGTTCTTATATTCCAAACGAAGGTTATACCCCCACATCACTTCAGGAGTCTCGTTGAAACCAATAATAACTTGGTCTTCACTATCAATCTTGCCATCACCATTGATATCCACATACTTGATATCACCAGGTAATACGCCCTTCTGATAAGCCCAGTTATCAATATCTGCCTGATCCTTAAATAATCCGGCAGCTTTATATCCCCACGTGCGTCCACTCGGTTGCCCGGTCTTACGCTTTCTTGGATTATTCTTAGTTCCGGGAGCTTCACGAATCTCAATCTGCTTGTCACGAGTAAACCCGAAAGAAATCGAATTAGACATCTTTAATCCACAATTGAAAGTATAATGGCTACTCAATGCTGCATCAAAACCATATCTTTCATCCTCACCAGCGTTTTCCTTAGCCAGTCCAATACCATATTCAGAAGATACGATCGCATTCGGACTCAAAATTTTATCCGTGCGCTTATCCCGGTATACATCAAACTCAGCAATCAACAAATCATTCCAAAAATTTATGTCTAAACCTATATTAGCTTTCCATACTGTTTCCCAAGTCAGGAAAATATTAGGTTCAGCCCCCTCCACCAAACTCTGCAATTGGGTAGGATTTTTGCCGAACACTGCACCATTTTCAATTTTATATTGTGAAAGATAAGAAAATGCATCACCGACAGGATTACCAGATTTACCATAAGAAGCTCTCAACTTTAAGTTATTGATAAATGAGAAATTATCTTTTATAAATGATTCCTCAGAAAGTCTCCAACCTAAAGATACGGAAGGAAAAAATGCACTTCTACGGTCAGGAGCATATTGGTAAGTCTGGTCATAACGTCCTGCTAATTCAAGCATATACTTCTGGGCATAGTTATAATTCAGACACATAACATATCCCTGTTGACCAAAGCGGGTGGTGGTACCGGAGTTGCTGATAAATTCCGCAACCGGACTACCCATATTCAATTCCGGAATCATAAAATCATAGTTCTTTCTACCGGCTTTGGTTTCTACCGTATTCCCCCATCTCCTTTCAAATACACCTAATACACCAACCTCATGCTTACCAAATCTTCTTTCATAATTCAAATGAGCCTGAATAGTATAATAAGTCCATTGCTTATTTGTGATGTTAAGAGACGGTTTCGCTTCACCACCTTGTTGTTCTTCAATTTCACCGGCATCATTATAGGCATAAGCCGTGAAAGGATATTGCCATTCTTTTGCATCATAAATCTGACGGTCATAACTGAATAAAGCTTTTGCAGACAAACCTTTCAGAAATGGCAGTTGCTGATCTAAAGAAACTGTTATATTCTGAAAGTTATTATTGTATGTCTTATCAGCTCCATCATGTACTCCCATATACATACTGGAACCACCACCCTGCATGGCCGGTTTTCCGCCAACCATATTGGGAACTGTCGGAGCACACAAACGATACAGGTCTTCCATCATCTTTTTACCATCATAATAATGGCTCTTTTTAGTATCGTAAGCCAAATTGATATCAACACTCACTTTAGTAATGTCTATCGGATGGAAATCGACATTAGAACGGAGATTAAATCTGTCATATCCGGTATCTTTACCCATCATACTGCCCTGATACATATATCCGAAAGAGGCGAACGCATTGATAAACTTATTACCACCACTCAGAGAGACATTGTGACGAGTAGTAGTGGTAGTCTTCATGTACTCATCCATCCAGTCTGTATTTTTGTAACGGTCGTCAGTACCATCCTTATACTTCTGCAGCAGATCATCACCATATACTTCTTTGTCACGTCCATCCATTCTCAATGCTTCATTGTATAAGGTCAATGCATCATAAGCATTCAGGAAATCAGGAGTATTCATCGGAGTCTGGAAACCAACCGAACCATCATAAGTCAAGGTTACTTTACCTTCTTTTCCTCGTTTCGTATTAATCAGGATTACACCATTGGCCCCTTTCAAACCGTAAGGAGCAACCGCAGCAGCATCCTTCAGTACAGAAATAGATTCAATATCAGCCTGGTTTACTTTTTCCCACGGGCGTTCGATACCATCGACCAGAACCAGCGGTTTATTTCCACGCAACAACACAGTCGCCTCATCTTTTCCCGGCTCACCGGAAGTCTGACGGGTAATAATGCCCGGTATCTGTCCTCCCAACTGATTGGACACATTAGCAACAGGAGCCTTAATCTTATCCCCCTGTACGGTGGCAACAGCCGAGCTCATTGTCATACGTTTCTGAGTACCGTAACCAACCACCACCACCTCATCAAGTAATTGGGTGTCTTCCTCTAAAGTAATAACCAGAGATGCTCCAGCCGTAGCCTTCATTGTTTTGGTTTGATAACCAACAAATGAAATTTCTATTACGGGATTAGGACCATCAACAGGCAAATTAAAGTTACCATCAATATCAGAGATAGCGCCCTGCGTGGTTCCTTTCACTTTAATTGTTGCACCAATGATAGACTCACCTTTTGCATCCACTACTTTTCCTGTTAGTTTTTTAGCAGTTTGCATAACACCTTGAGTACTTGCCACGACTTCGCCGATGTGTGTCTGATTGTCTTTAGCAGCATAAACGTCAGCAGTTGTAACTAAGCCAAGCGACAAAAGTGTCGCCATTAAAATGGACTTCTTAGAAAGTGGCATGATATCTTTCAGCCAGTAATGCCTAAGAATCATTTTCTTTTGGACATTGAGTTTGTTTCGCATAATTGTGTATTATTAATATTAGAAATAGTTCATTAAGAAACTTACCAAAAGAGAGTATAGCAAAGAATAAATTCTTCTTACTCTAAGAAAATCAAGGAGAGTGTTTTTCCATACTTATAAAAATATTAAAGGTTAAATAAATGTTTTTCTACTCTTTGAAAGGAGAGGTGAATCATGTACATGCAATCTTCACCTCCTCACTTTACTAGAAATCTTTTTTACCTTAATGCGTAATCAATGCATATTGAAAACATACTAATGATGTTGTTTATACCAGCAAAATTAGACGGTTAATGGTACATAAACGCATCCAACATTGCCATTAATATGACAAAAACGGACATATTGAAAAAACATACATCTTGGGCGAGACTGGACATGTATTACGGAATAAATCGGTACTTCAGACGTGTTTAAACTGCATCAGAATTGTATCTGCCCCCTACCTTCCCCTTATATAGGACAAGGAGAAGGTAGGGAGTAAGTGAGGAGAAGATAAAAAAAGCACAGCTCCAAAGCTGTGCCCTCAATTATTTAGTTTTAATTTCAAAATGATAATTACCGGTTAGCAGTTCGATGCCACCTCCCTTCTTGCGCATGGCAGATAAAGTAGCGGCATTTATCTCTTTACATTCTATTTTATAAGCCTCATCTATATATAAGGTAGCAGAGCTGTTTGAAGGAATAGTAATCGTATATTGCACCTTGCCCCTGTTCTTTTTCCATGATGAAACTATTTCTCCATAAGGGGAAATATGACTTGCCTCAAAAGCATCCAAACCTGCTACAAAATTGGGTCTTAATATAATATGTTTGAAGCCGGGCATTGAAGAATCAGGGTAAAGCCCTCCCAATGCTTTATAGTACCAAGCACTGATTTCTCCAAACATGATGTGGTTTAATGAAATATCTTTTTTCCCATCAATACGCCAATTCTCATAAAGAGTAGTTGCTCCATTCTTTATCCACCAGCCCCAGGACGGATAGGTTCCTTTAGAAGCAAGTTGATAAGCCAAATCTGCATATCCATTCGCACTCAAAGCATTCAGAATAGTTTTACTACCCAGTAAGCCTACATCCATACTGCCGTCTTTACTCACTTTCTCTGCTAAGTTATAAGCCACCAATTCTTTCAGATGTTCAGGGACTATTCCCCAATAGAGTGGTGCGCTTAACTCGGTCTGACTTCCACCACAATAGATACCTGTATCCTCATTCAAAAAGCGGGCATTGATGCTATTCTTTATTTTTTGCGCTAAAGCAGAATACTTTTCATAATCTTGTTGTTTGTTCAATATTCTGGCTGCTTTAGCCAAAATATCCGTATCGACATAATAATAGATGGATGAAGTCAGCTCTTTAGAGGAATGTGACTTTATAGGAATCCAATCTCCTAATCCCCAGTCCGTGATGCCCGAAGGGTATGTGTAATTCAGATAATCCACATATCTTCTGATATTGTTGTACATAGATTGAAGCAAATGTTTGTCTCCATAGAACAGGTAAATATTCCAGGGGATGATAGCTACCGTACTTGTCCAGTCAACACCATTCCCCCAATGATACCCCCATCCGGCAGTAGGAATAATGGCAGGGAGCACTCCGTTAGGGGCTTGTTCATCTTGATGGTCGGCCATCCATTTTTCATAGACCGTGATGCCATCATAATTATAAAGTCCGGTCTCAATGGCAATATGGGCATCTCCCGTCCACCCATTCTTCTCCCGTTGAGGACAGTCCGTAGGATAGCCAAACAAGTTTGACAGGTATGCAGCATTCGTCGCCTTCCATATCTTATTCAATAATTCATCAGATGATGAGATTCTGCCGGCAACAGGAACATCACTGTGCATGAAATAGGCTTTCAAGCTATTATCAGTCAGTTCAACCGGCTCGCTACTTGTTACTTCAACATACTGAAAACCTTTATAATTAAAACGGGCACGAAATGTTTCTTCTCCCGTACCACTCAGAATAAAGATATCCGTTTGAAAAGGATCTGAATCATCTGTAGGGCGATAGTGATAATCAATATTAGACATATCTGCTCTATTATCTTCTCCGATTCTCTCAGAATGCTTCAAACGAACTTCCGTACCAGGTTTTCCTTTGATTGTCAATTGGCTGACACCTGCTATATTCCTGCCCAAGTCAAATAAATAAATAGAATCGGAAAGTTTAATCATCTTTGCCGGACGGAGCATCTCCACGTCCCGGATAGGATGCATCTGCTGCGACACAATCAGAGGTGACGGAGCGGAAGTGCAACTTGCATTTTTCCATTTCTTATCATCAAATCCCGGAGTGTTCCAATCAGGTTGTTCCAACCGTGCATCATAGTGTTCAGCCGTATAAATACTATTGAAAATTACCGGGCTCAAAGAGGTTTTCCAGTCCTGACCAGTAGAAATAAATTCTACCTTTCCGTCCTCATATACCACACGGATATCCATACAGAATTTAGGCCTGCCACGCCAAGGCGCCTGATTGAAGTTCCACACAGCAGTAGACTGGTGATTGTACCAGCCATTTCCCAACAGTACACCAATGGCATTATTTCCTTGCTTCAATAGTTGCGTTACATCATGTGTCAAATATAAGGTACGTCTGTCAAAGCGAGTATATGCAGGATCCAGACGATGATCTCCAACCCGTGAGCCATTAATATAAAGTTCATATAATCCAGCAACAGCAATGTATGCACGGGCTTCCCGAATAGTACGTTTTGCATCCCATTCTTTTCTAAAATATGCAGCGGGCTTCAAATGTATATTATGGGTATCTGATATCCAGTTCCCCTTCCAGTTATGTTCATCCATTACTCCGGTTTCAAAGTAAGTTACATCACTTGTATACATCTTATTACTATCCCAGACACACACCTTCCAGTAATATCGTGTATAAGGTTGAAGTTTTTGTCCGGCATAAACAGCCAGAACATTTGATATAGTCTGTTTACCGGAGTTCCAGCTATCACCCATCCCCTGAGCAACCCGAACGGAATCTGTGCCTACAATGACCTGATAGGCTTCCTGAACATCAACATCAACTGGCAATTGCCAGCTCAAACGCGGAGAAGGCACATCTATTCCTAACGGGGCAACTAAATATTCACAGCGAAGAACATCAAGCTTCCCCGTTGATCCGGCTAATAATGATAGATGAAATAATGAAATAAAAAAGAATACTGATAAGATTCGTTTCATAATATAGATTACTTTTTTAGTGAATGATACAAAAATAGGCAATAATCAATATAGTAATATCTACAAAAGCGCCAATAGTATACGCTGACAAGACAAAGAACGTGCCCATCTTCGCCATTTTTGTATGGTTATCGTCCTAAGACATAATTATACCATTTTAAAGCATATTTTTCAGATTGAAGCACAGAAAAAAAACATATCTTTGTTTGCATTCTAATACTTAAATAAATACGAATAACCCCATGAGAAAACATACATTGCTGCTTTTATTATTTTTTTCTTGTTTAACAAGCAACATTTGTTCGTACAATCTGAGACAGATCAGTAATCGGGACGGTTTATCCAACAGTTCTGTCACTTGCCTGTTTCAAGACAATGAACGTTTTTTATGGATCGGAACATATGACGGGCTTAATATGTATGACAGCCGGAATATCTATATTTATAAGCCCGATATCAACAACCAAAACAGTTTATCAAGCAATGTTATCAGAAATATTATAGAGACAGACAGCATTTATCTGTGGATCAGCACCAAGTGGGGACTTAACAAGCTATCGCAACAAAGCAATACCATAGAGGCGTATTACAATGAATTCGGAGAAAACTCTTATATGGCTAAAGACAGCCACGATAATTTGTATGTTCTTAGCAAACCGGATGTCTTGTCTTTCTATTCTAAAGTTGAAAATAAATTTATCGACCTTCCTGTACATAAAGGAATAGAACATAATACAGTGTTGGGTATGCTGATTGATGCCCAAGATACTATTTGGATCAATCACCAAGGAATTCTGGAGAGATATACTGTATCTGACACAGGCTCTGATCAACCCAACATTAAAAGGCATAGTGATTTTAAACATGCTCAGCCCATAGAGTATGCATTCTACCATAAGGAGAAAATCATCATAGTCGATTCTATCGGAGACATTTATTATATAACAACCCAAGGCATTCATTTTGTTAAAAATCTGAATAAGCTTATTAATGAGAGCGGAGAAATCGGCTCTATTATTTTCGATAACGATGATCTCCTCATTGGCTTTAGAACTAATGGCCTCATTCGGCTTGATGCAGCTAAAGGATATGAATTGGAAAAAATAGAAATTAATTGTGGAGTATTCTCATTATGGAAAGATGAACAACAAGACATTATCTGGATTGGTACAGACGGGCAAGGTATATATGCATGGACCAAAGATGAGTACGCTTTCAACAACCTGTCATTAAATCAATTGCCCATAAATAAAAGAAGACCCATCCGGGCCATTCATACAGATCAACAAAACACTCTGTGGTTGGGAACTAAAGATAATGGCATCATCAGAATTAAAGATTACGATGTTGCTCAGGAATATTCGACAGCTAATATAACCCATTTCACTGTCAAAGACGGATTAACCAATAATGCAGTCTTTGCTTTTACTGAAAGTAAGAGCCATCCTATATTATGGATTGGGTCGGACGGTCCTGAACTAAACTATTATTCATATCGGGACAACAAAATACACTCGCTTATTAACAATACAAACTCTAGAATTGCACGCGTACATTCCATGAGTGAGACCTGCGACTCATTGCTATGGGTAGGTTCTGGAAGCAGATTGCTCCGAATCAGCATTGAAGCACATGGAAATACGATTAAAGCCAAAGATATACGTACCATTTATTTCAGAGTCCCCAACAGACAGCAGTACAATCAAATATATTCCATTTATCCGGAGAATGATTCTATTCTCTGGATTGGAATGCGGGGAAATGGAGTCATTCGCCTGAATACACAGACCGAAGCCTATCAGCTTATCTCATTCGATAAAAATGGAATAGCTCCAATGAACGACATTCTCTGTATACATCAAGACAAAAATAAAATTATATGGATAGGCAGCAGTTACGGCCTCACCAGATTGACTTTATTACCCAATGGTGAATACGATTATAAAAACTTCAATGAAAATGAAGGATTACCTAATAATACAATACATGGTATCGCAGAAGATCCTCAAGGTAACTTATGGTTAAGCAGTAATACTGGTATCATTCTATTTGATTCACATAAGAATACATTCCGAAACCTTAATCATAAAACAGGATTAAAGGTTATAGAGTTTAGTGATAACGCTTACTTTCAAGACAATACAAAAAAACGATATTTCTTTGGAGGCGTAGATGGTATTGTATGGATAGAAAATGGGGGGAAAAAAAGAAAAGATTTCATTCCGGATATTTTCTTTACCAAGCTCAGGATATTCAATAAAGACTATAACATATCCGAATTTGAAAAAAGCAAAGGTAATAAAAGAGAAATTGTATTGAAGCACGATCAAAATTTCTTTGCTGTTTCTTTTGTTGCCATGGACTTCATCAATGGAGAAAATAGCAAGTACTCCTATAAACTGGAAAATTTTAGCAATGTGTGGATGGACACGCGCTCCAATGAAGCGCAATTTACCAATATTCCTCCCGGTAACTACATCTTGCGAGTGAAGTATAATGATGGGATCAGTAGTAATGAAAACTTAACTCAAAGTATATACATCACCATCCTTCCTCCCTGGTACTGGAGTATTGCTGCTCAAACAATCTACGTTCTACTACTTATAGGAGCAGGGGTAGGGCTTTTCCGATATATTCGTTGGAAGTACGAACGGAGAAAAGCTTCTATCGACAGAAGGCTGAAAGAAAAATATAAAGAAGAAATGTATGAAGGGAAGTTACGTTTCTTCACCAATATAACACATGAATTCTGTACTCCGCTCACACTTATCTACGGACCATGCGAAAGGATACTCAATTATGAACATAGTGATAACTTTATAAAAAAATATGCCCAGATTATAAAATCAAATACCGAGCGGCTTAACAGCCTGATACAAGAAGTCATCGATTTCCGCCGTATGGAAACCGGTAACCAGATATGCCACATACAAGAATTGAATATCAGCGAATTGGGTAACGGAATCATTGAATCATTTGATGAATTGGCCGAACAGAATCGAATTCAGTTGGAAACAGACATCACTCCGGATATCATTTGGGGAAGTGACCACAACGGCTTTACTAAAATCCTCAATAATCTTATTTCCAATGCTTTCAAATACACACCGGAAAATGGGACTATCCGTATATCCATAAAAAAAGAAGAAAATAAACTGAGCATTAAAGTGTATAATACGGGAAAAGGTATCAGTAAAGAAAACCTTCCGTTAATATTTAACCGGTACAGTATACTCGACAACATCAAAGAAAATAGTATAAAAGGCTTATCATCCAGAAACGGATTAGGGCTTGCCATTTGCCAGAGTATGGTAGAATTGCTACATGGAACCATTAACGTAGAAAGTGAAGTAAATCAATATGCCCAATTTATTGTGACTCTGCCTGCGCTTGAAGCCACAGAAAAAATGGGAAATATACAACCACACGAAACTGCCAAAATTGAACTGCCCAATTATAAAACAGAGGTAACACTGCCCGAAACTGTCAATAACGAAGAAGAAACTAACCAACCGGAAAACACAATACTGATTATTGATGATAATAAAGAATTGTTGTGGATGTTGAAAGATATATTATCAGACGAATATACAATCTTAACTGCCGAAAACGGAGAGGAAGGGTTGGAACTATTGAAACAAGAAACTCCGAATCTGATTATCACAGATATCATGATGCCTAAAATCGATGGAATCACCCTGACTAAACAGCTGAAAAACAATAAGCATACTGCGCACATTCCATTGGTAATTCTTTCGGCCAAGAATACAACCGATGAGAAAATAGAAGGTATAGAATCCGGAGCGGATGCTTACATTCCCAAACCTTTCAATACACAATACCTTAGAACCATTATCAAACAACTTATAAAAAAACAAGAAGAGTTAAAGCAATACTATAACTCTTCTGCAAGTGCATTTGACTATAGTGGAGGACAGTTATTACAGAATGAGGATAAAGAATACCTGCAAACCGCTATAGAGATTATCAATGAAAATATGGATAATGCAGAGTTCGGGCCCGATGAATTAGCCAAGGCGATGCAAACCAGTGGCAGAAATTTATACCGAAAGTTCAAAAAACTAAACCAATCATCTCCCAAAGACTTCATAAAAGAGCAAAAAATGAAATATGCTGCAAAATTGCTGTTAACAACAACATTAAATATACAAGAAATCATGTACCGGATAGCGGCTACCAACCGATCGCATTTTTATAAAGAATTCGCCAAACGTTATAATCAAACTCCCAGGGAGTACAGGGAAGCCAATAAGCAAAAAGATGATTCCCTTATTTGACGAGGTCTTTATTTCTTAGCAATCACTACGTAAGTAGTGCCTTTGCGTACTTATTAATGCTTTTGGGCTATATGCTTTATCACCGAACTACCGGAATAGTCACCGGAAGGGAATGTTATATCCATCTGTTCTCCATTCAGGCTTAATTGAACAGACTTCTCTTTATACAGAGGATCAGCTACAGCTATTTCATATTGTCCGTCTTTCTTCTCAATGTATAACAAAACTTTTTTATTGACTGCCACTACCAGATCATCTGAGAACCGTATTTCACCCGGTTCATAAAAGACGACAGCATACTGTCTCTTATTCTCATTGGTAATCGCTTGTAACCGCTCCGTATTGGCTATAATTTTGATTTCATTCTCAAACTTCTTATCTGTAAAATAAGAGAGAGGCTTATCAGGCATTATTATGTAGCAATAATCCTCATTCTGTGGAGTAGTGCCATGCGAAATCCATAAACTAAAAACCTCTTTTGTAACAGGTTTCTCACTTGCCGTTACTTCAAGTTCTCGCCAGGAACCCGTTTGCTTGGCTTTTCTCAACGTTACACTCTCATTTTGCGGGAAAATATACCCTACATTATCATGGTAAGCCCAGTCTATCTTTTTGTCGGACAAGTTATCCGTTAGCCGGTATGCATGTCCTGACAAGCCATATGTAACCTCACCATTTGCCAGACATTGATTTACCGAAGTACGAACTTCCTGCGTACGGGCCGCCTTAATGCCACTTCCCATACATACCATAGCATCTCCCATAAAAAAGTAAGCTTTCCGAGCTTCCACACCCTGATAGGCATGTTCATAAGCCATTACACCATTATGAGCATTACTAACACCTCCGCCAAATTGATTCGAACCAAACAAATACCAACGTAGATCGGCAGTCGACTGATTAGCAACTGCCGTTGTTCCCGGTACCCGTGTCCAATCCCAGACAACAAAGACGTCATCATATTCATGACCGGTAGTCATTATGTTAGTTGCTCCTAACGGCAGATAATAACCTTTCAAATTCTGCCCGTTCAGCATTTCCGTACCGTTTGTTCGTACAGATATGACTTTAGCAGACATATAATAATCAGATCCATGATGAGTCATGATGTTTGATTTCCAAAAGTGTGTATTTCCTGGTACCGGAAAGGCTTCGCCACTAATATGCCGCTTCCATGCCTCATAATTTTCTGCATGAGCGGGATCAACTTCTTTCATTAAATCCAATGTATGCGTGGACATATTACTCAAGCAATTCGGGCGACATATCCCCCGCCCAATCGTTCCAAAATCATATGCCATTCTATATCCGAACATCTGTGTCCCTTTCAGAAAAACATCTGATACCAACTTAATCTTATCCGAAGTGAAGAACTTCATAAAAGATGTTTTATTAGCTAAAGTAATATACTCTGCCAAGTCGGACAGTAGTGACATTCCATATCCACCCGAATAAAGTTGAGGACGGTGCTGATGAATACTATTATCTCTTTTCATTCCTTCATCATCTTTCTCTTCTACATATATGGTAGAAGCAATGGAAGAAAATCCTTTGGCAATTAACTCATAATTATCTTCTATACAGCCCTTATGTATCAAGACTGCAGATACCCATGTTCTATTCTTTCCTTTATGGGCCACATTATCTGTCTTATCAGCCAGATAAGAAGAAAGCCTCGTCACATCTTCTCTTTTCAACTCTTTCTTCAGCAAAAGAAGAGGAATCATATATTGGGAAGGGGCACCGATATCCCGGTACCACCAATTTCCAGAATCTGGATTAGCTATCCGGAAATAATCTAACCCAAGAATTATTTTCTTTCGCAATTCCTGCTCATGAAATAATTTATTTCCGGGTTTACTATAAGCCAATGCCATGTTCTTTAATCTCTTGAGATGACGCTCTGCATCGAAATAGAAAGTCACTGTCTTATAATCAATATCTTTCCAGCTACCATCAGTTTGCATAACAGCCAAATCCTTTTCCGCTTGAGAAACGTCTACCGAATCCGACAAATATTCCTTCAACAATCTATTATATAAAATCTCTATATCCTTCTGTTTCTCTACAGCATAGCCGTATTCTCCCCAAAGGCATAACACCAAACATATAAGTAGTAACCTTTTCATAATCATTCTTTATCTATAATCATCACCGCCGCACTCATTGCCGGAACGGAGACTTTAATATATTCATTCTGTGGTTGATATTTCTCTCTCATATTTAGTTGAAAACTTCCATCAGCTTCTACTTCGGCATCGGCAAAACGTATTCCAGATGAAGAAACCGGAGAGGGTGCTGTAAGTCTAAGCAACTGAACCGAAGCAGGAGTGTCATTCAGCCGAACTGTAAAGGAAATATCATCTTCACTTTTATTTAAAAGAGTAACTTTCAACGTTTTGCCATTGACACAAGCATAAGCACTACTGTTAGGAACAGAAGGTGAAATCACAGAAGGAACAATGTTGCCACCTTCACTTCCATATTTAAAAGCAAGCATCGCATAATAGATAGGACGAGGAGTAGGAATTCCTTTCTCATTCAATACAATAGGTGCATATTTGCTAACACTACCACCATGAAAATTCACTCCCACCCCATTATTCAAAGCTACACTCCACATATAGTCTAACGCCCACAAAGCAGAAGCAAAAACATTGCTCACTCCTATTTTTCCACCTTGAGAGACTGTATTACATTCTGCCATACGATAAGTAGTCCCGTATCTTTGACATAAACAATTCAATACTTGTAAATAACCTGATAAATGATTATCCGGCTCCAATATAGTTTTCCAATTCACTGTAGCATTTTTACCCGGTGAATTGTAATGATGTCCGGTCATCAAACTTATTTTAGCAGAATAACTGTTCAAGAAAGACTCAAACCAACGGATATCTCCAGCAACTGCTGGTCCTGCTATAGCAATGTCAGGTAACCTCTCCTTTATCTTCATATAATGTAGAAACCATTCTTTTTCATAATCGCTCACTGTATAATTTACAGGGCGCAGATGTTTGTAATATAAATCAGGTTCATTACCTATCTGAAGAGCATAAAGAGCATTCTTTAAGCGTTTTGTTACATATGCAGCTTCATCCGAGTTTTTCTCAGGATTATTCTCTCCCAAATTCAGTCCCCAAATAACCTTCCATCCAGTTAAATCTACAAATTTTGAAAAAGTATCTACATCTGTAGTAGTTAAAGAATCCTTTCTCATATAATCAATACGAGGCATACCTGTCCATGAAATCTTATCACTACTATTTCCTCCTAACCGTAAGATTCCATTTCCTAAATTTTTCATCATTTGAATCAATACAAGATTATCAGGATGCAGATAACAGGAATTATCGGTCAACTGAGACATTTCATAGCTGAACCCCAAAAAGTCAGAAGGTATGATGGTATGTAACCGATAATCGGAAAGTACAGTCACTGTAACAGGTACTTCTTTTTCACCTTTTATATCCAGCCCAAATAAAACAGTTGTTCGGGTAAAAAGGAACACAATAATAATGAAGCGCAACTTTTTCATCATTGATATCTTTCCAAAAACCTGTTTGAGACATATTTTGTATAGTAATACATTCCCTAAATCAATTAGAATAGAATGTTTATATGAGTCAACAAATTCACAATACGTTGTTAAATCACCATCAGTCATTAGATTTGCTTTTTCAGTATTAGAAGCCTGAACCAGCTATGCTATTAATTCTGGTTTCGACGGTCTTTCCTAAAGCCAAATTGACAGTTTATTCTGTATCAGGGCTCTGACCATCCTCTTCTTTTTCAATCACATCATTATCATGACAGGAAATAATAAAAGAAGAAAACAATAAAAGAATGGCACTTCCCTTAAAATATTTAGTCAAGTTCACGGCATTAAATGTTAGGTTCTTAATTTACAAAAAATGAGACCATCTTTAGTAAGGAGTCAGCTAAATAATAAACTAACTCCTTACATTGCATAACTACTTAGTTATAATTAAAAATATCCAGGATTCTGTTCTTCCTCATCAGAACCACGAGGATTCAGTCGGTCAATATGCTTTTGAGGAATTGGACGCAATTTGTGATACTCTTGAATATTCTTCATTGCATCTGGATTCCATTTTTTTACATACTCAACTAATTTCTCGCAACGTACCAAGTCTTCCCATCTTGTGTATTCACCTAAAAGCTCACGTCCTCTTTCATCCAACATAAAATCTACAAAGTTTACCTTCAAATCATCTGCTGTCACTTTTATATTTTCATAAGTAGATTCCGTGTTGTCCATTTCTCCACCTTCTTCCAACCAATATTGAGGTACCTTTTTCTCACCAGACTTCCAAGAAGCACGTTCACGAATAACATTAATCAAATCAGCAGCCAAATTGTAATCTCCCCTACGTCCTGCCGCTTCCGCAGCAATCAGATAAGTCTCACCAAGACGCATGCGCACCCATTCACGTACACCTTTTTGTTCATTTGCTGTTTCTCTTAATGGGTCCTCATATTTCAGCAAAATAGGATAATATCTGTTATTCTTACTTGGATCATTCTTATCCCATTGAAAATATTTATACTTATATGTTCTATTTTTAGGAGCATTTAAGCTATAATAGATTGCAGTATCTCCTATAGCTAAAGAAGAAGTTGCTTTATTACAATAATAAGTCCATTTAAAACTCTTATAAAAGCGAGAATCATTTTTGCGGTCAAACAATTCAAACATCGTTTTATTGGTAGCGCGATGAAAACGATAAGGACGACCATTAGCTATATCACGCATCATACCTGGTTGATCTTCATACCATGATCCCCAATATAAATGAGATTTATTTCCATCTCCATTATATATCGGATCAAGAGTGAACTGAATAGCAAAGATAACCTCTTGATTTCCCATATTGTTAGCATCCCACAAATCTGAATAGTTGTTCAATAGAGTATATTTAGAGCTATCTATCACTCTTCTAGCATAGTAATAAGCGCTATCCATATCAGTTGACAATTGCCCACGCTGATCAGTTATTGCACTACCACGTGTAAGATAAACTTTAGATAATAAATGAGCAGCAGCGTATTTAGTAGCCTTACTTTGGTCTGCACCTGTAGCTGATTCCCTGAGATGTTCTGCTGCATATCTTAAATCGCTAACAATTAGTTTATAAACATCTGCAACAGAGGAACGTTTAAAGTCTGTCTGAGGTTCTTGGATTGCTTCAGTAACCAAAGGTATCTTGCCAAATTGCTGAACTAAATCGAAATAAAAGTATGCACGAAAGAAATTCATTTCAGCTCCATAACTCTCTTTCTCTGCTTCCGATATACTCGCCTCCGGCAGGGCATCTAAGACAAGATTTGTCACTCCGATAGCTTTATAATGGTTTTCCCATAAACTATACAATTTCGATTCTGTTGGTGACAAAGTCGCACTATATAAGTTATACGGATAACTTAATGCTCCCTCCGCACCTGTTATCAAGTCAGTGCCTAACTCTGTAAAAACATTAGAGAACTCCCCACCAACTCCAAAGCGCATATAAGCATAGGTCGCATCAACAGCAGCCAGTATGCCTTGTTCTGTTTTATAAAAATCACTTGTGATACGAGGAACTTCTTTCTCTGAGAGAAAATCATCACAACCTGTATTTATCAGGGAAGTAAATCCGCAAACCATCGTAAGAATTATGCCGATGCTTTTTCTATATTTTATAGTTTTCATTTTATTCTTATTTTATTAGTTTAAAAAGAAACATTCACACCAAATATCCAACTGCTTACACTCGGTGAAGCATAGGTTGCCGCTCCTTCCGGATCGACTCCTGTATAATTCGTAAACACAAGAGGATTCTGTGCAGTAACATATAAGCGACAATTAGACAAGGTTGCTTTATTAACCAGACTCTTAGGTAATGTATACCCTAATGTTATTGTTTTAACACGTAAAAAATCTGATTTTTCATAATACAATGAAGACTCATACTCTATATTATCATACAACCTGTTAGGACGCGGATAAGCATTAGTCGGATTATTTGGAGTCCAATAATCAAATTTCACACTATTATTACGATAAGACTGGTGATTCACGCGAATTGCATTTCTCAACATTCCGCCTAAAGTTCCATAAAGAACAACATTCAGATCAAAGCCTTTATAAACAAATGTATTACTAAGATTAAAAATATGTTTGGGACGTGTTTGTCCAAGGATCATACGATCATTATCCGCAGTAATTTTATGATCTCCGTCAATATCTAGCAATTTAATCATTCCTGGCGCAAATTTGTGACCATTCTTATTATATTTTTCTATTTCTGCAAGATCTTCCGGAGTATCCTGCCAAATACCAATTTTCTTATAGTCATAATATACCCCAAGCGCTTCGCCTATAAACCAGCTATTGCCTATATCATCTACTTTCCCATTATACAATTCTACAATTTCTTCCTTATTAGTTGAATACATAAAATCTGTAGACCATGTAAAGTTCTTATTTTGTATATTTACAGTAGATAAACTAACTTCAATACCTTTATTCCTCGTCTTACCAACATTAGTAAGTACACTCGTATAGCCAGAGACAGCAGGTAACTGACGGTCAAGCAGCAAATCATGTGTATTTTGCAGATAAGCATCAACTGTTCCACTCAAACGTCCACGGAAAAAACTGAAGTCAACACCTACATTCCATTGTCCGGTAGTTTCCCAAGTCAATGTTTTATCCGGCAAGCTGGAGGAAGTATAACCAATTACCATATTATCTTTATAATTATAATACTTCTTTGACAACAACCCTTTTGTTTGATAAGGATTAATAGAAGTGTTGGCAGTTACACCATATCCAAAACGTAATTTCAAATTATCAAGTTTATCAAAATTCTTAAGGAAGTTTTCCTCATTTACTCTCCATGCCAATGAAAAAGCAGGGAAAGAAACCCATTTATGTCCGTCAGCCAAACGTGAAGAGCCATCATAACGCATTGAGAATGTTGCATAATACCTACTTTTATAATTATAATTCAAGCGCCCCATGAAAGAAGCAAGACTCCATACCTGGTTATTACTGTCATATCCTGTTATATCCAATGCTGAGGCAATGTCATTAAAAAGCAGATCATCCGAAGGCAAATCCTGAACAGTAGCACTTAAACTTTCAGTTCTATTGCGCTGAACAGATTGCAATAAAGTAACTCCGATAGAATGTTCTCCAAACTGTTTATCGTAAAACAACAGATTTTCAAAGGTATAAGCATAGGTTTGTTGAGTGGCATTCTTTGCCTGATTAGGATTACCTTGTCTTGCATTTGAAGATAAGAAAGAGTAATCCTGACGAGAATGGAAATCAATACCAATATTGGCACGATACTTAAGTCCATCCAACGGAAGCTTAATTTCTCCATAGTAACTACCTAAGAAACGGTTAATCTTCAACGGATTTACTACAGCATTAGGCTCCAAATATTGAAGAGGATTCCACCATTGGGAGTCACCACCCGAGGTCATCAACGTAGGTACTCCATCTTCATCATACAATCGCCCAAGCGGATTAACACGCCAGCAATCCTGGAAATTCGAACCTCTATTCTGTAATGAATGACTAAAATGTGACTGTCCGCCTATCTTCAACCAATTAGTAACCTCCGCATCAACACTCAACTTTACCGTATAACGCGAGTAATCTTGATTCTTATAAATACCTTCATTCCTGAAGTATGTAGTATTAAAAGCAAACTGCATTTTATCACTTCCACCTCTAATGCCGAGTTGGTGATCAGTCACTATGCCCGTACGCTCTACTTCATTCCACCACAAAGCACCGGAACGCACTTTACTGGGATCATAATTACCGTTTTCATCATAAGCCATTGCAACAGATTGCCAAGTATAATCATCACCAGTAAACGAGGGCAATGTTTTATCCAATTCCATATTAGGTACTGCGGAATCATATTGGCCGGCAGCTCTATAAGCTTCACGCACATACTCCGCATATTCAGCTCCATCCATTAATTCCAGCTTGTTTTGAATAGTCTGAATACCATAATAGCCATTATAATCAACCTGTACTTTTCCTTTTTTACCTTTCTTTGTTGAGATAATGATAACTCCATTAGCACCTCTGGAACCGTAAATAGCTGTAGCCGAGGCATCCTTTAAAACCTCTATCGATTCTATATCACCAGGTGCAAACAAATTAGGAGCTGTTGAAATAGGAATACCATCCACAACATACAACGGATCATTACCTGCTTTGATAGAACGTGTACCACGAATAAGAATAGACGGAGTAGCTCCCGGAGTCCAACTTGTGTTCTGTATCAATACTCCCGGAACCTTACCCTGAATAGCCTCCGCTGCAGATAATGCAGGACTCTGCAACAGTTTTTCAGAATCAACAGAAGTAACAGAGCCAGTCAAATCTCGTTTCTTTACAGTTCCATAACCTACTACTACAACCTCATCCAATTCTGAAGCTGCCTCAGTTAAAACAACATTTATCACCGTCTGCGTACCAACCTTTTTCTCAAGAACATTGTAGCCAATATAGCTAAACTTTAAAGTCGAATTTGATGAAACATTTATTTCAAACTTTCCATCTACATCTGTTATTGTACCATTAGAAGTACCAAGTTCCACTACACTGACTCCTATTAACGGCTCATTTTTCTCATCAGTGACTAATCCTTTTATATTCTTCTTTCCCTGACCATAAACTGTAAACAGAGATAAACACAACAATAGTAGGATTACAGAAAACCGTTTTCCTCCTATTTTTCGTTCACTTTTGTTTGTTAGCATAAAAATGTTTTTCATATTAATATATTTTAAAATTGGTTCTATTAAAAAAGGTATTTATTAAAAAAGACAAATACCTTTAAAGTATCAGTATGCACATTTTACCAAAAATCAAATTATCAAAAAGTATTCTAATGATATTTTTTTAGCAATACCTCCAAAAATCAAAAAGTGTTTTTCCATATTCATCGTTATTTTTAGAAATTAATAATATAGTATCTCTATCTTAATACCTATAAAAAACTAAATACACTATTGAAAACGTTTGATGTTGTTTCTACATGCAAAATTAGCGTATAAACGATACGCATATATACAATATCTCGCCAATATCATGCTTATATCCGCAATGTGCAAAGAGAATACATTTATGGCGAAATCGAATACAACTACCTTTTAGCAGGAATCATCCCTCAATCATAAAACTCAAGTTTTAACTAAATTTCATCCTCTTAAAATAGAAATTCAGCCAAATAGAATTTTGGAAAACTCAATCAGAGCACTATCTTTGTTCACTAGTTAAAGTTATTAATGCCAAGAAAGCTACTACTCATGAAATATTATATTCAAATATCTTTGTTGTTACTATTTTGTTCTATACAAAATATCAGTTCACATAATCTTAGGCAAATTAGTAATCGTGACGGTCTATCAAACAGTTCCGTAATTTGCTTATTTCAAGATGAGAAACGGTTCTTATGGATTGGAACTTATGATGGACTCAACATGTATGATGGCCAAAAAATCTATGTTTATAAGCCAGATATCAATAATCAAAATAGCCTTTCAAGCAATGTCATCAGAAAAATCATAGAAACAGATAACTACCTATGGATTAGTACTAAATGGGGATTGAACAAACTATCACAAAGAAGCAATACGATAGAAGAATATTATAATGAATTTGGTGAAAATTCATATATCGCAAAAGACAGTCAAGACTATTTATATGTATTCAATAGGCCAAATACATTATCTCTATATTCAAATTTAGACAATAAATTTATAAATTTCTCTATCTATAATGAGAAAGAATTAGACAATGCATCAAATTTTATTGTTGATTCGCAAGATACGATATGGATAAATCATAAAGGTATAATGGAAAGGTATACCATATCTGGCAAAAAAACGAATAATCCTCAATTAATCAGACATCCGGACTTTATACATCCTCACCTTATAAAATATGCTTTTTACAGTGACGAAAAAATAATTATGGTAGATTCTGAAGGAAACATATTTTACAAGGATAGAGAGAAGCTACATTTTGTCAAAAAGCTAAAGAAATTGATTCAAGAAAGTGGCAAAATCGGAGCTATTGCTTTTGATAACGATGACATTCTTATTGGATTTGAGACTAATGGTCTTATACGACTAATAGCTGAACAAGATTACCAAGTAGAGAAGTTCAACATAAATTGCGGCGTATTCTCTTTGTGGAAAGATAAACAACAAGATATTATCTGGATTGGCACAGACGGACAAGGGGTATATGCATGGACAAAAGACGAATATACATTTACTAATATATCACTCAACGAACTTCCGATCAACAAAAAAAGACCGATTCGTGCCGTTTACACTGATAAATACAACACCTTATGGTTAGGTACAAAAGATAATGGTGTGATAAAAATCAGCAATTACGATACTTCAAAAGAGTATTCAAATGATAATGTTACACATCTTACAACTCAAGAAGGACTCACTAATAATGCTGTTTTCGCATTTGCACCAAGCAATATATATCCTGTTCTATGGATAGGTTCCAATGGCCCCGGTTTAAACTATTACTCTTTTTCAGACAATAAAATTCACTCATTAATCAACAATACGAATCAAGATATCGTCCACGTACATTCCATGAGTGAAACAAACGACTCACTATTGTGGGTAGGGGCAGGAAATACTTTATTGAAAATCGGCATCCGACAACATAAGCAAGGGCTTGAAGCTAACAAGATTCAAGCATTTAACTTTAAGGTTCCGCATAAGCAGAAAAATAATCAAATATATGCCATATATCCGGAAAACGACTCTATCATCTGGATTGGGATGCGTGGTAATGGTGTCATCAGATTAAACTCTCATACTGAAGATTATTCTTTCATCTCTTTTGATAGAAATGGCATAGCCCCCATGAGTGATATATTATGTATACATCAAGACCAAAATGAAGATATATGGCTAGGTACGAGTTATGGATTAACCAAACTGCAAATCTCGCCTAATGGCAATTATGACTATAAGAACTTTGATGAGAATGAGGGTTTACCCAATAATACAATACACGGAATCATTGAAGACAAAGAAGGGCATCTATGGTTAAGCAGCAATACCGGCATTATATTATTTGACCCTCAAAAGAATACATTCAGAAACTTTAACCACAGGACAGGATTAGATATAACTGAATTCAGTGACAATGCATACTTTCAAGACAAGATAAAAAACAGATACTTTTTTGGGGGAGTAAATGGCATTGTCTGGATAAAAAAAGAGAAAAAGAAGAAAAGCAGTTTCGTACCTGATATCCACTTTACGAAAGTGAGGATATTCAATAAAGAATATAATATCCATGAATTTGAAAAGAAAGATAGTAATCCTCAGAATATAGTACTGAACTATGACCAGAATTTCTTTGCAGTCTCTTTTGTCGCCACAGACTTTATTAATGGTGAAAACTGCAAATATTCTTACAAACTTGAGAATTTCAGTGATGTATGGATGGATACACGCTCCAATGAAGCTCAATTTACCAATATTCCTCCCGGAGACTATACATTGAAAGTGAAATACGATGACGGGGGAAACTGCAATGATAATTTAATCCAAAGCATCCGTATCATCATTCTTCCTCCCTGGTATCTAAGTATTGCAGCTCAGATAGTATATATATTATTGGCTATTGGGGCAGGATTCGGCTTCTGGCATTATATCCGATGGAAATATGAACGAAGAAAAGCCGTTATTTCCAAGAAATTAAACGAGAAGTACAAAGAAGAAATGTATGAAGGTAAACTGCGCTTCTTCACTAATATCACACATGAATTCTGTACGCCACTTACCTTGATCTACGGACCATGTGAAAGAATATTGCAACATGAGAATAGTGATGCTTTCATAAAAAAATATGCTCAGATTATAAAATCAAATACAGAACGTCTCAATAGCTTGATACAGGAGGTAATAGATTTCCGGCGTATGGAAACTGGTAATCAGATATGCCATATACAGGAACTGAATATCAGTAAACTGGCGAAGGAAATTATAAATTCCTTCGGTGAGTTGGCAGAACAAAATCAAATCCATCTGGAAACTGATATCTATCCGGAAATTATGTGGAAAAGTGATTATAGCGGATTCACTAAGATTCTGAATAATCTTATTTCGAATGCATTTAAGTATACCCCGGAAAATGGAACAATCCGCATATCCATAAAGGTTGAGAGAGACAAACTAAATCTAAAAGTTTATAATACAGGAAAAGGCATTTGTAAAGAGAGTATTCCACTCATATTTAACAGATATAGTGTACTTGATAACATTCAGGAAAATAGTATTAAAGGACTTTCTTCCAGAAATGGATTGGGACTTGCCATCTGCCAAAGCATGGTAGAACTGCTAAAAGGCACTATTGAAGTAGAAAGTGAAGTAAATCAATACGCTCAGTTTATAGTAAACCTGCCACAACTTAAAACAACAGAAAAAGCGGAACGTGTATCGAATGAAGAAACTCCTAAATCTGAACCTTTGAACAATAATAACGATATTGAAGTGACTGTAAGAGACGATTACGAAAAAAAATCCAACCAGCCGGAAACAACCATTCTGATGATAGATGACAACAAGGAGTTACTGTGGATGCTAAAAGATATACTATCCGACGAATACTCCATTTTAACGGCAGAAGATGGTGAAGAAGGACTTGTTTTATTAAAACAAAAAACACCGGACCTTATCATTACAGACATTATGATGCCTAAAATAAATGGAATCACCTTAATCAAACAGCTCAAAAGTAACAAACATACAATGCATATTCCATTAATTATCCTCTCTGCAAAGAATACAACCGACGAAAAAATTGAGGGCATAGAATCCGGAGCAGACGCCTATATCCCCAAACCATTTAATCCTCAGTACCTGAAGAGTATCATCAAACAACTATTAAGAAAACAGGAAGAATTAAAGCAATACTATAATTCCTCAGCAAGCGCCTTTGAATTTAGTGGCGGACAATTGTTGCAACATGAAGACAAAAAATTCATGGAAACTGCCGTTGAACTAATCAATGAAAATATGGACAACACCGAATTTGGTCCGGAAGAACTTGCAGAAGCCATGCAAACCAGCAGCAGAAATCTATATCGCAAGTTTAAAAATCTGGATCAGTTGCCTCCTAAAGATTTCATCAAAGAACAAAGAATAAATTATGCAGCCAAATTACTATTAACCACAACATTGACGATACAGGAAGTTATGTATCGAACAGCTTTCACAAATCGATCACATTTCTATAAAGAGTTTGGCAAACGATATAATCAAACTCCTAAGGAATATAGAGAGAATAATAAATATAAAGACGATTCTCTCAACTAAAAAGAGCCCGTACATACACCAGAAACTTAAGGCAAGAATGAAAATGATATTCACTCTTGCCTCAAATTTATATTCAGTGAACACCTCATATATTCAGGCTCTCTATTTTCCCGACCGTTAACGTGACTGGTCCTAATAAACCAGATTCAACAAGAGGTGAAGTCTTATCATAATGCTTCCAAGTTGTAAATGCAATTCTACCTCCCGCAGGCTTTGGTTTACCCTGCATATACCATTCAGGAAGTTTCTTGATACCACCGTTGCGTAATGTAGAATATTTATTTGGAATATCCTGATAATTATAAACATTCTCTTCAGGCAGGTACTCATCACCAATCAATCGGTTAACCCATAAATTTGTAACACGAATTTCTATCAGATTATCTCCTTCGCACAATAACTGCTGTATATCAATACCATAAGGAGGAGCCCAACAAATACCAGCGCGTTTTCCATTCACCAACACTTCAGCAAGTACTTCTACTCGGCCCAGATCCAAGCGCAAACAAATATTGTCCTGCAAATAGATACTATTTATAGATAACGAATAGAGATAAGTTATCGTTCCCGAAAAATGACGAACCCCAAAATTCTCCTCTAAATGTAATGAATGTAATCTGGCTAAAGTAATATTCTCAGTTACTCCCATATTTTTGGGGAACCGAACAGTCCAAGGACCGTTCAATGGAATACATGCAGGAAGAGTATCAACATATTTCCGAAGACTTGTATGCTCTGCAATAAATTCATAAACACCAGCCTGCCATGCAACAAACTGATGGTTGGGTAACCATGAAAGCACCTGCTCACTTGGATGAAACGGAGCAGGTATCCCCTTTTGGTAAAGGTCCGTTATTTCTGTTTTGTCAATACTGTAAGGATGGACACATAGATCACAGAGTCCACCTTCGTAAGCATCTGCTTTACACAACAAGTCCGAATGAGATGTTTCAAAGTGTACAGTTGTGTCTGAAGTTGTTCCTGCTCCGGCATATACTCCATTTATCCAAAGATGCGGTGTGTTATCCTGATAAACTAAAACAAAATGGGTCCATCCCGATAATGGTCTGGGATTTCGGTATACAGCTTTATTATGTATAGTCCGTTCATAGACAACGACTCCATTCCGACCTACTGACACCCCAAGGGAACTATGCCCTTTTCCATGCCGCCGCTCTCCTTCCAAAGGATAAATAGCAAAAAAACGAGCACACATATCACCGAGCTCCTGTTCTTCCGTCATGGCTATATCCACCTCAGGCTTTATCCAACAAGTAATACTAAAATTTACAGATAAAGAATCCTGTTTCACTACATTTCCAATAGCCGGAAACAAAGAAACGCCATTGTATTTCACATCTGTGTACTTCCGTTGTTTTTCAACTTTACGAAAAACAACAAACATGGATCCTGCAGGAGTTAGATTAAGAGGTATTTCTACGCCCTCGTTATCAGTGCGATAGATCGGGCACTGTAGAATTTCAGTTGTATATGGATCCCATAACTCCGGAATATAACCTTTTATCCGGAAATGAGCCGTTCCTTTCTCGTGCGCTCGCTTACGATTTGCAACGAAGTATATCTCGGCTCCTTCTTGTTGATAATGGATAGCATGAACAGATGAATTTCCTGTTTCAGAACGATAAACAAAGTCGGGAGACACACCTAACCGATTAAAAATGATTTGCAGATCTTTTCCTTCATGCACGTTCGGGTGCTGCCAGACTTTTTGCGCCAGTGCAGCAAACTCATCCTCTTTCTCTCCATCACACAAACCTAAGGTATGCAGTGGTCTTTGCCCAACCAATACCATTCCCTCACCTACCAATCGGGCCAGTGTCCGCAACGTATGTAATGACATTGTTTCCGATTTGAGTAATACTAAGAGCTTATAGCCATCAAAACGTGTAGCAGGAAGAAGAATCTTTCCATCCTTGATATGTGCTTTGTCCAGCATTTCAGTATTTACCATGTCATAATCATACCCTTCCGGAGGAGACAGCGGAGTTTGTTCCGGTTCAATGGTACTGCCAAAACTATCATCACCGTTATGATAAAGAATATCACCATAGAAAGTTGAACTCTGGAAAATGTACTGGCAACGATTCAAATAGTCAATCCATGCTTTCCCCGGTTTCCACCATGTATTGGTACGGTCGAAGTGTAGCCCCCATGCCCCCATCGTCATGCCCGGAGCGGCAGTAGGGTGTGGTTGGTGAGCAAATCTATGAAAATAAATTCTATTAAGCCCTCGAGTAAACATATAATCACCTAATGACTTTAGGGCATATGGATACAACAACCATTTGTCTGCATCCGGTTCAGAAGTAAAAGCTTCGGCACCGACTATTTTTCCGCCAAGCGTATGTGATATTGAAGCTACTTGTTTGACGGTACGGTTATACTTATAATTTGCCCAAAGCACAGTCTGGCCGCACCAGAATTCCCCCATATTAATGTCAAGTTGTTGTGCCACCTGCAATTCTTCCATCATATTGCCACCATAAGGCTCAGTATAAGTTATTATGCCCTTCTCTTTACATCGCTTTTGAAAATGCCCATAGTAACGTTCAGCAAACATATCAGCTCTGGTTCGTCGAAAGTCATACTTGAAACGCTTTGTACTTTCCTCACTCTCAATTATTTTATTGGCCAATACGGGTAAAAACGGATACAGCGCATACCCATGGTTTTGTTCAAAGTAGGCAGGCATGTCAGAAGTCCAATCCTGGTCACCCGTTTCATAACTATCTATTAGCAAACCAATCTTAGAATGTTTGGCTATTTTCTCCATTGCAGGCATCAGCCTTTTAAACATACAATTTAAGTGGTAGTCCAGTGCTTCTGTACTGAATTTATCACAATCTAATCCGGTCGATTTAGAGGGAGCCGACTTATTCTTCTGATCTTTGGCTGTTTGTCCAAAACGCATAATCAGCCACTCACCAGCAGGAACATCCCAAGTTAAAACACCACCCTTATCAAGCCTATTTGATAATTCAAGAATTGACAACCTGGGTATTACTTTCATATTTGCCGGAATAGCCAAACAATATGTATCTATGTAGTAATCAAACATATGTTTGGGAGTGGGCAACTGGATCCTGACTTGTTTCCCACCCGTTACTTTGGTTTCGCTCCACGTTATTATTTGCATAGCTTTATCCGGAGTGATCCACGGACCACCACTGGATGACCAACCGGGGCAATTGTGCATTGCAAACTCCAAACCCAACCTTTCTGATTCCTTGAGCGTATGCAGAATAAGATCTACCCATTCATCACTAAGCGACTCTACCGGACCAATAGGAATGCCACTTCCTGCTTCAAACAATTGATACCCCGCAATGCCATTTGCTTTCATGGCCTCAAGATCACGGGTTATACCATCTTTAGTTATATTACCATTCATCCAATGCCACCATGTATAAACTCCGGAAGAGAAAGGCGGATTAAGGAAAGCTGATTCGAGAAGAGCTGAAGAAGATTTAGATACCTTGTTCTTACAAACTCCCATAGCAAAAGTCGGACTAACCAAGCTAACGATACCTGCTGATGACAAAATTTTAAGAAAGGTGCGTCGTTCCATGAATAAAAAGATTTTTAGGTGAATTCTATTAATCATTGCATTTCTTTGCAGCAAAGAGAACAAAATCTTCTAATTCTCTTTGCCACATTCCATATTGAGAACAATTCTCAAATTGTCTCTACATGCAAATATAGGAACTCAACAACAAATACATATGTGGGATCTTGCCAGAATGATATCTAAACCCACAAAATACAAAATGAATACACTAATGGCTAGATTGAGCACAACACTGGCAAGCTCAATACTTATTTTATCATAAAAGTAAATTATTTTTTTCAGAAAATACAGTTCCAGACAGCTATTAAAGACGTTATTGTTCAATCTTATCCCCTCTAAAGAATGCACTACACCAACAGACGTTATTTCTTCAGTAACCGCCGCGTCAAATAATGCACCGGATACCACACCGAAAGGAATCCGACAGTAATCACCGTAATAAATACCAGTATTACATCCGTTGCATGCACACTGACAGGATAAGCATCCACAATAAAGCTGCCATTACCGCCACCTAAAGAGATAAAGCCAAAACGTTGCTGGATATAGCAAAGTAACAGACCAAGAACAATGCCGGAAAGTGCACCGAACAAAGATATAAGCCGACCTTCAAACAAGAATATGCGGCCTATCAAGCGGTCATCAGCTCCAAGATTACGCAGAGTCCCCACGTCTTCGCGTTTATCCAGGATCAACATGGAAAGAGAACCAATCACATTGAAACAGGCTATCGCAAGAATAAACGTGAGAAAAAGATAAGATATGAATTTCTCTATCTCCATAATACGGAACACATCAGCCTGCTGCTCATAACGGTCCAGTACCACAAAGTCATCACCCAGGATACGGGCAATCTTTCTCTGTACAGCCGTGGCATCCGCATCCGGCTTCAACTTCAATTCAACAGCCGACACCTCCGTATCATAATTAAAAAGATTACGAGCAAAGCTGAGAGAAGTAAGAATGTAGCGCGCATCATACTTCTGCTGATTAACAACAAACACTACACCAGGAGAAAAGAGGTAATCGCGATTAAAAGAAGCAGAAGGATTAGCCATATTCACACGTACATTCCGCTTGGGGGCATACACCTGAAGGGGATCAACAAACTGAAGTCCTGTTCCCAGCTCAGATATCAATTCCACTCCCAATACGCCATAATCTACGATAGAGTCATGCAGGATAAATTCACCTGCACCGTACAGTAAACTATCAATAGACGTAAGCTCCTCGAAATTATCTTCCACCCCTTTAATGATAGCCATAGCCTGACGGTCCTTATATTGCACCATGGCATTATCTTCCAATGTCTCTGTCCAGACATCAATTTCCGGCAAAGAACGCACCTCCTGAAAAGCAACTCCATTTGGTTCAAAGACTTTTCCCTCACGAACCATAATCTTCAGTTCCGGATCGAAAGCCGTAAAGAGACCTGCCACCATATCCTGAAAACCATTGAACACGGAGAGTGTACAGACCAACGCCAACGTAGCCAATGCCACTCCACACACCGAAATGCCGGAAATGATATTGATAGCGTTGTGCTTCTTCTTAGAGAAGAGATAGCGCCGGGCTATGTAGAAGGGAAGGTTCACTTCAACAATTCATCTATTTTCTCAAGATAATCCAGTGAATCATCCACAAAGAACTTCAGTTCGGGGATGATACGAAGCTGATGACGTACACGAGTTCCTAACTCATAACGAATAGACTTCATGTTTTCATTGATATTCTTAATCATCTCTTCTGCCTTTTCCGAAGGAAAGATGCTGAGATAAGCACGTGCAACACTCAGGTCAGGGCTGATACGCACGGCACTGACAGAGATCAATATTCCTGGCATGGACTTCGCTTGCAACAGGAAAATATCACTTAATTCCTTCTGAAGCAAACGGGCTATTTTATTCTGACGAGTTGTTTCCATAAATCAATTATCTATATTTAATGGCAAAGTTACGGAAATATCTTGTTAGACTAATGAATTATACTTTTTTTAGCACCAAAACGTAGCTTTTACTTAATAAAAAACTACATTTGCAGCAGCATCACAAAATAGCTCACTTTATGAAAGTATACATTTGGATAATACTACTATTTTTCTCATCCACTGGCTATGCAGAAGAGGATAGCCGCTGGAAAGATGCAGATGAAAAAATGCAGGAGCAACAGTATGAAGAAGCCGCGAAACTGTACGAAGAACTCAGTCAGAAATCAGATACCGTTTATGAGGAAATCAATTCCCGTAAAGTAAATGATATGAGAAAAATCTACTCTATTGATGAGTTAGAACTCGCCAACAGCCAGCAACAAAATCGTTTACTTTCATTAGCTCTTATCATCCTTCCAATTTTTATTTTTATAGCCGTAGGGTGTGTAGTCTATTTGAGAAAACAACGAAAAAAACTCATAGAATCGCAACAGAAACTACAGCAAGCACAAGAGGACGTAGAGAAAGCGACACGCAATAAAAGTCTGTTCATTTCGAACATGAGCCACGAAATCCGTACCCCTTTAAATGCGTTGTCCGGCTTCTCTGAAGTGCTGACCACTCCCGGTATTGATGAAGATACCCGAAAACAGTGTTATGAAATTATCCAGCTAAATTCCCGATTGCTGATTAACCTATTGAACGACGTAGTAGACATTTCCTGCCTTGACGTAAAGAATATGAAATTCGACCTGAAAGTATGTGATGCTGTTACCCTTTGTGAGGGCATCGTTCAGACTGTAGAGGGTATTAAGCAAACACAAGCAGCATTATCCTTCGAAACAGACCTCCCCTCCCTAAAAATAGTAACCGACACTTTCCGCCTGCACCAGGTACTGATTAATATATTAGTCAACGCTACCAAATTTACCAAAGAAGGCAGCATCATCTTACGGTTAGAAAAAAATGCAGATGGTATGGCACAATTCTCCGTTACCGACACCGGTTGCGGTATCCCGTTGGAAAAACAGCCTACCATATTTAATCGTTTCGAACGGGTAGACGAGAAATCACAGGGAACAGGTATCGGTTTATCCATTTGCCAGTTTATTATCGATCAACTGGGTGGAGATATCTGGATAGACCCGGAATACACGAATGGATCACGTTTCATCTTCACACACCCATTAAAACAGGAAGACAAGGCATGAAAAAAGTTATTCTTCTTATTCTGCTTCTGGCAGGTATACCTTTCCTGACAAGAACACATGCATCCACGAAGCAGCAGGTACGCGACAGTATATTCCAGGCAGCCGCTGCCATACCCAATGATTCAATCCGTTGCGCATTTCTGAGGGATGCATTCCAGCAATATATCGGTCAGGAATCAGCTACTGAATATCTGGATTCCGCAATAGAGCTTTCCCATCGTAAAAAGATACATACAGAAGAATTATGGGCACTCTTCGATTATTGCCGTCAATATGAATATCTCACTGACATTATCAATCAGCAAAAAAGACTATTAATACTGAAGGAGGCCAGTTACCTGTATAAGGATTATGCTTTCTATTACACGATGTGGATCTCTGTACTTCAGGCACGATGTGCATTGGGAGATACAGAATATGCCATCATGCAAGCTCAAGAAATGAAAGATGAAGCAATTCGCCTTCAGTATACGAAAGGAACTTTCATTGCTGCCCTCGCATTGGCACAAGCATATGACTTTGCCGGGCGATATGATGAAGCTATCGAAACCTACACACATGCTTTAAAAGAATACCCTACAGCCAACGAAAATGCATTATTAATGATCCACGGAGGGCTGGCTAAACTTTATAAAAAACAAAAAAAATATCCACAAGCCATCAGTGAATATCAAAAACAATCTGATGTTCTCACAAGTGTGTCCAAGGGACTTCCTTTATCAGATACCTTTAAAACGACATTTCTGGAAATAGAAACATCGTTATGCAAAATCTACATGGATATCGAAGATAAAGAGAAACTAATCCAACACTTGAAAAGAGCAAAGGAATATTATGATGACAATATTTATCTTGGTGCTTATATAAACTACCATAGTCTGTGGGGAGCCTATTACAAGCTTACTAAAGAATGGGACAAATGCTTCCGGGAACTTGACATAGCATTGGCAGCCTGTCGAGGTAACGCCCCTTTTAATGAAAATGACTTGCTTAAAGTGAAAGCAGATGCTTTGATGCAAACAGAACAATATAAAGATGCCGCCATCTTGTATAAAATAGCAACTATAAGAAGAGATTCTCTCAACCAGGATATGTTGCAAAGGCATGAAGAAGCACATCAGGCCAACTATAAAATTCGAAAAGCCTTATTGGAGAAAGAAGAACTGACTAAGCGATACCGCTATATACAGCTATGTGCAGGTAGTGTTATTCTATTAATACTGATTTTTGTCATTGTACGCGCCTACTACATCCGCCGTCAGTTACAGCATGCTGAAGAAGAAACCCGGAAGGCTCTTGATAAAATAGAGGCTGCCGACAAAATGAAAGAACGTTTCCTCCACAACATCACTTACGAAATTCGTATACCGTTGAATACCGTAGTCGGTTTCTCTGAATTATTATCTTCTGAAAACGATTTGACGGAAGAAGAAGTAGAAGAGTACTCAGTTACTGTAAAGAGCAATTCCGCCAAGCTACTAAGGCTTATAAATAACATACTCGATTTATCACGTCTTGAAGCCGGAATGATGCGCTTTACTGTACAAGAATGCAATATCGTACAACTTTGCCGGGAAGCCGGGATGATCCTAGAAATGGAGACTCCCGGTATTGTGAAATCAACCTTCAATACTGAATTGGAAATATTGCAAGTTGAAGTTGATAGCAAGTGGTTCCTGAAACTTCTGACTTCACTTATAACAGTCCCCTATGATTATAAAGGAGAAAAACGTGAAGTCGAATATACCTTAAGTCAGGAAAATGAAAATCTGAAGATAATGGTACAACATAGTCCACTCTATCAGTGCTGGGAAGACGAGCAGGAACAGCATATTCTGCATAACATCAATCGTCTTTATGTGGAAACTTTCAAAGGATGTTACCAAATAGAGAAACAAGGAGAGAAAAAAATAGTTTCTATCATATACCCGATATCCTGAAATCTACTTTTTATGGATAATCGTTAGCCCGTCCCGTAAGGGAAGGATTACTTTTTCTACCCGTATATCATGTGCTACATATTCATTGAATGCTTTAATTCCGATGGTTTGTAAGTCATTGCTACGCGGATGATCCTCCAATACATGATTATCCCATAAAGTATTATCAGCGATAATATAGCCTCCTTCGGAAAGATTGGAAAGCACCATTTCATAATAATCAATGTATTTCCGCTTATCCCCGTCAATGAAAGCCAAATCAAACGTAATGCCCAGTTGTGGTACCAATTGCAATGCATCACCTATGTAGAACTTTATCTTGTTTGCATATTCAGACTCTTCCAACCACGGGCGGGTAAAGTCTTCCTGCTCATCATTGATCTCAAAAGTGTATAACATGCCTTCCTCTGATAAACCCTCGGCCATACAAAGAGCTGAATAGCCACTATATGTACCGATTTCCAATATTCGCCGAGGACAGATCATCTTGACAAACATCTTCAGCATCCGGCCCTGCAAGTGCCCCGACGCCATACGCGGATAAAGCAATTTGAGGTGTGTATCTCGATAAAGAGCTTTCAGATAGTCGCCCTCATCGTCAATGTGCTGCAATATATATTCGTCTATGGTCATAACAATTGTCAACAGACAATTGACAGTTGACAATTGACAATTACTATGCAGAATGACAGCGTAGCAAATTGTCAATTGTCAATTATCAATTAATTAGAGGTATCTATTCTTATTGGGTAATACGCTGTCTTCTGAATATTTTAAAGCATCTCCCACCACATTGATTTCAAGGAAAGAGGTGTGTGTGCCTGCTTTACCGCTACTCAGATAGCCTACCATATCAGTCTCAGATAAGCGACCTTCTTTCAGCAGACGACGCAAAGCTGCAAAATAGTACTCTTGTCCATTAGCAAGCTCCGGCATATAAATAGCTTCCACGCCATAGGAAAGTGCCAGATGACGCATCGTCTTTTCCTTATAACAAATAGCCAGTACCGGATATTTACCACGGAATGCAGCCAGATTGCGGGCTGTACGTCCACTGTAACTATCAGTAATGATTGCACGTATCTTCAGTTTCGAAGTAGCTTTTACAGCTTGCTTGGCAAGGAAAGCAGTTACGTCATTGCTATTTTCATCCAACGGAATACGAATATCATTATCAGCCAATTTATCTTTTTCTGCCTGTGCAGCAACCTTTGTCATAGTCTTCACTGCATCCAGTGGATATTTACCATAAGCTGTTTCACCGCTCAGCATCAAAGCATCCGTACGATAATAGATAGCATTTGCAATGTCTGTTACCTCTGCACGGGTAGGACGCGGATTAGTAATCATTGTATGAAGCATCTGGGTAGCCACAATTACCGGCTTTTTAGCCAAAATACATTTACGAATCAGCAAACGTTGAATTCCGGGAATACGTTCTTGCGGAACTTCAATACCCAAGTCGCCACGAGCTACCATTACACCGTCAGCCACTTCCAGAATTTCATCGATGTTATCAACGCCTTCCTGATTTTCAATCTTAGCAACAATCCGGATATCACTGTTATGGGCATCCAATATTTCCTTTATATCCAGGACATCCTGTTTATTACGTACAAAAGAGTGAGCAATAAAATCGATATCTTTCTCAATGGCGTACAGGATATTCGTACGGTCCTTCTCCGTCAGAGAAGGAAGATTGATACGTACACCCGGTACATTTACACTCTTACGGCTTCCCAGAGTAGCATCATTTTGTATCTCACACACCAGATAATCATCCGTCTTTTCCACAACGACCATTTCCAGATCGCCATCGTCTATAAGAATATGTATGCCGACAGCTACATCGTGCACAAAGTTCGGATAAGATACAGAAATACATTCGCGCGTAGTGTCCAAATCCGGATTACCTACCACTTTTACCTTATCCCCTACTTTATACGGAATAGGTTCAGCACAGATGGTAGTGCGCACCTCCGGTCCCTTAGTATCCATCAGGATAGCTATGCGATTAGATACCGCACGCACATTATTTATCAACATCTCCGAACCTTCGCGGCCAAGATGTGCCGTGTTCATACGCACCACATTCATACCGGCTTCAAACAAGCCTTTTATAAAATCAACGTCGCAGCGTTTATCAGAAATGGTTGCAACGATCTTAGTCTGTTTTAATAACATAATCTTATACCTATTTATTTAATCATTTATCACTTATCAACGCTTCCAGCGCCAGGCGGTAGGAGTTCAACCCGAAACCGCAGATAACGCCTTTACAGGCGCAAGCCATCATAGATACATGACGGAAAGCCTCACGAGCATGCACATTAGAAATATGTACCTCGATAACCGGAGAAGTAACCGAACGGATAGCATCCTGCAGGGCGATAGAGGTATGCGTGTAGGCACCCGCATTCAGGATGATCCCATCCACATCAAAACCGGTTTGCTGAATCTTATCTATCAGCTCTCCCTCGATGTTCGACTGGAAGTAGTCTATCTGTATATCAGTATACTTCTGACGAAGTTCGGCAAGGTAATCTTCAAAAGTAACACTGCCGTAAATGGAAGGTTCACGTTTGCCCAGCAGATTGATATTCGGGCCATTAATTATTTGTATCCTCATAACACAATTTTTTATACCTTTGTCCCGGAAGTACCTGCTCCGTACCAAGTCCGTACCAAGTCCGTACCAAGTCCAAGTGTATAGATACGGAGCGAATACGGAGCAGACACGGCTCAGATATGCCCTAAGAAATATTTAAATCGAGTTGCAAAGATAGTGCAGACCGTACGCAGAAGCAAATTTATCAGTATTCTGCTAAAGTGCAGCCTATTTTCGCGGAGCAAAGGTAGAAAAAAGAAATGAAAACAGAAGAAAAATCAACGAATAACGAGAGACAAGCGTTGATAATCAGAAAGTACCAGCAATATTTAAAGTTAGAAAAGGCTCTGTCGGCCAATACGCTTGATGCCTACCTGACCGATCTTGACAAATTGCTGTGTTTTCTGAAAACAGAAAACATCGATATGCTGGCTGTGACTCTGGATGATTTGCAACGCTTTGCCGCCGGATTACACGACATCGGTATTCATCCTCGCTCGCAAGCACGTATCATGTCGGGAATAAAATCTTTCTTCCACTTTCTGGTCATGGCAGACTATCGGGAAGATGATCCCAGCGAACTACTCGAAGGTCCTAAAATCGGATTCAAACTACCCGAAGTGCTTACCGTCGAAGAAATAGATACTATTATCTCCACTGTAGACATGAGTAAGAAGGAAGGACAGCGCAACCGGGCTATCCTGGAAACCCTATACAGCTGCGGATTACGTGTCTCGGAACTTTGTAACCTGAAGTTATCCGAACTCTACTTTGACGAGGGTTTCATCAAGGTAGAAGGAAAAGGCAGCAAACAGCGTTTAGTCCCTATTTCTCCCCGTGCCATCAAGGAAATAAAATACTGGCTGCTCGACCGTAATCTTGGTAAAATAAAGAAAGGATTTGAAGATTATGTTTTCCTAGCCCGATGGGGAAATAGCATTTCACGCATCATGGTTTTTCACCTGATTAAAGAGCTGGCAGAGAAAGCCGGCATCACCAAAAATATCAGTCCGCACACCTTCCGCCATTCTTTCGCTACCCACTTGTTGGAAGGAGGTGCCAACCTCCGTGCCATCCAATGTATGCTGGGACACGAGTCTATCGCAACCACTGAAATCTACACCCATATCGACCGGAATATGTTGCGAAGTGAGATCATTGAGCATCATCCACGAAACATTAAGTACCGAAAAGATACAGGATTTCATTAAATTATAATAAAATTGGCTATTCGTTTCAGATTGTGCCGATAGATTTAATATCTTTGCGAGGCTATTATTATGTGGTAATAGGCACTAATAAAAACGAGTAGACTAATTTCAATTACAAACAATTAATTTATACCTAAGATGACTAAGAAATTGTATCTGCCTTTGTTAATGGCACTGGTTGTTGCTCTTTCATCATGTAGCAGCAAAATGGGTGAATTATCCTCTGATTACTTCACTGTGACTCCTCAGGTTCTTGAAGCCATAGGCGGAAAAGTACCGGCCACGATTAATGGGAAATTCCCTGAAAAGTATTTTAACAAGAAAGCCGTAGTGGAAGTAACTCCGGTTTTGAAATGGAACGGTGGCGAAGCTAAAGGTCAGCCTGCTGTATTCCAAGGAGAAAAAGTAGAAGGTAACGATCAGACTATCTCTTACAAGATGGGTGGTAATTACACGATGAAAACTTCTTTTGACTATGTTCCTGAAATGGCTAAGTCTGAATTGTATCTGGAGTTCAAAGCCACAATCGGCAAGAAAACAGTAACTATCCCTGCTGTAAAGGTAGCTGACGGTGTGATTTCTACTTCTGAAATGATTGGACAGACATTGGGCAGTGCTAATCCTGCTAATGGTGACGACGCTTTCCAGCGTATCATCAAGGAAAAACACGATGCTAACATCATGTTCCTTATCCAGCAAGCTAACGTTCGCGCCAGCGAATTGAAAGCCGCTAAGGAATTCAACGAAGAAGTGAAGAATGTAGACGGTGCTGTAAACAAGAAGATCAGCAACATCGAAATTTCTGCTTATGCATCTCCCGATGGTGGTGTAAGCCTGAACACTAAGTTGGCTGAAAACCGTCAGGACAACACTGCAAAAGTTATCAACCAGAACTTAAAGAAATCTAAAGTTGACGCAGCTATCGATACTAAATACACTGCTCAAGACTGGCAAGGTTTCCAGGAATTGGTATCTAAATCCAATATTCAGGATAAAGAACTGATCCTTCGTGTTCTGTCTATGTATTCTGATCCTGAACAAAGAGAACAGGAAATCAAGAACATCTCTTCTGTTTATAAGAACTTAGCTGACGATATCTTGCCGCAGTTGCGTCGTTCACGTCTGACTTTGAACTATGAAATCATCGGTAAGTCCGACGAAGAAATTGCAAGTCTGGCTGCATCTGATCCTAAGCAGTTGAATATAGAAGAATTGCTGTATGCAACTACACTGACTAACGATCCGGCTAAGCAAGAAGTCATCTTCACTAAAGCTACTCAAATCTATCCGAACGATTTCCGTGCTTACAACAACTTAGGTAAGTTGGCTTATCAGGCAGGTAACCTTGACAAAGCTGAAAGCTACTTCAAGAAAGCTGCTTCTATCAAAGATGCTCCTGAAGTTAACATGAACCTCGGTTTGATCGCTTTGATAAAGGGTGACAAGAACTCTGCTGAAAGCTATCTGAGCAAGGCTTCAGGTGCTAAAGAACTGAACGAAGCATTAGGTAACCTGTATGTTGCTCAAGGTCAATATGACAGAGCTGTAAGCGCATTCGGTGACACTAAGACTAACAGTGCTGCTTTGGCACAGATCTTGGCTAAGGACTACAACAAGGCTAAAAACACTTTGGCTAGTGTAGCAAAACCTGACGCTTATACTGACTACTTGATGGCTGTATTAGGTGCAAGAACCAACAATGCTTCTATGGTAACCAGCAGTTTGAAGAACGCTGTTGCTAAAGAACCGTCATTGGCTAAGAAGGCTGCTTCTGACTTGGAATTTGCTAAGTATTTCACGAATGCAGAATTTATGAGCATCGCTCAGTAAGAAATTGTTCATGATTAAAATAGTATAAAAAAAAACTGTTAGATGCCCGCCATTGAGAAATGTCGGGCATTTCTTTTTTATTATCTGCAAAAGCCGTACTTTCGCGGAAAAGTATTTCAAAATGAAGAAAGTCTGTCTATTATATTTTCTATTAATCGCCCTTTTTGCCTGTGGTGAAAAGAAAACCGACAGCATCAGTCTCAATGGAGAAATCAAGGGATTGGGCAATGATACCATCTATTTATATGGTGCGGATAGAATGTATGACCGTATGGATACACTGATTGTAGAAAACGATAAATTCTCTACAACACTTTCCGCTGATACATTAGTGAGTACTATCTTATTATTCAGTGATGGAACGGAATCCCCGCTCTTCATGGATAAAGGAAACAAAATACAAATAAAAGGATCCGCAGCTGAGCTATCCTCATTGCAAATCAGCGGTAATGCTCCTAACCAAGATCTAACAGACTTCAATCAGGAACTAAAAGGGCTGGGTACACCTTCCGAGAAAGCTTTGGAAGAGAAAGTAGAGAATTTTATAACCAAACATCCCTCTTCATTAGCCAACATTTATCTGTTGGATAAATATTTTGTACAGAACCCCCAGCCCAATCTGGAACAAATAAAGAAACTAGCTGACCGTATGACCGGTGATCTGAAAGACCGTCCTTACATGGAAACATTGTTAAAGCATATCGAAGAAGAAGAAAAAGTAGATATAGGAAAAACAGCTCCTTATTTCCGCATACGCAATACAGAAGGCAAAGATATCAACCGTTCCGATTTCAAAGACAAATATCTACTGATACAGTTCTGGGCTTCATGGGATACCATCAGCCGGGAAAAGAATGCAATGTTCCGCCGTATCTATAAGAAAGAACAAAAGAACAAAAACTTCGCATTAATGGGCATTTCCCTTGACCTGGACAGAGAGAAATGGTTGGAAGCGGTTAAACAAGATACTTTGAAGTGGGAACAGACCTGCGAATATTCCGGATGGGATGGAGATGTTGCCAAACTATTCTCCATACATACTCTCCCAGCCAATATCCTAATCAGTCCCACAGGTAAAATAGAAGGAAAAAACTTGGATGAAAAGGCTATTGAAGATAAACTGAAAGAAATAGCCCAGAAAGAAAAAGAGAAGTAACCATTAATCACTAATCACAAATAAGCACGTGTTAATCAAAGTTTTCGGAGCGGCTGTACAAGGTATTGACGCAACCCTCATCACCATTGAAGTAAACAGTTCACGAGGTTGCATGTTTTATCTTGTCGGGCTACCGGACTCTGCTGTAAAAGAAAGCCACCAACGCATTATATCCGCACTACAGGTAAACGGATATCGGATACCTACCAGTAACATTGTGATTAATATGGCTCCTGCAGACATCCGTAAGGAGGGATCCGCATACGACCTTCCACTTGCTATCGGCATGCTCGCCGCCGGAGAAGTAATCCAATCCGATAAATTAAACCGCTATCTGATGATGGGTGAACTGAGCCTGGACGGTAGCTTACAACCCATTAAAGGCGCTCTTCCTATTGCCATTAAAGCACGGGAATTAGGATTCGAAGGTATCATCGTCCCTCGGCAGAACGCTCGTGAAGCAGCAGTAGTCAATAAAATCCAAGTATATGGAGTGGAGAACATCAGAGAAGTCATAGAGTTCTTCAATGACAAGCAGGAACTAACCCCTACTATTGTCAATACCCGTGAGGAATTCTATGCGCAACAAAGTGATTTCGATCTTGACTTCGCGGATGTAAAAGGGCAGGAGAATGTAAAACGTGCATTGGAAGTTGCCGCAGCTGGTGGACACAATATTATCCTCATTGGTGCACCTGGCAGCGGAAAATCCATGCTCGCTAAACGTCTTCCTTCGATTTTGCCTCCTCTCTCATTGGGAGAAAGTCTTGAAACAACCAAGATACACTCAGTGGCAGGGAGATTGCAGGCAAATGAAGGGCTTATCTCCAAACGCCCGTTTCGTGATCCTCACCATACTATTTCTACAGTGGCGATGACAGGAGGCGGCAGTTATCCACAACCCGGTGAAATAAGTCTGGCACATAATGGCATTTTGTTTCTGGATGAACTCCCGGAATTCAATCGCAGTGTGCTGGAAGTTCTCCGCCAACCACTGGAGGACCGTAAAATTACTATCTCCCGTGTAAAAAGCAATGTAGAATACCCTGCCAGCTTTATGCTGGTTGCCTCCATGAATCCATGTCCCTGCGGCTATTATAACCATCCCACCAAATCTTGTGTATGTAGTCCGGGACAAGTACAGAAATACCTGAACCGCATTTCCGGTCCTTTACTCGACCGTATAGACCTGCAAATCGAAGTTGTCCCCGTACCTTTCGAGAAAATGTCTGATGCACAGCCCGGAGAGGCAAGTAGCATCATACGGGAACGCGTAATACATGCACGCCAGATTCAGGAAAACAGATATGCCGAGGTTGCTGGTGTCTACTGCAACGCACAAATGACCAGCAAACTCCTGTCATTATATGCCCGTCCGGACGACAGAGGACTCATGTTATTGAAAAATGCCATGAACCGGCTAAATCTTTCTGCCCGCGCTTACGATCGCATACTAAAAGTAGCACGTACTATCGCCGACCTTGAGAGCAGTGACCTGATACAGCCTTCACATTTAGCAGAAGCCATCGGCTACAGAAACCTGGATAGAGAGGACTGGGCAGGGTAATTCAAGGAAAAAAACGATAGTTCACTATTTTCCCCCTAATTTGCATCATTTTCCCCCTAACTCCGACAGTATTGGTTTAGATTTGCAGTAATCAAAATCTAAAATACTATGGAGGCAAAGACATTATTTCGTTTTTTCCCTGAGCTGCTACTTATAACAAAAAGCAGTTTGAAATACTTATCTTCATTATTTACATTACATCCATTAAGAGATAGTAATATAAAGCAAAAATTCATTTATCTTTTAGCTTCATAACAAATTATATATCAATATGTTACAACAAGCATGTAATATCAATGAAATATATTTGTAATAGACCAACCCTACTTTTGCAGGCAAAATAATATTTATAAATATAGAGAAAAGAAAATTATTTTATAACTAAAACTTTATTTTATGCTGAATGTACAATTAAAAAGAAAGAGAACATTTGCACAAAGCATGCTCTTTGTAGTGTTCTTGCTAAGCAGTACCTTAGCATTCGCCCAAAACAAGGTGACCGGTACTGTAACAGACAAGGCAGGCGAACCACTAATCGGTGTCAATGTGCTAGAGTCCGGCACCAGCAACGGTTGCATTACCGATATAGACGGTAAATACTCTCTGAATGTAGAAAAAGGAAAGACACTTATTTTCTCTTTTATAGGCTATAGTAAGCAGGAAGTAAAAGTGACCCAGAATGTTATGAATGTGACGATGAACGAGGATACTGAATTGCTGGACGAAGTAGTGGTAATCGGCTACGGAAGCATCTCACGTAAGGATGTGACCAGTTCTATCTCCACCGTTAAATCCAAAGACCTCAACGTAGGTGCGTACACCGATCCCGGTCAGCTGCTTCAGGGCAAGGTTCCCGGATTGGTTATCGTTCAGAACTCTGACCCTAACGGAGGTGTTAACTCACTCACACTGCGTGGTGCTTCCACTCTTAATGGTTCAACATCTCCTCTTTACGTAGTCGACGGTATCCCCGGTGTAAATCTCAATCTCATTTCACCCAATGATATCGAATCTATCGATGTACTCCGTGATGCATCAGCTACCGCTATTTATGGTTCAAAGGCAGCAAACGGTGTCATCATGGTTACCACCAAGCGTGGCTCTGATGGTCCTGCACGTGTAACATATAGCGGTTATGTATCATGGGAAAATATCAGCAATGATCATGAAATGATGAGTGCCGACGAGCTTCGTGCTTATGCCAAAGCAAATAATCTGACTATCCCTAACGACAAAGGTGCCAACACCAATTGGGCAGATGAAGTGCAACGTACCGGTTTCGCCCATAACCATAATCTCTCGATTACCGGTGGCAATAAGAGTACTACTTATAATGCCAGCATCAACTACATTGAACGTGACGGAATTATCAAAGGTGTGGGAAATAATCTTTTCACTGCCCGCACCTATGTTGAAACCAAAACCCTTAAAGACCGCCTCACCCTCTCCGCAGGACTAAACGGCAACATTCGCAATGAATGGGGAGTACCCCGTGGTGGTCAGGGTGCATCGGTTTATAATGCAATGTACTATTACTCACCTCTTGTACCCAGCCAGAATGAAGATGGAAGCTGGTACAAAGACATGGGAATCTCTCAGAACTATAATCCTTTGGCACTGATTTATGAAGATGAAAGTCGGGCTACTTACAAGCGTATCCAAGCCACAGGTAAAGCAAGCTTAAAAATCATTGATGACCTTTTCCTTAGTGCCAATTTCTCGTACGAGAACCAAAATTATAGCTATAGGGACTATTATTCTCACGAATCACAGACAAACAATCGCGGAGGAGAGACCAGCCGCAATACGACTGAAGACATTAAGAAACTGATGGAAATCTATGGAAATTATGACAAGACTTTCAATGACGCCCACAAGCTCGGTCTGATGGTCGGTTATTCATGGGAAGAGCAAAACAACGGTGAAGGTTTTGGGGCAAGAGGCTATAACTTCTATGATGATTCTCTCTGGTGGAACAATATCGGTATGGCCAATTCATGGGATGAAGATCCTGTCTGGGCCAATACACTCTCTACTATCCGTATGATTTCATTTTACGGTCGTGCAAACTACTCATACAAAAGTAAGTATATCCTTCAAGCGGCTATACGCCGTGACGGTTCATCAACATTCGGTAGCAATCACAGATGGGCCACTTTCCCATCGGGCGCAATTGCATGGCGCCTTTCTGAAGAAGATTTCATTAAAGACCTTGGTATCTTCGATGACTTAAAGTTACGTGCCGGCTGGGGACAGAGCGGTAATGCCATGGGATTTGACATTTATACTTCACGTTTCTACTATGCCGGTGGAGCCCGTTTTGTCTATACCGACCCAGAAACTGGCAAAGAAACTAGTTACAAGAGTTTGAATGCAGCTCGTAACGTCAACCCCGACCTTAAATGGGAAACTACTACCATGTTAAACCTCGGTATCGACTTCTCATTCCTTGGAGGTCGCATCAACGGTACTATCGAGTATTATAACAAGACTACAAAAGACATGATTTGGTCATATCCTATTTCCACAAGTTATTATCCCTATGGATGGATGGTAGCCAACGTGGGCAAAATGAACAACCGTGGTATTGAACTGAGTCTGAACGCAACTCCTATCCAGGGACGCAATTTCACTTGGAATACATCGCTCAACCTCTCTCATAATCGCAATAAGATTGTGAGCCTCTCCAACCAAGAGTATAACGCAGGTGTACTGAACCGTTACAATCCAGAGTTGCCAGGTGCTTCTACCGCCACCATCCAGCGCATTATAGAAGGTGAACCCATCGGAACTTTTTACATGTGGGAATGGGCTGGCTATGATCAAAACGGAGTATCCCAATTTTACGTGCATGACAAAGAGACCGGAGAGCGTACAGGTGAAACCACCAATACCCCAGAAGAAAAAGACCGTACCATCGTGGGTAATGCACAACCTTGGTTGACGATGGGCTGGAACAATAATCTGACGTATAAGAATTGGGATTTCAACGCATTCTTTACAGGAGTGTTTGGACAGAAGATCTTCAACGAGCCCCGTGCTTTCTTCAGTAACATCGCTAACGTTACTGAAGGCAAGAATGTAATGAAATCCATCGTATCGGAACAGAAAGCAACCGATTCATTCTCCTCGCTTCCGTCCGACCGCTATCTTGAGAATGGTAGCTACTTCCGTTTGTCAACCCTTACAGTCGGTTATACTTTCCGCAACTTCAACGGTTGGCTCCGCGATGTGCGTCTCTACGCTTCTTGCAACAATGTGTTCACTCTGACCGGTTACAAGGGACGTGACCCTGAAATCAACCTCGGTGGTGAAACTCCCGGTTGCGATACACGTAGCGACCACTATCCCCGTACCCGCCAATTCCTTGTAGGTGCAACTATTAACTTCTAATAAATTAGCAGATTATGAAATCATATATAAAACTTTTATTGCTTTCGGGTGTACTTGCCGGCACTACTGCCTGCACTGACCTTGATACGGACATCAAAACCCAATATACTACCTATCCCGATAATCCCATTGCAGCAAATGCCAAGCTCGAAGCTTGTTATTACTACCTCCGTAACGAAGTCGGTCTAGGCCGTAATTACTGGGAAGGCGTTATGCTTCAGGGAGATGAACTGATGGGATTATCCTTTAACGGTAGTTATTATGACAACGGTCGTCTGGTTAACCCTTTCATTCACGACTTGAAACCCGATACTCCGGGAGTAGGACAAATGGGTGACTTAAAATCGGGCATCTCCTATTGCAACACTGTGATTGTGGAAATAGGAGGTCCTGAGGGCAAAGACGACATTGTGGCTCCGGTACGTGCTATCCGCGCATTCTACCACTTCATGATGATGGATCTTTATGGCGATGTACCCTTGATGGACCACACCCCCGAAGAAGGAGAAGTCATAGAACGTGCTCCACGCGCTGATGTAGCCCGTTTCATAGAAAGCGAGCTCCTTGAAATCATGCCTCAGCTTACCGAAGAAAATAATGCCGACACCTACGGTCGCCCTAACAAATGGATGGCGAAAGCACTGCTTGCCAAACTCTATTTGAACTGGGGTGTGTACACATGTGGTGATGTCACTAAGGTCACCAATGATACCCCCAACGAAAAGCTTAATGAACTTGTGGCCGTATGTGATGACATCATCGAATCTGGCATATTCGAGGTCGGCAAGGGCTATCGTAAGAAGTTCTTCCCTAACAACGGTGTTCATATCAAGGACTTCATCTATGCTATGGACTTTGACCCGGTAAAGATACCGACCAAATATGTAGGAGGGCATCAACTCGACCGCTTCATGACATTCAAGAAAGCTAATAATTGTAATGTAGGTCCGTGGGGATTCATTCCTGCCAAGTCCGTAGCAGGAGTTTATGTACTGGTACCCGAATGCGTAGATCGTTTTAATCTTCCGGGTGACGAACGCAATCAGATAATACTTGGAGGTCCTCAGTATGCAACCGACCCAGTAAACTATGAGTTTACCAATACCCCCATCCTATACAACGGTCAACAAGTGAACTATACCAAGGAAATTCTATTCAGTGGAACAGGTGGCATAAGCAAACTTGACGTCGGTGCAGACTCGGAGACTGCCAACCTTATGAAAGGGTACCATCTTGGGAAATATCCTTCTACTGCCGAAGATTACACAGACCGTGATCGCCTATGTGGCAATGATATCCCTATCTTCCGCTATGCTGACATTCTTTTGTCCAAGGCAGAAGCTATTCTTCGCGGTGCCACTGCCACAATGGGGCATACTCCTGCTTCATTGATGAATGAAGTACGTGACTGCGCAAGCGCACCCCATGTAACCGGCACTCCCACTCTTCAAGACCTTCTTGACGAGCGAGGTCGTGAGTTCATCTGTGAAATGTGGAGACGCCAGGACTTGATCCGCTTTGGTCAGTTTGAGAATGACTGGGGGGTAAAGAACATTGTCAACCCTGGTGCTAAAACCGAATTATGGCGTCGCATAATGCCTATTCCACTTGGTGAAATGGATACTAATACCAACTGGTCACAGAATTTCGGTTATTAATATAGAGAAAAGAAAGAGCCGGTATATCATATTTAAAGTTTAAAAAGGCTTTCAAGCCCTGTATTACGATTTACGGAACCCAAAACGGATCGGATACAGGGCTTTCTTTACATTTAACAAAGACAATTGCCAATGAAAAGCAAATTATTCACACTATCTGTCCTACTATTGTTCTCCGCAAATACCTTTGCACAGGACACCAAACTCACAGATTATGTAGATCCACGCATTGGTTCCGAAGGACTGGGACGAGTCTTTATCGGCCCTTCCTACCCCTACGGAATGGTGAAACCTTCACCAGACTGTACCCCACGCCCGAACAGCGGCTGGCTACCCATGCCCGAACAGGTAGACGGTTTCTCTCAAGTACACGTCAGCGGAACAGGTGGCGGACCTAAATATGGCAATATCCTTGTAATGCCTTTCGGCGACGGAATGGACCGAACAAAGCATATCGATCACCGCAAGTACGAAACTATTAAATTAGGATATTATACCACCCAATTCCAAGCTTCCGGTATACAGACAGAAATAACTACCGCACCTAAAGCCTCATTCTATCGTTTCACCTATCCCAAAGACTCTCTGAAGTCACTGGCCATCGATGCCGGATTCTTCTTAGGTGAAAGTCCCGTACCCGATGCACGCGAGGCACAACAATTTGTAGGCTCCGAAATACAAATCATCTCCGACCGCGAAGTCATCGGTTATACCCGTATCCGTGGCGGATGGAACAATGGTCGTGCCTACACTGTCTACTTTTATGCGGAAACGGATAAACCTTTCGTAAATACAGCTACCTGGAAAGGTGATAAGATAACAAATGAAAAGTTCCAATACGACTCACACCAAAAGACCGGAGCATTACTACGCTTCAATTCATCTGAAGAAGTGGTACAGTTGAAAGTAGGTATCTCCTTTCTCAGCTCACTGAAAGCCCGCCAGAATGCTCACTCCGATATTCCTCATTGGTCATTCGAGACCGCATATCAGCAACTTCTGACCCAATGGGAAAACTTACTCCAAAGAATTGAAATCTCTCCCCGTACCCCCGAAGCACAGAAACGTATGTTCTATACCGGCCTCTATCACACCATGATTATGCCTGTAGACCGTAGTGGAGAGAATCCTCTCTGGGCAGATAATGAACCTTATTATGATGACTTCTATGCCATCTGGGACACTTATCGCACTTCTTCACCGCTCATTACCCTGATAGATCCGAAACGCGAAACAGACATCGTCCGCTCACTCATCAACATCTACAAACGAGACGGTTACATGCCTGATGCCCGTAGTGGCAACTGCAACGGACGTACACAAGGCGGCTCCAATGCCGAGATCGTAATAGCCGACGCCTTCGTAAAAGGCCTGGAAGGAATAGATTATGAACTCGGCTTGCAAGCCATGCTGAAAGATGCAACCGTCTGTCCCGGCGACCGCCATGAAGCAGAAGGACGGGGCGGACTGATCCCTTATCTGGAACTCGGTTATATCCCCTACGGCATTCCCCGTGCCGGAAACCGTACCGTGGAATACTCCTATTGCGATTATGCCATTGGCCTGGTTGCCAAAGGGTTGGAAAAAGAAGACCTTTATCAGCACTATCTGAAGCAATCCGGAAACTGGAAGAACCTCTGGCGTGACGATTATGAACATGCCGGTGCCAAAGGTTTCATTCTGCCCCGCGATGAAAAAGGCAACTGGCTCGATGAAATCACTTTCGGAAAGTCCAATATACAAAAACCGACCTTTACCTATACCCCCGTCACTTTCGAAGGTCCCTGGTACACGCCTTGGTGGGACATGTTCTTCTACGAAGCTTCCTCATGGGAATATTCCCTAAGCATACCGCACGATGTTCCCGGACTGATAGAAAAATGCGGCGGTGCAGAGAAGTTTGAAGCACGCCTGGACATCTTCTTCGATCAGGGTTTCTTCAACGTAAACAATGAGCCTTCTTTCCTTTCTCCTTGTCTTTACCATTGGCTGGGAAAACCCTACCGTAGCAGTGACCGTATCCACCAAATCATTGCTAAGAACTATAATGATGGACCTATAGGACTACCGGGCAACGATGACTCCGGTGCCATGTCCTCATGGCTTGCCTTCCACATGATGGGACTATACCCCAATGCCGGACAGGACTATTACCTGATCAATACTCCTTTGCTGGAAGAAACAATCTTCCGGTTAGATAACGGAAAGACTTTCAAGATATCCACTCAGGGGCTTTCTGATAAGAACAGATATATACAATCCGTTACATTGAATGGAAAAACTTACCCCTACTCAGCTATACGGCATAAAGACATCGTTGCAGGTGGCGAACTGATCCTGAAGATGGGAAAGCAACCGAGTGAATGGGGCAAACAATTATTGTTGAACGAAGAAAACGAGAAGTAATGAAGAAATATATGATTCTATCCGTCTTGCTATGTCTGGGCTTCACCGGAAGTCTATTTGCACAGAGCATTATGCCCGATACATTGCTATTTGTATTCAAATTACACGGACAGACACGGAAATATAAAATGTCTTTTCAAGAAAAGCAGGATTCTATATACCTGTATTGGGGAATAGAACGCAATTTGAAATGGCAATCGGGAAGCTATGCTATGGGCCGCGAATCCATAGAACAAGCTACACGGCTCAGTTTCCTGCAACCGGAAGATGGTAAGCACGTACAGCTCTCTCCGGAGGAAACAGTTTATTTCCTTTCCCGTTCCGCCTACAAGCAATTAAAGGAGCAGCGAACACTTGTCTACAATCAAACGACGTACTCTGTCCTGGACAGTAACGAACGGGCTTTAGGTTATCCGCTTATTCATGTGAAGGATACCGTGGAAGGATGCGAGATGTGGATACTGGATAATCCTAAGTTAGCGTTAGTATGGAGAACTTGTAATAATCCGTTGGGGGTTAACTGGGAAGTAGAATAATGAAAGAATCCCTGTCTCTACTGATATTTCACAGTAAGAGACAAGGATATTTAAATAAGTGGACTAAAAATCCGAATATTCAAGACAGTCGGATAACATATTAGATTGAACAAAATAAATTAGACATCCCTATAAGTTATAGGGATGTCAATTAATGGATTCCAATTGGTTTTCCATATATCAAGTTCATATAACTCTCCCTTTTCGTCTAAGTATAAAGATGCTACAACTGTAATCCCATCTATGTCATCAAACAAGCAATCGCTAGCTTGAGATCCCCAATGATGTTCTTTGTAATCATCTATTCCATGAGGATGCAAAGCAAGGCTTCCCATTCCTCCGTCTGACAAGTCTGATACTAACAAATTACTTTTCCAATTGAGAGGAAAAGTATTATGCGATCTGCATATTAACTTTTCTAATAATTGGATTTCTAATGCTGTTGGACGTCTCATCTCATTTTCATCTTAGAGATAGTAAATGTAACATTTTAAGTTGAGAATTGCTAAAAAAATACATAAAAATCCCCATCTCTACTAATATTTTATAGAAAGAGACAGGGATATTTTAAATGAGTAAATTGAAAATTCGAATGTTCAAAACTTTTAAAGAATATATCCGACTGAACGAAAATTAGCGAACTAAATATCCGAAAAGTAAAGAACAAAGAATGACGTATCCGTTAAAATAGAAAATGAGAAAAAAGGATTTTAATCAAAGTATTCCGGAACATTCATTAACTGTTTATTTACATCCCAAGACACAGGCTTTTTCTTTTTGTCAAACCAATTAGCACCGTTTTTTAACCATTCTTTCCTATACTCCTTGATAGAAAAAAGATCATAATCTTCATTTCCGAATTCAACCCCACAACATGGACATATTTCATATGTAGGAGATTGCCCATCATCTCCCCAAGGCTTATCTTTCATATACAACCCACATATTCTACAATAATGTTCTTCTTTCATCATTATTTATTTTATTGATTAAACCAATACTCTATACCTCTCGCCGGTTTAAATAATGTCTTAGGAATACCATTATTATTCATTACACCGAAAGTATTAGTGAAAGGATTATATCTTAAAATATCACCATTATTTCTTACTTTAGTAAATGTTCCTTTAGGTGGATTGTGTAAGAAGTCTTTGGCACCTTCAACATATTGTTTTGCATTTTTAAACTGTGGAAAATCTTTTGAATGTTTCATCCAATGTTTATAGGCATTCCTTACTCCGCTCAAACTATTAGTTGCACTCCAAAGTTTCTTAGCCCCATTCCACAACGCATCCCACTTAAAAATAACACTTAATCCAGGCAAAGGAGGTTCTCCGGTAAATTGAAGTTCACCATCTTCAAGAGGAC
>ERZ791903.61-NODE-61-length-169581-cov-10.841163_pt1 | contig 169581 bp, 124 predicted proteins | sample MGYA00510148_ERZ791903 | MGnify/ENA primary metagenome ERZ791903 (study PRJEB30046, sample SAMN00792080) | human gut metagenome | study: EMG produced TPA metagenomics assembly of the A metagenome-wide association study of gut microbiota in type 2... | reverse complement strand
ATTTTTGTAAACTCCAAGCAAAATCGATCATTTTTATTGCAGTAATTGCACATTCGTCACCTTTGTTACCCAGTTTGCCACCGGCGCGGTCCTCGGCTTGCTCCATTGTATTGGTGGTAATTAATCCGTAAATAACTGGTACGTTGCCAGTTGCGTTCAGTTGAGCAATTCCGTTGGTGCTTCCCATACAAACATAGTCAAAATGTGGCGTATCTCCTCTAACTACGCAACCAATTGCAATAACTGCATCCACATTACTATATTCAATGAATTGGTTGGCTCCAAAAATTAATTCAAAGCTACCCGGAACTGTTTTCACCAAAATATTTTCGTCTCTGGCACCATGTTTTTTTAAAGTATTCATTGCGCCCTCTAAAAGTTTTCCGGTGATATTGAAGTTCCACTCAGAAACAACAATGCCGAACTTCATGTCTTTAGCATCAGGAACAGAGTTGAAGTCGTAGTCTGAAAGGTTATGATAAGCTGTTGCCATAGTTATTCTAAAATTAATAATTAAAAATAAAAGGGGAATAAAAAAAGAAACGGATTACACGGATTTCACGGTTGTTTCTTTTTTATCCGTGTAAAATCTGTGTAACCCGTGTCTGATATACTATATAATAAGGTATATTACTTCTTCAGCAGTTTGGCTTGTTCGATGTACTTATCGATATCCATTGACTGGTAAGAACGGAAATATTTGTCCTTAATCTTGGTATATGCTTTGATAGCGTCGTCATACTTGCCTTGCTTAACGAGGATTTCTCCGGCTTGTTGTAAGTAGATAGGACTGAGTGAATTGTTATCAGCTTCGTCAGCAGCGCTCAGCAACATAGAAGCAGCTTTGTCCAGCTGGCCTAATTGTGCGTAGCAGTTACCCATTGCACCTTTCATTGCAGGAGCTATCATCTGGTCTTTTCCGCTGAAGCTATCCAGTGCTTTTACAGCAGCTTCGTATTGTCCCAGGTGAGCGTAGCAGATACCCATATATGCTTTTGCCAGGTTGGCAGCTTTGGTTCCACTATATTCATCAGCAATTTTAGCGAAACCTGCGAATCCGATACTGTCGCCATTCAATGCCTGTTCGTAAAGGTCGGCCTCAAAGTATTCCTGTCCTTTGAACAATGCAGCCTGTGCTTTTTCTTCGCGCGGTTCAGCATAAAGGTTCTTGTACATTACTATACCGGCTACGATGATGATTACTGCTACTACAGCGCCGATAATTGCTTTTTTGTTTTTAATGAGAAATGCCTCCGATTGTGACAATGCTTCTTCCACATTCAAGGCTTCGTTAGCTTTCTTTTGTTCTGCCATTTTATATATTCTTTTTGTTATTATTCTTATTTAGCCATTTCGACCCGCAAAAGTAACTTTTTTATAGGTATCAACGAAATTTAGCGGCATCTTTTTTTCTTTTACGCTTGAAAACCCGAAATTCTTCCTATTTTTCGATAAGCTAAGCTTCACCTCCGCATTAAAAATAAGCATGCTTATTTTGTACTGCATTCGGTTTAGATAAATCTCTCACATTCGGAAAAAAGAATGAATTCTCTTTTCGCTCACTAAATCGAGATTTTGCATTATCTTTGTAACTGAATTTACTGCTGTAATATGATACTGAAACGTATATCCATACTTAATTATAAGAATCTGGAACAAGTTGAGCTCTCGTTCTCACCCAAGTTGAACTGTTTTTTCGGACAGAACGGCATGGGGAAAACGAATTTGCTCGATGCCATTTATTTCCTTTCGTTTTGTAAGAGTTCGGGCAATCCCATCGACTCGCAAAACATCCGCCATGATCAGGAATTCTTTGTCATCCAAGGCTTCTATGAAGCTCCCGACGGTACGCCGGAAGAGATTTATTGCGGTATGAAGCGCAGGCAAAAGAAACAATTCAAGCGGAATAAAAAGGAATATACCCGCTTGTCCGATCATATCGGATTCTTGCCTCTGGTCATGGTTTCTCCTGCCGACTCGGAATTGATTGCCGGAGGCAGTGACGAGCGTCGGCGCTTTATGGATGTCGTAATTTCGCAGTATGATAAAGAGTATCTGGAAGCTCTGATACGCTATAATAAAGCGTTGGCTCAACGGAATACTTTGCTGAAAAGTGAAGTGCCGGTAGAAGAAGAGTTGTTTCTCATTTGGGAAGAGATGATGGCACAGGCCGGTGAGGTTGTTTTCCGCAAGCGGGAGGCTTTTATCAGTGAATTCATTCCTATTTTCCAGTCATTTTATTCTTTTATTTCACAAGATAAGGAGCAGGTCGGGTTGACTTATGATTCGCATGCCCGTGATGCATCCCTGTTAGATGTAATAAAAGCAAGTCGTGTGCGTGACCAGATTATGGGATACTCTCTGCATGGAATTCACAAAGATGAACTGAATATGCTTCTGGGTGATTTTCCTATTAAGCGGGAAGGTTCGCAAGGGCAAAACAAAACCTATCTTGTTGCCTTGAAATTGGCGCAGTTTGATTTCCTGAAAAGGACCGGCACCACAGTACCTTTGCTTCTGCTGGATGATATCTTCGATAAACTGGATGCTTCCCGCGTAGAGCAGATCATCAAGTTGGTAGCCGGTGATAACTTCGGGCAGATATTCATAACAGATACGAACCGGGAGCATTTGGATCGCATTCTTCATAAGGTAGGCAGCGATTACAAAATGTTCCAGGTAGATCAAGGAGTCATAACAGAACGGGAGGAGGATGAAGCATGAAGCGTAACGATGCCGAACAAATAGGTAAACTGATACGTACTTTCCTTCGGCAGGAGAGTCTGGAGTCGCCACTCAATGAGCAGCGGCTCATTAACTCATGGGCAGAAATCCTTGGCCCCACTATTGCCTCTTATACCCGCGAACTCTATATCCGCAATCAGATTTTATATGTCCATCTGACCTCTGCCGCCCTGCGCCAGGAACTGATGATGGGACGTGACTTGCTGGTACGTAACCTGAACCGTCACGTAGGTGCGCAGGTAATCACGAATATCATATTCAGATAGTGATTAGTGGTTAGTGATTAGTGATAAACTATCCACTCTCTGTATCTTCAATGCTTTCAATTCTTCTATGGCACGATTGTAATATACAGGCGTTTCCAAGTCTTTATTGTTATGCGCATCTAACCCGATGATAGCAGTACAACCTTCATTGGCGGCAATGTGCCAGAAGTCCGGGCAGGGATAAGTCTGCAAATTGTGTGCCTCATTATAAGCTACATAACCGATATTATATTCCAGCGGAATATGGAGGCGTGCGGCTGTGCGGCAGATATGGCGGCTGATTAGCTTACAATGACGGTCGAACTGAGGATATGAGCGCATGAATAAATCCGGGTGAGCCAGACAGCAGAATAAACCACTCTCCATTCCCTCGATGGCGCTTTCTTCATAGAGTTCCAGCATATCGAGGTTCTCGGTATGATGCCCGAAGTAAGGGAACTTCTCATCTGTATGGTAATGGTGATTGCCGAATAGGATATAATCCAGTTGATACTCTTTGATTTTTTCTTTCAGCCAATGAATATAAGCGGGAAAATACTCGCATTCCAATCCGATTTTGATACTGATCTGATCCCGGTATTTCTCGCGGAGCGAGCGTAGGCTTTCTACGTATCCGGGTAATTCTTCGGGGAGCATACGCATGTCAGCCACATAATCGGTATGATACTTCCACGGAGTGTGGTCTGAAAATCCCAGTTCCTGGTAGCCGCCTTTGATGGCGCTGAGCACGTAGTCTTCGTCGCTACCCGTAGCGTGCATGCAACGGGTAGTATGAGTGTGATAATTTGTTTTCATTGAATTGTTATAATCGTATCCATGCGGATGTCGAATGGCTCCGCAGGCACTTCTTCCACTAATTGAAAAGGAAAACAGATGCCGGCTTTGAAAGCCGTGAGGCGGGGGAGCAGTCGGTCATAATAACCTTTGCCTCTGCCCAGACGGTTACCTGCATTATCGAAAGCTACGCCGGGAACGGCAACAAAATCGATAGCTGCATAGTCGGTGAAGAGTTCTCCGGTAGGTTCTTCAATACCGTAACTTCCTGTTGCCAGGTCTTCGGGACCGGTATAGACACGCAATTCCAGATCGTCACCTACGACAACCGGAAGTAATATCCGCTTTTCACGACTCCACTTCCGGACAAATTCATGCGTATCGACTTCGTCCTTCAGTGAATAATAGAGCAGGACGATATGTGCCGCCCTGAAAGCCGGGTGGGCTTCCAGGGCGGCAAGTATTTCAGCAGACTGGGATTGATGCGTAGTGGTAAGCCCGTGCCGGGTCTTTAACAATGCCATACGCTTCCGCAGTTCTTTTTTTCTTTCCTTCATCTTTCGTTTCTTCTTTCACAACATCTTCCGGAGCCTTGGGAAATGCTTCGCCGTTCTCCAGAATTTCCAATGCCTTTTGTACGGTAGGATCGCCCTGGTTGATATACCTTATATAAGGCTCCCTGCCTAATATATTATAGATAATGTTTCCATAAAGGTTTCTTTCCATCAGCTTGTAGGACTTGTGGATAAGGATATTGCGTCTCTTCACTCCCTTGCTGTCTGCAAAACGGATAAACTGTTCTACGATGCCTTGCTGACGAAGATATTTCAGCATGTCTTCTTCATTTTCGAACTCATTCAGTTTAGCCCGGTTGCGGTCGGAATACTGGAAACTGAACTGTAAAGTCAGTCCTTTATTGAGCACTTCAATCAGATAAGAAGAGGTTCCTGTGGTATCCTGCGGTACGAATACATCCGGCATAATACCACCACCACCGTAAACGGGACGTCCCAAACGGGTGGAGTAGCGCAAATTCTCGTCCAGCTTGATGCTATCCTTAGAGAAGAATTCACCATGCTCGTAGCGGGTCAGCCAATCCATTTCGTACTTGGCGTCCTTACCGTTCTTATACGGACGTTGTATGCAACGTCCGGATGGAGTATAGTAGCGGGCGATTGTCAGGCGGATAGCAGAGCCATCGCTGAAGTCAATCGGTTGTTGTACCAATCCTTTTCCGAAGGAGCGGCGTCCTACGATTGTACCACGGTCATTATCCTGAATTGCTCCTGCAAAGATCTCACTGGCGGATGCCGAACTTTCATTGGTCAGCACAACCAAAGGCATTTTCTGGCAACTGCCTGTTCCGTTGGCATAATCTTCCATACGGGGGTATTTGCGTCCCTGGGCATAGACAATGAGCTGTCCTTCCGGCAGGAATTCATTTACCATACGCACGGCAGCCTCCATATAACCACCGGTGTTGTCGCGCAAGTCAATAATAATTCCCTTGCAATTCTGATGACTGAGTTGAGCAATAGCATTCAGCAGTTCTACATGAGTGGTACGTCCGAACTTACTGATTTGAATATATCCATAATCATTGCTGAGCATATAAGCTGCATCAATTGTATTCTGTGGAATATCACCGCGGGTGATGACGAAGTCCAGCAAATTCTTTTCTGTAGCACGTTTGACGCTTAGTTTCACTTTGGTTCCTTTCGGACCTTTCAAAGTGCGCATGGCTTTCTCATTGGTCAGTTTTATTCCGGCGAACAAGCTGTCGTCTACCATAACAATGCGGTCGCCTGCCATCAGTCCTACTTTCTCGGACGGACCGCCTTGAATGACACTGTTCACATGAATCGTATCATCCTGAATGGTGAATTGAATACCGATACCGCTGAAACTGCCTTCCAACTCTGAATTAACTTCCTCCAGATTCTGGGCAGGAATGTAAGTAGAGTGGGGGTCTAACTCAGCCAATATCTGTGGCATTGCTTTTTCCACAAGGTCCGTCATGTTGACGGTGTCTACATACTGGTCTTCAACAACCCGCAACAAAGCATTCAGCTTGTTGGACGAGCCATTAATAATGCCCAACGTATTTCCGGCGAAATGCCTGGCATAAAATGTTCCGATCAGAATTCCCATTACCACGCTGATTGCAATGACGAGCGGAGTAAAGCGGGAAGAGTTTTTTGTACTCATATCTTTTAGTTGTTAGCTACGAACTACAAGCTACGAGTAGTGGCTGGTGGTTCGTAGATTTTAGTTTATTGTTTGTTTAAGGTCTTTATTCTTTACTTGTAGCCTGTAGCTCGTCACTTGTAGCTACATATACTACCTCGATACCTGCACGCTTCAAAAGTTCGATACCGTCTTCCAAACGGTATTTCTCGGAGTAAACCACCCGTTTGATACCTGCCTGGATAATCAGTTTTGAACATTCAATGCATGGCGAAGCGGTGACATACATAGTGGCACCGTCACTGCTATTGTTAGAGCATGCTATCTTCGTGATTGCATTCGCCTCGGCATGCAACACGTAAGGTTTGGTAACGTTATTATCGTCTTCACATACATTTTCAAAACCGGCAGGCGTTCCGTTATACCCGTCAGAAATGATCATTTTATCTTTGACGATGAGTGCACCTACCTGGCGGCGTTTACAATATGAATTTTCCGCCCAGATACTTGCCATACGTATATAACGCTTGTCCAGCGCTTCTTGTTTTTCTTTAGCAGAACCTTCCATAGTCTTAATTACCTGAGTTACGTTGTGGAGCGAAGGAGATGAACTTTACAGTCTGCCCCTCTTTGTAGTAAATATATAGATTCTTATTGTCTCCTCCATATTTGAATGCACCCTTTAGTCCGTCCATAAAGGCTTTACCTAAATACTTATCTCCATCGGTGCCTCCTCCATTTTTTATGGTAATCTTTAATTCCCGATTATCCCCGTTTGCACTCCAGTCACCATTGACAGAGGCACTGGTGGCTTTTCCGCTAAAAGTCCCGATTGCTACATCATTTACATTAGCACCTTCAAACACTAAAGTGTAATTATCTCCTGCAATTGTCTTAAAACTCTTTTCTCTTGCATCTTGGTCTCCTTGCCAGAAGTCGTACATTTTGTTTTGTCCTTCCACTGCAATGTAAGTCATGTACCAGGTTTTTCCGGTGAAGATGTCAATAACATCGTCTTCCTGATCACAAGCGCTCAATACGGGTACGAAGAGAGCTACTAACAGCAGCTGTATATAGGTCTTCATCTTTTTCATTTCTTTATTCCATTTCTGATTAATAATGCATCAATAGTTGGTTCTTGTCCGCGAAAGCGTTTGTATAGTGTCATCGGGTGTTCTGTTCCTCCTTTGGAAAGAATGTTTTCCCGGAAGGAAGCGGCTACTTCCGGATTGAAGATTCCTTTTTGTTTAAACAGTGAGAACGCATCTGCATCCAGAACTTCCGCCCATTTATAGCTGTAATATCCGGCAGAATAACCTCCGGCAAAGATATGCGAGAACTGTGTACTCATACAGGCATCTTCTATCACAGGAAGAATCTGTGCTTTCTTCCATGCTTCTTTTTCGTAAGCCTTCACGTCACCATCAAATGGGGTGGTACGGGTGTACCATGCCATATCCAGTAATCCAAAGCTAACTTGACGCAGGCAGGCATAAGCGGCATCAAAATTAGAAGAATCTACAATGCGCTGTACCAGTTCGTCCGGTATGAGTTCTCCGGTCTGATAATGTCTGGCAAATGTGTGGAGGAACTCCTTTTCAATAGCGAAGTTCTCCATGAATTGAGAGGGAAGTTCCACAAAGTCCCAATATACATTTGTACCGCTCAGGTTTTCATAGGTGGAATTCGCGAACATGCCATGCAGGCTATGCCCGAACTCATGCAGGAATGTCTCCAGTTCACCAAATGTCAGTAAGGCGGGTTTGTCTTTGGTCGGCTTAGTGAAGTTCATCACGATAGATATGTGCGGACGACTGTTTTCACCGGTTGTCTCGTCAATCCATTGTTCTTTATAAGAAGTCATCCATGCACCTGCGCGTTTACCCTCTCTGGGATGGAAGTCTGTATAGAGTACGGACAGGAATTTACCGTCTTTGTCAAAGACCTCATATGCATCCACATCCTTGTGATATACCGGGATATTGCTGTTTTTCTTGAAAGTAATACCATACAAGCGGGTAGCCAGACCGAATACACCTTCTTTTACCTTGCTCAGTTCAAAATAGGGGCGGAGCATTTCATCATCTATCTGGAACTTCCGGTCTTTCAGTTTATGAGAATAATAAGACCAGTCCCAAGGCATCACAGTGAAATCATTGCCTTCCAGTTGGCGTGCCAGCGCCTCTACTTCTGCATATTCTTGCTTGGCGGTGGGAGTGTAGGCTTCCAGTAGCTGATCCAGCAGCTTATATACATTGCCGCTGTTTTCTGCCATTCGCTCTTGCAGGTTATACTCGGCAAAACTGTTGTAACCCAAAAGTTGCGCAATAGCCAGGCGGGTATTAACGAGCTTCTTTACAATTTCCAGATTGTTGGTTTCATTGTCATGGGTACATTTGGTATTATATGCCATATAAAGCTTACAGCGCAAATCGCGGTTACTGGCATACGTCATAAACGGACTATAACTGGGGGCCTGCAAAGTGAACACCCATCCTTCCACGCCTTTTTCTTTGGCAGTTTCTGCGGCTGCATCAATGGCGCTTTGCGGCAGGCCGGCAAGTTGTGCAGGGTCTGTCAGTATCAGTTTATAGTCGTTGGTTTCTTTCAGATTGTTTTCTCCGAATTGCAGGGTCAGCAAGCTGAGTTCTTTGCTCAGAGCACGATATTGCTCTTTGGCTTCTCCTTCGAGGTTGGCTCCACTGCGAACAAAGCTATTATATACTTTCTCCAGCAGCTTGTTTTGCTCGGGAGTAAGATTAGCCTGGTCTTTCTGGTCATATACTGCTTTAATGCGTGCAAATAACTTCTCATTCAGAGTGATGTTATTGCCATGTTCGCTCAGCAACGGCATGATGGTTTTTGCCAGTTCCTGCATGTCGTCGTTGGTTTCCGCACTCAGCAGATTGCCGAATACAGTGCTGACCTGGTTCAACAGTTCGCCGGACTTCTCGTAAGCAGCGACCGTGTTGGCAAATGTAGCCTCTTCCGGATTATTGGTGATAGCATCAATCTCCGCATTGTGACGGTTGATACCTTCACGAATGGCGGGTTCATAATGTTCGGTCTTTATCTTTTCAAACGGGATGGTACCGTGAGGCGTAGAATACTTTTCAAAAAAAGGGTTTTGAGCCTGTATTATATTCATAAAGCAGAGTAATGTTAGCGTTAGTTTTAATTTTATCATACTTACTTAGGTTCGGTAAAAATAATCTAACTGCAAAAGTGCAAAAAAAATAGCTGATTTAATGAATAACCCGTTGTATTTTAACAAAAAACAGGCAACCTCGTCGAGATTGCCTGTTTTAAATATTATTTTGTACTCTGCTTATTAGTTGTTAACTGAAGCCATGTGAGCGATCAGGTCAAGAACCTTGTTAGAGTAACCGATTTCGTTGTCATACCAAGATACAACTTTTACGAAAGTATCAGTCAAAGCGATACCAGCTTTTGCATCGAAGATAGAAGTACGAGCGTCACCCAAGAAGTCAGAAGAAACTACTGCATCTTCAGTGTAACCCAGGATACCCTTCAATTCGCCTTCTGAAGCTTCTTTCATAGCAGCACAGATTTCAGCGTAAGTAGCCGGTTTAGCCAAGTTAACTGTCAAGTCAACTACAGATACGTCCAAAGTCGGAACACGCATAGACATACCAGTCAATTTGCCGTTCAAAGCAGGGATTACTTTACCTACAGCCTTAGCAGCACCAGTAGAAGATGGGATGATGTTGCCAGAAGCAGCACGACCACCTCTCCAGTCTTTCATAGAAGGACCGTCAACTGTCTTCTGAGTAGCAGTTGTAGAGTGAACTGTAGTCATCAAACCATCCAAGATACCGAACTTGTCGTTCAATACTTTAGCGATAGGAGCCAAACAGTTAGTAGTACAAGAAGCGTTAGATACGAATTGAGTACCTTTTACATATGTTTTTTCGTTTACACCGCAAACGAACATCGGAGTGTCATCTTTAGAAGGAGCTGACATTACAACATATTTTGCACCAGCTTCGATGTGAGCCTGAGCTTTGTCTTTGCTCAAGAACAAACCTGTAGATTCAACTACGTATTCAGCACCAACTTCGTTCCATTTCAGGTCAGCCGGATTTCTTTCAGCTGTGATACGGATAGCCTGACCGTTAACAATCAGCTTGCTGTTTTCAACATCTGCTTCGATAGAACCGTCGAATTGGCCATGCATTGTGTCATACTTCAGCATGTAAGCCAAGTAATCTACCGGGCAAAGGTCGTTGATACCTACGATCTGAATATCGTTTCTCTTCATTGCAGCGCGGAATACGAAACGTCCGATACGTCCGAATCCATTAATACCTACTTTAATCATTTTGTTTAAACTTTTAAGGGTTTTATAATATTTGTTCAAATATCTCTCTTCTCTTGCGCATTTATTTCTGAAATGCGGTGCAAAAGTAAGAAAATGTTTTTATATTCGCACTTAATTTTATAATTAAATAATGGAAGTGATGGGAAAAAGTTCATTTTTACAAGATTTTAAATCATTTGCCATGAAAGGCAATGTGGTAGACATGGCTGTCGGTGTAATCATCGGTGGCGCGTTTGGTAAAATTGTATCTTCTGTGGTGGCAGATATTATCATGCCGCCTCTTGGTTTATTGGTGGGAGGTGTGAACTTTACGGACTTGAAGTGGGTGATGAAACCTGCCGAAGTTGTGGACGGTAAAGAGATTGCTGCCGTAACCTTGAATTATGGGAATTTCCTGCAAGTGACGTTTGACTTTCTTATTATTGCTTTTTCTATTTTCCTGTTCATCAAGTTGCTGACCAAGCTGACGGCTAAGAAAGAAGAAGAAGCACCTGCAACACCTCCTGCTCCTCCTGCACCCAACAAAGAAGAGGTCTTGCTGACGGAAATCAGGGATATCTTGAAAGAAAAAAAATAGAAAGAATAGTCTGCCACATACCAACTCCGTGTCTGGTCCATACCAACTCCGTACCAAGTCCAAGTGTATAGATACGGAGCAGGTACGGACTTGATGCGGGGAGGGTACGGCGAGGTCGGATAAAGAACAATTATTAAAGGCTTTTAATACCCTGTCGACAAGGAGTTAAGAGTTTGTCGACAAACTCTTAACTCCTTGCTGATAAACTCTTAACTTCTTGTAAGTTGCTGATAATTAGCATGGCTTTGTTTCACTTTGAATGGGTTTTACCTTACTTGGATGGAGTTATATGATATTTTAATTTTTGATATTCCTGGAGTGCTTCTTTCTGTAAATTTTCCAGTAGTCTGATTTCTACGGATAATTGATTGAGGCTGGCATTGGAGTTGAGAATCTCTTCTCGCTCTTTATAATTTATAATGCCATTTGGTGCCACTTCCTGTTTCTTCTTGCTTTCTTCCAACATATAGCGTGCTGCGGCTATATAGTAGTTTCTGAGTGCCTTCTGCTCTTTATTGCGCATGGGGCGGTAGTCTTTATTCTCGTCGGATAAATGACGATAAAAATTATTCATGGCTACATTGATTTCTTTACGAATTTCCTCTTTAGCGGTATTCCGGTAGGCAGAGTCTAATTGTGCATACTCGGGATAGGTATTCAATATCTTTTTCAGTTCGTCTTTGGCTGTCTCGTAGGTTTCTTTGGAAGCAGATAATTCTTGAGGCTTTAATTCGAAAATGATATAAGTCAGCTTCGGTTCATTTCTAATGTTTATTAATTTGTTGGATGCTTCGCAAGCATCCAGATATTTTTCCATAAGTGTCCAATTGAACAGCAGTTTCTTTTGCTGCAGATCAGTACGTATGATTTCGAGTGATTTTTCTAATTCAACAATTCTGTTTTCCTGCGCCTGCAGGCATACAATATTACATAAAAGCAATAGTAGTAAAAAGCTGATTTTTTTCATGTTTTCCTGTGCATTAAATGATTTATTTATTTGCAAATATAGATTTTCCGCTCTATAATTCCTATTATTCTCTCAGTTTTTCATACTTTTGCAGCTCATTTTAAACTAAATCCATACAGATTATATGCAAGAAAAGATTGTCATTCTTGATTTTGGTTCACAGACTACACAGCTTATAGCCCGTCGTGTCCGTGAATTGAATACATATTGCGAAATTTTACCTTACAATAAGTTCCCGAAGGGGGATGAAAGTGTAAAGGGGGTTATCCTTTCGGGAAGCCCTTTCTCTGTATACGATGAAAATGCGTTTAAGGCAGATTTGAGTGAAATTCGTGGAAAGTATCCTATTCTGGGTATCTGTTACGGTGCGCAATTTATCGCTTATACCAATGGCGGCAAGGTGGAACCTGCCGGAAGTCGTGAGTACGGACGTGCACATTTGAGCTCTTTTGACAAGGACAATGTGTTGTTCAAGGACGTGAAGGAAAATACACAGGTGTGGATGAGCCACGGAGACACAATTACGGTTATCCCTTCCAATTTCAAAAAAATAGCTTCGACGGATAAGGTGGCGATTGCTGCTTATCAGATAGAGAACGAAAAGGTGTGGGGGGTACAGTTCCATCCGGAAGTATTTCATAGCGAAGATGGCACGCAGATGCTGAAGAATTTTGTGGTGGATGTTTGCGGTTGCAAACAGGACTGGAGTGCTGCTTCCTTTATTGAAACGACGGTTGCCGAATTGAAGGAACAGTTGGGTGACGATAAGGTGGTTCTTGGTTTGAGCGGTGGTGTGGATTCTTCCGTAGCTGCTGTATTGTTGAATCGTGCTATCGGCAAGAACCTGACTTGTATCTTCGTGGATCACGGTATGCTCCGTAAGAATGAGTTCAAGAATGTACTACACGATTATGAATGTCTCGGTCTGAATGTTATCGGCGTGGATGCCAGTGCCAAATTCTTTGCAGAACTGGCAGGTGTAACGGAGCCTGAGGAAAAACGTAAGATTATAGGCAAGGGGTTTATCGAAGTATTTGATGAGGAGGCCCATAAGATTAAGGACGTGAAATGGCTGGCACAGGGTACGATCTATCCTGATTGTATCGAATCTCTTTCTATTACCGGTACGGTTATTAAGAGTCATCATAATGTAGGTGGTTTACCTGAAAAGATGCACCTGAAACTTTGTGAGCCGCTTCGCTTATTGTTTAAAGATGAGGTTCGCCGTGTAGGTCGCGGATTGGGTATGCCTGAACATCTGATTACCCGTCATCCTTTCCCCGGACCGGGTCTGGCTGTGCGCATTTTGGGGGATATTACTCCGGAGAAAGTAGCTATTCTGCAAAATGCGGATGATATCTTTATTCAGGGGTTGCGTGACTGGAAAGTGAAAGAAGCTGATGGTAGCGAAACTTCTCTTTATCATCAGGTTTGGCAGGCGGGCGTTATCCTGCTCCCTGTGCAATCAGTTGGTGTAATGGGAGATGAGCGTACGTATGAACGTGCCATTGCGCTGCGCGCTGTGACTTCTACGGATGCCATGACGGCAGACTGGGCACATTTGCCTTACGAATTTCTGGGCAAGGTTTCCAATGATATTATTAATAAGGTGAAAGGGGTGAACCGGGTAACCTATGATATTTCGTCAAAACCGCCTGCAACGATAGAGTGGGAATAATAGATAGTATCTGACCATCAATAAAATTTTTATATTAATCTATTTAAAATCAGCATTTTGAGCCTGTTTTAGCTTAATTTGCTGATTTTCTTTTTCTTACATTATTCAACTTAAAATGCAATTTTGTACCCTAAAAGTGTACCCTACGACATTGCAAATATGATGTTTTTTGTGTTCCTTTGTATCAATCTAAAAAAGAAGGAGCATGGAGAAAAAATACAAAATTCACTTTTACCTTAAATCGGGGGATGGAGAACAAATAATTTATATAATGTTTAGTGTGTTGGGAAAACGCTTCAAATTCTCAACGGGGTACAAGTCTAAAAAAGAGCAATGGGATAATGAAAGGGAAAGAATGATAAACAGCAGCCAATTTAAACAGGCTGAAAACAGACAGGCGAATAAGGTCAATAGATTTTTGGATTATCTCAAAGATAAGACAGAAGAGCATATTAATTCTGTGGTATGGTATAAAGCGAGTGATATAGATACCGTTTTGCTGAAACGTGTTTTACTTGGTTATATTAATAGTTATAATAAGAAAGAGGAAGAAATTGAAGCTAAAGCCAAAGTTACTCCTATCACTTATTTTCAAAATTATATCAGTAATATGGATAAGGTTATTATTAAACGGACGGGAACATTTGCGTCTAAAGGTACGATAACCAATCATAAGATAGTACTTTCACGATTTAGTGATTTCATTAAAGATAGAGGGTATCAAGATAGTTTTTCAATCTTCAATAAATATTTTGAAGATAATTTAGCTCATTACCTGCTAACAGTAAAAGAATATACTATGAATACAGTATGCGCAACGAATAGTATAATGAAGGTGTGGCTTAATAAAGCTCTACAAGAAGGATTAATAACAGATACCACATTTAAGAGTTGGAAAACAAAAGGTAATGACGTTGAGCATATATATCTAAATGATAACGAATTGCAATTAATATATAGTATTGATTTTACCGATGAACTAAAAACACAATATAAGATAGATTTAAAATCCAATATTGAGCAGACACGAGACTTGTTTATTGTGGCTTGCAGGTTGGGATTGCGTTTGGGTGATTGGGGTCGTTTAAGTTCTTCTGAATGGAATTTTGAAGAAAATACTGTTATTATCAATACGAGTAAAACGCAAGAGAGAGTTATTATCCCTTTATCTAAAGAAGTGAAAGCCATTTATAAAAAGTATGCAGGGAAATTTCCACGTCCCGTTTATAAATCTCACTTGAATAAGCAATTACAAAAGTGTGGAGAAATAGCCCATATTGATTCAGATGTGTATTTGATTAGGCGAAAAGGAGGAGTTGCCAAACAAAAATCATATAAGAAATATCAACTGATTTCAAGCCATACGGCAAGGCGTTCATTCGCAACTAACTTGTACCTGAAATGTAAAAATGCAAAATTGGTAATGACATTCACAGGACATAAAACAGAAGAAAACTTTTTTAAATACATTTGTATTGACAAAAAAGAAACGGCAGATATAGCACAGCAATACTTTGAATAAGTATGTTTGGTTTCTAAAGAGGGGGCTACGTAACCCCTCTCTTAAATACCCCTCTTTGGAGGAAGGGGGGGGCTAAATTGCCAACGGGTAGTTCCTTTTTCCGTAAAATTTTCTCCGCAAAAATGACTTTCTTTCAAAGTGGAAATAAGTTTGTAAAGACTTTGCCTACCAAGTGGAAATGTTGTGCCATACAAATTCGTTTGTAGCATGGTTTATATAAATTTCTGATGTTCCATTTTCCAATTCTTTTAGTATATCTCTGCAAGTTTGACACCTTGAATGGGACTCATTCTTGGCTATTGCTTTAAAGCTGTCTATCAATTCATTTATTTCTTTCATATCTTGTTCTTCTTGTCGCAGTTCTCTTGCTACATGCTCCGTTGAATAGTAATCAACTGATATATTGGGAAACAAACCAATCCGCAGGTATTCTTTTTCGATAATCGAGCGTATAAGTTCGGGAGTACATTGGTCGTTAGCTTTTGTATCTAAGACTACAATTGCATCATGTATTGTCAGCACTTTAAATCGTTTGGCGTACAGTTTGGTTAATATACTCCTGAATATATTACTTTCAATGCGCATCATTTGGTTAGCCAAGAAAGTACGGTCTTCTCTTTTACTTTCCTTCACCAATTTATAAACACTTGGATATTTCTTTTTAAATGACTTGGCAAAGTCTTTTCCTTTTGTTGTCAGTGTCTTGGAATAAAAGACTTCACGGAATAGCGTTGCTTTAATGTCAGAACGTAATAATCGTTTAAACTCGTCCAATCTCGTAAAATCATCCCAAAATATCCCCTTTGAAGTATTATAAATGTACTCCCAAATATCATTAGGGATATTTGCAATTTCTTCTTTTGGTATTCCGTTGTTTACCAATAATTTACAGAGTTGTTTACTAACAGAATAGTAAGAATTATCTATATTAGAAAGATTATTATATAATATATGTAAGATATTATCATTAATATTATATCTTTCAATTATTAGTTTATTAAATAATAAAGGATGACTATTATGTATATCTATGGAATATTTTATATTAAGAAAATTCTTAAAGATTCTTGGTGATTGTGTTAAAATGGAATATATGCGTAAATTGCTATCAACAGATAATATATTAAAGTTTCCTTTGTTATATTCATTTAGAATATAAGTAAAATATTCTTTTGATTTGGGAGTTATAAAATGATGCCTATTCCTATAACCTTCTGCTTCTTCTCTATGTGCTAATTTGAGCATTCTCAACGATTTTGTAAAATTATCATATAAGCTATTCCCCATTTCAGATTTTATCTCCTGAATTTGTATCTGCTCATATTTTTTCAATTCTTGTTGCATCTTATCGGAATATTCTTCAATATAAGATGAATATTTCATTTCCGATACAGTGGGTAAATTAGGATTAAGTTCTATTAAACGAGCCTGAATAGATGGTATATAACTACTTGATACTTTTATAATACCCAACACCTCCAATGTGTTCAACATGTCAATATAAACATGTCCTAATACAGTTTGCAATATTTTGGAATTAAAGCGGGTGAAGTTTCCTTCTTTATTGGATTTACACCGTTGAATAAACCGATGAATAAGGAACGCATATTTCTTATATAATATTTGCTTTCTTGGCAATGATTTGTTTGCTCCCTCGACAGTTTCGATTTTGGCGATAAAACTACTGTCACAAGTGACCTCATTGAAGTTAGTAATAGTTCGTTGAGGTTGATTTTGGTTTTTCAACAACTCTATATGTTTCTCAATTATTGCATCAATGCTTATATCCTTGAAAGTATATATAAGTTGCTTCATTGGTAACTTTCCCATATTTTCGTGTTATTTATTGCATTTTTATTCACCTTTTAAGCAAGTATGGTAATAAGCATACAAAATCAATTATACGCATTATATCATTGAATATCAATTATATAAATCGTATTTCGCACCATTGTACATAGACATGAAACAGTTGGCTATATGATTTTTTTTTCATTTTGCAGGCTGTTTGTAACGAGTAAGCAGATTTTCCATGTCCTGAAAGGAAGTGACTTTAAAAATTTCACTCCCAATCTCAATATATCCATTAATATTTTCATTCTTTTCTTGTTCAAATAATTCTTGTATCGGTACTTCCAATGCAGCAGCAATCTTTTCCAATACTGCAACAGATGGATTGCCATTAATATGGTTGCTTAATCCAACACGATTAATCCCCATTTTATCCGCTAATGTTTGAACGGTCATACCTTTTTCTTTGATAATCTCTTTAATTCGTAGTGCCATAAGTATTCATTTATATTATAAATACAAATATACGTTTATTATTAATATGTATATTGATGGATATACATAAAATAATTTAATGTAGCTCTAAAAATATACGATTTTATTTGTGTATGTATATTAAAAGCACTACATTTGCAATACAATAAGAAATCAATAACACTACAATAATATGAACCGATACGATAAAAGACAAGTGATGAAGGATGCACACAGAATTTATAAAAACGATTTCCAACGCAGGGGACGTTCTTGGTCGGAGTGTTTGAAAGCTGCTTGGAGTTGGGAACGGGATGCGGTCAAAGTTCGCGAAGAAAAAGCAGCAAGACTTGATGCTATGATTGCCGCAAGTTGGGCAGCGCACAACACCCGTAAAAACGAGAAGCCTAACAAAAAAGAGTTTGAAGGTTTGTCTTCTGATGCAGTTTCTTATGCTATGGGCTATGGTCGTGGCAATGGTTTCTATTGTGGTGATTGATTGTAGAATATTAACCGATAAATAATAAAAATATGCAAGCAATAATTTTAAACGGTATTACAGCGACAAGAGCGAGAGTTGTTACAGTGCGCACAAATGCACGTGAAATAGATGGGATTTCAAAGGCAATTTTGATTGAACAACTGAAAAACAAGTTGAAAAGTGGCAAAATCGTAAAATTCGCCTACTTAAAAAGTAATGGTGAAGTTCGTATTGCATTTGGTACAACTAATCCCGATTTTGTGAAAGATAAAGTTTGCGGTTGGGGTGAAAGTCGTGAAAGTTATGCTACTACTGCATACTTTGATTTGGAAAAATGTGGTTGGCGTTCGTTCCGTTGGGAGAACTTAATAGCGGTATTTTAATATTCACTAATGCACAAAGTGAATATTGTATTGAATACCAATAACTTAAATAATTTTGTTATTTTGAGGTATTGATATGATGTTCACTTTTATTTGATAACCAACAAAATTGAACATTTATGAGCTTAAAATACAGTCAAACAACAAGTGATTATTTAGAATGGAAAGAAGCAATGAATTTAATCCGCACCCTATATCGGGATGGCAAATTTCAAATGTCTTTGTTCGTTTCGATTGGTTGTTTTTGGGGGTTGAGGGTCTCTGATATATTGGCTTTGCGTTGGAAGCAAATTTTGTATGTGGATGAATTTTGCATTATTGAGAAGAAAACGGGAAAAAGTAGAACCATACGGATTAACCCACAATTGAAAAGGCATATTTCGGACTGTTACGAACAAATTCACCCCATTGGCGTAGATGCTCCTATACTTGTCAGTCAGAAGGGGACTGTATTCACAGTACAGCGTATCAATGTGATTTTGAAAGAGGTAAAAACAAAATACGGCTTGTCAATCAAAAATTTCAGTTGTCACAGTTTGCGTAAGACTTTTGGACGACAAGTTTATAACATGAATGGCGAGAGTGCGGAACTTGCCTTAATAAAGTTGATGGAGTTATTTAATCACAGTTCCGTAGCCATTACCAAAAGATATTTAGGTTTACGTACAGAAGAATTGCTCCAAACCTATGATTGCTTGACCTTTTAATATATATTTGCCTTATAAACAGCTCACAGAACGTTGCTAAGTTCGCTTTTTATTAATATATTTGCATTGTCATTGCATCGCAATGACAGACATATAATTTATAGGAAGCGTTTTAGCTTTATTCCACTTTGATGAATCTCGACACCTCATCTTTGTGTAACATGGAATAATAAAGAACGTTCTTCCTTTGGTTTGTTATATATGTTTTCAAACAACATATACAGCCAAAGGTGTGAGCTGTTTTTCTTATTACTCAATTTGTTACACGGCAGTCGAGAGCCAATCAAAGGTTGGGGATAAGTCTATTCAGGCTCACACTTCTTTTTTATAATCCTTCCTTTTGAGCCTACAGGAAACAGATTCTTGCGAATATTATGGCACAAGAAAAAATTGCTTGCCCCTTTTGTGGTGGATTGGGGAGCGTTGGCTCTATATGTGAATATTGTGGTTCAGTTATACAGTTATCTACTCCAATGCTTGAAAAAGGCTTCCCGAAAACGGAAAAGAAAACTATTTCAGGCGAACAATATGCAGAAAAAATATCCAAGTATCAGACTGTTGGTGAGTATCATGGAAAACTTGCTATTGTTTCAATAGGACAAAGATTTGGGCTTATTGATAGGAATGGTGATTTACGAGTTGGGTTGGAATACGACAATATTGTTAGTACAATTAGAATAGAAGGACTATTTGCCATTTGTAGAAAAGGAAAATGGGCTTTACTGAATGATGATTGCAAATTTCTTATTGATTTCCAATTTGATGATATAAGGGATATAGGATATGAAGAGATTGGGCGTGCGGTATACAATCCCAAGGGGTTAATTAAGGTGAAATTGAAGGGAAAATGGGGGATTATAAACTCCAATGGAGTAGAAATACTCCCATGTATTTACGATGAACGAGGAATTATACCACTGTTTTGTAAAGATAAAACTCTACAATATGACAAGTATATAGAAGTTGCTAAAGACGGTAAATATGGAGTATTTGATGTAAGTGGGCGTGAAATTTATCCTTGTATTCATTTTTTTATCCGTACATGTGGAAACGGAGAACGGTATATAACTTTTACCAAGATGGATGGAGAGTCGTTTGTATCAGGATTGTATGATATGAATACCTACCAAGAAGTATTACCACGTATATATTCGTTTGTTTCTGATTTTCTCCCTAATGTAATTGTCAGCAAAGAAGGGAAGAATGGAGTATATAACATAGAGAGTAAAACGGAAATCTTACCATGTGTCTATGATAAAGTTATTATGGAAAGTAATTGGATAAAGGCAGGAATAAAGTTGGGTAATGGAGAGAATTGGGGGTTGTTTAAATTGACAGGGGAAGAAATTGCACCTTGCCGATATGATAGAATAGAATCTAAAGGTACAGGTAAATTTGACCTCTATTATGGGATGGAAGATATAGGTGTAAACCACTTCTTTACAATAAAAATGGATGGTGATAGGATTGTAGAAAAAGGTTCTCCTAAAATATTTAATGGTTGGTCTGTTTTTTGGTCGGTTTTGTGCCTTTTGGGTGCTATTTTTTTTATTAGTTCATTTGGATTTTTCTCAAATAAATTTGTTTTGGCTCTTATACTCTGTTTGTTAGCCGTTCCCGCAGGTTGTATTTGGAAAGCATTAGTAATAAGGAGATATAAAATATGAATCTTATAGATGTAATCAAATGTGAAGTGAATGACAAGGAGCTTGTGTACAAGTTTCCGTCAGAAAATTTGCGATTGGGTTCACAATTAGTTGTATATCCAACACAAACAGCCTTTTTTGTGAAAGGCGGTGTGATTTTGGATGAGTTTATTTGTGGTACATACACTTTAAAAACAGAGAACATTCCGTTATTGGGTAAGCTGATAAATCTTCCCTTCAATGGACAGACACCTTTCAAAGCGGAGGTTTGGTTTATCAATCAGATAGCCATTCTTGATTGCAAATGGGGTACAGCAAGCCCAATACAAATTGAAGACCCTAAATATGGGATTATCGTGCCAATAAGGGCATTTGGGCAGTATGGATTTAAAGTTGTCAGCCCACGGCAATTCTTGGAGAGTTTGGTAAGCAATATGACTTCGTTCACAGTGGAAAAACTTACCAATTATTTTCGGGGAATTATAATGTCTAAGCTGACAAATATTGTTTCAGATAAGTTGTCCCAAGATGGAATATCGGCAATTAACATAAATTCACACATAAGCAACATTTCTGAATTTTGCCAACAACGCATTGGCGTTGAATTTGAGAAGTATGGACTTAAACTTGAAAGTTTCAATGTAATAGGGATTAATGTTCAGGAGAATGACCCAAGCTTTATCCGTTTGAAGGAAGCAAAAGATTTGGCAGCACGTTTGAAAATAACGGGAAAAGACGTGTATCAAATGGAGCGTAGCTTCAATGTTTTAGAGAATGCGGCTTCCAATGAAGGGGGTGGGCTTGTTAGTTCAGGTGTTGGGATTGGGATGGGATTAAATATAGGTAATCAAGTCGGCAACATGGCAATGAATACAATGAATGTTAATCCTCCGTCATTAACAGTACCTCCCCCATTACCCGTCCAAGAATATTATATTGCGGTCAATGGGCAGCAACAAGGGGCTTTTGATTTCAATACCATTAAAGTGAATATTGAGAACGGGACAATTCAGGGAAATACTTTAATTTGGAAAAAGGGGATGGCTAATTGGGGCTTTATTTCCCAACTTCCTGAATTTTCATCTTTCTTCAATGAATTACCTCCCAAGTTACCAACCATGTAATTTTATCGGCTATGAAACAGATTATAATAGTAATAGGAATCATCCTTTTAGTTGCCAATCTGCTGTTTGGCTTGATACTTTCATCTTATGAAGTGTTCAACTTGTTTGTCAGTAGTTTGGTTATAGTCGCTACTACTGCGTTATTATTTAGTTTGAATGTGATAATACTAAAAGATGGTTTTAAAATATCGTTGTATGTACTATTTTCCATGTTGGGAGGTATAGAGTTTGTATTATCGTTGTTCTCTTCAAAAACTTTTGAAAATAATTGGTTTCTATTGGTTATAGTGTTGTCTCTTACAGCACAAAGTATCATTCTGTTAATTACTAACAAGGTCTCAATTAAAATTAAATAGGAAGTGGAATATATTATATGTAAAAAGTGTGGTTGCCAAATGTCTCCCATGTCGGAGGCGTGTCCCATGTGCGGCACACCGACTAATGAGGATGCACATACGGTAAATTCTTCACCCAAGAATGAAACAGAGAAATACGAGCAAATACCCAATGTTTCAATTTTTAAAAATGGCAAAAGAGTATATTGGGGTGTTGCTGCGGTTCTTACTATCCTATTTATTGTGTATGTTGGATATAATATTGGTAATCGTCAAGATAAAAGTAAAGAAAGCGTCACGAGCATACAACAGACCAATAGCGAACAGCGTGACACATTTAAACGGGAAATCCCCCTTAAGCGTACAGAAACAATAAAAAAAATGACAGAAGCGGATATAAAAGAAGTATTTCTGCAACATTGGAAACACTACAAAGATGATAGGGAATTTATTCCGTTAGAAACGTGCAGTGAAGGGTATAATATCTTTATTGGAGATTTAGATGGTGACGGTATAGATGATGCGATAGTTAATGCGTATGTTACTGCGAGTGCAAAGGAAATATCCAACAATGATAATGAAGATAAGTCTTATATATTTTGTTTTCTGAATAATGGTAAAACTTACGAACTTGCTGTTGCAACAAAATTATATACCATGTTCTTTGTTGATAATATAGACAATGGAGAAATACATGCCCACCGAATTGAATATATGAAAAGAATGAATGACGGAAAAAGAATTGCTGTGAAAGATAGCCATATCTTCAAATATGACGGTGATAAATTAGTAGATTTGGGTGGTACTAAAAGGACTGTTGATGAAGAAGAAAATCCCCCAATAAAGCGGAGAAGTGGAAGTGTGGGATTATCAGAAGGATATTTTTATCGCTATGAGGGCGATATGAAAGGTTTTCCTATAAAGGTGGATTTTGGCGTTTTACCAAATGGTGTGATAAATGGTGAATATCAAAATGTAAAGTATGGTACGGTATTAGATTTGGTAGGACAATTAATCTCCGAGAAATCATTACAGTTAGTTGGCGAGAATCAAAATGAGAAAATTGTATTTGAACTTTCTTTTTCTTCTCCTGAACGCTTAAAAGGATATGGAAGGGTTGGTGATAATTCACTGTCTGTCAATTTGAAACAGGTTTCAAATGAAATAATAAACGATAGCCATTAATGAGTGCTTAAAAATATAGGAATATGAAAAATATTTTAATTACACTTGTCTTGATAAATGTTAGTGCATGCGTATTTGCTCAAAGAACGAATAACAGAGGTGAGTATATGGTAAAGTCTGCCATCGTTGAATCTTATGGTGGACGAGACTTTTCTTATAAACTTGATTTTGAGTATGACGGTTCAAACGATTTGGTGAAAGTAACACGAAGCGGTTATCATGGAAATGATAAATATGTTCATGTCTATACATTCCGTAGTGGGAAATATTCTGATGAAAAGTATATATACTATATTGGGTATAAAAATGGAAAAGTGTTTGATACCAATAAAAATAAACCCTTGTGTTGGTTGGAGAAAACATATTATAGTTTAGAACAAAAATCCTTTAATAGATTTTTTGTGGTTAAAAAAGAAGCGTATGGTGATGATGGCTTTTGCGAAACAACTAACTATGTATATCGTAATGGAGAATTACAAGCAATTCATAGAGGGACAAACAGCATTGGTGACAATGAAATAATGATGCTTACTTGGAGAAAAAGAAATATAGTGTCGGAAAGAATGGAAGGAGGGGGAAATTGGAGTGACGATTTGGAATATTATACGGAATCGGAAATCGTAAATAATACCAATTTGAATATAAATTTCCTCAAATTAGGAGGTACGGGTAAAACATACAAGGATGAAAATATTGGGTTTACAGAATGGTTTGGATTAAATACAACAAAGGCGTTGAAGGGGAGTAAAGATGGTTCGGGATATGGTAGTAGTACCATAAGTCCGCATTATGAATATGAATTAGATGGAAGTTTAATCAAGAAAGTTAGATATATTCATCTAATTGCAGGTAAAGAACATAATTACATTTACAGAACACTTACATTAGAGTATGTATATTGATAAAATGTAATATATAATGTGGTACAAAATGTACTCACAACAATAGATAATATATAACTTTTAAATTAATATTATATGATTAAGAAACTGCTTTTTACGTTGCTTTTTGGAATGTTTGTTTTTCCATTGGTAAATGCGCAAACTTCATCCATGAAGATTGAGACATACAAGATTGACAATGTTAGTACAAGAGGGTTGAATAATAATACAAAAGGAGATGAAGCATTTGATTTTGGTGATTCACAATTTGGCACTGCTATGCTTATGAGTGGCGAAAAATACCCACACGAATCACTTCAATATAAGGTTCAAACTTGGTATGACCCTAATGATGAATGCTGGGAATTATATGGAGTTGAACCCAATTATGAAACATGGAAAAAATCTATATTAATCATTAGTTATAGTGATTGGCAGAATCCCGAAGATGGTACTTGGCATCATACATTCCTAACAGCAGAGGACTTTAAATTCATGCGTGATAGTCTTCCAAACCTGCATAGTGTTAGAATGCGTGACAATATTGAAATTCGTGCTTATAAGGGGGGAAATGGTACAATAAACGGATATTATGAATATCCTGATAATGAAATACCACCTTATGCCTTTGATAAAAGTTACAACAACAAGAAATTGAATAAAAAGCCACAATATAGTACAATCATCTTACCAAAGAATATAATTTCAATTGGTGAGTATGCTTTTGCTAACATCATTGACATTTATTTGGATTCACAAGAACAGTGGGATGAATCATTTCATTCACCCAATCCACGTTTTTGGGACGATGAATATGATGGATATATCTACTTATCCAACTTGCAGAACCTTAAAACAATTAAGGATAATGCGTTTGTCAATACCATATCAACAAGAATTTATCTTCCTGAAAATCTTGAATCCATTGGTGAGAATGCTTTCAATTCTGACATCATTAAGTACAGACCGATAAACACCAATCTTGACAGCATTATTGTAACCTCGTCAATACAACCGAAGATTGCGGAAAATTCATTTGGTATGAAGTTTAAGGATGCAAAGATTGTTGCACCAAGCAGGAAATATTATTTGAATTATAAGTATGACAAACAGTGGGGGGTATCTAAGAACCTGACATACTTTGGTTATGTGTCACCCAATCCCATTGACATTCGTTTGGATAAGGGAAAGTTAATCATCAATATAAAGGATGATGCAACGGAAACGGGAGTTGTTTCATGCTTCCAAGACGGAAGAAAGGTCAGTGACATAGAACTGAATACGGGAAGCAACATTGTGAACTTGAATCCCAAGATGGAATATAAGATTTCAGTGGAAGTGGAGGATTTTAATTTGAAACCATATAAAGTAAATACTAAAAAATAGGATATTATGAAAAAAGTACTTTTACTAACCGCATTGTTTGCTGTGCTTTTTATGGCTTGTAGCGAAGATGAAAACACACCTGAAATGTCTGAATACGTTATACCTGAAAATGATATAAATTCGGTGAAAGAACATATTGACTTGGAAGATAATCAGGAGTTGGTTACTTATAGTATAATAAGTAAGGATAGTATTTGGGGATTGTCAAAGGAAATAATAAATAAAATGGAACTTTGTGATATTTATTGATATATGGCTAAAAAGAAGTTTTGTGCTTTCAAGGTTATATATACTGATTCTTTAAGTATTAAACGAGGTATGGCGATACCTCATTTATTCATTATCTTTTTAATGGAGTAGTCCTTGTTTGGATTACTCTTTTTTTATACCTTTGCTACATCAACTTAAAAATCAGATGATTTATAAGTTACATTTCAGGGCTATTTCATTGATATATAATATCAACCATTTTTTGAAAAATGTACCCTGAAAGTATACCCTATATTTTTAAATAAAATATAAATTATTGTAAATTAATGGTTTATGATAATTGAGTGGGAATAAAAAGTTTTTTATATAATTTTGAGATAGCCCTGACTTTATAATAGTCGGGGCTATTTTGTATGTTTTACGTTTTTTTTAAAGAAAAAGTCTACAAAAATTAAAACTTTACAGAAAACTCCTTATCTTTGCACAGTTGTACAACACAACAGACACATATAAGGAAGTGTTTAGTCCCGTTCCAAAATGATAAAACTCGACTTTAAATTTTAGTGAATTGAACTAATAGGTTCACACATTCTTTAATGCGCCAATACTATTTTATCATAAAGGCATTGATGAACTTACGATGCATGTTTTAATAATATGAAAAGATTTTTTGTAAGCACGCTGGTATGTATTATGGCAGTATGTGCAAGTGCTCAAATTATGCGTGCTGAAGAACTTGAGAAGTATGCAGTTGAGAAGTATGGAGATAAATGGACTGAGGCGGCTGAGAATCTGGGAGCGGGGATTTCATTGGATAAAAATAATTCATTAACTTATACGCAGGTTATTGACTGTGGGGAACAAACTAAAGATCAGCTTTATGTTGCATTGAATTATTGGTTTACTGCCACATTCAATGATGCTGATGCAGTTATTCAGCTAAATGATAAAGAATCCGGTGTAATTATTGGTAAAGGGTTTATAGGAGGTATTGCAGCTCATGCAGGTGGTATGAATTCTTATGTTATCAGTATACACCCTATTATCAGAGTAGATATTAAGGATGGCAAAATCCGTGTAACTTATACCGTACAAAATTATGATGTTAGTAAGTATATTGGTGGAGGCATAATGGGAGCAATAGGGGGTACACAACCTACGAAATCAGTTGAAATGTGGGCTATAGAAAAGTGTTTTCCATTTCAAAAAAAAGATGAATATAAGGCTAAAAAAAGTTCTTCTAAAGCACTTGTTATGACACACGCTTATTCAAATGTTATCATGGATAAAATAGAAGAAGCTGCAAAAAATGGTCTTGTTGGGAATGAAAATAATGATTGGTAAATATCCTCTTTATATTTAGAAATTTTCTAATATGGAAAAGCCCGGAAAGTTTTAAATTCCGGGCTTTTCTGTATTCACTCTTGTTCGAACGTCTCTTCTTCTTTGTCATCAACCTCTTTTTCTTCCGGGTTGTTCTTACCACGTAAATATACGGATGGAGATACTCCGAACTGTTTCTTGAAGCATTTGCTGAAATAGAATGGGTCTTCGATACCTATCTTATAAGATACCTCTGCCACTGTATAACGATTTTCAAGTAAAAGTTCAGCAGCTTTTTTCATGCGGATGATGCGCATGTATTCATTGGGGGAATAACCGGTTATTCCACGTACCTTGCGATAGAAGGTTGAACGTCCCAGCCCCATTACTGAAGCCAGGTCATCTACAGCGAATTCACTGTTACCAATCTGTTCTTCCAGAATAGTTTGAAGCTTATCGGCAAATTGTTTATCTTTCTCCGATGTGCAGATGGCAGGCGTAATCATTCCCGGATCATCCGAAAATTTCTTTCGCAACTTTTCACGTTGCTTTATTAGTTGGAATGCCCTTGCCAGCAATAATTTAGGGCTAAACGGTTTGGTAATATATGCATCTGCTCCGCTTTCCACACCTTTCAGATGATTTTCTGCCGAGCTCATAGCTGTCAATAATATGATAGGAATGTGACTGGTATCGAAATCATTTTTAAGCTTCTGGGTAACTTCGAAGCCGGTGAGACCTGGCATCAGTACATCGCAGATGATGAGGTCGGCGTCGTATGTGCGGGCGCGCTCAAGACCTGAAAGTCCGTCCTCTTCAGTAACAACCTCAAAATAAGGTTTAAATTCTTCTTTCAGGAATTCGCGTACATCATTATCATCCTCTATAATGAGCAGTTTATATTGATTCGAAGGCTCTTTTTCCTTTGCAACGTTTACTTCCAGAATATTTTCTTCTTCATTACTTTCCGGTTTATATGCTTTCTCTTCCAGAAAGGCATTGTGAGGAATCAAAAAATCTTTTTCTTCATATACACTGATGTCAATGGGGAGTGAAACAGTGAAAACTGATCCTCCTCCCTGGTTCTCATCATAATTGATATTCCCTTTATGGACATTGACAAGTTCGTGTGTCAAGTGTAGTCCTATGCCTGTACTATTGCTTGAAAAATTACTTTGCATAAAGCGTTTGAAGAGTTCTCCCCGTTTCTCTTTGGCGATGCCGATACCTGTGTCTGCTACAGAGATTTCCAAGCATTTCCTGTCTTCATCAACGATAGCAGCAAGGGTGACTTTCCCGTTGCTCGGGGTGTATTTGAAGGCATTGGATAGGAGGTTATAGACCACTTTGTCCAGATTCCCTTTGTCAATGAACATCTTGTAGGAAGCAGCTGAGGGCTGGAAACGAAAATCCATGTTCTTGGATGTGGCGGTGTCTTTGAAGCTTAGGAATATTTCGTGCAGGAAGCCCATAACGTCTGTTTCTTCCAGGGAGAGGGCGAGCTTGTTGTTCTGCATCTTCCGAAATTCCAGCAATTGGTTGATGAGACGGAGCATGCGCTGGGTACTCTTGTTCATAACCTTTAGCGAGTTGACCATTTCCTTGGGTACCTTGTCTATACTCTGTATCTTCTCCAGTGCTCCCTGAATCAGAGTTAGGGGAGTACGGAATTCGTGTGAAATGTTTGTGAAGAATACGAGTTTATATTCAGTCAGTTGCTTTTCTACCTGTACTTTATTACGCAGGAGATTGAAGTTACGTATCAGTCTATAGGTGATGTACAGCATGACTGTCAACAATAGGGCATAGATGAGGAATGCCCAAGTAGTTTTCCAGAAGGGGGGAGTGATGATAATTTTCAGAACGGCTTCCTGATCGCCCAAGATGCCGGTGGCATTGCAAACTTTCACGTGCAAGCTGTATTTACCCGGTGGCAGGTTTTTGTAGGATGCAAAACTGAGAGGCGAGGGTTTGCTCCACTCTTTATCATAGTTCTCCAGCCGGTAGGTGTAGGTATAGCTGTTGGTCTTTGAGTAATCGAACGTAGTGAAGTCGATGACGAATGATCTCTGGAAATACTTCAGTTCGATTTCGTCGGTGTACATCATGGCGCTGGAGAGGGGGGAGTCGGGATCACCGGGGCGCATGGATATTCCGTTCACCTGAAGGTTGGTAAAGGTAATTGAGGAGTTGAGTACCGAATTGTTTCCCATTTGTTCGGGGTTGATGACCAACAAACCGTAGTTGGTGCCGAACAGCAGGCTGCCATTTTTGCTGACGTACGAGCTATTGTCGCTGTAGACATTACCAAGCGTGTAGGCTGAGAAGAAGTAGTTATCGAAGACTTGCGTTTCGGGGTTGAAGCGCGAGATACCGTATTCGGTGGCAATCCAGAGGTTGCCTTGCTTGTCTTCGGCGATGGCTTGGACCATGTCGTTGACGAGGCCGTTGCTGGTGCCGTAGTGCTTGAAGGTGAGGTTACGGTAGTCGGTACTGGGGATACACATGCTGAGACCACCACCAGAGGAACCAATCCATATCCGCCCCCGAGTGTCCTGGTAGATGCACTTGATTTCGTTGCTGCGCAACTTTCCGTTGTTGTAATTGTAAGTCAGGTAGTTCTGCGGGTTGGTTTGCAGGGAATCGGGAGAGAAGACGTAGACTCCGTCACTGTTTCCCACCCATATCCAGCCGTTCGAGTCTTCGATGATGGCGCGCGTGCGGCGCTGTCCGAAGGTTTTGTTGAAGAAGTGGCGGAAGGTGTATCGGTCGTTCTCCTTGATGGCCAAATCCAGTCCGCCACCAAAGGTGCCTACCCACATACGACCTTTTTGGTCGCAGTAAAGAGTAAAGATATGGTTGTTGCTGATGGAAGAAGCATCATAAGGATGGTTGATATACCATTGTCCGCCAATGCAGAGGCCTTCACCGCGGCTTCCCATCCATAGGGTTCCATCATTATCTTCGGCCATAGCGTAGATGTTGGAGTTGTAGTGAACTTCTTTTTTCAGTGTGTTGATTAGTGGGTCGTAGGTATAGACGCCACCACCACGGGTACCGATACAGATGTCATCGTTCTTGAGGCGGGTAATCATGCGGACGGTATTGGAACGGTCGGACATGGAGATGGCTTCGGGGTATATACGTTTGATGCCTTCGTTCAGGATGGTGAGACGGGCGATGCCGGCGTATTCGGAACTGACCCAGATGGCGCCGGAACTGTCTTCCATGATGTATTGCAGATAGTTGGAGCTGATGTGGCTGAAGCCGTCGATCTGGAAGTCGAAGTGCTGGAGTTCTTCTGTGGTAGTGTTGTAGGTGAAGAGTCCATTGCCGTAGGTGGAGATCCAGATAATGCCTCGGGAGTCGTGTACGATGTGGTAACGTTCCATGTCCACATAGTTCAGCTTATCGGGAGGGGAGAGGCGGAAGGTTTTAACGGCGTGAGTGGTGGCGTTGACGTACCATACTTGGCCGGTGTTGTTATATATCCAGAAGTCGCCTCGATTATCCGTCAGCACATTGCCGTTATGGATGTCGAGTTCAGGGTGGCGGCTGACGTGATTGTTTTTCATGTTGAATAGATAGCCTCCGGTGGAGGTGAAGATGACCCACTCGTTTTGTAGGCGGAGTGTGCCGTACAGGGTGATCCCTCCCTCGCTACGTGGCAGGTGGGCGACGGTTGTAGTGGGTGCAGTACCGCTCTTCCGGCTGATGATGCCATCGGTGGAGAGGAAAAAGACGTCTTTTCCGAAGGATTGTGCGGCAAAGGCATTGCCGTTATTGATAATGACGGTTTGTGTACCGCTGACCAGGACCACACCGTGATCGGTACCTATCCAGATGTTTCCCTGTGGGTCGGGGTATACATAGGCCACGCTGTCCGAAGGCAGATTACCATTGGATTTCTTGTAAGCAACGGATGAAAACGCACCATTGTGGTAGGTGATGAGGCGGCAGCCGTTGCGACTGTTCCACAACCATATATCTCCATTGGGAGCTTCAGCCTTGCGGTCGTAGTGTTGGCGGTGTTCGCCGCGGCCGGTGAAGTCGACAAAGCGTTCTGTTTTCAGGTCATAGCAGTTGAAGAATTCGCCGGAGGTTTCGAGCCACAGGAAGCCGTTGCAGTCTTCGCTGATGGAGCGGACGTGGTTGGAGGAGAGGGAGAGGCGGCCGGGCTGGGTGTCGCCTTCGGGCAGAAGAGTAACGAAAGTGTTGCCGTCGTAACGACTGAGTCCGTTCAGGGTTCCCATCCAAATAAACCCTTTACTATCCTGGAATACATAGCAGACGGAATTGTTGGCAAGCCCGTCGGCAGTAGTCATATGGGTAGAACGTACTTCGACAGAGGCTGAGGTGTTAAGAATGAAGAATAATAGATATAGGCATGCAAGCAATAAGTGCTTTTTCATATTTCATAGATTTTAGTACGTAACAAAAATAAGGAAAAAAGCGCATTGAAGACTAACTTCAATGCACTTTTAAGGTTTATTCCATGTGGAATACCTCGGGCAAGGGTATGGTTACCGGAGAATTATCCGGATTTACTTCCATGATGTCCGCCATGTAATCCCACCATTTTTGTACAATGGGATTGGTACCCATATCTTGGGAGGATTCTTCACCCCGCGTCTTCTGGCAGGCAAAGAGGATGTTGGTGTCGCGGTCCCAATAGATGGAGTAGTCGTATACTCCGCCGTCGGATAACATCTTTTTCAGTTCGGGCCAGATGGCTGCATGTCTTTTCTCGTATTCCTTTTCGAAGCCGGGCTTCAGGAACATTTTAAATGCTTCTCTTTTCATAATATATTATTCATTGAGGGTTAATCGGGTTTACTAACACTGAAGATCGGTGCGGTAGTCTTCTGTTCAGTATGGTAATACTGAATGGCACTGTCGTTCATTTTAGGATGCTGTTTATTCAACAGGTTGATCATTTCAGCCCCTGCCCAGATTACAGGACCATAGCCGTGTGCGGCATACACATTGACCGGGCGGTAATAGTAGAATGCAGGATCGAATGCCATTCCGGTACCCACACAGGTACCTTCTACCTGTCCTTCTGCATTGATCTGTGTGGAGACTGCATGCCAGCCAAGTTGCGCTACGGGACCGTAAGCCATTGCGTCGAGCCAACCTTGGTTGATGGCATGGGAGATGCAATAGACATAGATAGCAGTTGCTGAAGTTTCCAGATAAGAATCGTTACGATCTAACAGTTGATGCCAGAATCCTTCGCCACTTTGAAGAGCAGCCAGCCCACGGACGTGTTCACGAAAGAGGTTCATGAGCTTTTCACGCTGGGGATGGTCGGTCGGCATTACGTCCAGTACTTCGGTCATGGTGAGCAGCGCCCAACCGTTGGCACGTCCCCAGAAGAAGGCAGGATGATCCCCCATACCTTCTACCCAACCGTGACGGAAGAGTTTCTTCTCGGGTACCCACATACGCTCGGCAAATTGGAAGATTTGGCGAACGGCTTCGGCCAGATATTTGGACTGTTCTTTATCTGCCATACGAGAGTACCAGGCTATGGGAGGAACGCCCATGAACATATCATCCAGCCAAAGCGTGTTGAGCTGTGGACGGATGCGGGCAAAGGTTCCGTCGGCAAGGCGATATTCTTTGTTTAGAATGAAATCGAGATAATTATTTATCAAAGGATAGAGATTGAGAGATTTATCCTGTAATTGTGCCTTAATCATAGCAGCACATACGGCACCGGCATCATCAAGCGCATGAGGTGTCAGGATTTGCTTCATTTGTGGGTCGGTAGTACCATTCTTTTCGAGCAGATTACGAAAATGCGGAGCCACTTCGGCGAGAAACTTGAAGCGATCAGTAACATATTTCATGTAAGCTGCGTCTCCGGTGGCTTCGGCAGCTGCCATCATGGCCGAATAAGTAACTCCCCATTCATAACTGGCCAGGCGGAAGGCGCCGCGTTCCAATTGGGCGTCGGCAGGCAAGTTACTATAATCAGTGATTACTTTTCCGGTCTTCTCACTGACCACACGGGTATGAGTAGTCTTTTCCAAATAACGGAGAATACGGTCGATATCAGTTTTTACTTCAGTAGTAGAAAGAGCTTTATAGGGTACTTTATACTCTGGTTGCAACAGGTGCAGCGGGGTGTTGGAGTCATTTATTGCTTCCTTCTTTTTCTGGGCATAAGTGCTGATGCTGAGTAACAGCAAGGTGCCTGTCAGGCAGAATGTCTTTATGTTCATACTTTTAAATACTACATTATATAATTACTATTTAAATTCATATCCTCTGAAACTTCCTTTCAGATCAGGTCCGAAATAGAAACCGGGTTGTGTCGGTTGGTTGTATGCTACGTTTTGTGTAGCAATACTGATCCTGTAAACCGGATCTTCCAGGAAAGTGTGGAAACGGTAATCAGTTGCTATGGGTGATACATAGAGGCGTAGTGCCGTATTGTCTTCTGTGCGTAGCAATACTTCTTCGCGCCAGTCACCCAGAATATCGCCTTGCAGGCAGGGAGTTGCTTTGGTTCCGTTGTTCGATACAGCACCTTCGAATGTGACGAGCGGTTTGCAGACGCCGGCTTCCCAATCGTACTTGGATACCACATTCTTGTTCAGCAACTCACGGAGTAAATCGCCGTCCCACCACACAGCCATATTGACAGAGAATGTTTTGATATCGGGATTGACTACTTCTCCCTTGATATTGCGTAGTCCTTTTGATTCCCAAGACCACATTTCCACGCCGGGGTTCGTCGGGTCGATGTCGGCAGCCATACAACGGCCTACGTCTATTCCGCTTTTCACCTGAAAGAATACTTTTCCTGTTGCTGCATCGCGGAAGCTGGAACCGTCGCGCTTATTTTCATGGCAATCCCAAACCTGAAGTCCGGGCATATCGGGCGAGAACTTCGTCAGATGCATGGCATCTCCGTGTCCCATTCCGGTAGAGTAAAGCCCTTTACCATTATTATCGATGGCGCAGGAACCATATATAATTTCGTCACATCCATCCCCATCTACATCTGCTACACGGAGGTTATGATTGCCTTGTCCTGCATAAGCTTTGTATTCTGGGGTGTTACTGTCGAATATCCAACGTTGTTTCAGTTCTTTTCCATCCCAATCGAAAGCTGCAAGTACAGTACGGGTGTAATATCCGCGGCACATCACTACACTGGGATGGATGCCATCCAGATAGGCAACGGCAGCCAGAAAACGGTCGCTTCGGTTGGCGCGATTATCTCCCCAATCTGCCAGATTTCCGCGTGCAGGAACATAATCGATAGTCTGCATGGCGGCACCTGTGCGTCCATTGAAGACGGTGAGGTATTCATTACCCTTCAGGATGCGACCTTGATTGGCAGGGGTACCCGGTTCGCGATAGTCGGCCGCGGCATCCCCGATCACTTTACCTTGTCCGTCGATGGTTCCGTCAGAAGTCTTCATGATGATCTCTGCACAGCCGTCGCCATCAAAATCATATACCATGAATTGAGTGTAGTGTGCACCTGCACGGACATTGTGTCCCATATCAATATGCCAGAGGCGTTCACCTGTCAATCGATAGCAATCGAAGAGGACATTTCCAGTATAGCCATCATGGGCATTATCATGTGCGTTCGAGGGATCCCATTTCAGAATAATCTCATATTCTCCATCCCCATCGACATCACCAATAGAAGCGTCATTGGGTATATAGGTGAATGCTTGTCCCGAAGGGGTGACCCCATCCGCCGGACGGTCCAGCGGAATATTGATGTATCCTATGGGTGCCTTCGCCGGCAGTGTATAGTTGCCCTCGATATGTCCTGTTTCCACGCCGTTTACAACGGGCCGCACGGTGTACGTAGTTGCTTTCTTTCCTTTATAGGCATCCCGGTAGAAAGTTCCCGTAGTAGCAGGTACTTCGGCTATCTTCTTTCCGTCCCGATAGAGGTTGAACGCTGTATTCTCGGGGTCGGACGAGAGGTATCTCCAGGAAACAGCTACTTCTGACGGGTTCTCACGGATGGCTACTACACCACGACCCAACTTTTCCTTTTGTAGCTTTGAATAATCATAAGCCGGAGCATTCGCCGCGTTGCGGAAGCGGCCGTACGTCACGTTCTCTTCCGTTACATTCTCTACGTTATGTACGTTCTTGATGAATTTCGTAACTTCATCGGCATGTACATTCTTTATAACGACGTTCTTTGCAGGCAGTTTGGCATCCCCTTTCAGATCGTAGATGGCTTCAGTGCGTTCGCAGGTCACGTTCGTCATGTACAGGCCGTCGATGCGGGTGATGCGCTCCTCGTAAGTAGGTACCAGATTACGCCATTGGTAGAGTACATCCGTATCAATTTCGAGTACACGCTGCATCTTGCCTGCTTTTACGTTCTCCATGTGGATGTTTTCGATGAAACCTCCCCGGCGGTGATTGGTCTTGGCAAAGAAGAGGCGGAACACGGAGTCTGGTGCTGCGCAATCGTGCATATATACGTTGCGTATGCCGCCCGACATTTCGCTGCCGATGCCCAGTAATGTATGTCCTTTTATGATGTCGCAGTTGCGTATCACAATATTCTCGCACGGGGTATCCAATCGCCAGGCATCTTGGTTACGTCCGGCTTTAATGACAACTGCATCATCTCCCTGATCAAACTTGCAATCTTCTATCAGGAAGTTCCGGCTCATTTCCAGATCGACGCCATCGTTATTGTGTCCGTGGGCATATACGTCCAGATTGCGAACAATACCGCCATCGCACATATACAAGTGTATGGTCCAAAAGGGGCTTTCACGAATCTTGAACTGATCGAGCAAGACGTTCTTACATCTGTTGAAGTGTATCAGGTGCGGGCGAAGATTATTTTCTCCTTTTGCCATCTGTCTTTTCTCTACCGGAACATCCGTTGAGGCCATTGTGTAGAGTTCGGCCAATGCGTCCATGTGAGGCTTGGGACGCTTAAACCACTTGCGCCACGTGTCCATGATGGGTTGCAGTGTCCCGGTTCCGGTGATGGCTACATTTTCACAGTCGAAAGCATACACCAAAGGCGAGTAGTTGTAACATTCCATACCTTCCCATGACGTCATCACGGCAGGAAGATAGTCTTCCGGATTGTCTGTGAAGCGCAGTATGGCACCGTCAGATAAATGCAGGTTCACATTGCTCATCAGGTGTATGGGGCCTGTAAGCCACTCGCCGGTGGGAATTACTACACGGCCACCACCGGCGCGATTGCATGCCTTGATAGCCTTAGCGATAGCTTTTGTATTTATAGTTTTCCCTCCTTTTACTGCTCCATAATTTGCGATGGAAAAATCACGGTTGGGGAAAATAAATTCCTTTATCGGCTCCATGGCAAAAGGTGCGTTAACGGTGACAGTCTTATATTTCGGGGCGGGCATGGCGCCCGATAATCCCAGTGCAATCACTGCAATGGCAGCTATGCCGGTCAAGGATTTAAAACAAGGTTTTTTCATGATATATTTTGTTTTTCATTAGTTGCAAAAATACGGCTTAATACGAAATACTTCCATAGAATAATATGCAATATACATGGAAAATCGTGCAAATCATTCGTCCATGGGAATTACTTCCTGCATGTAAATAGCATCCAGACTCCACAGGGCGGCATCGTTTGTGCTGATGCTGGTACATTCGTCCAGCGGGGCAGGCACCTCGGGTGGAAGTAGAGTTGTGATGCGGAAAGGCGGTGCCGGCGTGTGCTCCAGTCTTGTGAACAATTCCGCCCAAGCCTCCTTTGCCATTTCCGGGTTGCGTGTCTGATAAGCTGCATAGCCCATCAGACGTGAAATGCGAAAACGGCTACGGTTTAGCTCCCATGCTTTCTGTTTGTAACGTATCGTATAATCTAACCAAGCATCTTTCCATTCGGGTAGTTCAATCATCCGGAGCATTTCATTCATCACCTCGAAGCCGCCCATGATACTCATTAAGTGGTTGGTACTTTCCAGTTTGGGGTCGCACTCACTGCTGATGATGCCGGTTGCAGGGTCAAAGCCAAGCGCTTTAGGGCCTGTGAAAATCCGGTTGGGCAGGGCGACGATACTCTTCATGCCGGTAATGATTTTATCGCGGTAAGCCACATTGCGGGTGCGTTCCCATTCCGTCATCCAGTTTCCGGCGTATGCCAGCCAGTCGGGACCAATGCGCAGGCGGGCAGGGGCGGTGCAGGGATATTCGCTACGTGGTTGTGCCAGGCGCATAGGGTCTAGGGTATAGAGTTTCTGTTCGGCGTCTTTCACTTCGGTCATGAGGTCTCCGCAGCGTTCGTCCGTAGTGAGATAATAGTAGAAGCGATTCCAAGCAGCCTGACTGATGCGTGCTTCTTTGGCGCCACATCCCCAATGGCTGACGTTGTGACGACTACCCAATCCGGCATTCTCCCCTATGTGGTAGACGTCTACCTCGGCTGTGTGGCGGGTCATAGCCTCTGCCATGCGCCAAATGTCTACACGCCCTGTGCGCAGGAAATTATACCAAAGCCACATGTTGGAGGCCAGTTCCGTATTGTCCCAGGCAAAGCCTCCGATGTCGTAGCGCCAGGTGTGGCGAATAGGGTCATACGCATGCATGACGTCGCCGTAGTTCCAGAAACCATACCATTTGTTCTGTTCGATGGCCTTCTTGTAAAAGTCAACGTATGCATCCAGTCGGTCTTCTACCCGGTCGCGGAATGGAGTACTGCGATCCGGAAGGCTCCAGACGCCAAAAGCTTGTTGCGCGTGCAGGTATTCGGGGGTAGGCATCAATACACCCGGTTCCGAAAGTTGCTTGGCACGGTCTGCAAAAGCCTGCTTTCCTGCATATCCTCCCTGTGGGATCAGGGTGAGTGTGGTGGTGCGGGCAATTCCATAAGGTGTACTCAGCCCTTCCTGAACATCCTCGTAACTGGCATTTAAATCGTGTGCTACATTATCGTAGTGGCGCAAATCCATGGGTTCGGCATCGGGGCTCCATAGCCAAGCGGTAAGGGTGGCTACGGGAGTCTTCGTCCCGGAGATTTCGATGGCCGAAGGATAAGACTGCCAGAAGTCGTGCAAGCAAAGCCCCAATCCACCGCTGACGTCGCCGGCAAAAGCATATCCCTCACTGCGCGTGCCGGAGAAGGTACCTATCCAGGGATTCGTGTCATTGGCCCGTTTACGGATGGAGAAAGCATCCGCAGTGAGCTGAGACAGGCGGTAGGTGTTCCACGATGCCCAGTTGTCCAACAGCGAGCGATTTTTTTCATCAAAAGCTTCATAAGGTGGGATGCGTTTCCCTTCCATCTGTTGCTGTTGCAGGGAGGGTTCCTTATCCTTGCCGGCATTTTTATTTGTCACATCCCGGCCGGAGTTCCTGTTCGCTGCATCGCCCAATGTCAGTACACGACGCCCTACTAATGGCTGTACAGGTTCGCTCCACACTCCGCCGTCAGCACAGGAGAAGGCTATGTGGCGGTTGTAAAGTGCTTCGCGCATAGGCACGTCGAAGCGGACGCCTAAAGCACGAATGAAATCCTGGTTCTGGTCTCCATCGAACAGGAAACTATGCACCATCTTCATCTGCTCACTTCCACCATAGAAATAGAGACGTACCACAAAGGGCAGCCATTCACGTCCGTTTTTATTCTTATGTACGCCCTCCAGTTTTATCAGCGTACGTACAGCACCGCACCGCTCTACCGTCGCTGATTTCATTTCGCTCACATAGTTATTGAAAGATACCTGCGAAGTGCTTTCAAGAACGGGCGTGCTCTGTGTGCTGCATATCAAGCGTGCTTTCTCGCCCACCTTCACCCCTTTATATAGCAGACTGTCTATCAGGAATTCACCTTGGCGGGGAATGTAAGCCGAAATCACTCCTGTTTCTATCAGAATATTCCGGGATGTCTCGGTGACGGAAACGGATGCTTGATCGTTGGGATTTGTTGTTCTTACCTTTTTTACCGATTTCTTTTTTGCTAGTTCAAGTGTAGCCCCCTCTGTTCCGGCGGGGATAACGCCTGCTACTCCGCTCCATTTCACCGAACCATCCGGCCAGTAGGCCAGCGCCCAGGTGTCGATCGGTATGTTTTCACCATTTACGGTGGTTAACTGTAAAGTGCTTTCAGGAAAGATCTTGCCTTTCTCAAAAGGTACGCCGAAGCTGGTCGCTTTGTCCATTTCGGGAGTGTCGCCGATCCATTGCAAAGGCACAACGGAGGTTTCTTGCAGTGAGCACTCGTAGCGGAAGTTGGTAATACGGGTACGCGATAGGGTGGTGCGGAAGCCAAACCAACCTTCAGTCAGTGGTTTGGCATCCCTGAAATCCACCAGACGCTTTCCGTCTATATAATAACTAACCCTATTATTTTCGTTCGTAATTTTAATATGATACCAGTGGTTCGCTTTCAGTAAATGCTCTACATTGGTATATTCTTTTAAGACCGCAGGCCGGGCCTGAGGATTGGTGATGCCTGCTTCATTGCCATCATAGCGACGGAAGCGTGTAGTGGAGTTGTGGTTTCCGCCATATCCCAGATAATAAAGTTGCAGGGAGTAGCAGTTCAGAAATATTCCATTGCGCCACTTCTCGCGTTTCCATAAGTTGTCCGGATACTTCGGGTCGGAAGCCATCCAGAAGCAGTTCAAGTCGCTCAGGCGGTCTTTTTCCGTTTCACTGACTACGCAGGCATCGTATTCAATGGTGACTTTGCCGCTCATCTTCTCCTTTCTCCAAAGAGTCAGCCCTTTTGGGGAGACAATTTCGGCTGTATCTCCCCGGAACGTTACTTTGTAATCGGGCGATTCCGACTCCACTTTCCAGTATTTGTGAAACTGGCGGGCATTTAAGCCGGAAACCTGATTGTCCTGTGCCTTCAATGGTAGTAAAGACAGAAAGAAAAATGAAAGGCACAAACTAGTACGGAATCTGTTTCTTTTCATCATGATTAAAAACTTGTGTGTGGTGGTTGATTATATGCTACGTTTTGCCAAGCGATAGCCAGACGATATTGACGGTCGTTCATCAATGTCGGGCGCCTGTCGGCGGCAGGTATCGTTGTTGTGTATATGCGCAGTTCTGTTTGGTCCTCTGAAGCCCAGATGACTTCTTCGCGCCAATCTCCCAGAATATCTCCGGACAGGCAGGGATTCCCTTTGGTGCCATTGTTGGAAACTACTCCCTCGGCTTTCAGCAATAGTTCAGTTTCTTCCGTTTGCCAATTCCACTTGCTGATGGAGACATGGTCTAATAACTCTGCCAGCGGATCGGCATCCCAATAGATTGTGAAATTGCAGGAATTCGGTTTCTTATCACTGATAAATTCTCCGGTATCTCCTCTTCGTAAGCCACCGATGTTGCACCAACATTCTGCTCCTTCATAGCGTGGATCGATGTCGGCTGCTACTCCGCGTCCGGCGTCTTTGCCTAACCCATCTTGCCAGATGATTTCTCCGGTGGCTCCGTCAAACATGGCTACGGCGGGAGTTCGCTTGACAATCTCATTATCTCCTTCGTTCTCATGTACGCCGAATACTTGTATACCAGGGCGCGAAGGGATTAAACGTCCGGCATGCAGGGCGTCTCCATGGCGCAGTCCCGTTGTGAAGAGACCTTTTCCATCATGGTCCACTGTCATAGCCCCCACGCAGATCTCATCATAATTGTCTCCGTCAAAATCGGCTATTGTTACGCTATGATTTCCCATACCGGAATATCCTTCCATACCGGGGGCGGCACTATCGAAAGTCCAGATGCTTTTCAAGGTTGAGTTAGTAAATGTCCATGCACAGACTACAGTACGTCCATACCATCCTCTGACCATTACAGGTGAAGGAGTCTTACCATCCAGAAAGGCGACTCCCGCAGTGAAGCGGTCGGAGCGTCCGCCGGTATTATCGTTGCCACAGTTACCGCCGATGCCTCCCCATCCGTCTATGGGATAGCGGGTAGGAATGTATTCTTTGGTATCTAATTCTTTTCCGGTTTTACCATCAAACACAGTCAGGTATTCCGGCCCATTGACTATCTTTCCATAAGTCGGACTCTCTTTATCCCATGTTCTCCAATCTGCTTGGTTATCACCGATAGTATGTCCTGTTCCATCCACGGTTCCGTCTCCTGTCTTGCAGCAGATTTCAGCACACCCGTCTCCATCGAAGTCAAAGACAAGGAAGTAGGTGGTGGCTGCTCCTGAACGGATATTCGGTCCCAAATCAATGCGCCAAAGCAATGTTCCATCCATTTTATACGCATCCAGGTAAGTATTTCCTGTAAAGCCACGTTGCGGAGGACGCTTAGAATTGGAAGGTGACCATTTCAGTATGATTTCATATTCACTGTCACCATCCAAATCTCCTATACTGCAATCATTGGCTGTATAAGAGAAATGTTCGCCTGCGATTTCTCCATCTTCCGGTTTCCGGATTGGAATACTTAAATAGGGGTGTAGTTCCTCTTCTGTCGAATGTGTCCAGGTGGCTACTTCTCTATTATCAGCTTTCAGTATCCAGCGATTAGTGACTTTGAAGTCAGTGCCCTCATCTAGAAAATCGGCAGTCTGGCTAATGGGTTCTTTATTCAGTTTTATGGCTGTTCCGCCATTGGTGCTTCGATAGATGTCGAACTGCAAGCCGGGTGCATCATCCAGCGTCATGCGCCAGCTGAAGTACATTCCTTTCTCTGTAGGGATTCCGACCAAGCCTTTTGAGAGTTTCTCTGCTGTATAGGGTTGAGAAAAAGCATATATACTCCCGCAAAGCAGGAGTATATACATAATAACCCAGTGTTTTATATAACAATTCAACCTTATTGCCATAAGTTTTCTTTAAACTCAATTTCCACAATGCGTAATTCGTGCCTGGTCTTGTTTCCATCTTTAGCTTTATATAGATCCAATTCATTGGCGACGGGAGCAGCTACCTCAACTATCTGTCCGAAGGCATCCCCTTCTTTGCTGGCCCCTTTCAGACGAATGGTGATCTCGTTGGTCAATACAGGTTTTACTTTCAAATGAACATATCCCAGACTTTTATCTGTTTCTCCGCTCCAGATCAGTTCGTCACCTGCATAGATTTCCAGCGGATAACTGCGCAAACGCCATCCGGTCAGCTTCAGGCAAACTTCATCCACTCGTGCGGCACGTTCCAATTGGTAAGTGATCCAGGCTGTGTTTGCTCTTCCGTCATTTCTCCACTCGCTCAATTCGTTATCATCGAAACTATTGATAGCGTTTTCATTATTTGCGCCGGCGACAGCGGATAAGATGCCAACATCTACTTTCGTATCTTTATAAGAAGGTGTTAATGGAGTTTCCCCACGGGTTAATCTGCCTTCCAGTTCATTGCCGGGGATATAGCTGCTTAATCCGTCTTTTACTTCTATTGGTGATGATGAGAAGCTGATCTCAGCAGATTTCAAACCCTTAGCTTTTGCAGTTACGCGAACTGTACCAGCAGTTGTCAGAGAGCGGATGAGTGCGCGGTTGATGCCACATTCTACCGGCAGATCTTTTGAAAGAATAAAATTGTCTTTTCCCTGTGCGATACCACCACGCCATTCGGCAGGTCCTTCCACATCGAAATGTATTAGATCATTGGCCAACGGACAACGTCTTCCATCCTTATCCATTACTTCTACCTGGAGTAATACCATATCCGCACCGTCTGCTTTCCATCCATTAGGACTTTGAATCAGGCTCAGCTTTATTTGCTCTGGTTCACCGGCTGTCTGTAAGTGTGTACGGCAGCATTCTGTTCCGTTTTCATCATAGCCCACTGCTTCCAATTTACCGGTTGCAAATGCTACATTTTCAAAAGTATATAAGAAATGGTGGTCTCTATTACCATATCCTAAGGATGTTCCATTCAGGAACAATTCCACTTTCTCTGCACTGGAAACTACATAAACCGGTTTCACTGTACCTTCTTTATAATTCCAATGGCCAATGATATGGATGCGTGGATTTTCTATATCTACCCAACCGTCCCACATCACCTGATGTGCAAAGAAAGGATCTTTGGGAATACGCATGGCATCAGTTACCCCGCTACGACGATAATTCTCTACCCCGCGGAAATGAGTATTAGTATCAGAGAAGATGATCTTTACTCCACCTGAACTAACACGCTCTCCGGTTCCCGGGCGTTCACGCCAATAGTCGAACCAGCGAATTATATTTTCTATCGTAAATGAATCCTGATTATGATTGTAAGCACGTGCATCTACTTTCTTCTGGATTTTATTGGTTGCGGCGGATTTGAAAGAATTGTTCCCTTCTCCATTCTTATGATAGGGGTAAGAGTATTCGTCCCAATACTTGCGCAATCCTTCATCGCGACAATATTCCATGGCCCACATCGGGTGATGTTTACTCTTATTGATATAAAGCATTTCTCCGCCATATTCGGCTTCGCGGATATCAAGCATTTCACGTGAACCTATGGCACGGCCGCCATGAGGGTCATATTTATCGCGTATTGCTTTCATCTCTATCATGTGTTCCCGACTGATAGACTCATTTCCACATTCGTAAAACAGGATACTCGGGTTATTACGGTTGTAAATGATGGCATCACGCATCAGTTCAGTCCGTTGTCCCCACTGGCGTCCTTCACGGTCTTTTTCTGCATCACCGGCTTGCATTGCCTGGATCAACCCCACGCGGTCACACGATTCAATGTCCTGTTTCCATGGAGTGATATGCATCCAGCGAACCAAGTTGGCATTATCTTCCACCATCAATCCATTGCTATAGTCACTCAGCCATGCCGGAACGCTCATTCCTACTCCCGGCCATTCATTACTGGTACGTTGGGCAAACCCCTTCATCTGGATTACGCGATCATTCAGCCATATCATACCTTTCCCAAAGCGAGTTTTGCGGAAACCTGTCCGGGTAGCTACTTCATCTATCTTTTTACCGTCTGCCCATAAACTTGTTTTTACGGTATACAGATAGCCATATCCCCAACTCCAGAAATGCAAACCGTCCACTTCCGCAGCTGCTTTTAAAGTAACTGTTTCTCCGGGTTTTATTAAAGTCTGAGCACCGTCGAATACTTTGATTGTTTTACCGTCACGGTCTATCAACTCAACTTTATAGGCCACTTGTTTGGCACGCTTGTACTCGTTCTTTATCTCGGATTCCGCATGAATCACCGCTTTGCGGGATTTTACACGAATATCTTCCGCATAGATATAGACACCCGTGGTTTGCAGATTGCTGTATAAAGGCAGAGTCTGATATAATTTATCTGTAACATGTAGCCATACATTCTTAGGAATACCACCATAATTGGCGTTGAAGTTACGGTCGCTCCACTGATATTTGGTGTTGGTAGCGCGTTCCTTGTAATTCCAGTCATTATCAATGCGGAGGGCTATTACATTTTCCTGTCCGTATTTTATATAAGGAGTCAAGTCGAAACCAACAGCCATCGCACCATTTTCGTGCAGGCCCAGATATTGACCGTTAATGTAGAAATCAGCTCCTTGGCGGACACCTTCGAATTCTATAAATACCTTTTTATCTTTACTGCCAGCGGGTAAACGGAAGTGTTTACGATACCACATCACTGTATCTGTTAACTGGTCGATGCTTAAGCGAAAAGCTTCATCTTCATTGAAAGCGCGGGGTAAAGTGACTTTTTTCCAATCCGTATCCTGAAAACGTACTTGTTGGGCTTCAGGGGTATCACCAACGGAAAGTAACCAGTCGGAATTGAAATTATATTTATTGCGAGCATCTGATGCTCCTACATACTGGCTTATGGATATAAAAGCCAAAAGGAATAAAAGGATTCTACGTCTCATGGTTTATTAATCATTTAAAATAATCTTATTTACTCTCCTAAATAGTAGGAAGGTACAGGTGCCTGTGGATAACCCATGGAACGATGTGCTACATAATTCCGGTATATTGCATCCTGCATTAAAGTTACACGACGGTCTTTGGCGGGGATATTCGTTGTGTAAATACGAATTTCGCCCGGTAAGGCTGTGATGATCTCTTCACGCCAATCACCATATAAATCGGCAATCATCAGGATATCCCCTTCAATACCTTCTGTCAGAGATTCCCCTTTCCATTTTATGATACTTAAAGATTTTCCGTTAGAAGAAGAGTTTGCTCCCCATCGGTTATCGTCTCCTTTAAATGTTTCACGCAATAAATCTCCGTCCCACCATGCCCAGTTTCGGCAGGAAGGTACATCTTCGTTTTTGCCTAAATATTGACCATCTGCAGAAAGCAGGTATTTGTCCGTACTTCCTCCTTTACGGTCTTCGCTTGCGAAACATTCCAGCCCTTTATGAGTAGGATCGAAGTCGGCAACCATGCCGTCACCCACATGGAACGTTTTGTGACCGATGTTCCAAACGGGTTGTCCGGTTTTTGCGTCTACCACACAAACTCCACGGCCGTTGTCATGCCAAGGTTCCAAACATAGAAATACTTCCATTCCCGGACGATTCGGGTCAATATCTGTCAGATAAATCTTGTCCGGGTGTCCTAATCCGGTAGACCACAATAGTGTACCATTGTTATCAAGCATGCATGAGCCTAAGAGTATTTCATCTTTTCCATCCTGATCCACATCTCCGCATATCATGTTGTGTGATCCCATACTTCTTACTACAGGGTTTTCTTCATCACTATCCCATCTCCAGGCGCGTTCCAGTTTGTTGCTGTTTAATTGCCAGGCATCTACAACCATCAATTTATAGGTTCCGCGACAAGCTAATATATAAGGTGTCTTCCCATCCAGATATGCCATACCTATCTGATTACGATTCTGGCGGACAAGATTTCCATATCTGTCATTGCGCTCAGGCCAATTCACGCGGGCTATTTCTTCTCCAGTCATGCCATTCAATACGCTCAAGTATTCTTCACCTGAATCTACACGCCCTTTTTCATTACGTTTTGAATTTTCTGGAGCGGTCTTTAATGCTATTTCAGCTTTGCCGTCTCCATTGAAGTCGTAAGCGATAAAAGGAGAATACCATACCCCCGGTTCTATACCTTGCCCCAAGTCTTTAGACCACAAAAAAGTACTGTCATTCAGATAAGCCTCAATTTGATAAGTTTCTCCACCCAAAGTACCCGGCATTCCCGGATCTACATTTTTATCCGGCGTACGGATAATGTAATCATAAATCCCGTCTCCATTTAAATCGGCAACAGCTATCTTGCCGGCTTTTATATTTCTATTAAGTTTGATTGATTGATAATTCTTCAATGATGGGAGTTCCACTTCTATTTTAGCAGATGTGTCAATCACTTTTTTCTTTTTATCCAATGCGCAGATCCAATAAAATGCTTTTCCGTTTGCAGGAGATCGATCTATGAAATCACAAGTTGATTTTACCGGAGATTTGGTTAAGCGTTCCGTCTTGCCATTTGCAGTGCGATATAAATGGAAGGACACATCTGCATCATCTTGTTCCGATAATCTCCAGCTAAGATATATGCCTTTTCCATCTATAGCAGGGGCTGCCGCCAGTCCTCTGTCCAAGTGCTCTTTTATTCGTTCGGTTGCAAAACCATTCACTTTAGGCTTCGGTTCATGCCGTGGTTCCAGAATCTCATAGTAGTAAGTACGTTCACGTAAATCTTGGGCTTGTAAACTACCGGCTGCACCGATTAGTAAAGTACAGAGGAGTAAATATCTATTTTTCATTGCTTTCTTTTTTAGTTATTGAATGAAGTAATATCGACCATCATCAGATTCAAACGCGTACCGTTTGTGAAGTGCCCGGATTGAAAAAGTACTTTTGTGCCGTCGGGACTGAAACTTGGGTGTGCATGATCCGGTTTCATTTTGGTGTCCGAAACCAGCCAATGGCGTTGACCGGTCTGCACGTTGATAAGCCAGACATTTCCTCCGAAGGTGTCACCCGCTGCCCAACGATTGTCGCGACTTGCATTGCAATGCCAGAATCCTCGTCCGGTAAGTTGTCCTTCTATGGCTTTGCGGTCTTTATCCAGTTCTACCTGACCCACTAATTCCACGTCATCGGTGCGAAGATTGATACGGGCAATACCACTTACTTGTTTACGAAGACGAGGCTGAAAACCCAGAATATTGAAATAAACATAGTCCTTGGTTGCAAAAGTTTCGTGAGTGACCCAGTCTAACGGAGTTTCTTTATAAAGAGGCTTGAAGACCGATCCGTCTGCTGTGCAGAACCACATGCGCTGGTGTGCATCGCCACCGGTTTCATTACAGAAAACTATTTCTTTCGGTGTGAAACGGCTGGCCTGTATGTGTCCTGTCTTAAATTCGGTATCGATAACTTTGGTTACTTCGCCGGTAGCAAGGTTCATTTTTCGGATGCCACAAAGAGATGGTTTTATTTTTACCGGCTGATTACTTTCCGGCAAGAATGCATTTTTCGCCATGCGTTCTTTCTCTTCTTCTGTACCTTCACGTTCCACGGTGATATATGCATAGTCATCGTTACAATCTACGGCGTATCCTCCGGGACGTCCCATATTCGTGGGAAAAGTACCTAAAAGAGTCTCGTAGGCGGCGGGTTTTCCTACCTTTCCTTGTTTCACATCTGCAAAGAACTTATCCAAGTTCATGACATACAGATTCCAGTCTTCTTTCTCTTTTCGGCTGATGAACATACGATTGCTCTTATTGGCCAGAAATGCACTGCCCAGATCAGGACCTTCCGTAGCCTGAATGATTTGGCCTGTTGCCATTTCTATAAAATAAATTTGTGTGGGAGTCCAACTGCGTTTCTCCCCGTTTGGAAGTGTACGTTCTATCTTTTCACCATTTCCACGGCTGGATGATCTGAACAGTAGATATTTGCCGTCAGATGTCCACATCGGGTCTGTCTGATAGAGGAAACGGTCGTTCTTTAAAGTATCGGTGAGTATGGTAATGGTGTTCCCGGTTTCATGGTCTGTATAAGTCTGCATTTCGGATGCGGTACAATTACCAAACTGGGCAAACAGCGCTTTACTGAAGCCGATTAATAAAATAATGGTTAAACAGAGCTTTCTCATAGTATGTCATTTTTTTATTTGATGTTACAAAGTTAGGCGCAATGAGCGCTCTATAAAATAGAAATTCATACATTTATATGGTTATTCGTCCACTTATATACCCTATAAATGCGCTTTATGTACAGTAAGAGGGAGGGCTTGTAACAGCACCCCAAAAGAATAGCATGATAGAATGGGGACAATAAGTCCCCATTCTAAAAAATCATTGATTAATAACCATTATTCTGGTAAGCCTTTTTAGCTGAGTCGTCTAAAGGGTTACCATTCTCGTCAGTCAATAAGTCGAGCATGGATTGAGTGAATGGTTTAAGGGTATAATGAGGTTCAAACATACCCATACCGTCACCCGTTTGGCCGATACCGTTGATCAGGTTATCAGAAGAATCCCATAAACCTTTTTGAGGAGATGCCAGTTGGTCATGGTAGATAATGCGATCTGCCTGCCAACCGGAATGGTGCAAGTTCTCATAATAAATTATTTCCTGATTCAATTCGCGTGCTAATTCATTCAGAATGAAGTTGGCAAAACGATCTTCTGTTGAAGTAGCTGTCTTGGGATACATCTCTGCTTTTGAATGATCGGAGACTCCATCCCAATAAGATTCGTCTATCAACATTGCAGATGTCATATCAACTGCTACTTCATACGGCCATTGTTGTTCGGTCTGCGATAGTTTTTCATATCCCGGCTGTAAAATGGCTATGACTTCTGCACGCTTTTCTCCGGTTTTGTAGGCTGCACGTGCACGTACTGCATTAATATCGGCAATCGCTGCATTGTAGTTACCTTTACGGCCATATGCTTCAGCACGAAGCAGGTATGTTTCGGCGAGACGGAATAAAGGTACATCACGGCCCGATTCGTAGTGTGTATAGTTGCTACGATTCGGCTCATCGTACTTCAGAGTTGCCGGACATGCGGTAGATCCCATTTTGTCCAAACCTGAATAACTCTTGTCATTATAAGTATAACTGTTTCCTTCTGCCTTTGTCGGAATACGGTAATAGTATTTATTTCCATCTTTTATCCAGCGAGCCATCAGGACAAAAGGATGCGCTAAAGCTTCATTTATGTCGATAGCGGTTTCCTTGGTATTTTCTACATAAGCAAAAGCCAGGTCGCCTTTACCCATTTTGTGTTCACCGGCTACAGCTTTGCGATTTCCCCAAGATGCTCTGGTGTACGTAGGAAGAATCTTTTCGTTAAAGTACTTTGCCATTGCATCAGTCCACACATAAGTCTTGTTATTATCGCTGTCATAAGCATAATAGTCTAGGTTGGCGGCGGGTGATGAGTTTGAATCTCCTCCCTTGAGTGCCGTTGTGTATTCCACATGGAATGATTTCTCATACCGAGAGTCAGCCTGCTTATTTACATACAAGTCAAAACCGAAATCATTGGTGAAACCAATGCGTGCAGAGGATTTTGTAGGATATTCCCAACAGAAATCAGGAATTCCCCAGGATGCATTCGAGTAATCACCACCAAAGAAATAAGGCAAACGATTACCGTAGCGACCATTGTCGGCGCCTCCCATCGGACCATATACACAAGAAAGAATCAATTCATGACTGTTCTCATTTGAATAGTCTCCCATCGGATGACTGAAGAGCTTTCTATAGTCTGATTCCAATGCATAATAACCATGCTCTATTACTTTCGTTGCATAATATATGCAAGAGTCCAAATCGGCGGTACCTTCACCTTTGTACAGCATACCTAAATAAGACTTTGAATTACTGGTATCTACATGGCCATCGGCTTTTACACCATATTCAGAACTGCCATATTTAGCACCTTGTGCACGTTGTAAATAGAGCTTTGCCAGAAAATGGGCAGCCGCCCCTTTGGTTGCACGACCAAAGTCTGTGGTCAGGTTCTGTTCATTAACATCCGGTAGATGATCGTAGGCATAACGTAAGTCTCCAATCAACAGGCTATAAATGCTGGGCACACTTTCGCGTACATAATTATAGTTGGAAGGTAATTCTGCAGTGTATCCTTTGGGGACAAATATTTCACCATACATTGTACTCATTATATAAAGTGAGTAAGCACGATTGAATAAAGCTTCCGACAAAGCCTTGGCTGCATAGTTTGCATCACTTGCAAATTTTCCGAGTGCCTTACCTTCACGAATAGATAATATGGCACGGTTACAGTTATTTATAATAGGATAGAAACCTAATAATGATTTTGCATTCTCACCGCACAAGCCATTAGCATAGCCTGCCAATTTGCCGGTTGCATTCCATTCACTTGCAGAATACATGCCGTAAGCTGCCGTTTTTGCAGAGAAGTTATCTACTCCCAGCATTAAACTACTTGGGCCCTGTTCATATTGTTTGGTTACACGCAAGGCATCATAGGTGCCGACTATCAGTTGTTCCAGACCTTGTTCGGTTTCAAAATAATCTTGTGTAATGGTAGATACCATTTTCTCCTCCAGAAAGCTGTCAGTACAAGATATGCTTCCCAGTGCAATCATTGAAAGTAATATATATTTCTTCATATTTGTTTTATTCTTAATAGGGTTCATCAATTAAAAGCCAAGTCTTAAACCTATCACATAGCTGCGGTTCAATACCGTGTTATTGGTCTGACCTCCGATAAAGTTAGTAGCGCTGGTTTTCTCACTCCATCCGGTAGTATCATCAGGATTGATGCCTGCTTTTACCAACTCACCGCCAAAGATAAATGGATTCAATACCTGAGCATAAATGGAACAACTTGATGCGCCGATCTTATTCAATAATTTCTCCGGTAGTGTATATGACAAGGCTATATTACGAATAGCAATCATATTTCCTTTGGTATAACTCATATATGCGCTATAGTCAGTAAATGTTTCGCCACCTGCACGTGGTTGAGGGAATCTGGCACCTGTATTTTCCGGGCTCCAGATGTCCTTTTCCACACGGCGTCCGTAAGTTTGCATCAATCCATAATATGTGTTACCAAAGCGACCATAGATGAATGCATTCAACTGCCAATTCTTATAAATGAAAGTAGTAGTGAATCCGCCTTCCCATTTTGGAGTAAATGAACCTAAGAAATGATTATCGTCATTGTTGAATTTGCCGAAACCATTGTCCATGTATGTGATTTCCTGTTTTTGTCCATTGATATCCACCGTCTTGGTTATTGCTCCCTCTGTGCCTTTAGGTACTTCAATGAAATCCTGATCGACCAGTTTAGCCATACCGGGGAACATTGTAATGCCATTGGCTTTATAGACTGCTAATAATTTCTGGTCTTCGGGTGTATTTTGCCACAAACGATCATATTTGTAAGTCCATACCTCATTGATAGGCTTTCCGATAAACCAACCATTAGCGGTATCGTCATTTTTGCCATCGGCCAGTTCTACGATTTTCTCTTTATTGGTAGAGAAAGTGAAATCAGTTTTCCAGGTGAAATCTTTGGTCTGAATATTTGTGGTAGAGAGGGTTATTTCAAAACCTTTATTCTGAGTCTTACCTATATTTGATAAGATCTGAGTATATCCGGTCATGATAGGAATTGAACGGTTCAGCAGCAGATCGGAAGTCTTGGCAACATAGTATTCAACACTACCGTTGATTCTATTATTCAGGAATCCAAAATCGATTCCCACATTCGTAGAAGCTGTTTTTTCCCAACCAAGCATTCTGTTGGGTAATACGGAAGCTTTGGCACCTGTAGTATTAGTAGTCACACCGCCTTGTCCGAAAGGCTTGTTAGCCCATTGGGAAACCATAGCCCCTCCTGTCTGATAAGGACTTACAGAAGCATTACCGGTAACACCATATCCCACACGCACTTTCAAAGTATTAATCCAGTTGATACTTTTAATGAAATCTTCTTCATTCAGTTTCCATGCCAATGCTGCTGAAGGGAAGAAATCCCATTTGTTGCCTACAGCTAACATGGAAGCACCGTCCCAGCGACCTGTTAAAGTCAGCAGATAGCGGTCCATCAATGAGTAATTGACACGAGCCATATAAGAAGCCCTTTGTTGTTCGCTGAACGAGGAGCCAATACCTGCTTTTGAAGTGTTCGAATCACCTACGCTATACCATAAGGCGGTAGGGAACTTACATTCGTAAGCACGTACTTCTATACCTTCTGTGCGATAATATTCAGCTGATTGCATCAATGTCAGACCTAAAGAGTGAATCTTATTGAATGTCTTGTTTACAAAGATCATATTCTCCAGTGTCCATGCCAGTTTCTGACTTTGATTGTTGTAAGCTACATTCGGTTCTGTTGAGGCATAACCTAACGGATTGGTGAAATCATTGCCATAATAGCTGCCTTCACGGGCGTTGCGATATTGGGAACCAAAGTTAGTACGCCATTTTACTCCTTCCAATGGAGCCCATATTTTGCCAAAATCAAGTTCTGCAAAAGAGCTTAACATGACACCGTAATAGCGTGTTTCATTTTGAGCCTGATCAATGTTTAATAAAGCATTGTGCTGTGAGGGACCATCTGACGGACTCAGTAATTCTCCATTTTCATCATACGCCGGTGCGTAGGGCATCAGATTGGTAGCTAAACCATAAGAGTCCTTAGCCGTTGTATTTGAAAAATTGCTGACAATACCGTAGTTTTTAATGGAATGACTGATATTCACTCCCATACCGACTTTCAAAAAGTCAGTAGCCTGGATTTCACCATTCAAATTTATTGTATAACGTTTATAATCCTGATCTTTCATCGGAGATTGCTGATCCAGATAGGCTAATGACATATACAGTTTGGACTTTTCTGTTCCGGCGGAGAGTGACATTTGGTGGTTGTGGGTAACTGCCGTACGGGTTACATAATCAGTCCAGGGAGTGGTTGGAATCTTTGAAGAATCATATACCGGTACTCTGGCGGCATATCCTAATACATTCTGCTCATATTCGGTTGCATCACGTAGTACAGGAGTACCGTCGGCATTAAACTGGAACGCTGAATTGAAGACCGGACGCAGATAAGGATATTTGGTTACCCCACCAAAGTAAGCATCTCCGTCGATGTCAGGGTCTGGAGCATTACCATATTTGCCGGTATATGCGCCTGCATTAATATTGGATTGCCGGTTCCAATCGATCAATTCGCCCGAATTCATCCAATCGGTCATTGAATCAATCTTTGAGAAGGAAATGGAACCATCATAATTAATCGTCACTTTACCAGTTTTCCCCTTTTTGGTAGTGATCAGGACGACACCATTCGCACCGCGTGAACCGTAGATTGCGGTAGCGGATGCATCTTTCAGGATTTCCATAGATTCGATATCATTGGGATTGACATCAGCCATGGAACCTGCGGTCATTGGAATACCATCGATTACGTATAATGGGTCGTTACTTGCATTGATAGAGCGATTACCACGGATGCGCACATCGCCCAATTCTCCCGGTCGGTTGTTAGAAGTAATCTGCACGCCAGCTGCCTTACCCTGCATGGCTTGCAAGGCATTCTGTACAGGACGTTCTCTGATGGTTTTTGCAGTCACCTGTGTCAGTGCTCCGGTCACATCACTTTTCTTGGCAACACCATAACCTACGACAACTACCTCATCCAGAATCTCACTGTCTTCTTCTAATGTAATTTGGAAACTGGACTGACCTTTTACTGGAATATCCAAGGTCTTATATCCGACGAAGCTAACCTGGATCGTCCCATTATCAGGAACATTCGAAATAGTAAATTTGCCTTCCAAATCAGTAATTGATCCGTTAGTAGTACCTTTTACTACTACACTGGCGCCAATTACAGATTCACCAGTTTTGTCGAGGACAGTTCCCGAAATAGTTTTGCTTTGTGCAGAGGCTTCTATAGCCAGTACTGAAAATAAAGCAACGAAGAACAGTCGCTGGACTTTTTCCAAGCGACTAAACAGACTTGATTTTTTTCTGTTTTTCATACTTAAATTATTAAGTTAAACAAAAGTTAACTTGATAATGATGAAAAAAATGACTTATGGAGTGTTTTTGGTGAGGTTTTAAGAAGACCCGATACAATAATACGATCTATTTGCCGAATTGAGAAATATATACTTTAGTTATTACTATGATTAATCTTACTGTGAAGGAAGTGTTTTTAACCCTACTTATAATCCTCCACATACCAAGTCCGTATCAAGCCCGTACCAAGTCCGTGTCAAGTCCGTACGAACTCGCATCTATAGAATACGGAGATGATACGGAGTAAACGCGGTTCGGATACGGTTGAGGCTTTGAACTAAGATTATTCAAATTGCTATTTTATCAACTGATCGAAAATTGCCCTGAAAACTTTATCCGCGTGTTCCTGCATGATTCGTATATAGTTAAATATAGGCCGGTTGTTTTTCATGCTATGTCCTATACAATATTCTATCTTTTCTATTTCGATCCCCATATCATAGCCATGTTGGGCAAATGTTTTTCTGGCGGAGTAATAAGAGACTTTCCTGTTAACTCCCGCCAAATTCGCCACCTTATATATATGTCTGAAAACTAAACTATAGACTTTTTCATAAGATGAATACCTGCCGAAGACCAGTTTTCCATTATCTGAGATATAATTATCGATGATTACCTGCGCTTCCGGCTGAATGGTAAAAGCTATTTCATTCTCACTCTTTTTACTGTTCCGCGTCTTATGGCGTACATACCGCATACTGTTTCGGTTCTTGAAATTATATTCCATCAAGTCTCTCAAATTAATGCCTCCTAAATAATAGGTAAGCATAAATATGTCCCGGGCCATTATCTGTGTTGGCTTGAATAATTTCACATCACGTATCCTTTTCAATTCTTCCACAGTCAAATCCAGTTCTCTGACATTGCTAACGGGCATTTTGAAAAGTACAAAAGGGTGAACCCGATAACTCACATAATTCATTTTGTCGGCATAATTGAGTATTACCTTTATTAAAGTAAGGTAGATTCTAATGGATGTTTCCGATAATCCCTCATCTTTCATCGTATTGGCAAATCCTTGTATTTGCAATGGATTCAATTGTACTAAAGGAAAATCTCCTTTCATGTATTTTAGGAATTTCTTATAAGCTATATAATATAGCTTATAAGATTTCTTTTGTTCTTCAGTATTCATGAGGGAAAGATATTCATTTGCCACAGTCTTGAAAGTAATACCTGTTTTTTGTTGTTCGCGAGTGATAGTATGTATTAGCTCTGTACACGATAAAGTTGGCAAATAATGAATGGATGATAGGATTTCTTCATATTCATAGATTATCTTGCGGAGGCAAGTGTTAATATTTGCTGCATTTTCGTGCCTGACAACTTTGCCATTTTTCATTTGGCTAGCAGAATCCAATATAAATTGAGTTGAAATATATCTGGTTTGCGAGCGATGCGCTACTGCAATTCTTATTCGATGTTTTCCGTTGGATAGCTTTTTAGTTGGTACAATTACTATTGAAAGATTAGCCATATTCGTTTTTGGGTTTATACGTTTCTTGATACAATATTAAAGTAACAAATCTAATAATAAAATACCCGGAATAATCAAAATGCTACGAGGACTAATCATTTTGATTTTATTCACAGTCGTTGATACTATTTTTCAGTTGAAAAGATTAAATTTTCCATGCTTTGACACAATCCTACATTCCCTTTTTTGTCTCTTGCTTGTATATTTGCAACACTTTTTCACAGACAGGAGGCCTTAAATCTCCTGAGAGAATAGAAAACTAACTTTTGTTTAACTTAATAATTAAAGTATGAAAAACAGCAAGATTTTAAGTCTGTTTGGTCGCATGGGTAAACTCCAGCGGCTGTTCCTCATTGCTTTGTTATCGGTATTGGCTATAGGAGCCGCCGCACAAAGTAAAACAGTTTCAGGTACTGTGGTTGATCAAACTGGCGAACCGGTTATTGGTGCCAATGTTCTGGTGAAAGGCACTACTAATGGTGTGATTACTGACTTGGATGGTCGATTTACCCTTTCTAATGTGCCTAATAATGGTACGATTTCTATTTCTTTTATAGGTTATAAGGACCAAGAGATTTCTGTTGCCGGGAAAACAAATTTCCAGGTGACATTGCAGGAAGATAATGCAATGTTGGATGAAGTAGTAGTAGTGGGTTATGGTGTTCAGAAGAAGAGCGACGTAACGGGTGCTTTGGTAAGTGTAGGAGCAGAACAACTGACATCTCGTCCGGTTAATAATGCTTTCGAAGCATTACAAGGTAAGGCTGCCGGTGTGGATATTACTACGAATGAGCGTCCGGGTGAATTAGGTAGCATACGTATTCGCGGTAGCCGTTCACTTGTTAAAGATGGTAATAATCCGCTTTATGTAGTAGATGGCGTTCCTTTGATGTCAGGTTCTGGAATTGAAACGTTAAATCCGCGGGATATTGAGTCTATTGATATCTTGAAAGATGCGTCGGCAACTGCTATCTATGGTTCTCGTGGTGCCAATGGTGTTGTTATTGTTACTACTAAGCAAGGTAAGGAAGGTAAGTTCCAAATTGATTATTCGGGAACAGTGACTATTTCTAATATTGTAGATAAGAATCCGGCTATGTCAGCTTCAGATTATGTCACATATCGCCGTTGGGCTGCTTATAACTCGAACACTGAAGAATATGCAAGTCCTTATTCTCCTACAAAGGAAAATGATGAGTTATTATTTGGAGGCGATACCTATGCTTTGGCTAATGTAATGAAAGGTTGGGCTGGTGGCTCATGGGATGGTTCGAAAATGGCGAATACAGACTGGACTGACTTTGTAACGCAAACCGGAGTTTCTCATGAACATACGTTGAGCGCAAGTGGAGGTACTGATAAACTGAATGCTTATGCTTCATTCGGTTACCTTAAGAATGAAGGTACGCAGATAGGACAATGGTACGAACGCTACACTGGTAAAATTAGTGTGAATATTAAGCCTACCAAGTGGTTTACTATGAATGCCTCGATCAATGCAACTTGGAGTGAGCAAGATTATGGTATGTCAACATTGAAAGGACAATCAGGTTCAGTGCCTGATGCTATCTATGGTGCAGCTAAAGGACTTATGAATTATGCGGTGCCTTATGATGATAACGGCAATATTATCTTCCAGCCGGGCGGGACTATTTCCAATACTGTGGTAGGTGAATCAGAAAAGTCTACTCAACAAAGACAGACTTTTCGTGCATTGGGTAATTTCTCAGCTACTCTTGATTTGGGTGAGATTTATGAACCATTGAAAGGACTCCGTTACAAATTTAGTTTTGGACCAGACTTTCGTCATTGGCGTGAAGGTGCTTATATTGATGCCACATCGGCTAATCGTGGAACAGGAGCTAATAGTTGGGCACGTTTAAAAAATAGCCGCGATATCTCTTGGACTCTGGATAATATGATTATGTTTGACCGTACATTTGCTGAAAAGCATAAAGTAGGAGTCACATTGCTCCAGACAGCTTCAAAATGGAATAATGAAAATAGCAGTATGGAGGCTGAAAACATTCCTCGTCCTGACTATTTGTGGAATGCGTTCAGCAATACAAATAACAGCCCGACGGAAGCAGGTAACAAAGTGGGAATAGGCTCTGGTATCACCAATCGTCAACTTACTTCTTATATGGTTCGCCTAAACTATGGTTTTAATGAACGTTATCTGGTAACTGTAACAGGTCGTTGGGATGGTGCTTCTCAGTTAGCAGCAGGCCATAAGTGGGATTTCTTCCCGTCAGCATCTGCTGCATGGCGTATTAACCAGGAAGATTTTCTTAAAGATGTTTCTTGGTTGGATAATTTGAAAGTTCGGTTCGGTGTCGGTGTGACTGGTAATTCTACGGTTTCTCCTTACGTCACAAAGGGTGGTATCAGCAGTATTATGCTTCCTTTCAATGGAATTTCTGATTACCTTGCATATACATTCAATGAACCTTATTATGTGGACATGAGTAAGAATGGAATGACAATGGCAAATCCAGAGTTGGGCTGGGAAAAAACAACTCAATATAATTGGGGTATAGACTTTGGTTTCTTTAATAGTCGTATCAGTGGTAGTTTGGATTTCTATATGTCAAGAACCAACGACTTGTTGATGGGTGTGACTATTCCTACGCTGACAGGTTTTAATACGACTTATGCAAATGTGGGTAAGACTAAAAACCATGGTGTTGAAGTTTCTTTAAACCTTATCCCCGTGCAAACTGGTTATGGACTTACATGGGAATCAAATATCAATGCTGCTTATCAAAAAGATAAAATTTCAGAGTTAGCGTATGGTAAGAATGATATGCCTGATAATAGTTGGTTTATTGGACAGTCTATCGGTGTTCATTACTCTTATGCAAATGCAGGCTTGTGGCAAGATACTCCTGAGGATCAGGCTGAAATGGCTAAGTTTAAGGAAAAAGGCGGTTACAATTTCTCTCCGGGTATGGTACGTCCGGTCGATCAAAACGGTGACTATGTTATTGGTGATGAAGACCGTGTGGTTTTAGGTAATTCAAATCCTCATTGGACATTAGGTTGGACAAATACACTTTCATGGAAAGGCATTGAGGCTGGCATCACTCTTTATGGTCGTATGGGATATATGGTAAGCGGTCTGGGCAATGGACTGACCGGTGAGTATAATATCAATAAAAAAACAGATTATTGGACACCTGAAAATACAAATTCGGAATTTCAAAAACCGATTTATAAGAAATCAGATGAATTTGCTAATTTGTTGGGCTATCGTGATGCGGCTTTTGTTAAAATCCGGAATATCTCTTTGGGCTATAATTTCCCGAAAACTATTTGTAGCAAAATGGGAGTTGGAAATTTGAAAATTTATGCGCAAGCTGTAAATCCGGGTAGCTTATATCAGTCTATTGATTGGTATGATCTTGATACAAGCAATACTTACTATAACCGTAGTTTTGTATTTGGTTTGCAGGTAGGTTTCTAATTATGAAAACATATATATTAAAAGATTAAGTTATGAATAAAATAAAGAATATCGGACTGGGTCTCCTGACCTTATCAAGTGTGATGTTTACTTCTTGTGGAGAAGATTTCCTGAAAGAAGAACTGAATACACAGTATTCAACAGACTATTTTCAAACGGCTGAAGGTCTTGAAGCTTTAGCGGTATCCCTTTATGGAAATATTCGTTGGCATTTCGGATATGAGCATGCTTATGGTATTACTCTTTACGGTACGGATGAATTTACTATGGGGGGTGATAATACCTCTTGGATATGGAATACTTATGAACCGGCTTTGAATCCCTTGAATTATACAACTGCTTTGGGAGCTCCTAATGCTAACTGTCCGGGAGTTTCGGGGCTGTGGGATGAAATGTACTTCGGTATAGCATCATGTAATACGATTATTGCCAATGCCGATCTTGTACCTGATGAAACGGTGCGTAATCGTTGTCTGGCACATGCTTATTTTCTGCGTGGCTATAACTTCTATCGATTGACAGCACAGTATGGTGGTTGTGTATTGCAAACCACTCCTGCTGTGGGTGTAGTACGCAATTTTACTCGTTCTACAGAGGAGGAGTGTTGGGGACAAGTTATTTCAGACCTTCGTAATGCCTATAATTATTTTACAGGTGAAGAATTTACGTATGGCAAGGGAATTACTTGGACAAAAGCCACCGCTGCCCATTTCCTTGCAAAGGCTCTTTTATTCCGTGCTTCCGAACGTTGTTCCGGTTGGAATGGCAAATATGTAGAGAATGATTTGAAAGAAGCTATCGATGCATGTACATATGCAATAAATGCTCGTGGAGCATTAGTAGAAGACTATAGTGATTTGTACGCAAATTGGTCTGGTGTTGATTGCGATATAGAGCAGACTAATGAAATACTGATGGCTGCTGGACATAATGCCAATAGCTCGACAACCGGACGTTTTGGTAATCGTACTTATAATTATTTCACTCCCCAATATCGTACTGTATCTAATCAGTGGACACAACGTGGTCAGTTTATCGGTGGTATGGAGTTCCAACGTTGTCGTCCAACAGAATATGCTTATGCTGTATATGATCATGTGGATGATGCCCGTATGTGGAAAACATTCCGTACTATTTATGGCATCAATAAGATTGTTGATACAAAACTTGCGACAGAGAAAGGACTGGAACTTGGTGATCCTTCAATTGTTATGATTCTTAATACTGAAGAAGACGGCACTTACAATGAGTATAAATTTGGTGCAGGCGCTTTAAATCCTAATTGGTATGATAAAGATAATATATTGGGTTTAGGTGGCAAATGGGCTCCTGCATCGCTTGTATTGTATCAGAATGGAGAGTATGTAGGTAATACCTTTGGTACTACGGCAAGTAATGCATCTAACTTCTTTGCCGGTATTAATAAAACAGATGACTGCTCGCGCACAGGAGAAAAAGGGGATGCCCACCGTGATGTGACAATGGCTCGTTTAGGAGAGACTTATTTGGTACGTGCCGAATGTTACGTTCGTCAAGGCGAATATGATAAAGCTAAAATAGATATTGATGTTGTTCGTAAACGTGCTCAATGGAAGAATGGTGAAGAACGTGATACATATATTAGTACGGATGATTATTTTGCAAAGGCTAATTCAACCGCATCCAATACTTTTAAGACACAGGTGAAAGATGGTTCATCTTATGTGGCATCGTTGGTGGAAATGAATAAATGGTCTAATATTCCTAAGAATACCTATTATTTATCTAATCCAAGTTTGCAAAGAACAACTGCCGCTTCGGATCTGACAGATTGGTCATTCGATAATTTCCCTGATGTTGATAAAAAAATATTGGATAAATTGAATCTTTCTGATAAGAAGGAACGTGCTATCAACTTTATTCTGAATGAGCGTACACGCGAATTATTGGGTGAATGGTTACGTTGGGAAGATTTGTCTCGTACCAATACCTTGATTAAACGTGCCAAGGCTTTCAATCCGGAGACGGTTGCTAATATCAAAGAAAACAAGCATGAATATCGTCCTATTCCGCAATCATTTATAGATGGTCTACTCAATGAGGATGGCACAAACTTATCTGATGCACAGAAAAAGGCTTGGCAGAATCCGGGATATTAATTTATCTCACAATAGGGTTAGACTAATATAGGTTTATTGATTTGTAATGGGCTGTCTCTCCGTAAATGGGTGGGGCAGCCCTTTTCATTTGCCCAATATGGGTAATTTGTTTAATAAACCTAAATATGTGCTCTTAATAGTTATCAAGTTCGTCTATATTGCTTACTTTAGACAACTAATAGTCCATTAAAGAACTTTCCGTTAATCTTAATATCTTATGAATATTAGAAAAGCGCATCTACTTATTCTGTTATGCACATTCTGTATCCTTTCTCCGGTGTATACGCAGCAGCCACTTTTTGATGAATTCAAAAAATCGGCGGGAGATTATGCAGCTCTTTATACCAGTAAAGTAGAAGTGAGCTACAGCCCTTACTTTTATATAAATCATCCTTATTGGGATACGGATGAATTTCAGGAAGGGGCAGTTTGCTATGATGGATCACTGTATACCGATATGCAGCTCCGGTATGACACCTTTAAGAAACAACTGATTGTGATTACCCCTGAAAAGCGGTTGCTTCTTGAGGTCGATATGAGGAAAGTTAACTACTTTGTCATTGGAGATAAAAAGTTTGTTCCACATGGCAATACTTTTGCTGCACAATTATATGATAGCCCACAGATGGGATTGACCCAGTATGTTTTGTGTAGGATGGGAGCATCCGTAGAGAAGGATAGAATCAGTTATAAACAGTTCGATAAAGTGGTGCGTTTTGTGCTTTCTAAAGAGGGGGTAGAATATACAGTGACTTCACGTTCCAGTTTCCTAAAGCTCTTTCCGGATCATAAAAAGCAATTGAAAAGATATGCAAAGGATCATTTTCTGAACTTTAGTACTCTCTACCGCGCAGAGGCTTTGACTGCATTAACCCAATATGCTGATTCTCTAATCAATAAGAAATAATTATGACAGTATATAAAATAAGATATATAGCAGTCATTCTGTTTATTATATCCCCTTTCGTAGTGCTGGCACAACAGCAGAATACAGACAGCATTTCTATCTTTGAACTGATGGATGCTGTTGAAAAGAACACATCTTGCCGTATTTATACTACGATTGCAACCCCGTTCAAGGTGAAAAAGTCTGAGACATCGAAGCCTACTGCCGAGAGTTTGCGGCAGGCATTGGCTGCCACACGCTATAAAGTCACTGTTTATGCCGATCAGATATTTATTTTGCCGGAGACGTTTTTATCTACCACTCTTACTCCGGTTCTGAAAGGGGAGCAGATAAAGGATAGTGAACAGGTTTCTTCTTTTATTCCTATTGTGAAGTCTTCTTCTGAAAATAAGGTATATGAAATAGGAAACAGGTATAAACCTTCTCCTGAGGCGACTGTTCTTCTGAATGGAAAAGTAACTGATTTTAAAACAGGACAGGAACTGGAAGGTATCAATATTGTTCATCGTGAACCGTGGGTTGCTACTGCTACCGACCGTCAGGGGAATTTTACCATTCTGCTTCCTGTCGGATACAATACGATTGAAATCAATGGATTGAATATAAAGGAGACTCGCCGGCAGTTTATGCTCTATGGAGAAGGAAATACTCACATAGAACTGGAAGAAGAGGATCATTTATTGGACGAAGTTATCATTGTTTCAGGACGTATGCAGAATGTGAAAAGCACTCAGTTGGGAATGGAAAAATTCCAACCCAGCTTACTGAAGAATATCCCTACTGCAATGGGTGAAGTGGATATACTGAAGATGCTTCAGACACTTCCGGGCATCAAGACAGTAGGAGAAGCGTCTAGCGGTTACAATGTGCGTGGAAGTGCGGCGGATCAAAATCTGTTACTACTGAATAATGGAACGATTTATAACCCGAATCACTTGTTTGGCTTCTTCACAGCTTTCAATTCGGATATGATAAAGGATGCGGAACTTTATAAAAGTAGTATTCCCAGCCAATATGGAGGACGTATTGCATCTGTGCTGAATATAACCAGTAAAGAGGCCAGTAAGGAGAAGTTTACAGGTTCGGCGGGTATCGGACTGGTGACCAGTAAACTGAATCTTGAAATACCAATCATTAAAGAAAAGACATCGCTTCTTTTGAGCGGACGTACCACTTACTCGGACTGGATGATGAAGGTGTTACCTGAAAAGAGTGGTTATCGCGATGGTAAAGCCGGATTCTATGATTTGGGTGGTGTATTCTCACATACTTTGAATGAGCGTAATAAATTAAATATATATGGTTATTACAGCCATGACCGTTTCGCTTTTAACGATAATCAGAAGTATGCCTATAACAATATGAACTTCTCTGCCAACTGGAGAAGTATATTCTCAGAGAAACTAACGGGAAATTTCTCTTTCGGTTATGACCATTATGATTACCGGAATGATGAAACTGTGGAAGAAACAGCGGCTGCACGGTTGTCGTTTGCCATTAATCAGTGGTTTGGGAAAGCGGATTTCAGCTACAAAATAGACGATAACCATACGTTGAATTTCGGCCTTATGAGCCAGTTCTACAATATAAATTCGGGAACTTACGAGCCGTTACATGAGAACTCGCTGGTTAGGCTCGATCAGCTTCAAAAGGATAAAGCATTGGAAAGTGCTATTTACATCGGAGACCAGTGGGAGGTAACTTCTAAGTTATCTGTAAATGCAGGTATTCGTTATTCCATGTTCAACCTGATGGGGCCGCGTACTTACCGTACTTATCAGGATGGTATGCTGCCTTCTTCCACTACTGTCGTTGACTCAATATCGGTTGGTAACGGAAAAGTGGTTAAGACTTACCAGGGACCGGAATTCAGATTGTCTGCCCGGTATGCTTTCAATGATGATTTCTCTGTCAAGGCAGGCTTTAATACAATGCGGCAGTATATTCATAAAGTGTCGAATACCACCATTATGTCGCCTACAGATACCTGGAAGCTGAGTGATACGAACATAAAACCTCAGAATGGCTGGCAGCTGGCTGCCGGAGCATATTACAACACGCCCGGTCAGATGTTAGAGCTATCGGTAGAGGGGTACTACAAGAAACTGAATGATTATCTGGACTATCGCAGTTCAGCAAAGTTGGTGATGAACCATCATTTGGAAACAGATGTGATTAACACAGAAGGGTATGCTTATGGTGTTGAGTTCCAGGTAAAGAAACCATCCGGTAAGTTGAACGGATGGGCAAGCTATACATATTCTCGTACTTTCCTGCGCCAGAATGATCCGCGCATTGCACGTCCTGTGAATAATGGCGAATGGTATCCGACGGAATATGACAAGCCACATGACTTCAAACTGGTAGGAAACTATAAATTTACCCGTCGCTACAGCCTGTCTTTCAATATGGATTACAGTACGGGACGTCCAACTACGATTCCTGCCGGACAATATTATGATCAAGGTCTGAAGAAGATGCAGGTTTATTATACGGACCGCAATAGCTACCGGGTTCCCGATTATTTCCGCCTCGATCTTGCCTTCAATGTGGAGCCAAGCCATCATTTGACTTTATTGACGCATAGCTCTATTTCTTTCGGTATCTACAACCTGACCGGAAGGAAGAATGTCTACTCCATTTATTATGTGTCCGAAAAGGGTAAGATACAAGGATACAAAATGTCTATTTTCGGAGCACCTATTCCTTTTGTCACTTATAACATTAAATTCTAAAGAGGTATGAAGAGAAGAACGAATATATTAGTCCTGGCAAGTTTGCTATGGATCACTTTAAGTAATTGCATTGATAAGTTTGATGCAAAACTTCCGGATGGTAGTGTAGGGCTACTGGTGGTGGAAGGAAATATCATATCAGATAGTACTGTCGTATTTTCACTGAGTCGTACCTTTTCTCTAAACGAAGAAAGTATCCCCGGGGATTATAACCAGATAGTAGCTGATGTCAGTGTTGTGGGAGATGATGGTTCGCGTATAAAGGGGGTATCCATGGGTAACGGACGCTATCAGGTACAGATAGGTCCTTTGAATCAACAAATACGTTATGGAGCGGAGATTGTGTACGAGGGGGATACATATACCTCTGAACTTCAGCATCCGATAGAGACTGCGGCCATAGAGAGTGTTACTTTTAATCAGCCGGAAGACTACGGGAATATCTACATCTACCTTTCCACACAAGCAGCAAAGGGTAATGAACCTGCTTATTATCTTTGGTCTTATGAGGAAGACTGGGAGGTGAGGACGGCATTTTATGTCCAATGGTTCTATGATCCGGTGACAGATGATGTGACGACTTATGAAAAGGCTCCCTTTGCACGAGGCTGGACCCATGCAGAATCGAACAAAACGCTTGTGGGTTCTACAGAATCGAATGTGACTAATTTGATAAAGGATAAGAAAATCTATTTTATTGCTTCCAACAATCTCAGGGTTTCGTATTATTATAGTACGTTGATGAAGCAAAGAGCCTTATCGAAAGGAGAGTTTGAATATTATGAGAATAAGGCGAAATTGAGTGAAGATATGGGAGGACTGTTTACTCCGCAACCGTCGGAACTGCCTACCAATATCACTTGTAGTAATCCGGATAAGCAGGCAATAGGCTATGTGGGAGTCAATATGAATGTAAGTGAGTACCGCCTTTATATTTCGAACAGTGAGATACAGTATGACAATACGTACGACTGTAATCTTTTGGAAGATACGGAAGGTAAAAGTAACCGTGATTTGTATATGGAAGGATATCGCATTGCTTATTTGGATATGTTAGGTTATGAGTGGGCTAAAAAAGGGTGTACGGATATTCGCGATTTAGGTGCAACTCTCAATAAACCTTCTTTCTGGCCGTTACCGGACAGGGATTATTAATACCAGAGTATTATGAGAAAAATTATATCTATCATCGTTTGTTTAGTTTCAGTGTTGACCTTGCAGGCTCAGACTACTGAACATATGCGAATATATACAGATAAAGACAATTATCTGGCAGGAGAAGACATGTGGATAAAGGTTTGTGTGACCGATTCATTGCAGCGTGAAAGTCAGATAAGCAAGGTGGCTTATGTCGAAATCAGTGATACGCATCAGGCGTATGCACAAGGAAAAATAGCCTTGAAAAATGGGGTGGGATGGGGACGTATCAAATTTCCTCAAACCATGCATTCGGGCACTTATCAGCTTATGGCGTATACTCGCTACATGAGAAATCGGTCGGAAGATTGTTTCCCCGGAAAATACATTGCCGTACTGAATGCTAATCAGGCTACGGAGGAAGATGATGTAGAGTTACTAACAGATTCTATTTTACGGATCTCCGAAAATCTGCCGGCTTCTTCGTTACGTTCATTAACAGAAAAATCTGTATATGGTAATCGTAGTAAGGTAACATTGAAGCTGTCGGGATTACCGGATAATATGCGGGATCTGACTTTATCTGTGGTGAGGAAAGACTGCACATTACCACTTTTCCCATCCCTGGGGAGTTTGCAAAAAACGAATACCGGTTCATCTGCTCATCTTATTGCCGAATGTGAAGGACATATAGTGACCGGAAAATTAATAGGGGCATCTGCCGATTCAGTGGATGCACGGTTATCATGTGTAGGTAAGGACATACGGATCTTCGATGGGCAACTACAGCCCGATGGTACTTATGTTTTTTATACTTCCGGAATCACGAATATGCAGGATGTCGTGTTGACGGCTTTGCCGGAAAGAGGACGTCCGGGCAGATTGGAAGTAGTCTCTCCTTTTGCCGGATTATTACCCGAAAGTCTTCCTGAATTACGTTTGGCATACGACGAAGAAGCACTGATAGAACGTAGTATCGGAGCGCAGTTGCATGCTATTCTGCCGGTAGATTCCACTCAGAATCAGAGTATATTGGAACAGTTACATAATTTTTCTCCTTCGATCAGTTATAATCTGGATGAGTACGTTCGTTTCAATACAGTACGTGAGGCCTTTATAGAGTTTGTGATGGGAGTACGCGTAAGTAAGGTAGAAGGTGAAACCATTATCAGAATATTGCAGGAAGATATTAAACGATTCAGTAGTTTGAAAGCGTTAGTGCTGATAGATGGAGTTCCCATTGAAAACCATGAAACGGTATTGGATTACAATGCGCGCTTATTGCATTATATCCACCAATATAGTGGCAGGTATACATTTGGTGGTAAGCTGTATGAGGGAATCGTTTCATTGATTACACATAAGGGAACTCTCCCCGGACTGCGTCTGGATGAGAATTCCCAGTTGTTTGCTTATGAGTTTCCTCAGAACCGGCCTGTTTTTATGACTCCGGCATATGATTCGGAAGAACAACTAACATCCCGTATTCCTGATTTCCGTCATACACTTTATTGGAATCCGGATATAACTCTTACGACGGATGCCGTTAGTTTCTATACATCGGATATGAAAGGAACTTATGTGGTGACTTTGCAGGGAATCACGGATAAGGGTGAAGCGGTTAAGATACAAAGTGAATTTGTGGTGAAATAAAATACACCATTCGTCTTAATACTGTAATATAAAGTTTTCCGCTACTTTCAGGAAGCGGGCATGGCCTTTTGCATTCAGATGTGCCGTGTCCTTCTCTCCCTGGAAATATATTTTCCTGAAAGCATCATTGTCGGCATAGATGCCTCCCTTCCTGGCGCAATCAAAGATGGGAATGCTGTAATTACCGCAGACTTCCACCATGGCGTCTATCACTTTCTCGGAGTCACTTCCCTTGAAGTCCTTACAGTTCCATCGGGTAAAGAAGAATATTTTGGCTGTGGGATATTTCTCTACGAGTCCTTTGCAGAGTATTTCCAGCTTAGCCTTGAAGTTATCTATCCCTCCGATGGAATCGAGTTTGAAAGCATCGTTATGTCCTCCGATTACGATAACATAGTCGAGGTTGTCTGCCATCTCTTTATATCTTATGTACATGGCCTCGCCCCAGCGCGGGCTGGAATAAGCAATGCTATTCCCATTCCTGCCATAATTGAAGTATTCCATGCCATGTTTTTGGGCAAAAGCGTAGTGCCAGGTATTTTCAACAGGTTCTTTGTGGTTCTTCACATAGCTGTCACCAATGACTCCGATACGTTTTCCTTTCAGATCATCCGCTTGCGGGTGAGTGTTTGCTGTCTGTGCGAATCCCGTGAGGGCGGACAGGCAGAAGATGATAAATAATAGTTTCTTTCTCATGATACTTATTGTGTATAAATAGATGTGCGGCTTAAACTATTGCTTTGTTGCAAATACCAGTACTCCTGCTGTCGGAATATCTGTTGTTCCTATCAAAGTTTTGGCTCCTGCAGGAAGATTGAAGTGATAGGGCTTGTCGCCATAATTGAGAACTATTCCCAAACCGTTGCGATATTCCATCGTTACTCCATACGGCAGATCCATTACAGATATATTCAGTTTTGCATAGAGCTTTTTGAGTACATCTCTTTCTAAGGTTCCGTCCGTGCTGTCGATTCCTACATAAGTGATAGTACCTTTACCAAGTTTGCGGGTAGTAATGGCTGGTTTTCCTTCATAAAATTCTTCGATATACTTTCCCCAGGTCTGGCAATCCTTACCCGGTTTCAGTATCTCTCCCCAGGTATTCCAGGGGTATTCTTTACCATCCATCACAAACTTTCCCGGTTCTTCGGGGAGCAGAAGGTCGTAAAACTCCATTTCATTTCCCGTCAAATCATAGATCAGCGAACCGAAAGGTGCTTCGGGCAGACGGCCGTAACGGTCTTTCTGTGCTGTACGGCAGGTTAATACCAGATTACCGCCATTCTTTACGTATTCAGTCCAACGGTCTACCAATGCTTTGTCTGCCATCTGATAGGCAGGAGCAATGACTACCGGATACTGTGACAGGTCTTTGCTTTCATTAATGATATCGACCGGAGCTCCGAAGCTTTTTAGCGTACGGTAATACTTGTCAATGTGTGCCATCGTATTCCAGGTACGGTTCTGCTTCTGACGTTCGATGCTCCATGCATTTTCGTGATTGAAAAGTATGGCGGTGCGACGGGCTTGGTAATCGGTGGGTTTCACATCACGTGCTTTTGCCTGTGTACGCAGTTGTTTCACTTCTTTGATGAATTGTTCGAATTCATGTCCTCCGGGGGTGATGGTAGTACCGTCTGTGTTGGCAATTCCGTAATGGTACTGCTCTGTTCCGTAAAGCGGCTGGCGGTAACGGTACGTACAAATAAAGTCGCTTCCTCCTGCAAATACACTCCAGAGCCACAGGCGGACAGCGCCGGGAAGTGGTTGTGGATTAATACCTCCCCAATTTACTTGTCCCGGTTGCAGTTCCATTACTCCGTAAGTTCCTTGCACGGGGCGGAAGAAATCGTTGGCAAAGGCAATGCGTAACGGATTTCCCACCCGGTATCCGCGACGTCCGATGCCTTCGTTGTCGCCATAAACCATGTAGCGGGTGTAGCTTACGAAATCCAGGTCGGGACTTCCACCGATATGGCCTTCATCATAGTTGGGGATATAATTGGTGGTAATCCATTGGTTGCGGGCATGCTTCTTAATCAGCAGGCATTGTTCGTTCAGGAAGTCATTGGTTTGTCCGGCGGCAAAGCGTCGGTAATCCAGTATTTGATGATGGTTCATAAACATCTGGGCAGTCTTGGGAAGGGTGATTTCGTCAAAGGTCGAATAAACTTCACTCCAGAAAGCAGTACCCCAGGCATCATTCAGTTCTTTGATAGTATTGTGATACTTGTTTTTCAGGAAGTTGCGGAATGCTACTTCTGCCACCTCATTATAATCGAACTGTACGGCAGGTTCGTTATCAAGCTGCCAGCCTACGATGCGGGGATCATTGCCATAATGTTGTGCCAGCTTTTCTATCATTTTGTAGGCAAGCTCCCGATACCGTGGAGAAGCGAATGAAGCATGCTGGCGGGCACCGTGGTCGAGGATTGTACCATCTTCATGCTTAATCAGGATTTCAGGATATTTACGACTTAACCACACGGGTGGGGTAGCGGTAGAAGTACACATCACTACTTTTAGTTTGTACTTGTCTGCCAAAGCGATTGCCTTGTCCAGCCAGGCGAAGTCATATTTGCCTTCTTCCGGTTCCAGTTGCGCCCAGGCAAACTCGGCAAAGTGGGTGAACTCAAAACCTAAGTCATGCATCTGCTTGAAGTCACGTTCCCATTGGTTTTCGTCCCAATGTTCGGGATAGTAGTAGACACCGGTCAGGGTGAGGTCTTTGTCATTGAACCAAGTGGACTGTGCAAAGAGCATTCCGCTCATCAGGTATGCACAAAGTAGGGTGAAGATTTGCTTTTTCATGGATGTTTTTCTTGTTGGATTTATATGTACGCAAAGGTAAGTGACTCAGGAAAAAGAGCCTATGGAAAATAGTGCAATTTCCTGCAATATAGGACTCTTTTAGATGAATTTCCATGTAAATGTACATGTTTCCATTTATTGAAACTGTGAAATGGCCTATTTTCGCAGCATGAATTAATTAACGGAATACTGGATACTATGAAGAGAAGCATCACGATATTATTATTGTTAGTTCTTGTGCTGGTGGAAGTGAAAGCACAGGTGCTTCCTTTTCGTTTGTCTAAAGGGGCGGGTACTTTCCGGCTCGGAATAGTAGCAGGTGATGAAAGCCGTTGGTTGGATGAATGTAATTTGAAGAAAACGGGAGACCGGATATATATCATAAAGGATGCATTGTTAGAAAAGGGTGAAGTTAGGTTGGTAATATGTCCTTTGGCAGATACGAAGGGTTTTGTAATGGAGGTTTCCGGCTCCCGTTTACCCCAAAATATATCTTTGTGTTGGGCTTTCGGAGCCTGCAATGAAGATGAAACTCTTTCGAAAGAAGGAAATATAATCTCTCCCGGGGCTTGCCGGGACAATGTATTCAGTGATGAAGAGAATGCTGTCACTGTATATTATGGCGAAAGCATGGGTTTGCGGGTTGCTTCGGGAATCGTGCCTATTGGTTCTGAACTTCGCTTGTCGGATGCCCGTCAGCAGAAAACTCCACTTGAATTGTATCATTCGGGAAAGAAAACAGATGCTCCTGTACTTTCCGGCTTCTACTCTTGGACTGCGCAAGAGAATTGTTACTTCTGTTTCTATAAGCAGAATGCCAAGGCGGATTATAATTACTTTATGTTATCGGAATTATTTCTAAAAGAAAATAAGAGATGAAACGTTTGGTTGTATTCATATCGGTTTGTTGCTGGGTGTTACTGATGCAGGCATCCATCCATAATGTGAAAGATTATGGAGCCAGTGCCGACGGGGTGACCATTGATTCGCCCGCCATTAATCGTGCCATCTCTGCGGTTGCCGGTGAAGGTGGTGGAACCGTATATATCCCTGCCGGAGAATATGCCTGCTATTCCATACGGCTTGCCAGCCATGTTCATCTTTATCTGGAACAGGGTGCACGCATCATTGCGGCATCGCCTACTCCGGAGGGTGGATATGATGAGGCTGAGCCGAACGAACATAACCGCTATCAGGACTTTGGTCATAGCCATTGGAAAAACTCCCTGATCTGGGGAATCGGCATAGAAGATGTGACTATTAGCGGTCCCGGACTGATCTATGGTCGTGGACTGACTCGTGAAGAAAGTCGTTTGCCGGGAGTGGGAAATAAGGCTATCAGCCTGAAGCTTTGCAAAAATATCACACTGAAAGATTTCTCCATGTTGCGTTGCGGGCATTTTGCCTTGTTGGCTACCGGAGTGGATAATCTGAGTATCATCAACCTGAAAGTGGATACCAACCGTGACGGATTCGATATAGATTGCTGTAAGAATGTCCGTATAATGGGATGTAGTGTCAACAGTCCGTGGGATGATGCGATTGTATTGAAGGCATCCTATGCTCTCGGAAGTTTCAGGGACACGGAGAATGTGACGATTTCCGATTGCTATGTTACCGGTTACGACCGTGGAACGATGCTGGATGCCACATGGCAGCGCGATGAACCGCAGGCGCCCGATCACGGCTATGTAACGGGACGTATAAAGTTGGGCACTGAATCCAGTGGCGGCTTTAAAAATATTGTTATTACAAACTGTATCTTTGAGCGTTGCCGTGGTCTTGCACTTGAAACGGTGGATGGCGGTCAGTTGGAAGACATTGTCATCAGCAATATCACAATGCGGGATATTGTGAATGCCCCTTTCTTCTTGCGCCTTGGCAAACGTATGCGTAGCCCCGAAGGAACTCCGGTAGGTTCAATGAGACGAATTCTTATCAGTAATGTCAATGTATTCAATGCCGATTCACGTTACTCTTCCATTATCAGTGGGGTGCCGGAAGCATGGATCGAGGATGTAACTTTCAGCAATATCCATATTTATCATCAGGGAGGCTATACGGCAGAAGATGGCAAGCGTATTCCGCCTGAGAATGAAAAGACTTATCCGGAGCCATGGATGTTTGGTACTATTCCGGCAAAAGGTTTTTATATCCGTCATGCACAGGGAGTGACGCTGGATAATGTACATTTCCATTATAAACAGCCGGATGGACGTCCTTTGTTTGTGACGGATGATGCCGAAAGAGTGGTATACCGGAATATAACCGTGGATGGTGAAGGGTACAATAATTAGTGTGAAACAATAGGTAGATTAAGATATAGAACAGTATTAATGAGTAATAACCACATCATGAAAAAGAAATTGATAGGAGTTTTCCTCTTTATGAGTCTCATTTGCGGGAGTGTCAGTGCACAAGGATTACCCGACAGGAAAGAGACACTTAAAACTTTGGTAAAAGTGAATGATTACTTCATGAAGAAGTATGCAGATTATCGTACGCCGTCTTATAATGGTATTATTCGTCCCAGCAATATCTGGACGCGGGGAGTATATTATGAGGGATTGATGGCGCTACATTCCATTTTTCCACGGGAAGATTATTATAATTATGCTTATCAGTGGGCTGATTATCATAAATGGGGAATGCGCAACGGAAATATTACCCGTAATGCCGATGACCAGTGTTGCGGACAGGTTTATATCGATTTGTATAATATTTGCCCCAATCCGGAGATGATTAAGAATATCAAGATTAATATCGATATGGTGGTTAATACTCCGCAGGTGAACGATTGGTGGTGGGTAGATGCCATACAAATGGCAATGCCTGTTTATGCTAAATTGGGAAAATTGACAGGAGAGCAGAAATATACTGATAAGATGTGGGAGATGTATAGCTATACCCGTAATGAGTATGCCAAGAATGGCCTGTTCAACCCTAAAGACGGACTGTGGTGGAGAGATCATGACTTTGTTCCGCCCTATAAAGAACCGAATGGGGAAGATTGCTATTGGAGCCGTGGCAATGGCTGGGCGTATGCCGCCTTGGTGCGGGTGTTGGAAGAATTACCGGCAAATGAGCTACATCGTGCAGATTACATCAATGATTTCCTGACTATGAGTAAGGCAATCAAGAAATGTCAGCGTAAAGATGGTTTCTGGAATGCGAGCTTGCATGATGAAACAAACTTTGGCGGTAAAGAAACGAGTGGTACGGCTTTATTTGTTTATGGAATGGCTTGGGGGGTGCGCAATGGGTTGTTGGATAAGAAAGAATACCTCCCTGTATTGTTGAAAGCCTGGAATGCAATGGTACAGGATGCTGTTCATCCAAACGGTTGTTTGGGCTATGTACAGGGAACAGGAAAGGAACCTAAAGACGGTCAGCCGGTGACTTATGATAAAATACCTGATTTTGAGGATTATGGTATCGGCTGCTTCCTGTTGGCAGGAACCGAAGTATATAAATTAAATTAATTAGTAACAGATTTCATAGATTATAGTATAATTGATTAAAAAGTCAATTAGGGGGGAAGGAGGGGCTGTGAAGTCGTTCCTTTTCTTTTTCTTTGCATAATAAATTAAGTAACTAACATAAAATGAAAGAGATATGAGACAGATTTTTACATTGTTAATTTTAGAATTATTGTTTGCTTCCGGTGCGGGAGCGCAAAGTTATAAGTTCGACTTTACTTCTGGTAAAAAAGTGAAGGACGGATATATTAAGATTACATCTGCCGACCGGTATGATCAGACAAAAGGCTATGGATATGACTTGTGTCCTTCTCCTGAAGGAAAGAGTAAGGCTCCTTTCTTCTTTTCTATAGCCGTACCGGATGGGAATTATCATGTTACGGCTATTGTAGGCAGCAAACGCAATGCAGGAGAAACAACACTTCGTGGAGAATCACGCCGTCTCTTCTATGAGAACGTGAAAACGAAAAAGGGGGAATTACTGCCCTGTTCCTTCACTATAAATAAGCGTGATATACATATCTCCGACAAAGAAGACGTACGCATCAAGCCGCGTGAACGTAGCAAACTGAACTGGGACGATAAGCTGACTTTAGAATTCAACGGAGATGCTCCCCAGTTAGCAGAATTGATTATTGAGCGTGTGGAAAATGTTCCTACGATCTTTTTATGTGGTAACTCTACTGTAGTCGATCAGGACAATGAACCCTGGGCCAGTTGGGGACAGATGGTACCTCGCTTTTTTACAGATAGCATTTGCTTTGCAAATTATGCTGAATCTGGCGAATCTGCCAATACTTTCATTGGTGCCGGTCGCTTAAAGAAAGCTCTGACGCAAATGAAACCGGGCGATTATATCTTTATGGAGTTCGGTCACAACGACCAAAAGCAGAAAGGTCCTGGTAAGGGTGCTTTTTACTCTTTTATGACAAGCCTGAAAACTTTTGTAGATGAAGCCCGTGCACGTGGTGCCCAGCCTGTATTGGTAACTCCTACTCAAAGACGTAGTTTTGATGAAAACGGAAAGATAAAGGATACCCATCTCGACTTTCCCGATGCAGTACGCTGGTTGGCAGAAAAGGAAAATATACCTTTAATAGACCTGCATGATATGACACGTGTGTTGTATGAGGCTATGGGAGTAGAGGAGTCCAAACACGCTTTTGTTCATTATCCGGCAAATTCTTATCCCGGACAAGATAAACCATTGGCGGATAATACCCATTTTAATCCGTATGGAGCCTATCAGATTGCTAAATGTGTAATTGAAGGTATGAAGAAAGCCGGATTGCCTGTTGTGAAGTTCCTGAGAGCAGATTACCAGGGATATAACCCGTCACAGCCGGATAATCGCGACTCTTTTAAATGGAATAACATTCCGTTTACGGAAGTGGAAAAGCCGGACGGTAACTAAAGAAGGCTTTAGAATAAGAATTACGCGAATGATACAGAACTGATTTCTTTAAGAATTCAAAGAAAATATCTGTATTATTCGCGTAATCTATGTTATGATACTTATAAAAAAGGCTTTTAGGGGATCAATCTTTCTAAGTCCGGAATCACTATTTCGCCTCGGTGTAGCTCCAGTAAACCATTTTCCTGCATGCCATTCAATGCTTTTGATACACTCAGGCGTGTGTCATTAATAGCATTGGCAAGTTCCTCCATCTTTATTTTCAGTATCTTTTCTCCCGAGGGACGTTCAATGTGTGAGAGTATAAAATCGGTAATACGAGCTTCAAGCCTTTCCGGAACTTCCGTCCACAAACGATTGTAGCAGGTTTGTGCCCGGTTACTGATAATATTCATATAGTTGAGTCGGAAGATTTCGTATCTGAACAAATCGTTCATCACAAATGCTTTACTAATAGTTACGGTATGTACTTCTGTATGGGCTACATGAGTAGATACATAAGATGTATTCATACCGAACAAGGATTGTGGCTCGATCAGGTAAGGAGCCTGAAAGAACTCTGTAAAGGTGTAAGAATTATCTGTAGATGAGGTAGATGAAGCGATTTCCCCGTTTAAGATAAATACCAACTGTACACATGCTGTACCTTTTTTAACTAAAATTTCGCCCGCCTTATGCTTGGTGAAATGTAATTTTACTTTTCCCAATATACTGGTGAAGTCCTCATGGGCGAGTCCTTGAAATAGTGGCAATTGGAGCAGGGTGTCATACATCGTTTCCATATCTTTATCAACTTCTTGTTTGAAAACAAATGTAGGCATAATAGCTATTTACCGTAAACACTTTGCCTCTCTTTTTGTTTTTTTTATTATTTCTTAAACGTGCTATTCATTCAGGTAATTAAATCTTGTGGAATGCATAAAAATCGATTATCTTTGCAAAAAAAGGAGGGACACATGTTTGCAGCATTTAACTTACAACAAATGATTAGTGCATTTATCGTACTATTCGCAGTTATCGATATTATTGGTTCTATTCCTATCATTATCAATTTGAAGGAAAAAGGTAAAGAGGTGAACGCATTGAAGGCCACGTTGATATCTTTTGCGTTATTGATAGGCTTCTTCTATGCAGGAGATATGATGTTAAAGTTATTTCATGTGGATATTGAATCGTTTGCCGTTGCGGGGGCATTCGTTATTTTCCTGATGTCTCTGGAGATGATTCTGGATATAGAGATATTCAAGAATCAGGGGCCGATTAAGGAGGCTACTTTAGTGCCGCTGGTTTTCCCGTTGCTGGCAGGTGCAGGTGCTTTCACTACATTACTTTCTCTTCGTGCGGAATACGCCAGTGTTAATATTATCGTTGCTTTGGTGTTGAATATGATATGGGTGTATTTTGTCGTTAGCATGACCGGGCGTGTAGAACGCTTCTTGGGTAAAGGCGGCATTTACATTATCCGTAAGTTTTTCGGTATCATTCTATTGGCTATCTCGGTAAGGTTGTTTATGGCGAATATTACTTTGCTGGTAGAGGCATTGCATAAAACCTGATAAAAATAGTTTTCTTGACTTGATACAGATCAAATTCGTTGCTTTATTGAATACATATTTGGAAAATATACATAAAAGTCCTACCTTTGTACTCAAATTCTGAACGATAATGAAAATTTTATGTACATATAATCCTTTAAAGCGATTGCTGCAGAACGAACATATCTGCTGCTGTAGCGTCGTGCATGTACATTGGTTCAGTGGATTTATCTAAATACTCTTATCACTTTTTTTCTTTAGCTGGATGACGTTTGTTGCCGGCATTCTATTTGTCTGTTACTAATTCTTTAGTAATTGTGTTTTTTGTTGCATTAATCTAAACTGGATTTGTTATGTTTAAAATACTTGGCCTGATGATCTTGGGCATTATCATAGGTTATGGTTTGCGTCGTATTTCGTTTTTACGCAAAGTGGAAGTTTCTATATCTTATACGGTATTTTTGTTGCTGTTTGTTCTGGGAGTTACTATTGGTTCCAACCGGCTGATTGTGGATAATCTTTTTTCTTTCGGATGGCAAGCAGCGTTATTGGCCTTATCGGCTACCGTAGGGAGTATTTTGGCTTCGTGGATTGTATTAAGATTGTTTTTCACTTCTAAAAAGAAAAAGATATGAAAGATAGCTTGATTGTATTGGGAATTTTTGTGGGCGGATGTCTTTTAGGAGCTTTGGGATATTTCCCATTAGATTTGAAGACGGGTAATCTGTCTATATATATACTGTATGCGCTAATGTTTCAGATTGGTATCAGTATCGGCTCTAATAAAGAATTGAAGAGCATGATTTCTCAGCTTCGCCTGAAGTTTTTACTGATTCCGCTGGCTACTATCAGTGGAACCCTGCTGTTTTCAGCAATAGCCAGTCTGTTGCTCAGTCGTTGGAGTATATTCGACTGTATGGCGGTGGGAAGTGGTTTTGCCTACTATTCTTTATCGTCTGTACTGATTACACAGTTTAAAGAAGCATCGATAGGGATTCAGTTAGCTACAGAACTGGGTACAATAGCTCTGTTGGCAAATATATTCAGAGAAATGATGGCCTTGTTGGGGGCACCGTTGTTGGTGCGATACTTCGGTCGGTTAGCTCCCATATCAGCTGCCGGGGTTAATTCAATGGATGTGATATTGCCTGTAATTACCCGTTATTCAGGGAAAGAAATGGTACCTATTGCCATTTTTCATGGTTTACTTATTGATATGAGCGTACCGTTCTTTGTTTCCTTATTTTGTAGATTATGATGCCGACTCTTCTTCTACCTTATGGCAGTCTGCCTCTTCTATTGGGTGGCAGTCTGCCTTCTTTTCATTAACCTGCTCCTCTTCCCCAGATTCTTTCCCGGACTCTTCATCAGATATTTTTTCTTCATCATCTTCGTCTGCAAACGGGTCTGGTCGTTGAGGTCCATATTCCATAAATGCAATGGCACATATTGTGCCGGCTATGGCTCCACTGAGGTGTCCTTCCCAGGAAGTGGTTTCTTTTGCAAAGAATGGGAACATATTCCAGATAAGTCCACCATAAAGAAAGGTAACTAATAAGGAGATAGCAATCAGCGGAACGTGCTTTCGAAGGATGCCGCTGAAAAATAGAAAGAATGCAAGGCCGTAGATGATTCCACTGGCTCCGATGTGCCATCCTGGTTTACCTATAAGAAAGGTGAGTGCACCGCATCCTATCCAGATGGCAAAGAATATATAAGAGGCAATGTGCCGGTAAAAGTAGAACAAGCACCACATCAGGAAGAGTAGCGGTAATGTATTTGCCAGTAAATGCTTCCAACTGCCATGTACAAGCGGATGTGCGAAGATACCAAATACTCCTCTTTGCTCCATAGGATATACACCTAACCTCCTGAAATCCCAGTCCATACCGACTTCAAGGAACTTTAGCAAGTAAAGGATAAAAATTAGGAATAACGGTATAACCGCTGCCAGAGCTATCCGGCGGATATCATGCTTCATGTTTCGTACAGGTTTCTGTTATTTTGGTACAATGCTACGAATATTTAAGTAAAAAACGAAAATAAATGAACTTTTTATTTTGCGTATTGTCTTTAATTTGTATTTTTGGGCATCACTACCATACCCGTAAATATAGTAGGCGAGGTATGGAGCATGATGCCTGAACAATTAACCTTTAAATAATGCACAACTATGAGTTATTTACGATTTGACAAGACTCTGATGATCAATCTGGAAGAATCTTTACCAAGGGAGATACTTCGGACAAATAAATCAGGAGCCTATCATTGTACAACGATTGTAGATTGTAACACACGCAAATATCACGGACTATTGGTGATTCCCGTCCCCAATCTCGACGATGAAAATCATGTGCTGCTGTCTTCTTTGGATGAAACGGTAATTCAGCACGGTGCGGAGTTTAACCTGGGGCTGCATAAATATCAAGGAAACCACTTTAGTCCGAATGGACATAAGTATATCCGCGAATTTGATTGCGAACATATCCCGGCGACAACTTACCGTGTAGGAGGAGTTATTCTTCGCAAAGAAAAGATCTTTGTACACCACGAAAACAGAATTTTAATTCGTTATACCTTGGTAGATGCCCATTCGGCAACCACACTTCGTTTCCGACCTTTTCTGGCGTTTCGTAGTGTGCGTGAATATACGCACGAAAATCCACAGGCAAACCGCGACTACCAGTTGATAGAAAATGGTATAAAAACTTGTATGTATCCCGGCTATCCCGAGCTCTTCATGCAACTGAATAAGAAAAATGAGTTTCACTACCAGCCGGACTGGTATCGTGGCATTGAGTATCCTAAAGAACAAGAACGTGGTTATGACTTCAATGAAGACCTGTATGTTCCCGGATATTTCGAAGTGGATATAAAGAAAGGTGAGAGTATTGTTTTCTCTGCCGGTATCTCTGAGATTTCCCCGCGTAAATTGAAACAGACATTTGAAGCGGAGGTGGAAGATCGTACGCCGCGCGACAGTTTCTATCACTGTCTGCAGAATTCGGCACATCAGTTCCATAACAAGCAGGGAACTGATCACTATGTACTGGCCGGGTATCCCTGGTTCAAGTGCCGTGCCCGCGACCTGTTCATATCTTTGCCCGGACTGACTTTGGCAGTAGATGAACAGAATGAGTTCGAAGATGTTATGGTGACTGCTGAAAAGGCTATACGTGAGTTTATCAATGGTGAGCCCGCCAGCTATAAGATCTACGAAATGGAAGATCCCGATGTGTTGTTATGGGCTATATGGGCATTGCAACAATATGCCAAAGAAACTTCTCGTGAACAATGTCGCCAGAAATATGGTCGTTTGCTGGAGGATATCATGGATTACATCCGTAGCCGTAAGCATGATAATCTTTTCCTGCATGAAAATGGTCTGCTATATGCCAACGGAACAGAGAAAGCTATTACCTGGATGAATTCTACGGTAAATGGTCGTCCGGTAACACCACGTACGGGATACATTGTGGAAGTGAACTCTTTGTGGTATAATGCACTTCGCTTCATAGCCGACTTGGTTCGTGAAGTTGGTAATGTCCATCTGGCAGATGAATTGGATGCCCAGGCTGAAATAACCGGGAAGTCCTTTGTAGAAATATTCCGTAATGAAAGCGGTTATCTGTTCGATTATGTAGATGGATTTATGATGGACTGGAGCGTCCGTCCCAATATGATATTTACCGTTGCCTTCGATTATTCTCCGCTGGACCGGGCACAGAAAAAACAAGTGCTTGATATTGTGACGAAAGAGTTGCTTACTCCAAAAGGTCTGCGTACTCTCAGTCCGAAGAGTGGGGGATACAATCCTAATTATGTCGGTCCTCAGATTCAGAGAGATTATGCTTATCACCAGGGTACAGCCTGGCCTTGGCTTATGGGTTTCTATATGGAGGCATACCTGCGTATTTACAAGATGAGCGGTGTATCATTCGTAGAGCGTTATCTGATTGGTTTTGAAGATGAGATGACGAGTCATTGTATTGGTTCGCTCCCCGAGCTCTTTGATGGTAATCCACCGTTCAGAGGTCGTGGTGCAGTATCTTTTGCCATGAATGTGGCTGAAATACTGCGCATCTTGAAATTGTTGTCTAAGTATAATTTATAAGAGGAGGAACGAAAATGAAAGTTTTAATGTTTGGATGGGAGTTCCCCCCGCATATCTTAGGTGGCTTGGGAACTGCCAGCTACGGTCTGACGAAGGGAATGTCCCAGCAGGAAGATATGGAAATTACTTTCTGTATTCCAAAGCCGTGGGGCGATGAAGACCAGAGCTTCTTGCGTATCATAGGCATGAATAGCACTCCTGTAGTGTGGCGTGATGTAAACTGGGATTATGTTCAGGGACGTGTAGGTTCTTATATGAATCCCCAGCTCTATTATGATTTACGTGATCATATTTATGCCGATTTCAATTATTTGCATACCAATGATCTCGGTTGTATCGAGTTTTCCGGCCGTTATCCGGCCAACTTACACGAAGAGATCAATAACTATTCTATTGTGGCCGGTGTGGTGGCACGTCAACAGGAGTTTGAGATCATCCACTCACACGACTGGTTGACGTATCCTGCAGGTATTCATGCCAAACAGGTATCAGGCAAACCGTTGGTAATCCATGTTCATGCCACTGACTTCGACCGTAGCCGTGGTAATGTGAATCCCACTGTGTATGCCATTGAGAAGAATGGAATGGATCATGCCGATCACATTATGTGTGTAAGCGAGCTGACTCGTCAAACGGTTATTCATAAGTATTTCCAGGATCCACGCAAGGTATCTACCGTGCATAATGCAGTTTCTCCACTTCCGCAGGAAATACAGGATATTGTACCGCAGAAGAAACCGAATGAAAAGGTGGTGACTTTCTTAGGCCGTATCACGATGCAAAAAGGACCTGAGTATTTCGTAGAAGCTGCTGCAATGGTATTGCACCGTACTCGTAATATCCGTTTCGTAATGGCGGGCAATGGTGATATGATGAACCAGATGATTCGTTTGGTAGCTGAACGCGGTATTGCCGACCGCTTCCATTTCCCCGGTTTCATGAAAGGAAGCCAAGTGTATGAAATGCTGAAGGCAAGTGATGTGTACATCATGCCCTCTGTTTCGGAACCATTTGGTATTTCTCCTTTGGAAGCTATGCAATGTAGTGTACCTACCATTATCTCTAAACAATCTGGTTGTGCCGAGATTTTAGAGAAATGTATTAAGACCGATTATTGGGATATCCACGCTATGGCAGATGCTATCTACGCTATCTGTACTTATCCTGCGCTTTATGAATACTTGCGTGACGAAGGTAAGAAGGAAGTGGATGCCATTAAGTGGGAAGATGTAGGATTGAAAGTGCGCCGCATCTATGAAGAGGTCATTAAACAATATAATAGATAACAATAAAACAATATAGATATGAGAACCATCTGTCTTTATTTTGAGATTCATCAAATCATTCACCTGAAACGCTATCGTTTCTTTGATATAGGTACGAATCATTATTACTATGATGATTATGCCAACGAATATAGTATCAACGAAGTTGCCGAACGTTCCTATATTCCTGCATTGAGTGCGCTCATTGACATGGCAAAGAACTCCGGAGGTGCATTTAAGGTAGCTTTATCTATTTCCGGTGTGGCTTTGGAACAGTTGGAAATCCATGCACCGGCTGTCATTGATCTGCTACATCAGTTGAATGACACGGGATGTTGTGAATTCCTTGCTGAGCCTTATTCTCATGGGCTTTCTTCTTTGGCAAACGAGGATTGTTTTAAAGAAGAAGTAAAGCGTCAGTGCGCTAAGATGAAGCAAATGTTCGGTAAGTCACCGAAGGTATTCCGTAACTCCAGCTTGATTTACTCTGATGAAATAGGAGGACTGGTAGCAAGTATGGGCTTTAAAGGTATGTTGACTGAAGGTGCTAAACATATTTTGGGCTGGAAGAGCCCGCACTATGTATATCATTGCAGTCATAATCCCAACCTGAAATTGTTGCTGCGTGATTTTAAACTTTCAGATGACATAAGTTTGCGTTTTTCTAATTCGGAATGGAGTGAGTATCCGTTGTTTGCAGATAAATATATTGGCTGGATTGATGCTTTGCCGCAGGAAGAACAGGTTATCAATATCTTTATGGAACTGAGTGCTTTGGGGATGTCCCAGCCACTTTCATCCAATATCTTGGAATTCCTGAAGGCGTTGCCTGTTTGTGCAAAAGATAAAGGCATTACATTCTCTACACCAACAGAGATTATCAGTAAACTGAAATCGGTATCCCAACTGGATGTGCCATATCCTATGTCTTGGGTCGATGAGGAAAGAGATACCAGTTGCTGGCTGGGTAACAGTATGCAACGCGAGGCTTTCAATAAGCTATATAGCATTGCTGAACGTATCCATTTGTCTGATGACCGTCGTATCAAGCAGGATTGGGATTATTTGCAGGCAAGTAATAACTTCCGCTTTATGACTACGAAAAATAGTGGTGTGGGCTTGAATAGGGGTATTTATGAATCTCCGTATGATGCTTTTACCAACTACATGAATGTCTTGGGTGATTTCATCAAACGGGTAGAGTCGCTTTATCCAATGGATATAGACAATGAGGAACTGAATGCTTTGTTGACGACTATTAAGAACCAAGGTGATGAAATAGATGAATTGCATAAAGAATTAGAGCAATTACAGACGAAATTGGAAAAAGGGAAGGCTGATCCGGCAAAGGCTGTCAAAGCAACAGCAGCTAAAGCTAAAGCCCCGGCAGCAAAGAAACCCGCTGCAAAGAAAGTGACTAAGAAAGAAGTTACTAAGTAGTTACTACTTTAGAGTATATCAATAAAAAAAGCCTTCCATTCGTTTGAACGGAAGGCTTTTTTGTACCTTTACTTCTTAGGAAAAGTTTATTTATTAAATGTGGTATAAGTTACTTCCAATTTTAGTGGATTCTCAAGTTCCCCATTCACTTTTTTAGGGCCACCTTTCAGTTTGGCATATCCTGGCCTCAAGTCATTCTGGATACCAGTCATTGTTTTAGTGTTGTTACTTGTATCGTAACTGATTGTAACAGGGATCAGGTATACTGTTTTCCAGTCTTCTTCCCATTGTTTATCCTTCTCATCAGTCCAGGCACTGCCAGCTTCTTCTTTTGCTTTTTTCTTTGCGGCATCCTTTCCTTTGATGCAGGTTGTTACCAAACGGGCAATATTATTAAATGTATATTGGTTAGTTGTTACATTATTATGTGCCACTGTAAAGGAAGTGACATTGTCCGGTAACTTGTTCTCTTCAAAGAAACTCTTGAAATCTACTTTACGTAACAATAAAACCTCACTTGGAGCGCTCATGCTGAATTCATAATCACTTTTTTCATTGTAATTAGTGAAAGTCAGTTTTACGGCATTAAGCGTATCATTAGATAACTTTTCATAGATTTCGTCATATGGTAAAATTGCTTCTGTGAAAATTCCGGCAGGAGATTTGATGTATGTCCAATCTTCTATCTTGGCAAGCTCTGCTATTTTATCAGAATTGAGGAATTGATTAGCTTGAATAACTTCTTTTGTAGAAGCAAATTCAGTCTGCCATCTGTAAGCAGTAGAGTCCTGACCTTCGAAACCTGCCTGTTTACGTTTACGAGGTACTTTGGTAGTATCATTCAATACATAATACTGATATTTCATTTGTAAGTCGACGCGGTCTACGTAGAGTACCGTTCCGTCTCCATAATCGCTTTTTATGTATACACCTTTGAACACATTTTCGATGAAAGCATCGGAGTTCTTAAAATATTCGGGATGACTCTGGCAAAGGTCAATCCAATCATTACCAAATTTGTCCTTATCGAGTGTGAAAATAACACTTGGATAGTACGTTTTGTTACCATTATCATCGGTTGCATTCCTTTCTTCATCCGTTATGCTTGTATCATAAGCGGTATAGGCTCTGCGACCCAATAATGACTTTGTAGGATTCAGCCAGTCATAATAATCTGTCGGCTTGATATTGGTATAACGGTTACGCTCTAATTTTTTGTCCAATTCATATGCACTCATACGGCAGGCATTCAAAGAGTCACCGAACCATGTAGAATAGAAAACAACTAAACGTACGCCTGCCACTGTATCATCAGTCAAAATACCGGTTTTCTTATCAAAATCATACTTCTCAGGAAAACTGAAGTCATCTATACAGTTCAATTCCGTCAGGAAGCTGGCTTCGTAATATCCGAATTGAGGATCTGTAAAACGGCCTACATATCCGGTACTGGTTTTTGCAAATACAGAATCAGCAACCACAGAACGTGTAGTCACATCGAATGTTGTCGTATGTGCGCTAATACCGTCAGATCCGGGTAGCATTCCTATTCCTAACGTTCCGGTATTGTCATCGCAACCAAAGAAAGTAAGGGTTGCTGCTAAAAGCAATGCTCCTAAGTACTTAACTTTCATAGTTTTCTTTGTTATCTTGTTTATTTTTGTTCTGTTTCCCACACTTTGTCGTAGAACTCGTTACAAGCATCAGCAAAGGTTTCGGGAGTTTGATATTCTAAAATCGGTTTTCCTGCTTGGCGGGCATATTCCATAACCTCTTCGTTAACATTTTCACTTTGCTGAATTACTCCATCCGAATAATCGATAGCCAGTTTACACAGCGTAGCATAGTCTACGGGAGCTTTCAGATGAGCCACATCTTTTTTAGTAACGCCTTTTAATACCAATCTGTTTACAAAATCAGCATTGAATGATTCTTTGAAATCATCCTCAAAAACGGAGAATACTACTTTAGCGTCACGGAATGAAGGCTCGTCCTTATATGCTTTCTTGATATACAAAGGAGCTAAGGCGGTCATCCAGCCATGACAATGGATGATATCCGGGCACCAGCGTAACTTCTTTACCGTTTCCAATACACCGCGTGCATAGAATATAGCACGGCTGTCATTGTCTCCATATTCCACGCCATTCTCATCAGCAGCCTGCAATCGATTCTGGAAATAATCATCGTTGTCGATGAAATATACCTGCATGCGGGCAGATTGAATGGAAGCAACTTTAATAATAAGGGGGTGGTCGGTATCGTCAATAATCAGATTCATACCGGAGAGGCGTATCACTTCGTGCAATTGGTTTCTGCGCTCATTGATATTCCCCCATTTAGGCATGAATGTTCTAATTTCTCTGCCTTTTTCCTGGATTGCTTGAGGTAGGTTTCTGCCTACAAGGGACATTTCGGATTCTGGTACGTAAGGAGTAATCTCTTGGGTAATAAATAAAACCTTATTCGCCTTTGTCATAATAACAATGTTCTCAATTATTCTGCAAAGATATAAAAAAAATCGGGCACTTGAGCAAATAAGGCGACTCTATAATTCCTTATGAATTGTTAACTGCTTGTTAATCAGTGATGCTTTGTCTCAAAGAAGAGTGCTGATCAAGCAGAACTTTTGCATTAATTTGCGATATTTCTTCTTTATATGCTAAATAATAGTTTATTTTGCACCGCTTTTGCGAACAACTAAGTTATTATATAACCTATAAAAATGGAAATAGTACATACTATCAAGGACTTGCAGGCCGGACTTTCGGCTTTACGGGCCCAAGGTAAAAAGGTAGGATTGGTGCCTACAATGGGTGCCCTGCATGCCGGTCATGCGTCATTGGTGAAACGTTGTGTTGCAGAGAATGATGCTGCGGTAGTGAGTGTTTTTGTAAACCCGACACAGTTTAACGACAAGAACGATTTAGAGAAATATCCCCGTACGCTGGATGCCGATTGTGCTTTGTTGGAAGCTTGCGGTGCTGCGTTTGTATTCGCTCCTTCGGTTGCGGAGATGTATCCCGAACCGGATACGCGCCAGTTTAGCTATGCACCGCTGGATACAGTGATGGAAGGTGCTTTTCGTCCGGGACACTTCAATGGTGTTTGCCAGATTGTGAGCAAGCTGTTTGATGCAGTGAAGCCGGATCGCGCTTACTTCGGAGAGAAAGATTTCCAGCAGTTGGCTATCATTCGTGAGATGGTGCGCCAGATGAATTATTCGTTGGAAATAGTGGGTTGCCCTATTATACGTGAAGAGGATGGGCTGGCTCTGAGTAGTCGTAATGCACGTTTATCTGCCGAAGAACGCAAAAATGCTTTAAAAATATCGCAAACATTATTTGAAAGTCGTACCTTTGCAGCTTCTCATACAGTTGCTGAGACTCAGAAGTTTGTGGAAGATGCAATTGCGGCCGCTCCCGGTTTGCGTCTGGAATACTTCGAACTGGTGGATGGCAACACGTTGCAGAAAATAGCCAATTGGGAAGATACGGCGTATGCTGTAGGTTGCATTACAGTATTCTGTGGTGAGGTTCGCCTGATTGACAATATTAAGTATAAAGAGTAATAAACCTAAAAAGAGAGATCAGACCTTATGATGATTGAAGTGCTGAAGTCGAAAATCCATTGCGCTCGTGTCACAGAAGCTAACCTCAATTATATGGGAAGCATTACGATTGACGAGGACTTGCTGGATGCAGCTAATATGATTGCCGGTGAAAAAGTGTACATAGCCGACAATAATAATGGCGAACGTTTTGAAACCTATATTATTAAAGGTGAACGTGGTTCGGGCAAAATATGTCTGAATGGTGCGGCAGCCCGTAAGGTGCAGCCGGATGATATCATCATTATTATGTCGTATGCTTTGATGGACTTTGAAGAGGCCAAGTCTTTCAAACCGTCGGTGATTTTCCCTGATCCGGCAACGAACAAAGTGGTGAAATAAACGGGAAGAAAAACGGTGAAAAGCTTGACTTTAGCTGTTTGATTCCGTATCTTTGTCCATGTAATCCTGATTTAGTTTCGGGAACGAAGATATTGAGAGGAGTGACGTAAGTTGCTTCTCTTTTTTTGTGCCTGCATGTGGGATTTATCAGAAGATACTATGTTTGGGTTCATAACATAGCATGTAATTGGGTAAAACATACCATGTAATCGCTCGAAACATACCATCTGTTTAGGGTTAGCAAATGATGTAATCGGGGTAAACATATCCTCTGTTCCCGAAAAAGAAAAGCGGAAAGAGCGAAATCTTCCCGCTTTGTTAAAGTTATGTAAACTTACTCTTGACAAATTCTGCTTACTTGCTCAGTTGCTCATGCATAGCAGCAGCGGCTTTTCGTCCGTCGCCCATAGCAAGAATAACGGTAGCACCACCACGAACAATATCACCTCCGGCATAAATGGTCGGAATAGACGACTGCATGTTCTCATTTACTGCAATCGTGCCTTTGCGTCCCATTTCCAGTCCCGGAATAGAAGAAGGTACAATCGGGTTAGGAGAAACTCCGACGCTGACGATAGCCAGGTCTATATCAATAGTTTCCGTTGCACCTGGGATAGCTACAGGGCTACGGCGTCCGGAAGCATCCGGTTCGCCAAGTTCCATTTTTTGCAGAATGACTTGTTTCACTTTTCCCAGTTCGTCGGCAATGTATTCGATAGGGTTATGCAGTGTAAGGAACTCAACACCTTCTTCTTTTGCATGTTTTACCTCTTCGATACGTGCAGGCATTTCCTCTTCGGAACGACGGTAGATAATCATAGCACGTTCGGCACCCAAACGGCGTGCAGTACGTACTGAGTCCATAGCTGTATTTCCACCACCGATAACGGCTACATTTTTACCGAAAGGTACCGGAGTATCAGAGTCTTCACTTGCTGCATCCATCAGGTTGACACGCGTCAGGTATTCATTGGATGACAAAATATTGATAGAGTTCTCTCCCGGAATATTCATAAAGTTAGGCAATCCGGCACCGGATGCTACGAATACACCTTTGAAACCTTCTTCTTCCAACTGTTCCACACTGATTGTCTTACCTATGATACAGTCTTTAATGAAGTTAACCCCCATCTTGGCTAGATTGTCAATCTCTACATCCACCACTTTGTTTGGCAAACGGAATTCAGGGATACCATACTTCAGTACACCGCCTATCTCGTGAAGTGCTTCGAAAACTGTGACATCGTAACCATATTTAGCCATATCTCCGGCAAAAGAAAGTCCGGCAGGTCCGGAGCCAATGACGGCAACCTTAATACCATTCTTTTCTTTGATCTCCGGTACGGAGATTTGTCCGCTTTCACGCTCATAGTCAGCAGCAAATCGTTCCAGATAGCCGATAGCTACCGGCTTTTCTTTCATTTTCAGGTGGATACATTTTGACTCGCACTGTTTTTCCTGCGGGCAAACACGACCGCAAACGGCAGGCAGAGCACTGGTCTCTTTTAGTGTCTTGGCAGCTTCGAGTATTTCTCCGCGTTCAATGTTTTTGATGAAACGAGGAATATCAATACCTACGGGACAACCTTCCATGCAACCTGGATTTGCACAATCGAGGCAACGCTTAGCTTCCGTCAGGGCTTGTTCCTCTGTCAGCCCTTGGTTTACTTCCTCTTTACGACTATGCGAACGGTATTCCGAATCGAGTTCGTTCATTTCAACACGCGGAATAGCGGTACGTTCTTTGGGTTTCATTGCCTTGCGAAGTTCCAGACGCCATGCGGCATTACGACTTTTCTCGTCTACTTCCTGTGCAGGTTCCGGCATAACTTTGCAGGATTCACCTTCTTCAAGCTTGTGCATTTCCTCGCGTTCGATGCTCTTGAAAGCACCCATACGCTTCAACATCTCGTCGAAGTCTACCTGATGACCATCAAATTCCGGTCCGTCTACACAAACGAATTTGGTCTTTCCGCCGATGGTGATGCGGCAAGCGCCGCACATACCTGTACCATCCACCATGATTGTGTTCAGCGAGACATCGGTCGGTATTTCATATTTCTTAGTCAGCAAACAAACAAATTTCATCATGATGGCGGGGCCGATGGCAAAACATTTGTCCACTTTCTCCCGTTTGATGACTTCTTCAACGCCTTCGGTTACCAATCCTTTGCGTCCGTATGAACCATCATCGGTCATAATGATGACCTCGTCTGCGCTTTCGCGCATTTCTTTTTCAAGGATAATCAGCTCTTTGCTACGTCCGGCAAGTACGGCGATCACGCGGTTACCGGCAGCTTTCAAAGCCTGTACGATAGGGAGCATGGGAGCTACGCCTACACCACCACCTGCACAAACCACTGTTCCGAAGTTTTCAATATGAGTAGCTTGTCCCAGCGGACCTACTACATCGGTGATGTAATCGCCCTCATTCAGTTCGCAAAGGCGGGTAGAGGAGAGGCCTACTTCCTGTACTACCAAAGTGATAGTACCGCGTACGGTGTCAGCCGCCGCAATTGTCAATGGCATACGTTCGCCTTTTTCGCCTACACGTACAATGACGAAGTGTCCTGCCTTACGTGAGCGGGCTATTAAAGGTGCCTCGATCTCTAATTTAAAAACCTTTTCAGAAAAATGTTCTTTGCTAATGATTTTGTTCATTATCTATAAATTTTGTTGGTATAATTACGTAATCACTTTCAGATTGTTACGGTTTGCAAAGATACGGGTTATTTGGTAAAAACAAAGAAAGTTTCTTCTAAAAAGCTGTGTAACTGATGTGGGCAAACGATAATTCGCTCTTACCAGGTCATATAGACGTAATGATATAAACGTCTGTGGTTACCTGTGTAAGAGCGAATTATGATTTACCCGCCAGAATAGCGCAGTTATTTTTAGTCAATCATTTCAAAACCCGTATACGGCACCAGTGCCTTTGGAATACGGATACCTTCCGGTGTCTGATTATTTTCCAGTAAAGCGGCAACGATACGTGGCAATGCCAATGCAGATCCGTTCAATGTATGGCAAAGCTCTGTTTTCTTTTCTCCACTGCGGTAACGGCATTTCAAGCGATTAGCCTGATAAGTATCGAAGTTAGAAACGGAACTTACTTCCAGCCAACGCTTCTGTGCCTCAGAATAAACTTCGAAGTCGAAGCAAAGAGCGGCTGTAAAGCTCATATCACCGCCACACAGGCGAAGGATACGATATGGCAATTCCAGTTTCTGCAACAATCCTTCTACATGGTCCAACATCTCTTTGTGAGACTTTCTGGAATGTTCAGGCTTGTCAATTCGTACCAGTTCTACTTTAGAAAATTCGTGCAGACGATTCAAACCGCGCACATCTTTACCGTAAGATCCGGCTTCGCGACGGAAACACTGCGTGTAAGCACAGTTCTTGATAGGAAGTTGCTTTTCTTCCAGAATCACGTCGCGATAGATATTGGTTACAGGAACTTCAGCTGTCGGAATAAGATATAAATCGTCTACTTCACAATGGTACATCTGGCCTTCCTTATCGGGCAACTGGCCTGTTCCGTAACCGGAAGCTGCATTTACCACTGTCGGAGGCATGATTTCCAGATAGCCAGCCTTACGGGCTTCGTCCAGAAAGAAGTTGATCAGTGCGCGTTGCAACTGTGCACCTTTCCCTTTGTAAACAGGGAATCCGGCTCCTGTGATCTTTACGCCTAAGTCGAAGTCTATCAAATCATATTTCTTCGTCAGTTCCCAGTGAGGCAGTGCATCTTTGGGAAGTTCGGTTTCCATGCCCCCCATTTTCTCTACTACATTATCCTCGGCACCCACACCTTCGGGTACTTCATCATAAGGGATATTAGGAATTGTGTAGAGTAGATTCTGCATATCTTCAGCAGCCTGGTCCATTTCAGCTTGCAAAGTCTTGTTGCTTTCTTTTAGTTCGGCTACACGACTTTTGGCAGTTTCAGCTTCCTCTTTCTTTCCTTCCTTCATCAGTTGTCCGATAGATTTGGAAATAGAGTTCACTTCAGAGAGGTTATTATCTAATACAGACTGTGTGCTACGTCTTTTGTCGTTAAAGGCAATTACCTGGTCTATTGTCTCTTTAGCATTTTTGAAATGCTTCTTTTCCAGTCCGCGGATCACCGCGTCGGTGTTTTCTGTAATTTGTTTGATGGTAAGCATATCTTGATACTTTGTTTTGATTAAAATCTTGATTTGAGAGTACAAAGATAAGTAAAAAACAAATAAGGTGTTGTTTTTGCTATAAAAAGAAAGGGATGCAATCCATTGGATTACATCCCTTTTCTTTATTTCTTATTCTGAAACTTACGCTTCTGTGCCTTCAGCAGGAATAACAGATACATAACGTCTGTCTTCTCTACCTACTTTGAACTGTACAGTTCCATCTACTAAAGCGAAAAGAGTGTGGTCTTTACCCATGCCGATGTTATTACCCGGGTGGAATTCAGTACCTCTTTGACGAATGATGATGTTACCTGCTTTGCAAGCTTCGCCACCAAATATCTTAACGCCTAATCTCTTGCTCTGTGATTCGCGGCCGTTCTTAGAACTACCGACACCTTTTTTATGTGCCATTTCTTCTTACTGTTTTAATTGATTAAGCTACTACTTCTGTAATTGTTAACTCTGTGAATTGTTGACGGTGACCGTTCAACTTACGATAACCTTTTCTTCTTTTCTTGTGGAAAACAAGAACTTTATCGCCTTTTACCATGTTTGATACGACCTGGCAAACAACCTTTGCACCCTCTACTGTGGGAGCACCTACGGTGATGTTGCCGTCTTTGTCTACCAAAAGAACCTTGTCAAACTCTACTGTTGCACCGTTTTCTGCATTCTGGATGTGGTGTACAAACAGCTTTTTGCCAGCTTCTGCTTTGAATTGCTGACCGTTGATTTCTACAATTGCGTACATTTCTTATATATAATGTATAAGTTAGCTCCGTCGGGTGGTCTCTAATCACTTAGAAAGCACTTTGTCGAACCCGGTGCGGAATAATCGGGCACAAAAGTACTTTTTTTATTTGGAACAGACAAACGTTTCTTCCTCTTTTTTCGAGTATTAGATTCGCGGAATCTATCAGAAGGGGATGTTTGCATGTCTGATTCATACCAACTCCGTGTCAAGGCCGTACCAACTCCGTATCAAGTCCAAGCGTATAGATACGGAGAAGACACGGAGTAAATAAGACTTAGATATGATGAATATACGGGGCCTATTCATAAAGTATTGAGTACTGAACCGGGCAAACTTATAAGAGAGAATAAAACATTAAGTTCATTTTCTCTTTTTTTAGAATATTCTTCCTTGCATGATTTATAATATCTATATTTGCGTCTGGATTTAAGAATCCGGCTTTCGGGTGCTTCGTGATATATCTTATCAAACGAGGTGAAAAGGGAATCAGGTGAAACTCCTGAACAGACCCACTGCTGTGAGCTTCATTAAACTTTTCGGATAAATTCTACACTTGTCCACTGTCTGTATAGGATGGGAAGGACTTCCGAAAGGGAAGCGAGTCAGAAGACCTGCCTGCAAAGTCTGCAATCTACAGTTTCGGGGGAAAAGAAACGTAAGAGATTCACATTGCTTCAACTCATATTGTTATAGATATGGGAGGTCATTGCTCGGACTTCGTACCTCGAAACATAACGAAAAATAATTGTGTGTATGCAGAAGAAACGCATTTTGAGGTTATGTTATGCAGTGCTAATAGTGTTATTATCCGCTTGCGAGTATGAGGATGATTTTCCTGCCGGAGTGGGCGAGGGTAATATCGAAGCTATTGTTTTGAACGAGGGAAGAATAGGTACGAATATGGGAGCTATATCCGTATTGTACCGTAACGGGATGGTGAGTCCCGATGTCTTTCGTGTTGTGAATAACCGACCGTTAGGGGATGTAGCACAATCTATTACGATGATTAATGGGAAGTACTTCATCGCTTTGAACAATTCTAAGAAAATCGAGATTGTAAATTCCAAGACTTTCGAATCCGAAGGTACGATACTTTATACACAGGCAGGATTACCGCGTCAGATTGTAGCTATATCGGATACCACTGCTATCGTTTCCGATCTTTTAAGTAACAATGTCTCCGGTGTTGATTTGCCCAGTCAGCTGGTACGAATCCGTACCGTACCTCCTTATGGCTCTCCCTTGGAATATATTGTTATCAGGAAATGGGTCGAATATATGGAAGTGGCTGATCATAAACTCTTTGGTATTACGGCAAAAGGGCTTTATGTGTTCGATTTGGACAATATAACTCTGGAAGGAAGCCGCATGATAGAAGAAGTCTATAATGAGGAAGTTACTAAAACCTGTAAATTGCTGAAAGACAAAAACGGTAAGATATGGGCTTTGATGAACGAACGCGATAAAGGAAAACCCACTGCTATTTTGTTGAAGTGTATTGATCCGCAGACGGAGAAGGTAGTGACTACTTACAGACTGCCTTTTGTCAGTAAGAATGAAGCTAAAGAAGGGGATGTAACCGGAACTATCAGCTATAATCGGACAGACATGGATGCTACTAAAACTCTGATTTATTTTAGTGTGCGAACCTGCAAACCGGGTCTTCCGAATGACTCACAACAAAGTATTTATACGTTGAACACGGATGATGGCACTTTTAAATTACATCGTCATGTGCCTGGAGTAGATATGATGTATGGTTGTGGAGTAAGTCCGCAAGGGGAAGTGTATATCTGCGACTGCCTGGACTATTCGGCACAGCGTGGCTATATTCGTCATTATAAAGAGAGTGGAAATGTTGAAAGTTACCGTGTTGGTATTTATCCCAATCAGGTCTATTTTCCTGAATTATCCGAAGTTCAATAATCTGAGTTTATGAGAAAACTGTTTTTCCTGATAGTTGCCGCATGTCTGCTGGTGACTGATGCGATAGCTCAGAAAAAGGATACGATTGCCTATGGTCTGAATCTGGATGAGGTGCAGATTGTAGCCCGTCGGATACGCCATGCCAATGAAGCAAATGCCGGTGCAAAAGTGACGCATCTTGAACCTGAATTGTTGCAAATCAATAAAACCCGTTCGTTTTCTGAGTTATTGACCGAAAATTCGGCTACTTACATTAAGAGTCTGGGTACGGGAGCATTATCTACAGCCTCTTTCCGTGGAGGAAGTGCTGCGCAAACCCGGGTCAACTGGAATGGAATCAACATCACGCCGCCGATGTCCGGAGTGTTTGACTTTTCGCAGTTCCCTGTCTTCTTTGCCGACAACGTGAACCTTTATTATGGAAGCAGTCATGTGAAGAGTGGTACCGGTGCTGTAGGTGGGAGTGTAAACATCTTCAATGATCCGGAGTGGGGAAAGGGGATTACAGGTAAATTCTTTGGAGAATATGGTTCTTATAACACATATACCGGAGGAGCACAGATTAATGTAAGCGGCAAACGGGTGGTTTCGAAAACGCGTTTGTTTTACCAACATTCGGATAATGACTATACTTATATAAATAAAGTACTTACTAATGAAGCTTTCCGTGAGAAGCGGCAGGATGCCAAATACTCACAATGGAGTGCGATGCAGGAAGGGTACTTTAAACTGAATCCATACGCACAACTGGCTGCTGTAGGTTGGATACAACAAGGGAAGCGTATGTTGCCCCAACCATTAGGCATTGTGGGAAAGACGCACGAACAGCAGAATGAAACGAATATTCGCGGGTATGTAGGGTTCGACTATGTGCGTGGCATCCATGAATTTCATGTAAAGGGTGCATGGCTTTATTATCGTCTGAAGTATGACAAATGGTTTGATGGTGGCTTGTTCGATCCGGAAGGCAATATCAACTCTTCGCAGACATGGCAGGGTGTTGCTGATTATTCGTGTGCACCTGTTGACGAGTTGGTATTGAATGCTACCCTTACCTATACACACGACTTGGTAAATGTGAGTAGTTACATTGATGTGGATTCCGCTAAGTACCTGATAGACGATGTATATTATAATATACCGGTACCCGAACCGCCATTGAAACATCATCGCAATGTTTTGTCGTTGCAAGCTTCGGCGAACTGGACATTATTGCCATGGTTACAACTACATGGGCAGTATATGTTCGAGCAGAATAATAGCCGGAACGTGTCTACATGGTCGGCTGGTTTTGCCACTAACTTTTTTGATAAGACTTTCTACGTAAAAGGTAGCATGTCGTATAATTATCGTTTTCCCAGTATGAACGATCTTTATTGGCGTCCCGGTGGAAATCCCGATGTGAAACCTGAAGACGGCTATTCTTACGATGCAGCTATCGGTTATAAGAATGATTTAACCTCCTGGATGACATTGAATGCAGAAGCATCCGGTTATCTGATGCATATTGACAATTGGATATTGTGGCTTCCAAAAGATGGCAACCAATGGATATGGACACCTCAAAACAAACGTAACGTTCTCTCGCTGGGAGCAGAGTTTACAGGCAAAATGGTGCTTAGTTTCGGGGATTTCAAAACTACACTTTCCGGTAATTTCAGTTGGGCGCGTTCGCGTACGCGGAAGAAGCAGCATGTGGATGATAACTCTTATATGCAGCAGATTCCTTATGTGCCCGAATTGAAATGGAATGCACGGCTGGCATTCGATTATAAAAAAGCCTTTTGTTCGTGGCAGACTACTTATATAGGTAAACGTTATGTCACAACTGATGAATCTTATTCAACCCGTCCTTATACGGTTCATAACTTATTAGTGGGTTATTTGTGGAAATTAGGGAACGGCATGCAGCTTACTTCACAAGTACGTGTGGATAACATTCTGAATACTTATTATGAATCGACACAATACTATCCGATGCCATTGCGTAATGTGCTGTGCTCGTTGATGTTTGAATTTTAGTTTTTAATTTTTTATATACTAACAATGAAGAAGAACATTATTTATTTTTTATCATGCCTTGTTCTTACGGTAGGACTGGTATCTTGTAGTGATGATGACAAAGAACCGTTGTCGCCTTTGACGGTTGTGATAGAAGGCACTGAAGCACAGGAAGTGGTACAGGGGGCAACTCTGAATCTAAAGGCTGTAGTAGAGGGAAGTTCTGAGGTGAAATACGTCTGGACATTGAATGGTAAGGAAGTCTCTACCACTTCTACTTATGATTTTACTGCGACGGATCTTGGAAAAAGTGAAATTCAACTGACTGTTTCAAATGCAGAGCAAGGTGAAGCAGCAGCTAAGTTAGACCTCGACGTGTATGGAAAGTACAAGTATGGAACCTTTATCCTGAACGAAGGCGCAGCCTGGGGAGGTGATAAAGGTGGCTACCTAATCTTTATAAGTCCGGAGGGAGAACTTGTGGAGAAGGCTTTCCAAAAAGAGAACAATGGAGCATGGTTAGGCAGTGTTCCGCAGGATGTGTTTATTGCCAACAATAAAATGTATATTGTATCTCAGAATGGAGGTAATGAGGGTGGTTTTTTGACGGTTGTCAATGCTGAAACATTGAAACTGGAAACTGCTTTTGGTGATGAATTGAAGGGGAAGATTGATTGGCCTACCCATGTGGCAGTGCTGAGTGATGATAATATATATCTGCGCGATAATGCTGGCATTAAGTTGTTTCATCCTTCTACGGGAGAGGCTACCCTTATAGAAGGAACGAAAGGAGCCAGAAAAAATACAATGGCAGTTGTTGGAGGAAAAGTTTTTGCTTCGCAAGACAAGAACCTTCTTGTTATAGAAACTGGAAAAGATAAAGTGTCGGCAACAGTTGAATTTGATGGTAAGATTTCAGGCGTCGTGAAATCATCAGATAATAACGTTTGGGTATCGGTAGCATCCGGTAAAATAGCTAAGGTAAGTGCTAAAGATTACTCAATTATAAAAGAAAACGATTTATCGTCGAATACAGATGCTACAAAAACGTTGTCAGCTTCATTTGCTGCTGCTCCCAGTATAACAGCTAAGGGAGATACATTGTATATGAGTGGTCTCGCTACTAAAATTTACCGTCATATTTTTAGTACTAATGAAACTAAACTGATGGTAGATGTTAAAGAGATGGTAGAAAATGCCAATATCGTTTATAATACAGTTACTGTTGATCCGGTAACGGAAGGAGTTTATTTCAATACGATAAAAGGATATGGAGATGTTGGTATCAATCAGATTAGTATATTCGATTTTAGTGGTACAACTCCTACACTGAGAGCTGCTTACAATGATTGTACAAAATATCCGGCTGGCGTCTTCTTCACTTCTAATTTTAGATAACTATGAAGAATAATATTATTTATTTTTTATCATGCCTTGTCCTTACTATAGGATTGGCATCTTGTAGTGACGATGATTCCAACGACAATGCTTTACTACTCTCAGTATCCATTGTCGATGGTGAAAAACAAGATGTTGCACTTGGAAAGTCCCTCACTTTGGAGGCGAAAGTGGAAAATGGTGAAAATGCTCGTTTTGAGTGGACGGTGGATGGTGAGAAGGTGTCAACTGAACTGAAGTATGTTTTTACTCCCACAAAGGCAGGCACTTACGACGTGAAGTTTGCAGCTTATAAGGATAAAGATGAAGCCTATGCTGCTGTACTGGTGAATGTATATGTGGCTTATGATGCTGTAAAGTCTATGAGTGATATTCAATTCTGGACAGGAGAGGGAGAATGTCAGTCTGCATTAGGCGTGCAATGGATAAATGGTGACAACTGGGAAGATCCGACACAGGATAATGTCCATTTCTTGAGTTGGGGATATCGTTGGAAAGAAAGTGACCAATCCACCGGATATCAGATGATCTTAGCAATAGCTAAAGCAGATCCTCGCTTCTTTGTTGTGATGGGGCCAGGATTTGGTGGTGATGACAGTCGGTCTATTCGTGGTTTTGGTTATGATGCCAATGGTGATGGTCGTTTTTCTATAAAGAATGAATCCATGTCTGTTACATATGATGCAAAGAATTTTACGGATGGTGTAATTTTTCTGAAAGATGATGTGACAGGAGACGGATTTGTGTCAACCGATCCTGCCGATTATTGGATGGGTGGTTGGTATGAGAATTATTGTTCGTATTATTTGGGTGATGATGGGAAAAATGTTCCGGAATCATTTGAATATTCTCCGTATATGGCAGACTTGCGCATATTAACTCAGAACAGTTGGGATGCTTGGACTTGTTCCTCAATCAATTCCGGTATGATGAATACTTATCCTTTTGCAGAATGGATGGTAGGAGCTCTTGCAAATCCCAAATAATAGATACGAATTGATTTTTCCTGAAATAAATAAAAGTTCTCTCATATCAATTGATAGAGAGGACTTTTATTATATAATTAAGTGGCCGGGTATTTTATGAATTATAAAAGCGGTTTTAGTATATAAACCGCCGCAACTATCAGGGCTACTACAATAATAGCAAAGATAATAAGCAGTATCAAACTGTAGAAGAACATCAGTATTGTAGTCCAGAAGCTTCTCCACCAAGTATATCCATACAGTTGCTTATAATCCAGACAGAAGAGAGCAAAGATGAATAGTATGGGCAATTCATATAAATCTCCTACCTGTGCACTACCGTTGAAAGGAAGCACTATGATACTGAGCAAGAGTATCTGGCAGGCAATATAAGCTTGTATAAATACATGTTCTGTCAGATTATAGCGCAGTTTGTTCTTTTTACGGCGGAAAGCCATGAGTGTTGCCAGCGCAAAGAGAGGTAATGTGGCGATAATACGGAATGCCTTGTTACCATGTCCCCAACTTTTCAGTAAGTTCCATACTTTTTCCAGAAAAGGTGTATTGTGAATGGCTTTTTCAAGCTTATTAAATACTGATGATCCACTTTCCAAAAGTTCATCTATGAGCTCGCCATCTTCATCGCCTTTTATTTGGAGGGTGATATTATCCTTTTTTAAAGAACTTTTTGCTTCCAGTGTTTTCAGTTCTTTATCCAGGCTTTCTATCGTTTTATTCAGGATATTTTGGGTAGTCGGATCTGTTGCTGCTTCTATCCGTTTTTGTAATTGTTCGCGTGTAGCAAGTATTTCTTGTCTTTGGACTTCCGGAGACTTTCCCTTTTTCTCTTTTAGAGCTTCAGGATCCACCAGTTGTACAGCCATGATGTAAAGGGCGGCAAGCACAAATAATGTCTGGAAGGGACGGAAGTATAAGATTCGTTTGCCGGCAATGAAGTCTCTGATCATATATCCCGGGCGGTAGAGCAAGTCCAGAAGGGTACGCCCGAAGCCATTATCAATATTGGTGAATCCTCCTAATATATTTCTGAATGCATTACTGAAACGGTAGCGGGGAGTATTCCGGCTTTGGCCGCAACGGTTGCAATAGCTACCTGTATAAACGGTATCACAATTCAGGCAGATGTTACTTTCCTCACTGATGGGCGGAATATCTTTTCCACGTACCATCTTGATATGCAAGGCTCGAAGGTACTTCTTACAGGGAGTCCACCAGGGGGATATAAGATCTAATACACGGTCCGGCAGAATCCTGCGTTTGGTAAGGATATACCAAAGCACCAGTATGAAAGACCACAGAAAAACATTACTGTCTTTTCCTTCTTCAAAAGATAACCATAGTAGCACTGCCAGGATTAGTATTTGCCAGATATTGATCATTTTCCTTTTGCGGGGAGTGGGGCGGGGAGCAATAACTGGAACGGAAGGTGAGTTGACAATCGGATGGGAGGATACTGTTACATCCGTACTCGGAGGTGTATCATCAGTCGACTGCTTATCATGAGTTGGTTGTTCATCCGCTTCCAACAGTTCTTCCAGTGAGTTCATAATTTTCCAATGCGGATATTTGCTTAATTCTTCGGCCGTGGTTACCCCATGGGTTACACCGGCAAAGTTCACACCGGCCGCTTTGGCTGTGGCAGCATCTACTGTACTATCGCCAATGTAGAGGGTTTCCGCTTTGGTGACGTGTAGCTGTTTGATGGCAAGTAGTAGTCCTTCGGGTGAAGGCTTGGCTGTTTGTACATCTTCTCCGCCAACGATGATATTGAAGAAACTGCCGGGGAAGTGCTGGTCGAGCATTTCCTTTATGCGGTAACGGTATTTGGTGGAGATGATGCCGATGAATGCGCCTGCATCTTTCAGTGCAAGCAGCACGGACTTGGTTTCCAGAAAGAGTACGGTGTTTATTGTCATGTGGGTATCTGCTTCCTTCCTGTATTCACTCTTAAAACCAGCCAGTTGGTCTTCATCCGTCACACCCGTCAGGATAGAGAAAGATTCTTCCAAAGTTTTTCCAATGGTGCGTTTAATATCTTCATCGGTTACATCTGTATAACCATGTTGATTGAGCACATTACGGAAACAGGTAACGATGCCGCGCGAGGAGTCTGCGAGCGTGTAGTCAAAGTCAAAGAGATAAGTCGTATAGCTCATTGTTGCTTTTTGTGGCAAAGTTATAAATTAATTGGAATTTTTAGGCTATATTTGTTCGTTCGATGAATTTATTTGGGAAACCGCTAAGTGTTTCCGGATGCTGAGTTGTTACATATGCACGTTAACTATGTAGTATTATGAAATTGTCAGAATTGTTTTTACTGGTTTTATTCCTTTTCTCCCTTTCAGCGTGTGTGTCCCAGCAATCGGATACGAAGAGTAAGTGCTATGCCACAGAGTATGTCAATCCCTTTATCGGTACGGATTTTACCGGGAATACGTATCCCGGAGCACAATCCCCGTTCGGTATGGTGCAGTTAAGTCCTGATAACGGGCTTCCGGGATGGGATCGCATCTCCGGTTATTTCTATCCGGATAGTACGATTGCAGGTTTTAGTCATACCCACCTTTCAGGTACCGGGGCAGGTGATTTATATGATATATCTTTTATGCCTGTTACTTTGCCCTATAAAGAAGCGGATGCTCCGTTAGGTATTCATTCTTTGTTTTCTCACTCTGAAGAAACTGCCAGTGCCGGATATTATCAGGTTCGGTTGAAAGACTATGATATCAATGTAGAGCTGACGGCAACCGAGCGTTGCGGTATTCAACGTTATACCTTTCCTGAAGCAGATGCTGCCATTTTCCTTAACTTGCGAAAGGCTATGAATTGGGATTTTACCAATGATACTTATATTGAGAGAATCGATTCTGTTACCATACAAGGGTATCGCTTTTCTGACGGTTGGGCACGCGATCAGCATATCTATTTTCGTACCCGCTTCTCTAAACCGTTTAAAGCAATGCAGTTGGATACTGCTGCTATTGTCAAGGATGGTGAACGGATTGGAACTTCTGCTATCGCCCGTTTTGATTTCCATACCGCTGCAGGAGAGCAGATTCTTGTAACCACTGCCATATCGGGTGTAAGCATGGAAGGTGCTGCCCGTAATCTTGCAGCCGAAACACCGGAGGATGATTTCGATAAATATCTGGCTGCTACCCGGAAAAGCTGGAATGAACAACTTTCTAAAATAGAAATCACATGCGATGATCCTGACGAGAAAGTCAAATTTTATACGGCTCTGTATCACTCTATGCTGGCACCGACTATTTATAATGATGTGGACGGTACCTATTACGGTCCCGATAAACAAGTGCATCAGGCAGATGGATGGACCAATTACAGTACTTTTTCATTGTGGGATACCTATCGTGCCGCTCATCCTCTTTACACTTATGTAGAACCGCAACGTGTGAATGATATGGTTCAGTCTTTTCTTGCTTTTTTTGAACAGAACGGACGTCTTCCGGTATGGAACTTCTATGGAAGTGAAACGGACATGATGATAGGCTATCATGCCGTACCGGTTATTGTGGATGCTTATCTGAAGGGAATAGGAAATTTTGATCCGAAGAAAGCTTTGGCAGCTTGTGTAGCTACAGCCAATATAGATGAATATCGCGGAATTGGATTGTATAAAAAGTATGGTTATGTACCTTATGATGTGACGGATCATTATAACTCAGAGAACTGGTCGCTTTCTAAAACTCTGGAATATGCTTACGATGATTATTGTATTGCCCGTATGGCAGAAAAGTTGGGTGAAAGGCAGATTGCAGATGAATTCTATAAACGTTCTCAAAACTATAAGAATGTATATAATCCCCAGACTTCTTTTATGCAGCCTCGTGATAATAAAGGAAACTTTATTCATCCTTTCAGTCCGGATGAGTATACTCCACATATTTGCGAAAGTAATGGTTGGCAATATTTCTGGTCTGTGCAGCAAGATGTCGATGGTTTGATTGGCTTGGTCGGAGGTACGGAGCGTTTTGCCCGGAAACTGGATAGTATGTTCACTTATAATCCTTCTGCGGATGAAGATTTGCCTATTTTCAGTACCGGAATGATTGGGCAGTATGCGCATGGAAATGAACCGAGTCATCATGTCATTTATTTGTTTAATGCTGTAGGGCAACCTTGGAAGACTCAGAAATATGCCGCTGAGGTGATGCATGAACTTTATAAGAATACGCCTGCCGGTTTATGCGGGAATGAGGATTGTGGTCAGATGTCTGCTTGGTACGTATTTAGCGCAATGGGATTCTATCCGGTAGATCCGGTTAGCGGCAGATATGAAATAGGTACCCCTATGTATCCTGAAATGAAAATGCATTTGAATAACGGCAAGACATTTACGGTATTAGCACCGGTTGTTAGTAAAGAAAATATATATATCCAGTCGGTGAAACTCGACGGGAAACCTTATGATAAAAGCTATATCACACATGAACAAATAATGAATGGCTCTGTCTTTGAATTTGAAATGGGGGATAAACCGGGGGCAGTGTGGTATGCGATAGAGTGATAAAATGAAGTTGTGGGATTATGGGTGATAACTTTGATTCAACTTATAAACTCCTTTTCCGTAAATACTATGCCAATCTGCTTTTCTATGCCACACGTATTGTGGGCGAGGAAGAAGCAGAGGACGTAGTACAAGATGTATTTGTGGAATTGTGGCGACGAAAAGATACAGTGACGGTGGGAGAGCAGATACAGGCATTTCTGTATCGGGCGGTGTATACCCGTGCTTTGAATGTTTTGAAGCACCGGGACATCAAGAATAGTTACGAAGCTGTCGTAACGGAAATTAATCAGAAGAGGGTTGAATTCTATCAGCCGGATAGTAATGATGTCGTGAAAAGGATAGAGGATCGTGAGCTTAGAAGAGAACTTTCCGAAGCCATTAATGAACTGCCGGATAAATGCAAGATGGTTTTCAAACTCAGTTATCTGCATGATATGAAGAACAAAGAAATTGCAGAAACAATGGGAATATCGTTGCGGACGGTAGAAGCTCACATGTATAAAGCTTTGAAGTTCCTGCGTGAAAGATTGGGCTACCTGAACTTTATGTTAGTCCTGTTTTTATTGAATAAGGTATAAGTGTTTTTGTCGAAACGATTGTTTTATTAGTATGATGAAGGAAGGAAGAAATAAGTTGAATGAAGAATTACTGGCCAAATTCCTTATGGGTGAATGTTCTGAAGAAGAACTCTGTGAGGTGAACGCTTGGCTGAACGAGTCGGACGATAATGCGCGTGAACTGTTCAGGATAGAGGAAATATATCATCTGGGAAAGAGTGGCGATTCTACTGATGAGAAAAAAATAGAAAAAGCAGAAAAGCTGTTATTCAAACGGTTGGCACAGGAAGAAGCTGAGCAGTTCAAGGTGCGTAGAATGCATACTTGGATGAAGTATGCTGCTATGTTCATAGGAATTTTCCTTGTATCCGGTTTGAGTTATCATATCTATCAGTCTCAAAGTGAAGAACAGTTAGTGGCTGTTGTAGCCCGGGATGAGGTGAAGGAGTTAATGCTGCCCGATGGCACTAAAGTTTGGTTGAATAAGCACACGACCTTGAAGTACCCGCGTGAGTTTTCTGAAAAGGGAAGAAATGTGTATATGGAGGGAGAGGGCTATTTTGAAGTAAAGAGAAACGTAGAAAAGCCTTTTATTGTGCGAAGTGAAGCCATGCAGGTCAGAGTGCTGGGTACGGTCTTTAACTTGAAGAGTGATAAGATGAACCGTTCGGCAGTAGCTACACTGATTAAGGGAGAGATTGAGGTGAAGGGCAATCACAATGAGGGTATGATTGTGTTGGCCCCGGGGCAAAAAGCCGAATTGAATGCTGTAACTCGTCGTCTGGTAGTGAAGCAAGTGGATACAGGTATTGAGAATTGGCATAATAATCAGTTTGTCTTTGAAAATGCCGATATATTTACGATTGCCCGTACTTTAGAGAACTCTTATGGAGTGAAGATTATTCTGGCGCCTGATATGGATGCTACTAAAACATATTCGGGTACACTGAAGAAGAAAAACACTGTGGAGGAAATCCTGAATTTGATTAAAAGTACAAATGCAATACCTATTGAATATAAAATTGTAGGAAATAGTGTATTTTTGTCTCCCAAAAAATAAAAGGAAACTTTTGAAATATATAATCTTATAAATATAATAGTATGAGAAAGCTGCTTTTATCAATGTGCTTTTTGGGCTGTGCTCTCTGGGCGCAGGCTAAAGATTTAACACAATACGTTAACCCGCTGATGGGTACGTTATCCAGTTTCGAACTATCTACAGGTAATACATACCCTGCTATTGCACGTCCATGGGGTATGAATTTCTGGACTCCTCAAACAGGGAAAATGGGAGATGGTTGGCAGTATGTATATACAGCCCATAAAATTCGTGGTTTTAAACAAACCCACCAACCCAGTCCTTGGATTAATGATTACGGTCAGTTTTCTATCATGCCGGTAGTAGGCAAACCCGAATTTAATGAAGATAAACGTGCCAGCTGGTTCTCTCATAAAGGAGAAGTTGCATTGCCTCACTATTATAAGGTGTATCTTGCCGAACACGATGTCGTGACAGAGTTTACTCCCACTGAACGTGCTGTTTTGTTCCGTTTTACTTTTCCGGAGAATGAACATTCATATATTGTAGTGGATGCTTTCGACAAAGGCTCTTATATTAAAATTATTCCTGAACAAAATAAGATTATCGGATACACAACCCGTAACAGTGGTGGAGTGCCCGATAATTTCAAAAATTACTTTGTTATTGAGTTCGACAAGCCTTTCACTTATCAGGCTTCTGTTGCCGATGGCGTTTTGACAGAGAATCAAAAAGAACAGAAGACCGGACATGCAGGTGCAATTATTGGTTTTAAAACCCGTAAAGGAGAAATCGTGCATGCTCGTGTAGCCTCTTCCTTTATCGGTTTTGAGCAGGCAGACAGAAACTTGAAAGAGCTTGGGAACGATAGTTTTGATACTTTGGTTCAGAAAGGGCAAGATGCCTGGAACGAGGCATTGGGTAAAATAGAAGTGGATGGTGGTAATCTTGATCAGTATCGTACTTTTTATTCTTGTCTGTATCGTTCGGTACTTTTCCCCCGTGCTTTTTATGAATTTGATGAGGCGGGCAATCCTGTTCATTATAGTCCTTACAATGGTCAGGTATTACCTGGATATATGTATACGGATACCGGCTTCTGGGATACTTTCCGTTGCTTGTTCCCTTTCCTCAATCTGATGTATCCTTCGGTAAACAAACAAATCCAGGAAGGTCTCGTCAATACATATAAGGAAAGCGGTTTCTTCCCTGAATGGGCTAGCCCGGGACATCGTGGTTGCATGATTGGTAACAACTCTGCTTCTGTACTGGCTGATGCCTATCTGAAAGGGGTTAAAGTGGATGATGTGGTTACCTTGTATGAAGGACTTATCCATGGCACAAAGAATGTACATCCGGAAGTTTCTTCTACCGGGCGTCTCGGTCATGAATATTATAATGAATTAGGTTATGTTCCTTATGACGTAAAGATCAATGAGAATGCTGCCCGTACTCTGGAATATGCTTATGATGACTGGTGTATCTATCAGATGGCAAAAGCGTTGGATCGCCCGAAGAAAGAGCAGAAGCTTTTTGCCAATCGTGCCATGAACTATAAGAACGTGTTCGATAAGGAAAGCCTGTTGATGCGTGGACGTAATAAAGATGGGCAGTTCCAGGCACCTTTCTCTCCTTTGAAATGGGGAGATGCCTTTACAGAAGGAAACAGTTGGCATTACTCTTGGTCTGTTTTCCACGATCCGCAAGGTTTGATCGATTTAATGGGTGGTGAAAAAGTATTTGTCGAAATGTTGGATTCTGTGTTTATTGTTCCTCCTATCTTCGATGACAGCTATTATGGACAGGTGATCCATGAAATACGTGAAATGACAGTGATGAACATGGGTAACTATGCGCATGGTAACCAGCCTATACAGCACATGATTTACATGTACAATTATGCCGGACAGCCTTGGAAAGCTCAATATTGGTTGCGTCAGGTGATGAACCGTATGTATACCCCCGGTCCTGATGGGTATTGTGGAGATGAAGACAACGGACAGACTTCTGCCTGGTATGTATTCTCTGCATTAGGCTTCTATCCGGTTTGCCCGGGAACCGATGAATATGTTCTCGGTGCTCCTTTGTTCAAGAAAGCTACGCTTCATCTGGAGAATGGTCGTTCATTGGTCATTGATGCAGCAAATAATAGTTCTGAAAATATGTATATTGAATCGCTTCGTCTGGATGGAAATGAATATACGAAGAATTATGTGAAACATGAAGACCTGTTGAAGGGTGGTGTCCTGAAATTTGATATGGGTAACAAGCCCAACTTGCAGAGAGGAATACATCCGGAAGATTATCCATATTCTTTCTCTAATGAAATAAAAAAGAAGTAAGGACTGAAGTTAATAATGTAAGAAAGAAGGGAATAGGAATTAAAACTATTCCCTTTTTTGTTTTAATGAAAAAAAATATCATTTTGTAGTAAGTGTATTTTTAGCGACTGTTGTTTTATATATGAAAGTCGGGAGAAAGGGTCTCCTGGCAGATTAAAATTAACCAATGTGTAACCTTTAAACTTTGTTTATGGACAACAATCATGCTTTTCAAAGTTCGAAATTTCTACGGGCTTTATTAGTCTTGTTCTTCATGACTGTATCAATCCAGTGGACTTTTGCCCAACTGAATTTGAACATGTCTCGCACGACATTAGGTACGGTCATCGAACAAATCAAAACTCAATCCAAGTATCAATTTTTTTATGACGACAAACTTGCTGCTACGGCAGTGGAAAAAGTCGATGTGAAGAATGCATCTATCGAAGATGCCTTGACTGCTATTCTTAAAGGGAAAAATATTTCTTTTAAAGTAGAAGATAACATCGTTTATCTTTCAGAGAAGTCTCAATCAGGACAAGAAGGTACCCAACAAGGAAAAGAACGTACGATAACTGGTCAGGTATCAGACGATATGGGACCTCTGATCGGTGTCAATGTATTGGTGAAAGGTACCAGTGTTGGTTGTATCACCGATTTTGACGGTAATTTTACGCTGACCACAACCGAAGCAAATCCTGTAATTCAATTCTCTTATGTCGGTTATAAAACACAGGAGATTGCAGCAAATGAACAGAGTGTTATCAATCTGATGATGGAGAGCGATTCTCAACTGGTAGAAGAGGTGGTTGTAACGGCCTTGGGTATTAAACGTGCCACTAAAGCATTGAGTTACAATGTTCAGGAAATCAAGAGTGATGAACTGACCAGAGTGAAAGATGCTAACCTTGTAAATTCTTTGTCAGGTAAAGTGGCAGGTGTTACCATTAATGCCAGTTCCTCCGGTGTAGGTGGCGCCAGTAAAGTAGTGATGCGTGGTACGAAAGGTATTGACCAGTCCAGCAATGCTCTTTATGTGATCGATGGTGTACCTATGTTCAATCTTTCCGGTGAAGGTGGTCAGGAATTTGATTCTAAAGGTTCTTCAGAAGCGATTGCAGATATAAATCCGGAAGACATCGAATCTATGTCTGTACTGACGGGGGCTGCCGCTGCCGCTTTGTATGGTAGTCACGCTGCCAATGGTGCTATTGTTATTACGACTAAGAAAGGCAAGGAAGGACGTCTGAGTTTGACTGTATCACAGAATACTGAATTCCTCCGCCCGTTTGTTACTCCTAATTTTCAGAATTCCTATGGTACAGGCGATCTTCTGTCCAGTGCAGGTTCTGTAGAAAAAAGCTGGGGTAATAAATTGAACCCTTCCAATTACATGGGATATAATCCGATCAATGACTTTCTGAGAACAGGTGTGGTAGCTACCGAGACTGTTTCTTTATCTACAGGTACGGAAAAGAATCAGACCTACTTCTCTGCGAGTGCTGTGAATTCTGTCGGTATGGTTCCGAATAACGATTATGACCGTTATAACTTTACTTTCCGCAACACTACTTCTTTCCTGAATGATAAGATGACACTGGATGTAAGTGCTTCTTATATCAAACAGAAAGACCAGAACATGGTGAATCAGGGTACTTACTCTAATCCGTTGGTTACAGCTTATTTGTTCCCTCGTGGTGACGACTGGAATGAGATTAAGATGTACGAACGCTGGGATACTTCCCGTAACATTTATACACAATATTGGCCACAGGGCATCGATACTTTTACAGGACAAAATCCGTACTGGATTGCTTACCGTAACCTGCGTGAGAATAATAAGGACCGTTATATGCTGAGCGGTAGCTTGAGCTATAAGATTTTAGATTGGTTGAGTGTATCGGGCCGTGTGCGTGTGGATAACTCTGCAAGTACTTATACGGAAAAGCTTTATGCTACGAGTAATACTACATTGACCGAAGGCTCTAACAACGGTTTGTATGGTATTTCTAATACGAATGACAAGCAAACTTATGCTGATATCATGTTGAACATCAATAAAAACTTTGGTGAAAATCTTACTTTCCAGGCTAATATTGGTGCTTCTTTATCGGATATGCAACAAGATGTACTGCAAAATCGTGGTCCTATCAGTGAAGACGGCATTCCTAATGTTTTCAATGTATTCCAGTTGGATGACAGTAAGACGAAACGTACACAGTCAGGTTTTCATGATCAGACTCAGTCAGTTTTTGCCAGTCTTGAAGTAGGATATAAGAGTACTTATTACCTGACTTTGACCGGACGTTCTGACTGGCCTTCACAATTGGCAGGTCCTAACTCTACTCAGAGTGCATTCCTTTATCCTTCAGTCGGTGGTTCTGTTATCTTGTCCGAGTTACTGAAATTGCCACAACAGATTTCTTTCCTGAAGGTACGTGGCTCATTTGCATCTGTGGGGCTTCCTTTCCCGCGTTTCCTGGCCAACCCTACTTATTCATGGGATAACTCCAATAAGGTTTGGCAATCCAAACGTAACTATCCGATGTATAATCTGAAACCGGAAAGAACGGATTCATGGGAAGTAGGTCTTACTGCCCGTTTCCTGAATCATTTTAATCTGGATTTGGCTCTGTATACTACTAAAACTTATAATCAGACGTTTGACCCTAAGATTTCCGTATCTTCCGGTTACTCAACATTGTATGTGCAGACGGGTAGCGTACGAAATAAGGGTATTGAATTAGGATTAGGCTACTCTAATGAATGGGGTAAATTTAAATGGTCCAGCAATTACGTATTCAGTACCAATAAGAATGAGATTCTTGAACTGCTGGAAAACTATGTACATCCTGAAACCGGAACTGTCATCACTAAAGAACGCTTGGATGTAGGTGGTATGGGACAGGCTCGTTTCATTCTGAAGAAAGGTGGTTCTCTGGGGGATCTCTATTCTACTGCCGACCTGCAACGTGATAGTAACGGCAATATTCTGGTAGATCAGAATGGTAGTGTGACTGCTAACTATAATGCAGAAGATATTAAATTGGGTAGCGTATTTGCAAAATGCAATATGTCGTGGAGAAACGATTTTAGCTGGAAGAACCTGAATTTTGGTTTCATGCTCTCTGCACGTATCGGTGGTATTGTTTACTCTGCTACACAGGCTGCTATGGATATGTATGGTGTTTCAGAGTCAACAGAAACTGCGCGTAATCAAGGTGGTGTTTATGTGAATGGAACGGACTTGGTAAATGCACAGAAATGGTATACTACTATCGGTTCTCAGTCTGGTATTCCACAATATTACACTTACAGTGCTACCAACCTGCGTCTCCAGGAGGCTAGTGTCGGTTATACTATTCCAAGAGATAAGCTTTGGAATGTGGCTGACGTGACCGTATCTCTGGTAGGCCGTAACTTACTGATGCTTTATTGTAAAGCTCCGTTTGATCCGGAAGCAGTAGCTTCTACCGGTAACTACTATCAGGGTATTGACAACTTTATGACGCCGAGTGCACGTAGCTTAGGATTCAATGTAAGATTTAAGTTCTAACAGATTAAAGAAAGAAAAACAATGAGAAAATCAATTATAAAATTCGCTTTATGCGGTGGAATGTTAGCTGGCATGTTGGCATCTTGCACAGGTGATTATATGGATTATAATACTAATCCGTATGAAGCAACCAAAGACCAGATGGATCGTGATGCCTACTTGACCCGTTCGGCATTGACAGGTATGCAGGGATATGTCATCCCTACGGATGTACTTCTTAATCAGTTTCTGGAGGCCCTTCTGGGCGGACCTTACGGTGGCTATCTGGCGGAATCCAATTCCGGTTTCACGAACCGTTTCTCCAACTACAACCAATCTCAGGACTGGGTAGGTAAATTATATAAAGATGTTATTCCTAATGTGTATGCTAACTATGCACAGTTGGAAGCTGCAACAGAAGACCCCGTTTATTTGTCAGTAGGAAAAGTTGTAAAGGTAGCAGCTATCTTGCGTGTTACAGATGGATACGGTCCTATTCCTTATTCCCAGTTGGGAGCAAATGGTGACCTGACTGCTCCGCTGGATACTCAGAAGAAAGTTTATGAGACTATGTTGAATGAACTGGATGAGGCAGTGACTGCATTATTGCCACATCGTACGGAGACTTTTTCATCCAAAGCTGATAAGGTTTATAGTGGTAAAGTGGAAAACTGGATAAAACTAGCGAATTCTTTGAAATTGCGTATGGCTATGCGTATGGTATATGTAGATTCTACTACAGCGCAAGCTAAAGCGGTGGAAGCCGTTGACTCAGAAAGAGGAGGTGTGTTTACATCGAATGATGATAATGCAACCATTCAGGCTACTACTAATCCATTCAGAGTTATTATGTACGAATATAATGGTGGTGACTCTCGTATTGCGGCAGATATTACTGCTTATATGAATGGCTACAAAGATCCTCGTCGTGAAAAATATTTTGTAGAATCTACCTTTACGACAGCCGATGGAGTGAAGAACGGTTATCATGGTATTCGTTTAGGAACTGAACCGCTTCCGAGTGAAACAGCTCATAAGTATTCTAACATGAATGTTGAAGCCAATACGAAACTTGTTTGGATGACTGCTGCTGAAGTTGCCTTCCTGCGTGCCGAAGGTGCATTGCGTGGTTGGAACATGGGTGGAACTGCAGAAAGTTTTTATAAGAAAGGCGTAGAGTTATCATTCAGCCAATGGGGGGCTTCCGGTGCGGATGCTTATCTGGAAGATGGTAGTAGTTTGCCCGATCTGTATAAAGATCCTCTGGGAACTTATAGTTATAACGGTTCTCAGCCGACTATTACGATTAAGTATGATAATAGTGCCGTCTTTGAAACAAATCTGGAACGTATAATTACTCAGAAATGGATCGCCATATTCCCGTTGGGTAACGAAGCATGGGCTGAATTCCGTCGTACGGGTTACCCACGCTTGATGACTGCTGCCGTTAATAAAAACAAGGCGGAAGTTCCCGAAGGTACTTTCCCACGCCGCTTGCCTTATCCGCAGGATGAGTACAAGGACAATGGTACGAATGTGCAGAATGCTCTGCAAGATTTGAAACCTGCGAATGATAGAATGTCTTCCAAAGTATGGTGGGACTGCAACCCTAACATCTAATAAAGAAAAGAATTATGAAAAATAAAATGAAAAATATATTCATCGTGGCTTCCTGCTTCGCTGCCATAACCTGTTTCAGCGCATGCGACGACTGGACGGAAGTAGAGAATGTGAATATCAATACTCCCGGAATAGAGGAACAAGATCCGGCTGCGTATGCCAAATATCTGCAAAATTTGGTAGCCTATAAAAATTCGGACCATAAGGTTGTATATGCCTGGTTCGACAATAGCGAGAAAACACCGTTCAGTCGTGGACAGCATATCTCTGATACTCCTGACAGTTTGGACGTAATTTCAATGATGTACCCGGCGGAACTAGCTGAGTTTGAATTAGTTGATATGAAAACTGTACATGCTAAGGGTACCAAAGTGGTATATACTATCAGTTTTGATAAGATTCAAAAAGAATATACTGAAAAAGTAAAGGAAGGTACGGAAACCGGATCCTTCGATACTTATCTGAAGTCAGAAATGGACAAACAGATTGGTTATGCAGGGAGTTTCGATGGTATGATTACTGAATATAAGGGAAATAATCCTATTTATATGTCTGCCGAACAAAAAGCGGAGGCAAAGAAATATCAGGATATTTTTTTCAGTGCTGTTTCAACCTGGAAAACAGCTAATGCGGATAAGTTGCTGACATTTCAGGGATATCCGGAAAATCTGATTGAGCAGACCGTTTTGACTAATTGTAAGCACATCATCCTGGCTACGGATAATGTAACGGATGATGCACAGTTGTCGGTATTTGCCCGTTTGGCCATGGCTGCTGCAGGTGTTCCGACTGATCGTTTCGTAGTTGCAGTTTCTACAGCTTCACTGGATGCATCTGATAAGCAAACCGGGTTCTACGGTACCGACCGGGCACTTACGGAAGCAGCTTATTGGACTACAGAACCATCAGATGGCTATACCCGTGCCGGATTGGCTATCTATAATGTTCAGAATGACTATTACAATGCTACTAACACATACCAGTATGTGAAAGAGGCTATTAATATTATGAACCCTGCTCCTAAAAAATAAATCAAGCTATGAAATTAAAAAACTTATATTTACTATCGATCACATTGCTGTCTGTAGCTTTGGCGGCTTGTAGTGATGATACTGAAACGTTTGATAACCAAGTGTATGTAGATGCTTCGGTGAAAACTAGTAATGTTTTACTGAAGAATACGGTTCCTTCTGCGGAAGGTGAATTCAGGGTTGCTATGGCTAAGCCGGAAAATACAGATGTAACTATTTCCTTGAAAGCTGAACCTGCGTTGGTTGATACTTATAATGCTGCATTTTATGACAATGCTGAGGCTTTGCCGAGTAAGCACTATACATTGGAAACTCCACAGACCGTGATTCCTGCCGGATCCGTTCTTTCAGAAAAAGTCACATTGAAATTTGGTAATCTGACAGAGCTGGATGCTGAAAAGGTATATGTATTACCTGTAACCATCGATCAGGCTAACGTAGGTATTCTGCAAAGTGCCCGTACCATGTATTACGTATTTAAAGGTGCTGCACTTATCAATGTAGTAGCTGATCTTACTAAGAATCTTGTATACGTAAATTGGGGTACACCTGAAAAGGCAAATGGTTTACGGAAGATGACTGTGGAAGTATTAGTGAATCCCAGCAAGCTCGATAAAGCTATTAGTACAGTTTTGGGTATTGAAGGATATTTCCTGCTCCGTTTCGGAGATACTGCGCCGGCAAAGAATTGTTTGCAGATTGTAGGTCCTGGAGATAAGAAGATAAATTCAGAAGATCTGACTGTGGCTACCGGTGAATGGACACATATTGCAGTGACTTATGATGCTGATGCTCAAAAAGTGATAGCCTATTTCAATGGCGTGAATAAATTGGAAGCGACAGCGAATTGGGGAGCATTGGATTTGGGAAAGACCAAAACTGATGAGGGTAATGGTTTCTGGATTGGTCACTCTTATAACCGTGATCGTTGGTTTGATGGTGAAATGTCCGAATGCCGTATTTGGAATAAAGTTTTAACTCAGGAGGAGATTAATGCAAAGAATCATTTCTACCAGGTAGAACCGGGTGCGGAAGGACTGGTTGCCTATTGGAAATTTGATGAAGGTGTAGGTACTTCAATAGCCGATTATAGCGGGAATGAGAATCATGCTACAGCGGTGGAATCGCTTACTTGGACTGCAGTAGAATTGCCTGCGAAATAAATTAAGTTATATTTTAAATAGATGTATATTATGAAATATATGAATCACATAAAATTAGGCTTGTTGGCAGTTACCTTTGCCTGTGCAGGAACTGTTTTCACAAGTTGTGAAGATGACATTACAATCAATGCCGTTAATACAGAAAAGCTGGATACAGTGGACGGCGTATACGGTTATGTCAGATCAGCTGCCGGGGCACGCGAACTTACTTCGATTTCTCTCTTCGGGGATAAATCCGGTGCAGGACATCTTTATTTTGAATTGAGTAAAGCTGCTGAAAAAGACATAACGGTTACTTTCAAAGTAGATGCAACAGCGCTTGAAGCTTATAATGCTGCTCATGGTACATCTTATGCTATGTATCCTGCTGATAAATTGAGCTTGGCAAATGGTGGTACGGCAACTGTTAAAACCGGAGAGAAAAAGTCCGGTGCAGTAGAGTTAACTATTAATGCCGGAGGTTCAATCGGTTCAACCTATGCAGTAGCGGTTTCAGCTACTGCAAATGATGGAGTGGCTGTTTCAGCTAATAATCAGACTTATATTTATCTGGTAAAGCCATTGGCGGCTGTGCCTGATTCTAAAAAGGGAGATGTACGTACTCTCTGTTTTGTGGAAGTGAATGATGAAAATATCCTGAATTGTGGTGAATACGTAATGAAGGAAAGTGGAAAACCGTTCTTTGATGTAGTCAGTATCTTTGCTGCCAATATCAATGTGGATAGTGAAAGCGGTCGTGTGCATATTCATTGTAACGATCAGGTATCTTTCCTGTTGAAAAATGCAGATAAATTCATCCGTCCTTTGCAGGCTAAAGGTATCAAAGTCAATATGAGTATCTTGGGTAATCATGATGAAGCCGGTATGGGTAACTTATCGCAGGCTGCTGCGGCTGATTTAGCCAAAGAATTGAAAGCATTTGTCGATATTTATGGTTTGGACGGTATTGATTTTGATGACGAGTATACAGACTACAAAGAGAATCCGAGTCCGGGCTTCGAGCAACGTTCCCGTGAGAATTACTGTCGCTTAATCAGCGAATGTCGCAAGGTGATGCCTGATAAATTGCTGGGTATTTATGAATATAAAAGTAATTTTGAGGATTCTCCAAGCGGAACTGTCGACGGTAAGTCTATTGGCGAGTTGGTCGATTATATGTGTTACGGAACTTATCAGAGATACGTCAAAGGACGTGAATCTAATTTCACCGGACTTCCCAAATCAAAGTATGGCCCTTATTCATTGAAGATTAATGAAGAATATAAAGGTGGCTGGACAAGTTTTAAAGAAGAAACGATTCAGGACCTGAAAGATGCCGGATATGGTTTACAGGTATTCTATAACCCGAAGCCACAATTGTATTCTTATGATTATTATTTCACAGCTGTAAGTAAGATTCTGTTCAATGATGAGGTAGAATGGAGTGGCAAGTATTATGGAAGGACAGACTTCACGGCTTCAACAGGGGTTAAGTCTAACTATGAAGCTTATCTGGGTGAATGGCAAGTAGCTTCTACCAGTTCTTTATTCTTCTTTACGCCTCCCGAAGGTGGAAATGGCTGGTGGGATTATAATGGAGATCAGACATTTGATATTCGTATTGAGGCTAAAGAGGATGGTAAGACTTACTATATCTATGGTTGGGGAGAATATCCTGAAATAACCAATAAATATCCTTTGGTAGCTGAATTTGATTCCAATAATGGTAACTTTACTATTTCCATGCCTCAGGTTATTCATGAAGGTGATATAGAGGATCCCGAAACATGGGAAATGAGATGGGGAACTTATGCTAGCGGTAGTAAAAATACATGGAAATATGATACAAATACGACTGCTACAAAAGGAACACTTGACCCGCTTGGAAATTTGACATTGAATGGTAGAGCACGTCGTTATGGTATTTCTCTTTGTCGTATAGTAGATGGTACGGCAGAATTGCCGGAGGCATATTATGATGCTTATTACCATCCTGGTGATAATTATAATCTGACTAAAAAGTAAGCTTTTGGCTTTTTAAAAGAGAATGTCTCAAATAATCATGCTATTTTATGTATCTTTGAGACATTCTCTTAACTATCTTGCTGACCGATAACTTCGGACACATGAGTTCTGGTGAAACATATTTCCGATAACAAAATAATGAATCGAATATGAGAATACATTTTATTTATTTTATTGTAATTGTTTGTCTGGCAAGTAGTTGCTCTTCTAAACAAAAAGAGGTCTTTTCACCTGATAGTCGTATCAGGTTACAGTTTTCTCTGAATGACAGTAACCGTATGACCTACCAAATTGAAGTTGACAGTATTCCTTTTGTAGCTTCTTCCTGTTTGGGATTCGAAGCAGAGAACGGGATTAATCTTCATAAAGAATTCCGCATTGTAGATATTGATTTCACTACCCAGGATGAAACCTGGACGCAACCTTGGGGAGAAAATAAAACCATTCGCAACCACTATAATGAAATGGCTGTTCACTTGTCTGATGCAGCTGCTACCAAACTGATTTTACGGTTTCGTGTATTCGATGATGGGGTAGGCTTCCGTTACGAGTATGAAGTGTCCGGAGCAGATAGTCTTCTTATCACGGATGAGCTGACTGAGTTCAATATAGCACAGGATGGTACTTCATGGTCCATACCTGCCAATTATGATACTTATGAATTGCTATATCGTACGCAGCCTGTCAGCCGGATAGACAATGCCAATACTCCCATGACATTTAAGGCAGGCAATGTATATGCCAGCATTCACGAAGCAGCATTGACGGACTTCCCCGAGATGACATTGAAAAATACAGGTGGTTGCAATCTCAAGTCGGAACTGGCTCCTTGGCCTGATGGCATTAAAGTGCGGGTAAACGGTGGTGTTTTCAAGTCGCCTTGGCGTACCATACAGATTGCTCCGAAAGCTGTCGGTTTAATTAACTCCGGGCTTATACTGAATCTGAATGAGCCTTGTGTACTGGAAACTACGGATTGGATACGTCCAATGAAATATGTAGGTATCTGGTGGGGAATGCATCTGGGTGTAGAAAGCTGGGTGATAAATGACCGCCACGGTGCCACAACGGAGAATGCTAAAAGGTATATTGACTTTGCAGCAGCCAACAACATTGAAGGAGTGATGTTTGAAGGCTGGAACGCCGGTTGGGAAAATTGGGGAGGCTCTCAAGACTTTGATTATACGCGTCCGTATGCCGACTTTGATATAAAGGAAATAGCCCGTTATGCTAAGGAAAAAGGAATTGAGATTATCGGACACCATGAAACGGGGGGTAACATAATCAATTATGAGAAACAACTGGATAAGTCTTATAAATGGTATGCTGACCTGGGTATTCATAGTGTGAAGACAGGTTATGCCGGCGGACTTCCCAATGGGCACAACCATCATGGACAATACAATGTACGTCATTACCGTAAAGTGGTAGAGACCGCTGCAAAATATCATACCACTCTTGATGTACACGAACCGATCAAAGACACTGGTATCCGTCGTACATACCCCAATATGATGACTCGTGAGGGTGCCCGTGGCATGGAATGGAATGCTTGGAGCGAGGGCAATCCACCCGAACATCACGTACTTTTGCCATTTACCCGCCTGTTGTCAGGACCAATGGACTATACTCCGGGAATCTTCGACATACTGTATGAGCGTGCCAAAAAGTCTCCTTATCGCAAGAAGTGGAACATGAGGGATAGTAAGGATTGCCGGATCAATTCTACGCTGGCAAAGCAGATTGCTAACTGGGTGATACTTTATTCTCCTTTACAAATGGCTGCCGACATGATTGAGAATTACGAAGGACATCCTGCTTTTCAATTCTTCCGTGATTTTGATGCTGATTGTGACTGGTCGGAAGCGCTGGCAGGTGAGCCGGGAGAATATGTAGTCATCGTGCGCCGTGCAGGAGAAAAATATTTCCTGGGTGCAGCTACTAATGAAGACGCACGTGAGTTTACAGTCAAATTGGATTTTCTGGAAAAAGACAAGACTTACAGGGCTGTCATTTATGCTGATGGTAAAGAGGCTGACTGGATAACGAATCCTACGGCTTATGAGATTATAGAGAAGCAGGTAACTGCTGAAGACACTTTGTCTGTGGACATGGCAAGAGGTGGAGGACAAGCCATTACCTTTATGCCACTTTGATATGAATATGTAATACTATTAAGAATATGAAGAAAAACATGAAACTGAATTTTATGTTGATGAGTGGAGTGCTGTTATTCGGAATGTACAGTTGTACCCCGGGAGCACAGGATTATTCATCATACGTTAATCCGTTTATCGGTACGGGAGGGCATGGACATACTTACCCTGGGGCTGTAGTTCCGAACGGAATGATACAGCCCAGTCCCGACACACGCATTTATCAGTGGGATGCCTGTTCCGGATATTATTATGCAGATTCTACTATTAATGGATTTTCGCATACCCATCTCAGCGGTACAGGTTGTGGAGACTATGGTGATGTATTGCTGATGCCTACCGTAGGCAAACAGGATTATCATGCAATGGGAGAAGAGAGCCAACAGATGGCTTATGCTTCTGCTTTCTCTCATGACAATGAAGTGGCACAACCGGGTTACTATTCAGTCTTTTTGGATCGTTATCAGGTAAAAGCCGAATTGACAGCTACTAAACGTGCAGCTATTCACCGCTATACTTTTCCGAAGGCGGAAGATGCCGGATTTATACTGGACTTGGATTACAGTCTGCAGCGTCAGAAGAATGAAGAGATGGAGTTGGAGGTAATCAGTGATACAGAGATACGAGGACGTAAGAAAACAGTATATTGGGCATTTGACCAGTATATCAATTTTTATGCGAAGTTCTCCAAACCTTTTACCTATACATTGGTAACCGATTCTATGGCATTGGATGAAGGGGGGCCACTTTTTCCGACAGCTAAGGCTTTGTTACAGTTCCAGACAGAGAATAATGAGGAAGTTCTTGTGAAAGTCGGTGTTTCTGCTGTAGATATGGATGGGGCACGAAAGAATGTGGAAGCTGAAATACCTGAATGGGACTTTAACGGTGTGCGTAGTGCTGCCCGTGAATCATGGAATAATTATCTTGCCAAGATAGATATTGAAACCTCTGACAAGGATCAGCGGGTAATGTTTTATACTGCACTCTATCATACCGGTGTGCAACCTAATCTGTTTACAGATGCCGATGGACGCTATCTGGGTATGGATTTGAAACCTCATCAGGGCAGTGTGGAAGAGCCTGTCTATACCATATTCTCTTTATGGGACACATTCAGGGCATATCATCCGTTAATGACAATTATCGATCCTGATTTAAATGAAGCCTTTATCCGTTCATTGATCCGGAAGCAGCATGAGGGTGGTGTATATCCTATGTGGGAACTGGCCGGAAACTATACGGGAACAATGATAGGTTATCATGCTGCATCTATTATAGCTGATGCTTACACAAAAGGTTATCGTAATTTCGATGTGGAAGATGCATACAAGGCTTGCATCCGCGCTGCGGAATATGATACGACCGGTATATTATGTCCGCCGTTAGTATTGCCCCACCTGATGCCTCAAGCTAAATACTGGAAGAATAAAATAGGCTATGTACCTTGCGACAAGGATAATGAATCGGTAGCAAAGGCGTTGGAATATGCTTATGACGACTGGTGTATTTCTGTGCTGGCAGATGCTATGGGAGATGAACCGAATGAGGAAAAATATGCAGCCTTTGCTAAGGGATACCAGGTTTATTTTGATGCCTCTACCCGTTTTATGCGCGGACTGGACAGTGAAGGTAACTGGCGTACTCCTTTCAATCCCCGTTCATCCAATCACCGTAGTGACGACTATTGCGAAGGTACAGCCTGGCAATGGACTTGGTTTGTGCCTCATGATATAGATGGATTAGTGGAACTGATGGGAGGACGCGATGCCTTTATCGGTAAACTGGATTCTTTGTTTATTGCCGATTCTGCTTTGGAGGGTGATATGGTTTCTGCTGATATCTCCGGTTTGATAGGACAATATGCACATGGCAATGAACCAAGCCATCATATTACTCATCTGTATAACTATGTGGATCAACCCTGGCGGACACAAGAACTGGTGGATCAAGTATTACATACCCTTTATTTCAATGATCCGGACGGATTGTCGGGCAATGAGGATTGCGGGCAGATGTCCGCGTGGTTCATTCTCAATTCTATGGGTTTCTATCAGGTATGTCCGGGTAAGCCGGTTTATTCTATCGGTCGCCCATTATTCGAAAAATCTACCATTCAGTTGAAAGATGGCAAGACATTCACTGTCATAGCACATAATAACAGTCGCGAGAACAAGTATGTGCAGAGTATGGTACTGAATGGAAAGAAGTTGGATAAGCCTTTCTTTGCGCATCAGGATATAGTAGATGGTGGTACGTTGGAACTGACGATGGGGAATGTTCCTCTGAAGTGAAGCAGAATGATTTAGTCAATAGGTATGAATCAAAATAGTCGTAATCCGATTTCCTGGGTACCCACCGTCTACTTTGCCATGGGGCTTCCCTTTGTTGTACTGAATATGGTGTCTGTGCTGATGTTCAAGGGATTGGGGATTGGTGATGCACAGATTGCTTTGTGGACATCACTGATTATGTTGCCTTGGACACTGAAATTCCTTTGGAGTCCGTTCTTGGAAATGTTCAAGACAAAGAAGTTCTTTGTGGTGCTGACACAATTGATTACCGGGGCAGGTTTTGCCCTGGTAGCATTGGCGTTGCATCTTCCGGCTTTCTTTGCCGTGTGTATTGCTTTGTTGGCGGTTATTGCTTTCAGCGGGGCGACACATGATGTTGCAACAGATGGCGTTTATATGTCGGAACTGAATAAGCAGGATCAGGCCAAGTATATCGGTTGGCAAGGTGCTTTCTATAATATTGCTAAGATTGTTGCATCCGGCGGACTGGTTTGGTTGGCAGGCTGGTTGCTGAAATACTTCGGAGGAGTTCAGGGAGCTGAAGAAGCTGTTCGCCATGAAGCGACTGTGCAGGCATGGATGATGGTTATGTTGATTCTGGCTGCTGTAATGGTATTTCTGGGAGTATACCATATGCGTATGTTGCCTTCGGGAGGAACTGCAGCCACAGGCGCAGCGTCCGGCAGGGAAACCTGGAACCGGTTGGTGGAAGTTATCCGTGCTTTCTTTCAGAAGAAGCATATCTGGTATTATGTGGCATTTATCATTCTTTATCGTCTGGCCGAGGGCTTTGTCATGAAGATTGTTCCGTTGTTTTTAAAGGCGGAACGCTCTGTTGGAGGCTTGGGACTGGGAGAACAGGAGATAGGTCTGTATTATGGTACTTACGGGGCAGCTGCTTTTGTATTGGGATCCCTGTTGGCAGGTTATTACATCTCTCACAGAGGACTGAGCCGGACATTGTTTTCGTTGTGTTGTGTCTTCAACCTGCCGTTTTTGGCTTATACATTGCTGGCCATTTATCAGCCGGAGAATGGTATGCTGATAGGCGGTGCCATCGTGCTTGAATACTTCGGATATGGTTTCGGATTTGTAGGTTTGACATTGTTTATGATGCAGCAAGTGGCTCCCGGCAAACATCAGATGGCCCATTATGCCTTTGCTTCGGGTATCATGAATCTGGGAGTGATGCTTCCGGGATCTATCAGTGGTTTTGTCAGTGATGCGTTGGGATATAAGGCATTTTTTATTTTTACGATGTTTGCTACTATTCCGGCATTTCTGATCACTTATTTTGTACCATTCACCTATCCGGATGAAAAGAAGAATCAATGAAATATATAACTAATAAATAGAAGAATTATGAAACAGATGATGAATATGCCTTGGGAAGAACGCCCGGAAGGTTGCTCAGATGTAATGTGGCGTTACTCTAAAAACCCGGTTATCGGACGCTATCACATTCCGACTTCCAACAGTATTTTCAACAGTGCGGTAGTTCCGTTCGGAGATGGATTTGCCGGTGTGTTCCGTTGTGACAATAAGGCAGTGCAGATGAATATCTTTGCGGGCTTTAGTAAAGACGGAATCAATTGGGAAATAAACCATGAGCCTATCTGTTTCAAGGCGGGGAATACGGAGATGATAGAGTCTGAGTATAAATACGATCCGCGTGTCACCTGGATTGAAGACCGTTACTGGATAACCTGGTGTAATGGTTACCATGGACCTACTATCGGTATCGCCTATACATTCGACTTCAAAGAATTCTTCCAGTGCGAAAATGCCTTTTTGCCTTTTAACCGTAACGGGGTACTTTTTCCGCAGAAGATAGATGGTAAATATGCTATGCTGAGTCGTCCGAGCGATAATGGTCATACACCGTTTGGAGATATTTACATCAGTTACAGTCCGGACATGAAATATTGGGGAGAACACCGTTGTGTGATGAAAGTTACTCCTTTCCCTGAAAGTGCATGGCAGTGTACGAAGATAGGTGCCGGTTCTGTACCGTTCCTTACTGAAGAGGGGTGGTTGATATTCTATCATGGGGTTATTACTACCTGCAACGGTTTCCGTTATTCTATGGGAGCGGCTATTCTTGATAAAGAAAATCCGGCAAAGGTATTGTATCGCACACGTCCGTACTTGCTTGCTCCTGCTGCTCCTTATGAATTGCAGGGAGATGTGCCCAATGTAGTATTCCCTTGTGCTTCTTTGCAGGATGGAGATAAAGTGGCAGTATATTATGGCGCTGCCGATACAGTTGTAGGTATGGCCTTTGGTTATATTTCGGAAATCATAGAATTTACGAAGAAAAACAGCATTGTGTAGTTAATCCCTTAAAGAATCAGTTGACTATGAAACGTATTTTATTGGCTTACACACTTTCTGCCCTTTGTCTGCTTCCGGCATTTGCCGGAGGTGGAGATGGGGCTTTACCTATAAGCTATGTCAATCCTTTCATTGGTACTACCAACTTCGGAACTACTAATCCGGGAGCGGTCTGTCCCAATGGAATGATGTCCGTGGTTCCTTTCAATGTGATGGGATCGGAAGATAATAAGTATGATAAAGATGCCCGTTGGTGGTCTACTCCTTACGAGTATCACAATTGCTTTTTTACCGGATATTCGCATGTCAATCTGAGTGGTGTGGGGTGTCCCGAACTGGGATCTTTATTGCTGATGCCTACTACGGGTGAATTGTCCGTAGATTACAAGGAGTATGGAAGTCGTTATAAAGATGAACAGGCTTCTCCGGGTTATTACAGTAATTTTCTCACTCGCTATAATGTAAAGACCGAGGTGTCTGCCACTCCCCGCACGGGTGTTTCACGTTTCACGTTTCCTGCCGGACAAAGCCATGTATTACTGAATTTAGGTGAAGGACTGACGAATGAAACCGGTGCTTTCTTGAAACAGGTGAATGACACCGAATTTGAAGGTATGAAATTATTGGGAACTTTCTGCTATAACCCCCAGGCAGTATTTCCCATTTATTTTGTAATGCGTGTCAACAAGCAACCGGTATCCAGCGGTTATTGGAAAAAACAACGTCCCATGACCGGAGTTGAAGCTGAATGGGATCCCGATAACGGACACTATAAACTTTATACCCGTTATCGTAAGGAAATTGCCGGAGATGATATAGGTGCTTTTCTTACTTTCAACACAACGGAAGGTGAACAGATCGAAGTGCAAATGGGAGTTTCTTTTGTCAGCATCGAAAATGCCCGCCTGAATCTGGATACAGAACAAAGTGGAAAGAATTTCAGTCAGGTATTGACAGATGCCCGTATGCGTTGGAATGAGGACCTTTCGCGTATCCTTGTCGAGGGCGGAACGGAAGAACAGAAAACTGTTTTTTATACTGCCCTTTATCATACATTGATACATCCCAATATCTTGCAAGATGTCAATGGGCAATATCCTGCTATGGAGAGTAATGAAATACTGACTACAGATGGAGACCGTTACACTGTTTTCTCGCTTTGGGATACGTACCGTAACGTTCACCAACTCCTTACGTTGGTTTACCCCGAACGTCAGTTACAAATGGTGCGTTCCATGCTCGATATGTATCGTGAACATGGTTGGCTCCCCAAATGGGAACTCTACGGACGTGAAACGTTAACTATGGAGGGCGACCCGTCTATTCCTGTTATCGTTGATACTTGGTTGAAAGGCCTACGCGATTTTGATATCGATCTGGCTTATGAAGCTATGTATAAATCTGCCACCTTGCCCGGTGCCGAGAATTTGCTGAGGCCGGATAATGATGATTATATGTCATTGGGATATGTACCTTTGCGTGAACAGTATGATAATTCGGTCTCTCATGCATTGGAGTATTACATTGCGGATTATTCTCTTTCCCTGCTGGCGGATGCTTTGGGTAAGAAGGCTGATGCCCGTCTTTTTTATAACCGTTCACTGGGATATAGACACTATTATAGTAAGGAATTTGGTACTTTCCGTCCCATTTTGCCTGATGGTCAGTTCTATTCACCTTTCAATCCGAGACAGGGAGAAAATTTTGAACCGAATCCCGGTTTTCATGAAGGTTGTGCTTGGAACTACAGTTTCTATGTTCCTCACGATGTGAAAGGACTTGCCCGTCTCATGGGTGGACAGAAACCTTTTATTGAAAAGCTTCAGCGTGTCTTTGACGATGGACTCTATGATCCTGCCAATGAACCCGATATTGCTTATGCTCATCTCTTTTCTTATTTCAAGGGTGAAGAATGGCGTACGCAAAAGGAGACCCAGCGGCTTTTGCAGAAATATTTTAAGAATGCTCCCGACGGTATCCCCGGTAATGATGACACCGGTACGATGTCTACATGGGCCATCTTTAACATGATAGGATTCTACCCCGACTGTCCCGGTGCTCCGTATTATACTCTTACTACACCTGTATTCGATAAGGTAGTGATTCGCCTTGACCCTGATACTTGGGGAAGCGATAAGCTGGTGATAGAAACTGAACGTCCTTCGGCGGAATCCTTATACATCCGTGAGATGGAGTTAGGCGGGAAGAAATTATCCCGTTACCGTATCAGTCATGAAGAACTGGTAAAAGGTGGAACGCTGAAGTTCATACTTCGTTAGAATTTCCTGTTTGCAAGAAGTTAAGAGTTTGTCAACAAGAAGTTAAATTCCTGTTGACAGGAATTTAACTTCTTGTAATGCTTTGATAATCAGTATGTATTTTCTACTGGTTATTTCTCTCTTTTCTCAGGGATGAAATCAGGTATGCTCCTTTCGAATCTACTGTGCTCCATCGTGCATTGCTGATCACCTTCCATACATACCCTCCTAATTTTCCGTAGTTCGAGAGTTTCAGTATGCTTTTGATCTCTTTCGGGTCAATGATACACAGTTGGTCCAGTCTGAGTAATAAGCATTCTAAATTATGCGTCTTTTTGTTATATGCATATCCGGGGATTTCATAGAAGGAAATATCCGTCGTTCCTCCTCCGTTCTCCCCAAGGGGAGTTAGAGGGGGAAGTTCTTTATTTTCTTCTCCTATACTATGCTCTGCTATACTTTGTCCGGAATTGTCTGCATTTTCGGGTGAATTGTCTACATGCTGCATGCTATTTTGTGGATTTTGCATACAGTCTGTATCTTTTTCTCCCTTTCTGGTTTTATCTTCCTTCGTCTCTTCTTCCGTTTTTACCAGCATGTAGGGTAGGGACGCTAAGTCCCTTTTCCTACGTTTGGTTGCTTCAAGCCATACTTTCTGAATCTCCACGGATGTCAATATGCCATATTTCTCATAAGTCTCTTTATCAAAGAATGCTTTTTCTACCAGGATATCTACAATTCCCTGCATCTCATCTTCTGTAAGTTCTCTGCCGGCCTTATTAGTGAAGAGGGTACATTGCTCCTTTCCCCAAAGCAGGTAATATCCGCTTTCTTTATATATTTTACTCAACAGTTTCATTACTGCTGCCGTTCCTTTCATGCCGAACTTTGCCTCGGTCAGTTCCATGGGTACTTCATCAAAGAGTACCACTGATATGGGATAATATTGTATCCCTCCATACGTCATTGCCATAACTTTTAATTTAAAACTTTTAATTCTTAATTTACTACCGGTCTCCATTCCAGAAAGTTCTCCAGTTGGAAGCTTCTCCATGCTTGTATATCTACGTCCCAATACACAACGTGTCCTTCGATACGCTGTATATCGTATCCTTGATGAAAGTGGCTTTCATAGGGTAGTAGGGTTGCTTTTACAAACTTGAATGTTCCGTCTTGCTTGTAATATGCTATGAGAGCATATCCATAGAGCATGTAGTCAATAAGGTTTTCCAGTCTGTCCGTCATCCACTGTGCTGCGCTTTTCGTATATTCTTTTTCAAGCATAATACGTATTGCCCATTTCTTTCTGAGTGCTTCGTGAAGTGAAGCGTTCTTCTTTCGCTTTTTCATTGCATTTTAATTTTAAATTCTTGAATTTTAAATTGTTTAGTAGGTGTTTATGTCAGGCATAAAAAGAGAGAAGATGTCACTTTTTGAAAAAGCGGCATCTTCTCATTTGCGGGGCTTAATCTTTGCTAAAGCGGGGGCAAAGATATAGCGAATTGTAGATAGGATATAACTATTTAATTATTGTCCGATTATTTTGTAGATTATTCTTTTGATGTTTTTCCTCTTTTATTTATTTTACGAGGAAATTCGCTTCTTAATATTTCTCCCATTTCCTCTTCTATTGTCTTTGAAACTAAATGATTATCTTGAGCGGATAGAAAGAACTTACCTTTTGCTGCCCATTCTGCGAATTCTTTTATAGATACTTCGTTTTTATTACCAAAGCATCCTTCTTCTCTTAAATTGAGTAAGAGTTTCATTCCCTTTTTCCGATCTTTATGGAGGATGCCTCTTACTGCTTTACTTTTAGGGCGTCCGGGTTTTCTCTTAGTCTCTGATACATTGTTCTTTGAAGTTAATTTCTGTGCCTGTTCCGGCTCTTTTTTTCAAGGTTTTCAGCCTTCATTTCTTTTTTCATTTTTCTTGTTTTTTAGTTAAATATTTAAATACGTATAAAATGTAAAAAAATGACAAAAGTACTATGTTATTTTTGAAAATAGATAGGTTTGACAGAAAAAATGATTCTGAAAGTTTTTGAATGTGGTGTATGTAGTTGATATATAGGTGGATGGTGTGGAGAAAAGGGGGTGTTTAAAAAACGTTCGTTTAATGGGCACAAAGGTAATGGGTATTTTTTGAACTTGCAAGGTGTTTAATAAAAATATTCCTAAATGAATATTTTATCACAGTTAAATATTTTATAATCAACATTATACTGCTAATAATAAAGGAATTTAATATCCTTTCATTTTTGTGCTTTCTAACCTTTTTCTTTTTTGTAAATCTTTACGTATATTAAACGAACGATTAAAAGTCATTTTTCTGTTTTAATAGATTCGTTTACAGTATATTAAGCTGGAATACCTGTTTGTACGGTTTGGAAGAGAATATGTCTCATTCAAACCGCGAAGCGCACCCGAAACAATCGTGAAATTCTCCTTTTTCTTTATATAAGTGGTTGAAAATCAAAAATATTGGTTTGCGGCTCGTACTCGTGATAAGCAAGAATTTGCAGTCCGAAGATTCTTAGATAAACTTAAATCTGAGGAAAATTTGGATATTGATTACTATCTTCCCACACGAATTGTTATATCACAACTGAAATACCGTCGTAAGCGTAGTGAAGTTCCTGTTATTCGAAATTTGATCTTCATTTGTGCCACCAAACAAGTTGCTTGTGATATTTCTAATGTTTATAGTGCCCAGCTTTTTTATATGAAGGATCTTTCCACCCATTCTATGCTGATTGTTCCCAATAAGCAAATGGAAGACTTCATGTTTGTCATGGACTTGAATCCTGATGGGGTTAGTTTTGATACTGAACCTTTCGCTATAGGAAACAAAGTGAAAGTCGTGAAAGGAGATTTTTGTGGCATTGAAGGTGAAATAGCTACGGAATCCAATAAAACTTATGTCGTTATTCGTATCAAAGGTGTTTTAGTTGCCAGTGTCAAAGTGCCCAAATCTTATCTGAAAATGATAAAGTAGTCTTATCTTAATTGAGATTAATCATATTTTAATCATATACCAAATGAATTCTTTACTTTCTCGTGCTCTTGAGCTTCAACATGCTGCTCATGAGTTGATGTATCTTGGTATGGACGGTGAACCTATCTATTCCGATACTTTTTGTCGGTTAAATAAGGAACTTCTCGTCAAGGCCGATTCCCTTTTTTCCTCTCAGAGTTCCAATATTGAGGAAGAAGCCAATTTGTGTCTGGCTCTTCTGATGGGCTATAATGCTACCATTTATGATTATGGGGATAAAGGGCAGAAAAAACAAGCTGTTTTAGATCGAATCTATAATATTTTGGAGAAACTTCCCGATTCTTTGCTTAAGGTTCGTCTGTTGACTTATACTTATGGTGAAGTTTATGAGGAGTCTATGCTTCAAGAAGCTCATAGCATTATAGACAATTGGAATAAGTCGGCTTTGATAACTGAGCAAACAGAGGCAATAGAAGAGTTGAAGAATATTGAAGAAAATCCTTATCCTTTTGAAGTAATATAATAAGATTATTATCTAATCTAAGTTCTTTTCATGCGCGAATTTAACGAGATAAAAATAGCTGTAGCCGGAACTGGTTACGTCGGGATGAGCATTGCCACTTTACTGGCACAGCATCATGAAGTAGTGGCAGTCGATGTACTGTCCGAAAAGGTTGATAAGATCAATCATAAGATATCTCCTATTCAGGATGATTATATTGAACAATATTTGGCAGAAAAGCCATTGTGTTTATCAGCCACCCTTGATGGGGCTGCAGCATATAAAGATGCTGACTTTGTAGTTATTGCCGCTCCCACTAACTATGATCCGGTGAAGAACTACTTCGACACCCACCATATTGAAGATGTCATTGATCTTGTGTTGAGTGTTAACCCTGATGCTGTTATGGTCATCAAATCTACCATACCTGTGGGCTACTGTCGTAGTCTTTATGTCAAGTATGCTCAGCAAGGAGTTAAGCGGTTTAATTTGCTCTTTTCACCGGAGTTCCTTCGAGAGAGTAAGGCGCTTTACGACAATCTTTATCCCAGTCGCATCATAGTAGGTTATCCCAAGATTATGGACGACGATCGGTTCGGTGCTGAAAACGAATCTATTAAAGCAATAACCGATGTACCTATGCTTGAGCAGGCCGCTAAAACCTTTGCTGCTCTGCTGCAAGAGGGAGCCATCAAGGAAGATATCCCAACTCTTTTTATGGGTATCAAGGAAGCTGAAGCTGTGAAACTTTTTGCTAATACCTATCTGGCCTTACGCGTCAGTTACTTCAATGAGCTTGATACCTATGCTGAAGTAAAAGGACTTGATGCACAAGCCGTTATCCAAGGTGTTGGACTTGACCCACGTATTGGTACCTACTACAATAATCCCAGTTTCGGTTATGGTGGTTACTGTCTGCCCAAGGATACTAAGCAGTTACTTGCCAATTATACAGATGTACCTCAAAATATGATGACAGCCATTGTGGAGAGTAATCGTACCCGCAAGGATTTCATTGCAGATCAAGTACTCCGAAAAGCTGGATACTATACGGCTTCCAGTCGGTGGGATGTGCAGAAAGAACAACAAATAGTGGTAGGAGTCTTTCGCCTTACCATGAAATCCCATTCTGATAATTTCCGTCAATCATCCATACAGGGGGTCATGAAACGCATCAAAGCCAAAGGTGCACAGGTTATCATTTACGAACCTGCACTTGAAGACGGTACTTCTTTTTTTGGTAGTGCTGTTGTGAATGATCTTACTAAATTCAAACAGATGAGCCATGCTATCATTGCTAACCGTTATGATACAGGTTTGGATGATGTAAAAGATAAAGTATTCACCCGTGATATTTTCCGTAGGGACTAACCTTTTTTTATGACCATATTAGTTACCGGCTCTGCCGGCTTCATCGGTTCTAGCTTGGTGGAGCGGCTCCTTATTGCTGAGAGTCCTATTCGGATAGTTGGTCTCGATAGTGTGAACGACTACTACGATATCACTATTAAAGAGTATCGTCTCAACCGTTTACAACAGATTGCGGCTCAATATCCTGAGAGTACCTATACTTTTATCAAGGGTAACCTTGCTGACAAAGCTCTCGTCAATAGGCTTTTTACTGACTACCGTTTCGATGTGGTGGTTAATCTAGCTGCACAAGCTGGTGTTCGCTACAGTATCACTAATCCTGATGCTTACATTGAAAGTAACCTTATCGGTTTTTACAATATCCTCGAGGCCTGCCGTCACAGTTACGACAATGGGCAGAGTGGGGTACAACATCTTGTGTATGCCTCTTCCAGTTCTGTTTATGGTAGTAATACAAAAGTTCCTTATAGTACCGATGACAAAGTTGATAATCCTGTCAGTCTTTATGCCGCTACTAAGAAGAGTAATGAACTGATGGCGCATGCCTATAGTAAACTCTATGACATACCCTCCACAGGTCTTCGTTTCTTTACTGTTTACGGACCTGCGGGAAGACCTGATATGGCTTACTTTAGTTTCACAAATAAACTAATAAAAGGAGATACTATTCAGATCTTTAACTACGGTAACTGTAAACGTGACTTCACTTATATTGATGACATAGTTGAAGGTTTACAACGTATAATACATGGTGCTCCCCAACGCAAAATCGGAGAAGATGGTTTACCTGTACCTCCGTACAAGGTCTACAATATAGGTAACAGTAATCCTGAGAACTTGCTTGACTTTGTGCAGATACTTCAGGAAGAGCTTATTCGTGCCGGAATTCTTCCTGAAGACTATAATTTCGAGTCCCATAAACAGCTTGTTCCTATGCAACTAGGTGATGTTCCTATTACTTATGCTGATACCACTGCTTTAGAGCGTGATTTCAACTTTAAGCCTCATACTCCACTTCGTGATGGTCTACGTAAATTTGCCGAATGGTATAAAATATTTTATATGAAAAAATAAATACTGAAATAAATAATCATGTCCATTTTCAAAGACAAAGTCCTGTTGATAACAGGTGGTACGGGCTCCTTCGGTAATGCTGTACTCCGTCGCTTTTTGGATAGCGACATCAAAGAGATCCGTATTTTTTCCCGCGACGAAAAGAAACAAGATGATATGCGTCATGCCCTTCAGAACCCTAAAGTAAAGTTCTATATTGGTAATGTACGCAATAGACAATCTGTAGATATTGCTATGAGGGGAGTGGACTACGTATTCTCAGCCGCTGCCCTTAAGCAAGTACCTTCCTGTGAATTTTTTCCTATGGAAGCTACCATGACTAATGTTGTAGGTACCAATAATGTTCTCCTTTCTGCCATAGAGTATGGAGTGAAGAACGTTGTTGTTCTTTCTACTGATAAAGCAGCATACCCCATCAACGCCATGGGTATTTCCAAGGCATTGATGGAAAAGGTAGCCATTGCCAAGGGGCGTGAACTCGGACAGAATGCGCAAACTACCATTTGCTGTACCCGTTACGGCAATGTGATGGCCAGCCGTGGTTCTGTGATTCCCCTCTGGGTAGAACAGATGGAACAAGGCAAACCTGTTACGATAACCGATCCTGATATGACCCGTTTCATGATGACTCTTGATGATGCGGTAGATTTGGTTATTTATGCCTTTACTCATGGTGAGAATGGCGATCTTTTCGTACAGAAGGCCCCTGCTGCCACTCTTGATGTTCTTGCTGAGGCTCTTAAGCAGACCTATGCACAGGTCGACCCGAAGTATGGTGAGACGGAAGTTAGAGTTATTGGTACCCGGCACGGAGAAAAACTTTATGAAACCCTTGTCACACGTGAGGAAATGGCCAAGGCCATTGATATGGGAGATTATTATCGGATACCTTGTGATACCCGTGATCTTAACTATGACAAGTTTTTTACTAGCGGTAGTGAAGAAGTCAGTAAAATAGAAGATTACCATAGCCATAATACCCGCCGTCTTGATATTACAGGTATGAAGAATCTTCTTCTCAAACTCCGTTTTATTCGTGAAGATCTTGGTCTCGAACCAAGAAGTAAGGCTAAAGAAATTCGTTCCGAATAGAATTATGAGGGTCTTAGTAACAGGGGCGCATGGATTCGTCGGTAAGAATCTTTGTGCCCAACTCAAGAATATTATGTCCGGTAAGGCCAAAAACTATCCTGTCACTATTTCTGAGGTGATGGAATATGACCTTGATACGGACCCTATGCTCTTGAATGGATTTTGTCGGCGAGCCGACTTTGTTTTCAATCTGGCTGGGGTGAACCGTCCTAAGGATACTGAAGAGTTCATGAAAGGTAATTTTGGTTTTGCTTCCACCTTGTTGGATATTCTCAAGAAGCACCATAACACTTGTCCGGTGATGATTTCTTCATCCACCCAAGCTTCTTTAGATAATCCTTATGGCGAATCCAAACGTGCAGGCGAACGGTTGATGTTTACCTACTCTAGGGAAACCGGTTCCAAGGTATTGGTATACCGCTTTCCAAATGTATTCGGTAAATGGTGCCGTCCCAATTATAACAGTGCTGTCGCTACTTTTTGCAATAACATAGCCAATGATTTCCCCATACAGGTCAACGACCCTAGTGTTATGATGAATCTGGTTTATATCGATGACGTGGTTGAAGAACTTATAGCTGCCTTGAACCAGTCTGAACATTACGATGGCAACTATTGTGTAGTACCTGTAGTATACACTATTACCTTGGGTGATATCGTAGATCTGCTCTATTCTTTCAAGGAGATGCCGCAGACCTTGGGAGTTCCCGATCTGTCAGAGGCCTTTGTAAAGAAGCTCTATAGCACTTACCTCAGTTACTTGCCCAAGGATAAGTTCACTTATCCTGTTAAGATGAATATCGATGATCGGGGTAGTTTTACTGAAATTATCCGTACAGTCGGTTGCGGCCAGTTCTCAGTCAATATTTCCAGGCCTGGAATCACTAAAGGTCAACATTGGCACCATACAAAAAATGAGAAGTTTGTGGTAGTTAGCGGTCATGGTCTGATTCAACTCCGCAAGATTGATACTGACGAAGTTATCAGTTTCGAGGTCAGTGGAGATAAGATTGAAGTGGTGGAAATGATTCCCGGATATACCCATAACATTATCAACCTGTCGGAAACAGAAAATCTCGTCACCTTTATGTGGTGTAACGAGTGCTTTGACCCCAACCATCCCGACACATTTTTTGAACCTGTAGAATAAAAATATATGGTATCATTTAAGAATAATGGCAGGCTTAAGCTTCTCATCATTGTAGGCACACGTCCTGAAATAATCCGCTTGGCTGCCGTCATCAATAAGTGCAGAAAGTATTTTGATGTTATCCTTGCCCATACGGGGCAGAACTATGACTATAATCTTAATGGTGTCTTTTTCAAAGACCTCAAGCTTGCTGATCCTGACGTTTATATGGAGGCCGTGGGGGATGACCTTGGTGCTACCATGGGCAACATTATTGGCAAAAGCTATAAGCTCATGGTCGAACTCAAACCTGATGCGGTTCTTGTCTTGGGGGACACCAACAGTTGTCTTTCTGTGATTGGAGCCAAACGTCTCCATATTCCTATTTTTCATATGGAAGCCGGTAATCGCTGTTTTGATGAATGCCTTCCTGAAGAAACCAATAGAAAAATTGTTGATATTATTTCTGATGTCAATATCTGTTACAGTGAACATGCGAGACGTTATCTTAATGCGAGTAGTGTAGCTCCCCAGCGTACTTATGTCAGTGGTTCCCCCATGGCTGAAGTGCTTCATGAAAATCTTGTTGAGATTGAGACATCTGATATCCATAAAAGACTTGGATTGGAGAAAGGAAAATATATTCTTCTTTCCGCTCATCGTGAAGAGAATATCGACACGGAGAAGAACTTTACCTCCCTTTTTACGGCTATCAACAGGATGGCAGTGAAGTACGATATGCCAATCCTCTATAGCTGTCATCCGCGTTCAAGGAATAGACTGGCTGCCAGTGGCTTTAAGCTTGATCCTCGCGTTATTCAGCATGAGCCTCTTGGCTTTCATGACTATAATTGTCTCCAGATGCATGCTTTTGCAGTAGTGTCCGATTCTGGTACATTGCCTGAGGAAAGTTCTTTCTTTACTTCTGTAGGACATAGTTTTCCGGCGGTTTGTATCCGTACCTCTACAGAGAGGCCTGAAGCGCTTGATAAGGGATGTTTTATTCTTGCGGGTATTGATGAATACAATCTCTTGCAGGCAGTGGGTACAGCTGTTGAGATGGTGAAGAATGGTGATAATGGATTACCGGTACCGAATTACACTGATGAGAATGTATCGACTAAGATTGTGAAGCTTATTCAGAGTTATACGGGAGTGGTGGATAAAATGGTTTGGAGAAAGGAACAGTGGGCAACTAAAAGTTAGAGAGGTAAAATGGCCAAACCAAAGAATTTTCATTCTACACTTAAATTTTTACGAAATAAAGATTCTTGGCTGCATAAGGTTGATGATGGATTTGGCTACTTTCGACAACAGTGCATAAATGGGAAGTAATAATGTCTGATAATTCCTTAAATAATAAAAAAATAGTTTTAAATACAACAGTTCTATATATAAAACTGATTATTAATATTGCCATCAGTTTTGTGACATCACGCCTCATATTGGACGCATTAGGAGCCAGTGACTATGGGCTTTATAATGTGGTTGGTGGTGTTGTTGCTATGTTAAACACCTTAAGCACTACTATGGTAGCAACATCTTACCGTTATATGACTGTAGAGTTAGGAAAAGAAGAGGGCGCCCCTAATAGAGTCTATAATACAATATTCATTATTCACCTAATTTTGGCAGTTTTCTTGTTGATTATTGGTGAGACATTAGGCGTTTTTTATGTTAATAATTATTTAAATATAGATCCTTCTAAGATTCCTGATGCATTATTTGTACTTCACTTAAGTTTGTTGACAACGGCTTTTGTAGTTATTACAGTTCCAATGAATGGATTGATTATTGCGAGGGAGAAATTTTTATATATGTCTGTAGTTGACTCTTTGAGTGCAATTACAAAATTATTACTTATAGTACTCCTGATGTATATGGATGGAAATAGACTCCGTATTTATGCGATAATTCTTGCTTTAATACAGTTGTTGTCACCAATTGCCTATCAAATATATTGTAGAATTAAGGATGCAGCTGTGGTTAAATGGAACTTTAATAAAAATATTGATGATTATAAAGCTGTACTTGGGTTTGCTTGGTGGATGTCGTTGGGAACAGTGGCTGTAATGGGTAAATTGCAGGGCGCAGCTATGATTATTAATTATTTTTTTGGCACTATTCTAAATGCTGCTTTTGGATTAGCTTCCCAAGTTAGTAATGCGGTGAGTCAATTTACAACTACTCTCCGTCAAGCAGCCATACCTCAAATCATGAAGAGCCAAAGCTTGGGAGATGAAAGTCGATCATTAACATTAGTTTATGCAATGTCGCGTTATTCTTATTTATGTATGAATATAATAGCCATACCATTATTATTATGTATGGATGACTTGTTGATTATTTGGTTGGGTGATCCACCGGAATTTACAATGATATTTATTAATTTCATGTTAGTAAATGGAATGTTTTCTAATCTAGGTGCTGGATTTGATGCTACAATTCAGGCTACGGGTAAAGTCAAAAAGAATCAAATAGGCTATAGTTTGATTAATTTAGCTCTTCTCCCTATTATCTTTATTCTTTATGAATTTGGATTACCGCCATATATTAATGTAGTCGTAATGTTATTCCTCACAGTAGTGACGCTCGTGTTTCAACTATACATTATGATAGAACTTACTTCTTTTAAGATGAAGGAATATGTAAAACGTACTTTGGTACCATCTTTTCTTTCAACAGCATTTGCATTTTTACCTCTTCTCTTATTAAAGATGCTGTTCCCTCATGCTATCATAGCTACATTTCTTTACATGGTTATTGCTAGTTTGTGGACATGTATTTCTATTTATTTTTTTGGTGTTACAAAAGATGAAAAAATGATAATGATAAATATAATAAATAAAACAGTGGTCCATAAGGTAAAAAGTAGATTATGAAAGTAGTTCTTTTAGCTGGTGGCTTTGGCTCACGTATTAGTGAAGAAAGTCAATTTAAGCCTAAACCAATGATTGAGATTGGTGGAATGCCAATTCTTTGGCATATAATGAAAGAATATGCACATTATGAATATACTGATTTTATCATTTGTGCAGGTTATAAACAAGAGTATATTAAAGAATGGTTTGGAAACTACTTTTTATACAATTCAGATGTTAGCTTTGATTTTCGAAATGGTAAGAATGAAATAACTGTTCTTCAGAGCAGTTTGGAGCCTTGGAAAGTTACAGTTGTAGATACTGGTTATAATACCATGACGGGAGGACGTATTAAACGTATTCAGAAATATGTAGGTGATGAACCATTCTTGATGACTTATGGAGATGGTGTTTGTGACGTGGATATCACTAAACTTGTTGAATTCCATAAATTACATGGTAAAGTGGCAACTCTTACAGCAGTGAAAATGTCCCAAGAGAAAGGTGTTCTTGATATTGATGGAGATAATGCAGTTCGATCATTCCGTGAGAAGAATATCAGTGATGGTACCCCCATTAATGCAGGTTATATGGTTCTTCAGCCTGATATTTTTGATTATCTTACAGATGATACTTGTGTTTTTGAAAAGACTGTACTTGCTAAGTTGGCAGAGAAGGGGGAGTTGATGTCATATGTACATACTGGCTTCTGGCAATGTATGGATAATATTCGTGAAAAGAATATGTTGGAGAAGCTCCTTGCTGAGGATAAAGCTCCTTGGAAAAAATGGGATCGTCAGGTGCCAAATCTAGAATACAAGAATAAATTAATTATCGGATAGAATATGGCATCACTTGTAGAAAGAGTTACAATTATTAATAGATGTTTCATAACAGATAATCGAGGGTGGTTCTTAAAGGCTATTACTGGTACAGAAAAAGGTATTCCTTCCCATACTGGTGAAATTTATCTGACGATGGCTAAATCAGGACAAGCGAGGGGAGGCCACTATCATCCTGAGGCAGTGGAATGGTTTACTATTATTGAAGGGCGTGCAATATTGAAACTTGAAGACATTAACACAGGTGAAAAATTGGATATAGAAATGTCTCTTGAAAAAGCTATCACAGTCTTTATTCCTAATAATGTTGCTCATATAGTGCTAAATAATAGTGATGAAGACTTTATTTTGCTTGCATATACAGACAAGCTTTATGACCCTTCTGATACAATAGCTTATACAATAGAATAATTATGATAGATATTTTCAATAATTTCTATAAAGGTAAGAAAGTCCTAGTTACTGGTCATACGGGTTTTAAGGGGTCGTGGCTTTCTATTTGGCTTCATGAGCAGGGAGCAGAAGTGGTAGGGCTTTCACTTGACTCTTATTCAGAAAAAGACAATTTTGTCCTTTCAGGTATAGGTCGTAGAATAAAAGCTGATATAAGGGCGGATATTCGTGATGGTCAAAGGATGAAAGAAATTTTTATTAAATATCAGCCGGAAATAGTGTTTCACCTTGCAGCTCAACCTTTGGTTCGTTTAAGTTATGAACAGCCTGTGGACACTTACGAAGTGAATGTTATGGGGACCATTCATATAATGGAAGCTATTCGTGTTACAAAGAGTGTTAAAGTAGGTGTGATGATTACCACTGATAAGTGTTATGACAACAAGGAGCAAATACAAGGCTATAAAGAGACTGATCCATTTGGGGGATATGATCCGTACTCTTCATCAAAGGGAGCATGTGAGATCGCTATCCAATCTTGGCGCCGTAGCTTTTTTAATCCAATTGATTATGGCAAAAAGCATGCTGTTAGCATTGCCTCTGTAAGAGCTGGTAATGTTATCGGTGGTGGTGATTGGGCAAAAGATCGCATTATTCCTGATTGCATTCGTGCATTGGAAGCGGGTAAGGTAATTAATATTCGTTCTCCAAAGGCTGTTCGTCCTTGGGAACATGTATTGGAACCTCTTTCTGGCTATATGATGCTTGCTCAAAAAATGTGGAATTATCCTACTGAGTATTGTGAAGGTTGGAATTTTGGGCCGGAGAATGATTCAGTTTCAACTGTTTGGGAAGTTGTTACAGAGCTTGTAAAAAATTTCGAATTTGGTGTGCTGAAAGATTCATCAGATTTGAATGCTGTTCATGAGGCGAATTTGTTGACACTTGACATAAATAAAGTTAAAACTCGTTTGGGATGGAAACCAAGATTGAATATGCAGCAGTGTATTGCTCTTGTTGCAGACTGGTATAAGAGGTATAAAACAGAAGATGTTTATAACCTTTGTGTAGAAGAAATAGATAAATTTATAGGTAGGTAATGACTTAAAAGCGAATAACGTTTATAGATACAGCAAAATTCTTTGCAATTTATTAGGGTGTATTTTATTCAACTTAAATAGCGGCGATAAGTCTCTTATTGCGATGTCATTATTTCAATATGGTAGTTATTCACTATTTATAATGACTGCATTAGTATTTTGTGTATCTACGCTTATGCTAGCGATTATTCTTGATAATTCACTATTGTCTATTTATGCTTTTGCTTTAGTAATTGCATCGTCCCTGTTATTTAAGCTATTACCATTCAGTATTCAGAATTATCCAGAAATAGAAGCGATACTGTATGGTTCAATAGTTTTATTTATTTCCTGCTTGCTTATCCCTGTCGTAAAAAGAATTGACTCAATTTTAATTGGTGAACATAAATAGAATATGATAATTTCAATTATAGGAACTAACGGAATGTTATCTGTTGCTCTTACAAAATACTTTTTTGTTAAGAAAGGATGTCAAGTCGATGTTTATGGACTTGATGTACCTAAAGGCTATACATATAATAACTTCTATCGAGTAAATTTGCTAACAGATGAACTTAAGTATGATGCCCTCCTTTTATCTGACATTATTATTTATGCATCTGGAGCGGGAGTACAAGCTGCATTGAAAACAGATTCCTCATTGATGTATGCACTAAATGTGAATGTTCCAATTGAGATAACTTTGCAGTTGAAAAAGAGAGGATATAAAGGTAAGTATATTTCTTTTGGGTCATATATGGAGATAGGTCTCAATAATGAATGTGGTAGAGCATTTACTGAGAAAGAAGTAGTATGTTCTGCTTTTTCGGTTACGAATGACTATGGTTTAAGTAAAAGATTATACGGGCGATATATGAATGATTTTAAATCAGATTTTGTTTATTATCACTTTATATTACCTAATATGTTTTCTGAAGATGATTTGAAGCCAGGAACGCGCCTTATTCCTTATACTCTTCAATATCTTCAGGATTATAATGCAGGTAAAAATCCATCAGCTCCGAGTTTTAGTGCAGGTTTGCAAACTCGTCAATTTATTACTCTTGAAGAGATGATTCTGATGGTAGATAAAGCAATTAATAAAAATATTCCATCAGGGATCTATAATATTGGAGGTGGTGAATTTTTGAGTATTAAACATCTAATAGAACGTTTGTTTGCTGTATATCATGTTCCATGTCGAGATGAGTATTTTGGCAAAGAAGTTCGTAGGGATGGCGATATAAAAAGTTTGCGAATTGATGGGAATAAAATAAAAAATGAATTGGGAGAATTGCCTAATTCTAGAATTGAAGATATTTTTAAAATTTAGAGAAGTGGTAAAAACTCCAGTTTTATTCATAACTTTTGTACGACCAGACTATGCTCGAAAGACATTTGATAGCATAAGGGCAGCTCAACCAAGCAAACTTTATTTTTATTCCAATAAAGGTAGAATTGAAAAAGAAGGTGAAATAGAACGTAATGAAGAGATTCGCTCCTATATCAGTGAAGTTGATTGGAATTGTGAATTACATATTTGGTTTAGAGATGAATGTGTTAATGTTTATGATTCGTTAAGAGGAGCTATAACTTGGCTTTTTGATAATGAAGAACAAGGTATTATACTTGAAGAAGATTGCGTGCCTACAATGGGTTTTTTTAGTTTTTGTGATCAGTTAATTGAAAAATTCCGTGATGATACAAAAGTATGGATGATCAGTGGAGATAACTATATTAGTTACAATCCTGAAGGGTATGATTATATATATTCTTATATGTTTCAAATTTATGGATGGGCATCATGGAGAGATCGATGGAATAAGATTGATTGGGATTTGATTAAAATAGATGATTTTCTTAAATCTGATAAAATAAAGTATTTATTCCCAGAAAAAAAACAATGTAAAGACAGAATTAGAATCATAAAAGATAATGTGAACAATTTGAGAAGAACAAAATGCTGGGATGGCATTTTTCATTATATGATGTTTATGAATAATGCGATGTGCATTTATCCCAAAGTGTTACTTGTTAGTAATATAGGCTTAGTCGGTACACATAATAAATCAAAGGAAGTTAGTATATTTAATACTAAAGCAATATATTCTGATGAATACTATTCAATAAAAAATGAGCCTCCTTTTCCTTTGCCTAGTATAAAGTTTGAAAATAAGATGTATAAAATAACATGGCAAAGGCCTTCTTTTCCTATGAAAGTATATTTGCATTTCAGGTCTTTGATAAATAGATTATTCCAATGAAAGTATTAATAGCAGGCGACTTTTGTGATAGATATAGAGTGTCTGAAAGTATAAAGAGGAAAGAATTTGATAGATTGTTTTATGATATAAAGCCTATAGTAGAGTCGGCAGATTATAGCATAGTTAATTTTGAGTTTCCTATAGTAAAAGGAAATGAATCTCCAATTGATAAATATGGACCTTGTTTAAAAGGGCAACCAGAAAGTATAGATGCAGTTAAATATGCGGGATTTAAATGTGTTACATTAGCAAATAATCATATTCTTGATCAAAAAGATTACAATGGTAAAGTTACGAAATTATTACTTGAACAAGCAGGGATAGATACAGTAGGGTTTGGGAGTGATATAAATGAATCATCCTCTATATTATATAAGAATATTAAAGGTATGCTCCTTGCTATTATCAATTGTTGTGAACATGAGTTTTCTATTGCAACAGAAATGAAAGCTGGTGCTAACCCGCTTAATCCTATAAGGCAATATTATAGCATTCTGGAAGCTCGTAAGAAAGCTGACTATGTGTTAGTAATTGTACATGGTGGTCATGAGCATTATCAGTTGCCTTCCCCTCGTATGCAAGAAACCTATCGTTTTTTTATCGATGTTGGAGCGGATGTAGTGGTAAATCATCATCAACATTGTTACAGTGGCTATGAGATATATCATGATAAACCTATCTTCTATGGATTGGGGAATTTTTGTTTTGATATAGAACCTGTTCGTATAAATGACAAGTGGAATTATGGATATATGGTTGAAATCTCATTTGAACGATCTATATCTTTTAGAATTATCCCGTATAGTCAATGCGAGGAAGAACCAACAGTAACACTATTGGATTTAAATGCCTTTGAACAATCTTTGAAATCGATAAACGAAATTATTACTGATGCTACAAAGCTGAAGGTGAGTACTGATAAGTATTATGGAAGTTCTAAGAAAATTGTTGGGTTTTATCTTGAACCTATTCAAAATCGATGGATACGTGCTGCTCAATGCAGAAAACTGTTGCCTTCATTAGTTTCAAGAAAGTGGTTGATGCAATTATTTAATCTTATTAATTGTGAAGCACACAGAGATAAACTATTGTATTATTTTGAAGATATGTTGGGTATTCAAAATAAAACGATTCCCTAATAATTTTATACGACTTGATAAACAGGATTCTACCTTTATAATACATCAAAATATGAGAATACTTTGGACAATAAATAGTTTAATGCCTAAGGTTGCTGCTAAACTTGGTTTTGAGAGTGGACATGCTATTTCATGGGTAGACGCTATGAGCATAAAAATTACCCAATTTGATAACGTTTCTCTTGCAATGGCTACTATTGCCAATGTAAATAAAATGAAAATATACGATTTAGATGGGGTAAGATATTATATCTTGCCTATGAATTGTGACAAGATAGATTATTGGCTGAAAATTATAAGTGATTTTCAGCCTGATATTATCCATGCATATGGTACAGAAGGTAAACACAATATATTATTGTTTAATCATACAGATTTGCCTATCATTGTGTCCTTGCAAGGTATTTTGACAGAATATCAGCATCACTATTACGCTGGCATTGATTTCTCTACAATGTTACGTTTCACTGCTTTGCAGGACTTATTTGTGCCTACGGGATTTTTCTCTGGTAGAAATTCTTTTATCAAAAGATCCAAGAATGAACAGAGGCAGTTGCTCAATGTAAAATATGTGGAGGGGCGTTCTACTTGGGATCGTGTATCGTCAATGAATATCAATCCAAATTTAAAATACTATTTTTGCCCTCGAATGATACGTGAGCCTTTCTTTAATCAAGAATGGAGCATTGACAGAATGGAAAGGCATACACTGTTTGTGAGTCAAGCTGTAACTCCCCTAAAAGGTTTGCATTTCGTATTTGAAGCTATTGCCAAACTTAAGAAAAAATATCCCGATATAAAGCTCTATGTTGCTGGATATGATCGTTTACATCCGACCAAATTGAGACAGAAACTATCTAGTAGCGGATATATGAGGTTTCTAAAATATCTGATAAAAAAATTTGATATTGATGACCTTGTTCATTTTACGGGGACACTCTCTGCTGAGGAGATGGCGATAAAAATGGCAAGTGTAAATGTTGTCATTATTCCTTCTTCTATTGAGAATGCACCTAATTCTCTTGCTGAAGCTACAATCATAGGTGTTCCTTGTATAGCTTCGTTTGTGGGAGGGAATATGGACATGTTGGAACATAATACCGAAGGTTTTCTCTATTGTTACAATGAACCAAATATGCTTGCTGAGTATATTAGTAGAATATTTGAATCCGATGAATTGGCTCAAAAATTCTCTACTACAACAAAAGTGAAGTATCGTAAAAAACACGATCCTGATATACTCATAAATACATTATTGAATATATACAAGGATGTCATAAAACATGAGAATAAGCAGTGAATATATTAATTAAATTGAGAAGAATCTTGGACCGACCTTCAAGATTAGTGATTGGGGTTGTATTACGATATGCTAGGCTTTTTAATGATCAAAAAGCTTTAGTATATGGAATGTATTGGCTGTCGATAGGTAAGAAACCAAATTTGAAGAATCCTACTACATTTAATGAAAAAATCAATTGGTTGAAATTGCATGATCATAATCCTAAATATCATATTTTGGTGGATAAATTTGCTGTCAAGGATTATGTCACAAATGTCATAGGTAAGGAATATATTATTCCTACGTTGGGTATATGGAATACATTTGATGAAATTGATTTTGACTCTTTGCCGGATCAATTTGTTCTAAAAACCACAAATGGAGGAGGAAATTCGGGAATTGTTATTTGTAGGAATAAACGAGAATTTGATAAGGCGGATGCAAGGGTGAAACTTCATAAATCAATGGCTTATGACATTTATAAAAATATGGGGGAATGGGCTTATAAGGGTATCAAGCCTCGTATTATGGCAGAGACGTTTATGGAGGACAATACTCATCCACAAAATGTTGACTTGATTGACTATAAGTTTTATTGTTTTAATGGAAATGTAAAATTTTTCAAGATAGATTTTGATAGAAATACCAAGCATCGTGCAAATTATTATAATAGGAATGCAGATATTCAGGAATTTGGAGAATTAATATGTTTGCCAGATTTCGATAAGAAACTTGATATTCCAATTAATTTATCAGATATGATAGGAATCGCTGAAAAGTTATCTGCTGACTTATTATTTTCAAGGATTGATTTATACAATATCAATGGTAGTATCTATTTTGGAGAAATAACATTTTACCCGAATTCAGGGAATGGAAAGTTTGTTCCGAAAGAGTGGGATTTGATACTTGGAAATTACTTGAAGATACGTTAATAAATTTGAGTATTGCCATTGTTGAGCATGAATCAATCATTGTCATTGGAATATAGAGAGAAACCGCCATATCGGTTTTATTTTTTTTTAGTTCTTTTATTGTATGCATCAATGCATTTTTATGTGTTTCCCGATGCATTGGATATCACTAGATATTACGATTCGGTAAAGGACGATGTGCTACACTATCATAACATATTAGATTATATTGAATCTCAGATCTCTATACATATAGACTTTATTTATTCCTCTTCATTATATTTAGCTAATAGGGCAGGAATTCCTTTGAATTTAGTAACAACTCTCTATCTTTCTATTTATTATATAGTGATATGTGAGTTATTGAGGAGAAATTATGGATTGAAACGGATTCGAGGTATTATTCTTTTTTATATATTAATGTCTGCCCCATTTATTTGGGTGCAAGAAATCTCACGAAATCTTGCAGCCATTGCTTTCATGTATTGTTCTTTTTTTCAGTTTAATAAAAATAATAAAACAATCGCTGTTCTTTTTGTGATTGGAGCAGTATTCACTCATTTCTCATTAGTTATTTTTGTTCTGTTATATATGATAGCTTTTTTCATGCAACAAGTAAATCTGAATAGGAAGATTGTCATATTGTTCTTTTTGGCTATATTGATAATAGGTTATATTTCACCATCATATTTGGTAAATCTCACGGTAGTAGTTGCCGAAAATTCTGACAATCATTATGCAGCTTACGCTAGCATTGAGAATGCTCTTCCTTTGTTTACAACATCTATTGGATATGGAGATAAGATTCCTATGGTATATGTTTATCTTTTTTCATTATATCTGGTCTTAAAAAATAAGAAGCATGATTTTTACTATTGGGGATTATTTGTGTTAACTGCCGGACTCTCTTTTGCTCTATCTACAAGTCTGATGCTTACAAACCGCATTATTATGCAGATGCCTTTATTCATCGGCTGGTCTATTTGTGCCATACTTCAGCAGGAAGGGAGGAAAGAATATATTAGGCTCTATATTCTGTCTGCTATTGGTACTGTTTGTGTACTAGCTCATTTTTGGTCATATCGCTTAATTTTTTCAATATAATGCAAATTTTATATATTTCGTCTCTTTCTTCAGAGAAGTTAATTAATCAGATTTATAAAGAAACAGGAAATAATCCAGGGTATTCGGTACAGAAATTTAGTCGATTATTAGTAAAAGGAATAAATGCAAATGGTGCTAATGTAGTTGCATTCACCAATCCACCTATTATTAGAGGCATTTCGTCTAAGATTATAGTTTGTATGGGACATGAGGAGGAAAATGGAATATTATATAAATATATTCCATTCATTAACTTACCTATAATAAAACACTTTTGTGTGATGTTTTATACTTTTTGCTATGTGTTTTTTTGGGGATTGAGTCATAGAACAGAAAAAGCCATCATATGTGACGTATTGAATGTGAGTGCTTGTATGGGTTCTTTATTGGCAACTAAAATTAATAGAATTCAAAGTGTGGGTGTTGTAACTGATATTTATGGAATGATGGTGGATAACGATAAAAGTAAAGTAGTAAGTTTTATTTCTTCTTGTGCCTATAGGTTCCATAATCTTTATGTGAACTCATTTAATAAATATGTACTACTTACTGAGCAGATGAATAAGATTGTCAATCCTAAGTGTCGTCCATATATGGTTATGGAAGCACTTTGTGATATATCTGTAAAGGATAAAAAAATAGAAATGGGAGAAAAACATTCTCCTCGTACTGTGCTTTATGCTGGTGGCCTTTTTGAGAAGTATGGCCTCAAAATGTTGGTTGAAGGATTCATTGAATCGGATGTAGACGCTCATCTCATTCTGTTTGGTAATGGTTCATACGTAAAAGAGTTGAAGGAAGTATGTCATCGGTATTCTCGTGTAGAATATCGTGGTGTTGTTCCTAATGAAGAAGTAGTAGAAGAAGAATTGAGAGCATCTTTGTTGATTAATCCTCGTTTTTCTACAGAGGAGTTTACAAAATATTCTTTTCCCTCAAAGAATATGGAATATATGGTGTCAGGCACTCCACTTCTAACTACAAAACTTCCAGGAATGCCACAAGAGTATTATCCATATGTGTATCTTTTTGAGGAAGAGACTGTAGCAGGATATGCTGAAGCTATTAGAGTAGCTCTTTCACATACAGAGGAACAACTTATGAGTTTTGGTGCTAAAGCTCGTAAGTTTGTTTTGGAGAGTAAAAATAATATAAAACAAGGGTGGAGGGTTTTGGAATTATTAAGATAAAGTCTAGATTGAGTGTCTCATTGTTTTTTAGAATTATGAATCCATTTGGTGCTTTTTTGTTAATGAGGTTGTTTGTAAAATTATAAATAGCAGATGTTTATAATACTAGTAATGTGTTTTATCTTTATTTGTATATGTATGATTTTGTAATCATGTTTATAGAATAGTTGTAGGTTATGTCAAATACTCCATTGATATCAGTTATATTACCAACAAGTAATCCTTCTGATTATATTTTTGACTGTTTAAAATCCCTTAATCAGCAAGATTTCTCCTTTAATGATTTCGAAGTTTTAATAATTTTGAATGGAGAAGAGCATCCATATAGAGAGAAGCTGTCCGCTAAATTGCGTGAATATTCGTTTAACTATAACTTGATATATTCAGTACATAAAGGAGTATCTATTGCTAGGAATATAGGATTAGATAATGCGAGGGGAAATTATATTGCATTTATTGATGACGATGATTATATCTCGCCCAATTATTTATCTGAATTATATAAAATTGCAAATAGTGATTCTATTGCTATTTGTGAGGTTGTTGCTTTTGGGGACAGATCTTCTTCTTTTTTTCTTAACAACTATTTGCAAAAATATCGAGAAAATATAGTTGTTGATTTATTTCGATTTAGATCAATTTTGTCTGTTCCATGGGCAAAGCTAATACCACGAAGTGCAATAGGTATAACTAGATTTAAGAATGGAATCACTAATGGGGAAGATGCATTATTTGTGACATCTTGTACTGCTAATATAAATCGGCTATACTGTGCTAAAGTAGCTTCTTATTATGTGAGGATGCGTGATGGATCTGCATCTAGAAAAAAAATACCTTTTGTGCATTTATGCCATAATACCATTCTCTTACTTTATGAATATGCTAAAGTTTATATATCGAATCCTCATAATTATAGTATTAAGTTATTTGCAGCAAGATTTCCTGGAGTTATTAAAAACTTCATTGTTTTACTTAGAAATAATTGAAAGATGGATTATTTAACATCGAAGTTTTATCTGTTTTTGAGTAATAATGCCTTTTTGCGAAGGATCATTAATTTTTTAAGGGCTTTTAGTTTAAGAATCAAATATTATAAGCTGTTTGCTCCTAAAGGAGATAAGTGTATGGTTCTTATGATTGATGGGAAATTGCGTCACGGTGGATTAGCTGATCGGTTATATGGTATTCTTAACACTTATGCCTATTGTAAAAAAAATGATTTGGTATTTAAGTTGTTATTTTGTAGTCCATTTGATTTGTCTCTATTACTTCAGCCAAATTCTTATGATTGGAAGTCCTTTAAATTGTCATATAGTTTGTTTAATACTTCCTTAAAAGTTAGAACAGGTGAAGAGTATGCTTTTAGAGGCTTTCATTTACGACGTCAGACTCACATATATAGTAATGGTCACAACCTTAAGCAACTGAATGCTATATATAGTTCGAATTATTCATATGGTATGTTGTATAATGAATTATTTAAGCCTTCAAATCAATTGCAGAGGCAAATTGATGCCATTACTAATTCTTTAGGAAATAATTATGTAGCGGTGTGTTTTCGATTTCAGAATTTATTAGGAGATTTTTCTGAAAGAAATTATAAAGAATTGGATGATGTGGAGAAAAATATGTTACTTGATCTATGCGAAAGAGCAATAAATAAATTATTGACTAAACATATAGATATTTTGGTAACATCTGATAGTATTACTTGCTTGAATAAGTTGTCTAAACAGAAGAGAATTCATGTTTTTCCAGGGCGAGTGGTTCATCTGGATTTTTCTAATAACGAGCCTCTTAGCGTATATGAAAAATCTTTTTTGGATTTTTATTTATTAGGAAATGCTTCTTTAGTCTATAATATTTATGGACATGGTTTAAGACGATCAGGATTTCCTGCCTTTGCTGCAGAAATTTTAGGTAGTAAATTTATTAGTCTAGACATAGATAAATACCTTTTAAATGTGAATTGATGATGATGATATCACTAATTACAGTCACATATAATAGTGAAAGAACTCTTCGTGATACAATTCAATCAGTACTAAATCAAACTTATTCTGATATAGAGTATATTGTTATTGATGGTTTATCTAAAGATTGCACGGTTGATATTATCCGCGAATATGAACCACTATTTCAGGGACGTCTCAAGTGGAAAAGTGAAAAGGATAATGGTCTTTATGATGCAATGAATAAAGGTATTTCCATGTCAACAGGTGATATAGTAGGTATAATTAATTCAGATGATTTTTATCATCGGAGAGATATTATTTCAAAGATTGTAGAGACGTTTCAAAATAAAAAAATACAAGCGGCCTATGGAGATGTGCGTTTTGTAAATCCAGATAACCTTGGTAAGACTGTGCGCTATTACTCATCTGGAAGCTTTTCATTGAGGCGTTTTAGATATGGTTTTATGCCTGCACATCCTACATTCTTTACTTATAGGAAATATTTTGAAGAATTTGGATATTATAAAACAGATTATCGTATTGCGGCTGATTATGAATTATTAGTCCGTTTTTTACATACTCATCAATTAAAGACTGCGTATATTCCATTAGATTTTATGAAAATGCGAACTGGTGGAATAAGTACTGCCTCTATAAAGAGCAATATAATATTAAATAAAGAAATAGTTCGTGCATGTAGTGAAAATGGTATATGGACATGCATGCCTCTGCTTTTTCTGAAATATTTTATTAAAATATTTGAATTGTTTTTAACGAAAGAATAATGAAAAAAAGTGCATTGATTACTGGTATAACAGGTCAAGATGGCTCGTTTCTTGCTGAGTTTTTAATAGAGAAAGGTTATGAAGTTCATGGTATTCTACGTCGTTCATCGTCCTTCAATACGGGGCGTATAGAGCATCTGTATCTTGATGAATGGGTACGTGATATGAAGAAAGATCGTCTGGTAAATTTGCATTATGCAGACATGACAGATAGCAGTTCGCTTATTCGCATTATACAGCAAGTACAACCAGATGAAATTTATAATCTTGCTGCGCAAAGTCATGTAAAAGTGAGTTTTGACGTGCCGGAATATACAGCTGAAGCTGATGCTGTGGGAACACTGCGTATGCTGGAAGCCGTACGGATTTTGGGATTTGAGCATAAAACACGAATCTATCAGGCTTCTACTTCAGAGCTCTTTGGTAAAGTGCAGGAAGTTCCTCAAAAAGAAACCACTCCATTCTATCCGCGAAGTCCATATGGGGTAGCCAAGCAGTATGGTTTTTGGATAACCAAAAACTATCGTGAGAGTTATGGTATGTTTGCCGTAAACGGTATTCTTTTTAACCATGAGAGTGAACGTCGGGGAGAGACATTCGTGACCCGCAAAATAACATTGGCTGCTGCACGCATTGCACAGGGACTTCAAGATACACTATATTTGGGAAATCTTGATTCTTTGCGTGATTGGGGATATGCTAAAGATTATGTAGAATGTATGTGGTTGATTCTTCAGCATGACACACCGGAAGATTTTGTTATTGCCACAGGTGAAATGCATACAGTACGTGAATTTGCTGCACTAGCCTTCAAAGAAGTAGGAATTGAACTTTGGTGGGAAGGAAAAGGAGTAGACGAAAAAGGTATTGATACAAAAACTGGCAAGGTGCTGGTAGAGGTTGATCCCAAATACTTTCGTCCTTGTGAGGTAGAACAATTATTAGGAGATCCAACTAAGGCAAGGATTTTATTAGGCTGGAATCCAACGAAAACAAGTTTCTCTGAGTTAGTGAGAATCATGGTTGAACATGATATGTATTTTGTGAAGAAGTTATATCTCAAATCACAGATAAAGGGATAATTATTCTGCTCTTATATGAATATACTTATAACAGGGGTTCATGGCTTTGTAGGCTCTAATCTTGTTACACCTTTACACAAATACCATACCCTTTATGGTCTCGATATCATTTTTCTAACAAAGGAGGGAGTCGTGAAGACTTTTGCTTGGAAAGATATTGAAACGACCTCTTTTCCAATGCAGCGTTTGCCACAATTTGATGCCATCATCCATCTGGCCGGTAAAGCACATGATACAAAGAATCAATCTGTAGCACAGGCATATTTTGATATCAATACAGGGCTAACACAGAGGATTTTTGATTTCTTTCTGGAATCTACAGCTAAGAAGTTCATATTCTTCAGTTCAGTGAAGGCTGTTGCCGATAGTGTAGTAGGGGATGCGTTGAGGGAAGATGTGATACCTACTCCAATAGGGCCTTATGGAGAGAGTAAGATAGCGGCAGAGAATTATATTCTCGATAAATTAAAAAATAAAAATGAAAAATTAAAACTGCATGATGATAGGAAGCAGGTATATATATTGAGACCTTGCATGATTCATGGACCGGGCAATAAAGGAAACCTGAATCTGCTTTATAATGTGGTAAAGAAAGGTATTCCCTGGCCTTTGGGAGATTTTGAAAACAAGCGTTCGTTCACTTCGATTGATAACTTATGTTATGTGGTGGAAGGTTTGCTGACGAAGAATGTTGCGAGTGGCATTTATCACATGGGTGATGACGAACCCCTATCTACAAATGAATTAATTGTTCTCATGTGTGAGGCTATGGGTAAAATACCTCATATCTGGAAGATGAACCGGAAGATGATGGAAGGTTGTGCTGGTTTAGGAACTTTACTTCATCTGCCGCTGAATACTGAACGTTTGCGGAAACTGACAGAGAATTATGTGGTGAGTAATGAGAAGATTAAAGCAGCACTTGGCATTGAACAAATGCCAGTTCGTGCTGCTGATGGGATTATGAAAACGATAAAATCGTTTTCAAATTAAGAATTAACAATTAAAAATTAAGGGGGCAAGTACGGTTATGTATTACCTGATTATATTGGTTCTGCTATTTCTGGCAGAACTTTTTTATTTTAGAATAGCTGATAAGTACAATATCATCGATAAACCCAATGAGAGAAGTTCCCATACCCGGATTACTTTGCGTGGTGGCGGAATCATTTTCTATTTTGGTGCTTTGGCTTATTTCTTGAGTAATGAATGGGAATATCCCTGGTTCATGTTGGCATTGACCCTAATTACCTTTATCAGTTTTGTGGATGACATTCGTTCCACTTCTCAAGGCTTTCGGTTAGTGTTTCACTTTACAGCTATGGCTTTGATGTTTTACCAATGGGGGCTGTTTTCTCTTTCGTGGTGGTGGATAATTATCGCATTGATAGTTTGCACAGGTATTATTAATGCTTATAATTTCATGGATGGTATCAACGGCATTACCGGTGGCTATTCATTGGTTATTCTAGGTACATTAGCTTATATAAATTCTAAGATAATCACTTTTGTTGAACCCGCTTTGATTTATACTGTCCTTTGCTCTGTATTCGTATTTTGTTTCTTTAATTTCCGTAAAAAGGCGAAGTGTTTTGCCGGTGATGTCGGTTCTGTGAGTATCGCCTTTATTCTTCTTTTCCTGATTGGGAAGCTAATTATTCAGACAGAAGATTTCAGTTGGATAATCCTATTGGTAGTTTATGGCGTCGATAGTGTTTTGACTATCATTCATCGTTTGATGCTTCATGAAAACATTGGTTTACCTCATCGCAAACACATGTATCAGTTGATGGCGAACGAGTTGAAAATACCTCATGTGGTAGTATCATTGATTTATATGGCAGTACAAGCAGTTGTAATAATAGGATATATAGAATGTTTGGATCATGGCTATATATTTTTGCTATGCACTGTTCTATTACTTAGTTTTATATATATATGGTTTATGAGGAAATTCTTCCGATTACATCAAAATACTTAAGATCAATTAATTATATATTAATATTAGAAAACAGCTCCTGGTGGGCTGTTTTTTTTGTTTATACCTGGTAATATCCCCACCTTTGCACTGTTGATCAACACAAGCTAATAAAAATGAAGTTGAATTTAAAAGCAAAGGAGAAAGATTATGCCTTTATTGTATTATGCGAGACAATCGCAGTTGAAAACGAAAGAGGGTGCTAAGCAGTGGCATCTGGCATTGAAGAAAGTGGGAAGAGCTGTTAATCTGCAGCAGTTGGGAGAAATGGTGGCTGAAAAGTGTTCGGCAACACCGGGTGATGTACATAATGTGGTCAGAAACCTGATGTCGGTGATGCGTTTACAGTTGTTGAACAGCCGTTCGGTTCGTCTGGATGGTTTGGGAACATTTACGGTGATTGCACGGACACGCGGAAAGGGTGTGGATGCAGAGAAGGATGTGAGTCCGAATCAGGTGACGTCATTACATTTTATGTTTACTCCTGAATATACACGTCCGGCTGCTCTGGGAACTACCCGGGCTTTGTGGCAGGGTGTTGAATTTGAGAAGTGGACGGGTAAGGATGTTTCTTCCGATGATGGTAAAGATCCGGATGATGGTAACGGAGGTGGTTCAGGTGGAGACGGAGGTATTGAAGATGATCCTCTGGGATAGGGTCTAAAGCTGAAGCTTTAGAATTTAAAGAATTAGAAATTAAGAATTAAAGGCTGCGCAGTCTATGAATTATTGAAATGCAAAGTAATTGATATGAAAAAGACGATTTGGGATAAGATTTTAAAAATAGTAATCGCTGTAGCATCAGCGGTGTTGGGAGCTTTAGGAGCCAATACGATGAATATGTGATGATGAACATATACTAAGATTAGAGGGTATGTCGGGGGGATTTCCTGATGTACCCTTTTTTATAAAAGCGGGTGACCACAAATCACTTGCAATCACCCGGTATCTTGCATTGACAGTATATCCCTGCTGTTTCAGCAGATTCAGAACTCTTTTTTATTTCAAATAGAAATTTCGGAAATTATAAACTCCATTTTTCTCTGTATGTAACTCTTCTTGCCCGTCGAATATAACAGCTGTTTTTGTTAGGCGATCTCCAAAGATCCCGTTCAGATAGTCAATACCTTTGAAGAATTCCTTGTGGAAACTTTGAGCTGATTTAATCTCGTATGCCTGAATATTGTTGGCCTGGGTATACAGAAGATCTACTTCTTTTTGGCTTTTGTCCCTGTAGAAATATAAGTTGGGATCTTTTCCCCTGTTGAGCCTGTTTTTCATTGCCTCATTTACGATAAGATTCTCAAATAAGGCTCCTTTAGCCGGGTGAGTAGCTAATTGTTCTTCATTCTCTATCCCAAGCAGGTAAGCTGCCAAGCCGGTATCATAGAAATATATCTTATTTGCTTTTACCAAGCGTTTACCGATATTGGCAAAGTAGGGTGGAAGCATATAGGCCTTTCCGGATTTGAAACTGCCAAGACCTGAATAGATGAAAATAGCTCTGGGTAATGGTGAGCTTCGTTAAGTTATCGTTATAACAGGAAAATGATAGACAAGACGTTTGGTTTCATCTGTTAGATTTCTGTATATCAAATTGTTATTCATTGCTGTGGCGGATTTTAAGTTGAACTTTAAATTTGCCCAAAGATATGCATATTTCTTGATATATAAAAGCGGGTGACCACAAATCACTTGCAATCACCCGGTATCTTGCATTTTCTTAGTTTTCAGAAAATGTCAGTAAAGAGAGAATTTATAGTTTTTATTTCATAGGTTCTACAGTATATCCCTGCTGTTTCAGCAGATTCAGGACTCCGTTAGTTCCTGGCAGGTGGCCTGCACCGACAACAAAAAGGGTAGGAGCATCCTTCATGAGAGCAGGCATTTTCTCAATCCATGCTTTGTTACGGTTATCCAGCATAGCTTCCATTTCGCCCGGTTGCGGATCGCACGAGTTGCCATCACGTTCTTCTATCAGCTTCAGCATTTCATCCAGGTTCTGAGCCTTGTATGCGTTGTTGAGACGTTTAGTTTGTTCCATAGCTTTATCTATGTCACTTACGAGGCAATAGAGTAAGTTTGCCTGACGCTGTAGAGTCTGACTTTTAAAGAGCATATCTAACTGAGACTGCGGAGTTTCCAAACCACCTATTTTCTTACCGCTTTGCAATGCTTGTTGCTGGAAGTAAGTATCTAATTGCTCCTGTGGATTAAAACCACCCAGATGCTTCATGCACAATATCAGGGTCAGTTGTTGGGTTATGGCAGCGGGTTTTAATTTGCCCAACATAGCTATATCTGCCATCAGGTTCTCTTTCACTACCTTGCCTACTACTTCATATTGTTCCGGGGTAAAAAGTTTCTGGAGAGTGGTGTCGCCTGCCATCATCATTCTTTGCTGCATTATCTGCATGAACTCGGGTGACATCATATCGGACATAACTACTTCTCCGTATACCTGAGTAGTACCTTCTATGGCTTGTGGCAATCCGGCAATGCTATCTTTGATGCTGAGAGGTGCCAGATGGTGGGTACCTAAAATGTATGAGGGCTTTTCTTGTCCGTTACCGGAGATTTTCCAAAGTAATTGTGCGTTGGCGTTCAGCGCAAGGCCGATAAAGAGAAGGACACCTAAAATCTTTTTCATCATTTTTCCTTTTTAAAGTTTTATTTGAACTATAAGTCGGGGAGGGAAAGGAAAAATCACAGGGGAAGAAAAAAGATTCTTATTTTACTCTGCCGCCGCAAAGCCAGTATTGCGTATAGTATTGTTCGTTGAGGCTACTGACAATAACTCCTTTGCTGGTACTTGCATGAATAAACTTCCCGTTTTTGAGATAGATACCCACGTGTGCCACCCTCTTCTTGGATGTACGGCTGGTGAAAAACACCAAATCTCCCTCACGCAAATTGCGGCGGGAGACTTTGTTGCTTTCTTTAAGTAAACCATCGGTGCTTCTGGCCAAACGGATATTATATACTTCTTTATAGAGTTGCGATACCAGTCCGGAACAATCTACTCCGTGCTTGTTGTCACCGCCTGCGCGGTAGCGGACACCCATCCACTCCGCGGAGGCAATGTACAACTTGTGGTTATCTTCCATATTTATGTCAACACCCATGCGGACAGAAGCTTTTGCCAGTGCCTTGTAATTGAGCCGGGGTGCTGATGTATGGCATGAGCTTAAACTGAATGTCAATCCGATGAGGGCAACTATATATAAGAAGTATTTTTTCATTCCTGTTCTTCTTTCTTTTCCGGTTGAGTGGAGGGTTCTTCAGTGATAGGTTCCTCAGCAATAGTTTCTTCAATGATTGTTTCCTGAAGAGGTGTTTCTTCAATCACTGTTTCTGCCAGTTCTTCCTCAATTTCTTCTTCCACTCTTATGTTGAAGTAATCTTCAAGTTCTTTCTCTGCTGAGTTATGTTCGTTTTGTATGTCACGGATAATGACACCATTTTCCAGCAAAGCAATGCGAGGGCATACGTCTACTGTATGGTTCAGGTTGTGGCTTGAAATGATGACCGTGGCATGATGATCTTCATTATACTTCTTCAGCAAGTGCTTGATGATGGATTGTGAACTCGGATCAAGGAAGTTGAACGGTTCGTCCAGGATCAGCAATTGCGGATGATGCAGCATAGCAGATATGATACCGATTTTCTGCTTGTTTCCGGCAGAGAAGTTACGGATGAACTTCTTTTGTCCGATGACCTCATTATTCATGAATCGTTCGAAAGGAAGCAGGCGCTCATCTACTTCTTCTTTCTTCAGATCGTACATCTTACCGATAAAGTAGAAGTACTCTTCGGGAGTAAGGTAATCGATCAGGAAGCCATCATCGATGAAAGCGCCGGTGAATTGTTTCCAGTCTTCGCTTTTGGCTACATCGATATCATTAATGGTTACATTGCCTTGATCTGCCTGGAGTAAGTCCAGCATCAGGCGGAAAAGGGTTGTTTTACCAGCTCCGTTGTTGCCTACCAAACCCAGCATGTCACCTTGTTCTATGACATATTTCTCAATATCTACGGCTTTCTTTTGGCCGAAGTTTTTTTGAAGATTGTTTATCTCTATCATATTCGTAATTATTTTTGTCTACTATCGTGAAATCCTTCCATATTCTTATACCGGCGCTTCATGAAACGATGGTACACATTTCTTAACCACCATCTTGAAGTTATAATGAATGCAAGTCCGATACCTATAAGAATCCATGGTGTAACCTCTTTGCCAACCATTGCCTTTAACCCGAACATCAGTAGCAGAGGCACACCAAATGCACCAGCTGAAATAAGGTTCTGCAATCCTGTCCCCACGTTCTGACGACCGGTCATCTTGGCGTTCAGGTTAAGGGTCTTGTTATTGTACACTGCCAGTTGGAACATGCAGAAATAAACGCAGCCTGGAACAAATATAAGCCATGAGATGCATTGCAAGGCAGATACCCTACCTGTCACCATGCCGGGAATCATCAGTATAAACGGAATGATCAGAGCCAGGCTATATAAGATGTATTTGGCACGTAGTAACGAATAGATGGATTCTTTACGACTCATCAGTCCGTCGATATAGTTACCTTCATAACTCATTAGCGGAGAGAGGAACAGAATACCGAAGATGATATAGTTGTAAAGTACGAAGAAGTCGCGTGAACCTCCCTCATAAAGATCAGAGAAACTGATGATGAGGCTAAAAGCTAATACTACAGCAGTGATGTTATAGAGTGATTTTTTGCAGACTTTATTACGAAGCAACAGCTTCAACTCTAACCGGATATATTCACCAATTTCACCATAACGATCCAGGAATTTGTATTCGGATACAGTCTTTACCTGTACGGTTGTATCTTCTACCTTGTTTAGTTCGTTATAGACTAATCTTTGCATGATGCTCCTGTTGATGAACCACATGATAAAAATGGCCAGCAGAACTCCGATAAACGTCAGTATATTTCCGGTGATGAATCCTTCACCCAAATTGACTGAAAAGGCAAATATCGGGCTGTTGTCCGGAATGAAAAGTGCAGCAGCAATACCACCATATAGGGCTACCGGTAGGAGGAACCACCAGATGCGTTCGTCCATCAGCGTACGGCACAATAAATACCAGTAATTATTGAATATGATGAGTAGCCAGATACCAATACAATAAGTCAACACACCTGCCACTCCATAAAATTTAGTAACTGTGATGATGGCAAATGGGACAAACAAGAAGAGCCAGAGCAGATTGAAGCTGTTAAGCCCGGAACGCAGGAGAAGGAAGTCAATCAGACGACTCCGTTTTACGGGAAGCAGTAAGTAGGGTTTGACTTCCTGTGTAGGTGTCTTCAGGAAGGGTAAGCGCATGAGAAAGTCGAGGGCGAGCACAAATATGAGTCCGCTGTTCATTACATGGTAGGCTTCTCTGGCTCCACCATCGAAAGCAAAGGCGAAGGTTGTTCCGAAGAATATGAGATAAGCTGCCCAGAACACACTCATGAAGTACATCCAAAACTTTCCGAACTTACTCTTTTCGTACATCGGATGCCGCTTTTCTGCTAACTTTCCATGTTTACGTAGCTCAAGAAATAGATTCATGTTTTTAGTGATTAGTCGTTAGTGATTAATTTGTGATTAGTCGTTAGTGATTAGTGATAAGAACTGTATTTTCACTTATCACTAATCACTACTTCCTTAATCACTTTTTAGGTACCGTCATCGTTACTTCGATCTCATTACCTTGTTTCAGCAAGTCTGCTGCAAACTTCTGGATATCTTTGGCAGTGATACTGTTTACGATATCTGTGTATCCTTGCGTCATATCCATATTATAGTAGAAGTAATCGTTCAGGTTGTTCAGCCAGTATGCATTTTCCTTTTGGTTATCAGCATACTTTTTCAACATGTACTCTTTTACCTTCTGCAAATGTACATCAGACGGTCCTTCTGCTGCCAGTTTCTTCAGCTCGTCTACTACGATACCGGCCAGTTTATCTTTCTTCTCAGGATCCGTCTGGAAGACAATCTGCATCAGCAATTGTTCTTTCGGATACTTCTGTAGGCTACCCATGCAATTTACACCGTATGTACCGCCTTCTTTTTCGCGTACTTCTTCAGTATAAACCATGTTCAGCACCTGGGTCATATAGCTCAACAGAATTTCATTCTTCAATGTATAAGGAGTTTTTCCGGTATACAGGAATACGATAGTTGCCATTGGAGTCTGTTGTTCTTTGGCAAATTCATTCTTGTATGTACCTTTACGGATCTCCATCTTGGTATCTTTGAAAGTCTCTTTACGGTTGATGGCAGGCAATGCACCCAGATATTCTGCAATCAGCGGTTTAGCTGTTTCCAGGTCAATGTTTCCAACGAAATAGAATGTAAAGTCGCTGGCATCTTTGAAACGGTCATTGTACATTTCCAGAATACGGTCATAGTTGATCTGATCTACCATTTCCGGTTTCATTATTACCACGCGCGGATGGTTGTTGTACATAGCTTTCTGCAATGTGTCGTTGATGGAAGAAAGCGGATTAGCCTGTGCACTTTCCAGTTCGGCCTTTGTACGGTTCTTATAAGACTCGAATGCTTCCATGTCCTTGCGGGGAGCGGTGAATGTGAGATAGGTCAACTGCATCATGGTCTCGAAGTCCTTCGGAGAACAAGTTCCGAATACATTTTCAGTAGTAGCACCTAGTCCGGCACGAACAGAAACTTTCTTTCCGGCCAATACCTTTGTAAGGTCTACCTGGCTGAAGTTACCCAAACCACCTGCAGCAACCACATTGTCCATAACAGCAAAGTTCAGTGCATCCTTATCGGGGAAAAGAGATTTACCACCCAGGCTGGTTGCTTTCATACGGATCTCGTCTGCTTTGAAATCGGTTTTTTTGATGTAAACAGTTACACCGTTGGAAAGAACAAGCTTCGTACTACCATAGATTTCACCTTCCTTCTCAGATACGATTTTGCCGCCTTTCGGTGCTTCTTTCATCAGAGGTTCATCAGACACCTTGTCAACATACGGTTGCAGATCGAGGCTCTTCATACCTTTCAGCAAAGCAATAACTTCTTCTTTCTGCGGATATTTTAATCCTTCTTTTTCGGGACCGGCAATGATAACTACCTGGTTACTGTCCGGAACGAGTTGCTGGATTGCCATGTTTATAGCCTGTACCGGAATGTTGGGAGCCAATTGGTTCATCATGGCATATTCTGTTTCAATACCAGGGATAGGTTCGGCATCCAGGAAGTTACGTACATACTCACGTACATAAGAACCGTGTTTGGTCTTCTCACGCTCGTTGTATGCAGATTCCAGACGTTGCAGATAGTTAGCGCGGGCACGGGCGTATTCAGACTCTGTGAAACCAAAACGACGGGCGCGTTCTGCTTCCTGTAACAGGACTTTCAGGGCTTCTTCAATACCGTTCGCTTTACTTGATGCTGAAAGATTGAGGGCCTCTTTGGTTTTAGCTACAAAGAAATTACCGTAACTGCTATATGCACGGTTAAATGGCGGATTAGCGCTCTGGGTCAGTTCACTCAGACGTGCGTTCAGCATACTGGTGATCATGCTTGTCATATACTGGGAAGCCAGATAACCTACGTTATTCTTTTCTGAATCGGGGGTTGCATCTTGCTTGAAGTAAACCTCGATAGACGGATCGTCTACTTCTTTATCTGTACCGATGGCTACGATAGGTTCCTTATTATCGGCAACAGGATAATAAACACGCTCTGCCGGATTTACAGCTTTCTGTACATCGGCAAATACTGCTTTCAGCTTAGCTTCTACAGCGTCAACATCAATGTCACCTACGATAACGATACCTTGCAAATCGGGACGGTACCATTTGTGGTAATAGTCACGGATATCTTTGTAGGGGAAGTTATTGATTACATCGATAGAGCCGATAGGCATACAATCTGCGTATTTATCACCCGGATATATGGTGGGAAGCAGGTCGGTATAAACGCGCAACATACCACTGTTACGGCTACGCCACTCTTCACGGATCACTCCACGTTCCTTGTCTATCTCGTCATCTTTAAGCAGGATGTAGTTAGACCAGTCGTGCAGAACCAGCAAACAAGAGTCCAATACACCGGCACGGTCTATCGGGGCATTGCTGATATTGTAGACGGTTTCGTCTATGCTGGTATAGGCATTTAAGTTTGTTCCAAATTTAATACCTACGGTTTCACACCAGGGGATAACACCGAGACCTTTGTCATCGCCGGGGAAATTCTTTGTACCATTGAAGGCCATGTGCTCCAAGAAGTGAGCAAGACCACGTTGTTGCGGCTCTTCGAGGATGGAACCTACTTTCTGGGCAATATAAAATTCAGCCCGGTTTTCGGGTAATTTGTTATGACGGATGTAATACGTCAAGCCATTGTCTAATTGGCCGATACGGACATTCTTGTCCACGGGAAGAGGCGGAAACTGCATTTGCTGTGCTACCGCTTGCTGGAAACTGGCGCATAAAACGAATGCTACCACCAATAAACTACGAAATGAATGTTTCATATTAATGAAGATTAAAATTGTTTCTTACTCTATTTGTCGAAGGACGGAAAAAGAAATCACAAGAGGAGGATTGTTTTTTTACACAAATGGGAATCTAGCGACAAAACTTGCTAAATTCCCATTTATCTCAGTGTACTTTACAAGAGTGAACTTATTCTTTTATAGCCTCTCTTATCCGTACTAACTTTGTCAGCAATCCTTCCAGCAGATCCAGCTTCAGCATGTTGGCACCATCGCTCTTGGCTATTTCGGGATGCTCATGTGTTTCAATAAACAATCCGTCGACGCCTACGGCAATACCGGCTTTGGCTACAGTTTCAATGAGCTGTGGCATACCGCCTGTAACTCCGCTTGTCTGATTGGGTTGTTGCAGCGAGTGGGTGACGTCCAGAATAACCGGATAACCGAAAGTTTGCATCTCCGGTATTCCACGATAGTCTACAACGAGGTCCTGGTATCCGAAAGTCGTTCCACGTTCGGTGATCATCACCTCCTTATTGCCGGCTTCTACTACCTTTTCTGCAGCGAAGCGCATGGCAAGAGGGGAGAGGAACTGCCCTTTTTTGATATTTACGACTTTTCCTGTCTTTGCGGCAGCTATCAGAATGTCCGTCTGACGGCAGAGAAATGCCGGAATCTGTAGTACGTCCACGTATTCGGCAGCCATGGCAGCCTCCTCGGCGGAATGAATATCTGTAACTGTGGGCACTCCAAACGTATCATGTACTTTCTGCAATACTTTCAGTGCTTTTTCATCACCTATTCCCATAAATGAGTCCAGGCGTGAACGGTTTGCTTTGCGGTAAGAACCTTTAAAGACGTAGGGAATCTGTAGTTTCTCTGTGATGTTTACCACACGTTCGGCAATACGCATTGCCATTTCTTCCCCTTCAATCACACAAGGACCTGCCAATAAGAAGAAATTTCCGGCAGGGTTATTTTTTAATTCAATCATAAGTATTTAGTATTTAGTGTTTAGTGATTAGTGATAAGTGATTAGCAAGTGATAACACAGCTTGCTAATCACTTATCACTAAACGTTAATCGTTTATTTTAGTTGGGTATAATCAAGGTGATTGCCTCATGCATGATGCCGATGTCCAATGGGAAGTGTCTGTCGAGGAGGCGTCCATCCAGATCGACAGAGGCATTTTGTGCACGCAGTACTTTCACTTTCTGTGTCCTGTAAGGCATTACGACTTTATGGTTTAATATGCGTCCTTGAAGTAACATCCACAAGCCTGATACAAGTTGTAGCAATTCCGGGCGGTAGATCACGGATACATCGAGCCAACCATTATAGGGAACGGCACTGGGAACTTGTCCATATCCCCATGCACTGCCGATACAAACCGTCATGATACGTCCGCGGATATGTTCTCCGTTTATTTTAAGATGCATCCGGTAAAGCTTGCGTTCAAAGAAAAGTGAAATGAGTGCCATGAGGTAAGATAAGAATTTTACTCCCCAGAAACGTTTGGTCTGGTCGCTGATCTTCACAATGCGGGCTCCTAAACCGATATTGATGGCATTGAGGAAATAACGGGTAACGTGTTGCTCGCCGTCGTAATAATTACAGAAGCCGACATCGATTTTCCGGCGACGGTTATTGATAATACAATCCACCGCATCTTTGTATTCCGAGGTCATTTCCCAGTATTTGGCGAAGTCATTCCCGATACCGTTCGGAATGATGCCTATGGCGATTTCTCTTTTATCTTCTGCATTGGACAACATGATGCCGTTAATCGCATCATTCAGTGCACCGTCACCACCTACTACGACAATAGTACGGTATCCATTATTGGCAAGAATACCGGCCAAACGTTCCACTGATCCGAACCCCTCGGACTGCACGTAATCATAAGACACGCCTTTGCTGTCCATATATTCTTTTATTTCTTTCCACCGTTTTTGCACTTTTCGTGTGCCGGCTTTGGGGTTATATATCACTCCCCACTTTTCGGGTTCTACGCTCATATTGTTATCTCTTAGTAAAGTCCTACATAATCATTAGTTACCCTCCCAGGCTTCGTCTTTGCTGCTCCAAAGATACTAATTCCCTTTGAGTTTCGCTTGTACAAAAGCAATCTTTTCTTCCATTGGCAGCCCGGCATCCATCCAGTGAATGGTAAATCCTCGGCGTTCCATCCCCCGGAACCAGGTCATCTGCCGTTTGGCAAACTGGTGAATGGCGATTTCCAGTTCCTGGTACATCTCTTCGTAAGTCAGCTTGCCGATGACGTAAAGCGTCAGATACTTGTACTCCAGGCCGTAATAAATCAAGTCATCCGGTTGTATGCCTTGCTCTATCAGCTGGCGCACTTCATTCACCATTCCTTCGTCCAGACGTTGGCGCAGTCGGCGGGATATCTTTTCGCGACGTAATTCCCGGTCTATATCCACACCGATGATGAGGCTGTTCAGTTGGGGGAATGTACGCTCGTCTACCGGTGTATGTGCGTAATATTCTTCTATTTCAATCGCACGGATAGCACGCTTGGCTGTATCTACATCCGTTGTGTTGTGCAAGGTCTTGTACTGTTTCAGTATCCCGGTTAATTCTTCCAAAGACTTATCAGCCAGCCGTGCACGCAGTTCCGGATTTTCGGGAACAGGGATCAGCTTATACCCTTTCAATACGGACTCCAAGTATAACCCTGTACCTCCACACAAAACGGGTAATTTCCCTTTTTGTTTAATAGTCTCGTAAGCTGTCAGAAAATCACGTTGATATTCGAAAACATTGTATTTGTACCCTGGATCGGCAATATCAATCAGATGATAAGGGATTTGTTTACCATTTACGGTGTAGTCAATGAGGTCTTTACCCGTACCAAGGTCCATGCCACGGTAGATTTGCCGGGAATCCGCACTGATGATTTCGGTGTCAAGAACATTTGCCAGTGCCGCGGCAAAAGGAGTTTTTCCGGAAGCGGTAGGACCTAATATAGCTATCAAATCATAGTCAGGCATAAGTCGTTTTGATTGTTTGTGGCAAAGATATGAAAAAGGAAGTGAAAAACGGAGTGACTTCTCTTAAATGGTGTTATAAATGTGCTGTTTTCGCACACGGAGCTTGCGAAATTCAGAAAAGTCCGTACCTTTGCAATGTGTTTTTCATAGTATTAGATTTAAGGTTAACAAAGGTTGGAGTACAGCGGTACTCCTTTTTTTATGTCCATACTTTCTGTGCTATACAGGTAAATCATTAATTTTCAATATTCCATCCCATTATTTGTAATAGTTCCCTTTCTTTAGATACGGCTTCGGATGTAATGGCGTATCCCTGATGTGCCGGATTGTCATTATACAGTTTCTGTAGCTTTTCTGATTCCATTTCTGGTATCACTTCCCAGGCAATTACCTTTCCGAAATCATAAGAGAAAAGCGGAGTTCCTTTTAAAGCCAGATCCATATTCTGCTTTATTTTGGCAACGGGAAACATTTTCAGGTATTCGTTCTTTTGGTTGGCGGTACGTGCCAGGACGTGCGGTTCACCATTTTCAATGGTAGCGAATATCAAATGTGAATCTTTGTTCACACCATTCTTATAAACATAATCACGCTTTTTCTGCAATAAGATTTTCAACGGAACGCGGTTGACATAACCGTTTTCATAGCAGAGGAGCAGTGCACCGTCGATTTCCTCTTTACTGATTCCCAATGTGAGTATGGCATTGTCTATATGTGAGTATTCGTCTTTCAATACATATCCGCCATTATCGAGCAGTGACAGATAGGACACCACCTGTGTACCATCTTCTTTTTCCGTCAACGCATTGGTGCGTATCAGGGATGTTTGTATTATAGCCTTTTCCGATACGGTTTCCACTTTCTTTTTCTTCTTTTCCAGACTGGCTGCAAAGGCGGCGGCAACTGCTGTCTGTGTTTCTCCGGTTTGCAACAGGCTTTCGTTGATTAGCTCTATTTCCTTTTCCGCAATCTGGTTAAGTTCTGCTTGTAACATCTCATTTTTCCTTTTTCTCTGCTTGGCCAGGGCATTGCCGTCGAGCATCACTGTCGAATTGCCTTGCCTTTGCCATATCACTCCTTTCAGTTCAATCAGTTTACCATAGCAAGGCACTGTAACGCAGCATATTTCACGGTTGCCATATCGGGGAAAATCTATTTTAATGATGCTGTTGATGTCTTTTCCCATTGTTGCTATGATGCGTTGGCGGATGAAACGTTCGTAGGCATCCGAATTGCATACCATGTAGGTGTAGTCCTCCTTCAGCCCAATTATGGCCCCTGCATCGGATACGCCGATATAGAGTGTGCCGCCGGCGGCATTAAGGAAGCCTGCAATGGTGTGCAGTATAATTTCCGACTGCCGTTTCATGTCAGGTACGGTACGTCCGGCGGGATATACCACGGATGATTTAAATTCTACTTTATCATTCTCTCTCCCCATGTGGGGGATGTCTTCGTGTTCTGCCGCAGATGGAGATTTTGCCGCCGGTTCATCGGGCAATGCAAATTCTCCGGCGCCTATGCGTTGCAGGAGTTCATTGCGCAAAGGGATTAATGTCGCCGTCGGCAGGGAGTTCAGTAAAAGAGTATGGGCCAGCACCAACCGGACTATGCGCTCTTTGTTTTCATCTTTGGTGGTTGCAATGCCTACTGCAAGCTCCGGGGCGAAGTTATGGGTATAAAACAAACTGAGAATTTGTAACATTTCTTTTTTAGGACGGAGTGAGGGATAACGTGAAACCGCCGCGTCATCTATGCGCGAAAAATGCGTCCATCGTGCCTGGCCGTTATGGGTGGCAAAACTGTAGATGTTTTCCTCATAATTCATTTGCAGCGCCAGATATTCGCTTAAGGTTGAATCATTGAGCATTCCGGCCAGCAGATAAGCTGTTCCCAGCAGGTTGTAACGCTTCACCAGCGACTTTTCGGCGGATGCTGTCACTACCAGTAGCCAAGGTAATTCGCACATTAGGGGGAGCGATAACTGCTCTCCGGTCAGCATTGCGTCCTCGTCTGTGAAGACTGGTCCGAAATTACCCTCTTCCTCTTCGGCTTTTTCATCCTGTGGAGAACAGAAATTGATATATTCGCTGACTAATTTAGCCAGAGCCTCAGTTTCTTCTATCTCTTTATCGGATTTTTCTATACAGGTGGCATTGATGTATCCTGCATCATTGATGCCCCTCACTTCCAGCAGGGCTACCGTGCCTACTTCAGGATAGAGTGTTGCGCCCGGTGTGAACAGTGTGTATCCTTCCTCACATACCCATACACCTGTTCCTTTGGAGATTCGTATCAGCCTGGCATATACACGATGGCCGTATTTGATTGTTCCCGTTACAAATTCAAACAACTCCCGAAGGATGCTGAATGTCAGACGCCCATTCTGCCCGACTTTCGATACTGTGGCTTCAAAGGTATCTCCTTCATAAAAAATGCCGTCCATGCTGTGGATATGGCTACGGGTTACTTCATTGGCCAGTAGTGCGCCGGTTCCTTCGTATCCCGGTTCTGTTACTTCTGCAAACATCATCAGTGGAAAACGTGGATTGAATGCTTTCAGCGTGATCCTGACACGCGTTCCTTCCGTAGGAAGAATCTTTTCCGGTGTCTTTTTGGTAGATGCCGTTATGTGTTCGGATAGCTGTCCTGACAACTCTCCCCAAAGATTCTTTAATACAAAAATATTTTGTGCTTCATTTGCTTTCGGTTTGATGTCTTTCTTTGCATATACACTAATTCTGTCGTCGAATACGGACACCATCTCTGTTACCTTCTGGTGTTCGGGTAGCAGTGCGCCCGGATTGCAACCGGCATAGAGCCCGAACTTTCCATTACGTAGCAATATCCGTCCTCCCTGTGTGATATGCTGGGCTATCAGCTTGTCTTTATCATCAGATGTATCCGTCATGAATGAGCGTAATTTGGTAATGAATGGCTCAGGCTTGAAGTGGACGACATCTTCCCAACTAAACTCCGTGCGGTAAGATTGATTTGCCCGTGTCAATACATCGAATGCCTTATCCGTCAGAATCCCGGCGGAAGAAGGGCTTGCCAAAGCTGCATAACGATAAAGCATGATGCGATAGACTGCCGTATGTGCTTCGCGGTTGTAGCAAAGCAGCAGGTAGATGGCCAGTAAGTGCATGATTTTAGTGGGGGAAACGTCATGCACAGCTCTGTTTTTCTCTATCATCCTCCTGATTAGTTCTATAATGGATGTCAGGGAGGAAGTTTCCGTAGTTGAAGTGTTGCAGGCTATATATTGGCAGAACTCTGTGAGGGTAAACATGTTTTTATCAGCCAATGTGTCGTCCAGCCGGAACAAGGCAGTCAGTAATTCGGCCTTTCGGCTCCGGTCGGACAAATATCCCGAAGTTCGTATTTTTGTAAATATATGTTTTAGAAAATTATCCACAGCATTGCTCCGGATAAGTTCTATGGCTTTCAGTATTGCTTCGCAGACAAATATTTCCCGTTCTCCCTTTTCGCGCAGGGATTGGACTACGGACGACGAGTAGAATGTAAGGAACAGGGAATCCTCGAGTATCCATTCGGTGATAAGAAGTTGGTAGTGTATTAATTCGCATACTCCTTCCCAATCTTTTTTTTCTATTTTTTCTTCTCTTTTGGCAAGCAGTATACTTTGGAACGATAGTAGCCATTCTCCTTCGTGACTGTCATATTGTTTCAATACTTGCTGTGTTTTCGGATCTCCGGTCGAGTCGGTGCGTAATGTTTCCAGTTGAATACAGGCTGGCAGTTGCTCGGTATGGATGTTATGCATCAATTGCTCGAAGGTAATGAAATTGGTTTCACAGTCCATTTCCTGGTTGACAGGAACGACGCCCAAGATTCCATCCGGATTGATATGCTTGACCGTGCAGCGGACATTTCTTCCTATAGTCAGTTCTTTTCCTATTCCTACCTGAATTAAGGCGCGTATACCATTCATATCATATCCATAATAGATGTTGCGGTGTCCGGATTGATAGCCTGGCTTTTGTTGCACAACGAAAGGATAAGTGCTGCCGACTGTATAAAGTTTGCGTGATATTTCACCTTTGTGTTGTGCAAAGAGAGGAGTGTCGTCGGCATCATAGCTATAAACGATACATTTCACTTCATCGGGAACCGGTAGTTTGTGCTGGAATTTCAGCATTTTTACCTTGTATTTGATTCCTTCATTTTCTATCAGATAATAATGACAATCATTTGTTATCATAGTCCCGGTTACTTTCAGGGAGTAAATCACATCCTTCTCATACTGCATAGTTTTATTTTTTATTATCGGGCAATACCGCCTTCGTGTTTTTAAATATGGCAATTTATATATTTTTTATTGAATAGCAAAGGTTATCCGTAAAAAACATGTAAAAATATTCAGAAGTAAAAATGCGGACAACTCTTTGAACTCTTTTTATTCTTTGGTTCTCAGGCTGACCAGTTCTGCCCATTTACGGAGACTGAGGTCGAAACCGCCTTTTTCTAACAGGTGGGGAAGGGATTTGTAGTGCAGGATTGTGTTTTCGTTGTCGGTATTTAATTGATAGGCTAATTCTCCGAGGTGGTATTTGAGGCGTGCCATCTGGATATAATCCAGTTGGGTATACTCTTCATTCACGGATAGGTCGATTAATTGTTTGATAAGATCATAGGCTTGCAGGCATTCGGAATCGCTTAAAAAAGAAACAGGTTTGCTCATGATGGGATGTTGCATTAACCGGATGACACATTCTTTGAAGTCCTCGTACATGGTTTATTTTGGTTGCCGCATCATTTCCCTGTGATGCGTGGTTTATAAAAAGAAGAGCGTGGGAAACTATCTACTCATGTCCCCTAAAGGCTCCGCTAGGACCTTACAACGACACAAGTGATAGCCCCACGCTCCATTGGGTATATAACAAGGTGTATATACAAATGTGCGTGAGACCTGTCACTTATTGTCATCCGTTGTAAATTTTAGCGGAATTTATAGGGGAATGCAATAAATAACCGTTCTCAAATCAAAATTTTCAAAGCCACTTTCTACACATAGAAGTAAGCTGTTACAAAAGTAGCAATAAATATTTATAATCCAAATAATATTGTTTTGCAATTATGTCAGAGGCTTATTTCAAATATGCCGTTAAACTTATTCTGGCAGATTACAATCAGTTTGTTTGGGTATCAGGATTTAGAATCTAATAATTTATAGTCCGTTCAAAAACAAACAAATTTCAACTACTGATTCCGCGTTACTAACAAATCAAGAAGCGGATGGATTTGACGAAATGCAATAGCTAACTCCTTTCTTAGGCATTCCTATGCTTTTTCCCTTCCAGCGGTTAGCCTTTTCCATCCGAACGTTTATTCTTTCTACCATGGTGGAAAGAATAAGTATTTACTATGATTTTCATTAACCGTCGCAGCGAAAAGAGATAAAAGTGGCGATGCAGCGGCTTAACTCATAACCCTACAGAAAGAAGTTAATAAAGAAAGGCTGCACTGTGCTTGAAACACAGTGCAGCCTTTCTTTATTATTATTAT